>Ga0209530_1000121_pt1 | contig 68609 bp, 71 predicted proteins | sample BlaSpr_A8_Ref_O1_FD_187987 | JGI IMG/M metagenome (GOLD analysis project Ga0209530, IMG submission 187987) | Forest soil microbial communities from Thunder Bay, Ontario, Canada - Black Spruce, Ontario site 2_A8_Ref_O1 (SPAdes) (version 2) | ecosystem: Environmental > Terrestrial > Soil > Boreal...
CCGCATCGTCGCCGGGCTAAGCCTGATTGCCCGGCTTCTCCTCGGGCCGTTCCGGCCCGCATCGTCGCCGGGCTAAGGTGGGCGCCGTGGCTGAGACTGCGCCGCTACGGGTGCAACTGATCGCCAAGACCGAGTTCCTGGCGCCGCCAGACGTGCCGTGGACCACGGACGCCGACGGTGGCCCGGCGCTGGTCGAGTTCGCCGGCCGAGCCTGCTATCAGAGCTGGTCCAAGCCCAATCCCCGGACCGCGACCAACGCCGGCTACATCAAGCACATCGTCGACGTCGGGCACTTCTCGGTGCTCGAGCACGCGAGTGTGTCGTTCTACATCACCGGTATCTCGAGATCCTGCACTCATGAGCTGATCCGGCACCGGCATTTCTCCTACTCGCAGCTCTCGCAGCGATATGTGCCGGAACACGACTCGCAGGTCGTTGTGCCGCCCGGCATCCAGGACGACCCCGAACTACAGCAGATCCTGACCGCGGCCGCCGATGCCAGCCGCGCCACCTACACCGAACTGCTGGCCAAGCTGGAGGCGAGATTCGCAGCGGGCCAGCCCACCGGGAAGATGACTGCTTTGCGGCATAAGCAGGCACGTCAAGCCGCTCGCGCGGTGCTGCCTAATGCCACCGAGACCCGCATCGTTGTGACCGGAAACTACCGGGCATGGCGGCATTTCATCGCCATGCGGGCCAGCGAGCACGCCGACGTGGAAATCCGGCGCCTGGCCATCGAGTGTCTTCGCCAGCTCGTCGTGGTAGCGCCCGCGGTGTTCGACGACTTCGAGGTGTCCACCCTGGCCGACGGCACCGAGGTCGCGACCAGTCCGCTGGCTACCGAAGCCTGAGGTAGTCGGACAACACCCGCGCCCGCGCGGGTAGTAAAAAGCTTTGCGCCGCCAGGTAACCTTGGACTCGTGAGCACCGTCGGCTTCGACGCCCCCGCACGCCTGGGAACCCTGCTGACCGCGATGGTGACACCGTTCGGCACCGATGGTTCCCTTGACACCGCCGCCGCGGCGCGACTGGCAAACCACCTGGTAGACGCGGGGTGCGACGGCCTAGTGGTCTCGGGAACCACCGGAGAGTCGCCGACCACCAGCGACGACGAGAAACTCGAGCTGCTTCGGGTCGTCCTGGAGGCGGTCGGCGACCGCGCCCGCGTCATCGCCGGCGCAGGCACCTACGACACCGCACACAGCATCCGGCTGGCCAGGGCCTGCGCGGCAGAGGGCGCGCACGGACTCCTGATAGTCACGCCGTACTACTCGAAGCCGCCGCAGAGCGGCCTAATCGCGCATTTCACCGCTGTCGCCGACGCGACCGAGCTGCCGGTGCTGCTCTACGACATCCCCGGGCGATCAGTGGTGCCGATCGCACCCGACACGATCCGCGCGCTCGCGTCGCATCCGAACATTGTCGGCGTCAAGGACGCCAAAGCTGATCTGCACAGTGGGGGCCAGATCATCGCCGAGACCGGACTGGTCTATTACTCCGGCGACGATGCGCTGAATCTTCCGTGGCTGGCGATGGGCGGCACCGGCTTCATCAGTGTGATATCTCATGTCGCGGCAAGTCAGCTCCGAGAGTTGTTGTCCGCCTTCGGTTCCGGGGACCTCGCGACCGCCCGCAAGATCAACGTCGCGGTCGCCCCGCTATGCAACGCCATGGGCCGTCTTGGTGGGGTGACGATGTCCAAGGCAGGTCTGCGCCTGCAGGGTATCGACGTCGGTGATCCCCGGCTGCCGCAGATGGCGGCGACACCGGAGGAGATCGACGCGTTGGCTGCCGACATGCGTGCGGCCTCGGTGCTTCGATGAACCCCGGCGCTCCGGTGGTGAGCAACAGGTGAACCAAGACCTAGCACCACCAGGTCCTTTGACCTCAGGCGGGTTGCGGGTTACCGCGCTGGGCGGCATCAGCGAAATCGGCCGCAATATGACGGTTTTCGAGCATCTGGGCCGGCTGCTGGTCATCGACTGCGGGGTGATGTTCCCCACCCACGACGAGCCCGGTGTCGACCTGATATTGCCGGATATGCGTCACATCGAAGACCGGCTCGACGACATCGAGGCGCTGGTGCTGACCCATGCGCACGAGGACCACATCGGGGCGATCCCTTTTTTGCTCAAGTTGCGGCCCGACATCCCGGTGGTCGGGTCGAAGTTCACCCTGGCGATGGTCGCCGCGAAATGCCGTGAGCACCGCATCAAACCGGTGTTCGTCCAAGTCGCCGAGGGGCAGAGCAGCAGACACGGTGTGTTCGAGTGCGAGTACTTCGCCGTCAATCACTCCATCCCGGACGCGCTGGCCATCGCGGTCTACACGGGCGCGGGGACCGTTCTGCACACCGGCGACATCAAGCTCGACCAATTGCCCCTGGACGGCCGTCCCACTGACTTGCCCGGCATGTCCAGGCTGGGCGACGCTGGTGTGGACCTATTCCTGTGCGACTCGACCAACGCCGAGATCCCCGGCGTCGGGCCATCCGAGAGCGAGGTGGGCCCGACTCTGCACCGGCTGATCCGGGGCGCCGACGGCCGAGTCATCGTGGCGTGCTTCGCCTCCAATGTGGACCGGGTGCAGCAGATCATCGATGCCGCAGTGGCACTGGGCCGACGGGTGTCCTTCGTTGGCCGATCGATGGTGCGCAACATGGGCATCGCCCGGGACCTGGGGTTCCTGCGAGTAGATGACTCCGACCTGATCGACATCTCCGCCGCCGAGATGATGGCGCCCGAGCAGGTGGTGCTGATCACCACCGGCACCCAAGGCGAGCCGATGTCGGCGTTGTCGCGGATGTCACGCGGCGAGCATCGCAGCATCACGCTGACCTCGGGTGACCTCGTCGTATTGTCGTCCTCGCTGATCCCGGGAAACGAGGAGGCGGTTTACGGGGTCATCGACGCGCTGTCCAAAATCGGAGCCCGCGTCGTCACCAATGCCCAAGCACGGGTCCATGTTTCAGGACACGCGTACGCCGGCGAGCTGCTCTTTCTGTACAACGGGGTACGGCCCCGCAATGTCATGCCGGTGCACGGCACCTGGCGGCACCTGCGGGCCAACGCCAAGCTGGCCGCCAGCACCGGAGTACCTGGGGAGTCAATTCTGTTGGCGGAGAATGGCGTCAGCGTGGACCTGGTCGCCGGCGTGGCAAGTATCGCCGGCGCGGTGCCGGTTGGCAAGATGTTCGTCGACGGCCTGATCACCGGCGATGTCGGCGACATCACCCTGGGCGAACGGCTGATCCTGTCGTCGGGTTTCGTCGCGGTGATCGTGGTGGTAAAGCGCGGTACCGGGCGTCCGGCGGCTGCGCCACAACTACATTCACGCGGGTTCTCCGAGGATCCCAAGGCCCTGGAGCCCGCCGTCCGCAAGGTCGAGGCTGAGCTGGAATCGCTCGCCGCTGCCAACGTGACCGATCCGATCCGGATCGCCCAGGGGGTGCGCCGCACCGTTGGCAAATGGATGGGCGAAACGTATCGCCGGCAGCCGATGATCGTGCCGACGGTGATCGAGGTCTGACTCCGACTCAGCCTGCCCCACACTCGCGCCGCGAAACTTAAGCCACGGCTACGCTTTTCGGCGCGTCCTGCGCGTCATGGCCAGCGTTTAAGTGCCGCGACACGTGGTGAGCTAGATCTTCTCCGCGTAGGCAGACCATTCCAGCTGCGATGCCTTGAGTTTGCGGCCGGTGGGCTCGACATAGCGCTGGACGAGTTCGTCGGGCCCGGCCTGCTCGACCAGCCGCCAGCCGTAATCGGCGATGAACCCGGCGACCTCGTCAGGCTCTAGGCCGAAATGCCACAGTTGGTGGCGCTGGCGGACATTGCGATACAGCGTCCGGGTGCCGTACCGGTTCGTCCCGTCGATGAAGTCCCGGCGGACGTAAGTGAACACCAATCGGCTACCCGGGGCAGCCGGGCGCAGTCCTTCCAAGGTCCGCCGGACACCCTCCTCGGTGAGATACTGGGTCACGCCTTCGCAGATGAAGAAGGCCCGGTAGTCGGTGTGATAGCCGTGTTCGGCCATCGCGGTGAGCAGGTCGTCGCCTTCGAAGTCCACCGCCACCAACCGGACCGACAGGGGCAGTTCCCCCAGCACGCGTCGGACCGTCTTGGCCTTTCTGGCGATGTTGACTGGCAAGTCGACCTCGAAGATCGGGATACGACGTTGGCGGGTCAGTCGGTAGGGGCGGGTGTCCAGTCCGGCGCCCAGAATGACAACGGCGTCGATGTCGTCGAGTGCTTCGCTGAGTTTGTCCCCGATGAAACGCTTACGGCAGGCCAGATTGACCCACAGTCCGGGGCCGGTGAACTCCGATCCGCGGACCATCAGGCGGCGAGCCGGTGCCCACCGCGTCGCACCGACGAGCCACCGCAGTGGTCTCGGCAAGAACAGGTCGGCGAGGTCGTCGTCCAACAACCGGCGGCCGGGTGGCTCGTTTTGCTCGACGGCGGCCAGGACGATCGGGCCAAAGGCGGTCTGCGCCACAGGGGTTCGTGCCATCAGCTACTACTTGTTCAGGAAGCCCGCATCGACCGGCAAGGTGACGCCGGTGATGTAGCGGGCCTGGTCGGATACCAGCCATGCTACCGCGTTGGCGATGTCATCGGCATGCAGCACCTCCACCGGAAGGGCGTTGCCCATGGCCCCCGGCGTAGCGGAATCAGCGGCCATTTTGGCCAGCCACTGCCGGGTGAACTCGTTGTTGATCATCGGGGTGTCCACGCCGGTCGGATGTATCGAGTTGACCCGAATGCTCTGCTGGGCAAGCAGATTTGCGTACACTCGCATCAATCCGACCACCCCGTGCTTGGCGGCGGCGTAGCCGACGGAGCCGGCATCGGGGCTGGCGACGCCAGCCAGCCCCGCGGCCGAACTGATCAGCACGATCGACCCGCCGGTGCCTTGCTTGACCATGGTCGGTATCGCGACCTTGATGGTGTTGTAAACGCCGGTCAGGTTGACGTCGATGACGTCGCGCCAGCCGTCGTCACCGGATTGCATGGGAGCGATACCTGCGTTGGCGACTACGATGTCGAGCCGGCCGAACTCGTCAAGGCCCGCCTGCAGTGCGGCCGACAGCGACGCGCGATCGCGCACGTCGCCCTGTTTGGCCACGATGCGGGCGCCGGCGTCTTCGACGAGCTTGACGGTGGCCGTCAGGTCGTCCGGGGTGGCCAATGGATAGGGGACGCTGGCGATTTGGTCGCACAGGTCGACCGCGATCACGCTTGCGCCGTCCGCGGCGAGTCGAACCGCGTGAGCACGGCCCTGGCCGCGCGCGGCACCCGTGATGAGCGCCACTTTTCCCGCTAGTGGGCCCTTTAGTGGTCCGTCGGGCGACGCCTCGGTCACCGGCGTAGTTGTCCTTTGTCTGGATCACCCGCGGGAATCGGCTGCAGCGTTTTGATATCCGGTGCCCCGGCCAGGTGTTCTCCGGCGGCGGTGAACATCTTCGCGACCGCAGGGGCAGTGCTATGTGTCTTCAACGCTTCCTCATCGGCCCATTGCTCGACGAAGACGAAGGTTTCGCCTGACTGGTGCACGGAGTACAGCTGGCAGCCCGGTTCGTCATGCACCTCTGCGGCCGCAGTGGTCAGGATGTCGCGGACGGTGTCGACTGACTCAGGCTTGACGGTCAATGTGGCGACGACGACGACGGGCATGTGGGGGCCTCCTGGGAACGACTCGGACGGTGGCGACGTGACTTCTGTCACCGTCCGTCACCCTACTCACGCGTCCTGACGATCGATTGGGCGCATCGAGGACTGGATTCGATCTTCCTCAGGTGCCTGTTCGTTCCAGGGTGATGTCGAGTTGTTGTGCGGGGCACGAATCTGCAGCATCCAAGCGGATGGTTCCGGTGACCCGCGCCAGCGGATGCGCGACTGGTTGCGGGAGGGCGTATTCCTCGTGTTTGACCGTGCTGGCGGTCGCGCCGTTAGGGCAGTTGACGTTGGCGTGTTGGTCAAGCTGCCATTTGCCGTTTTTGAACAGCAGTGCATTCACAACTTCGGTTCCAGAGGCCGTTTGATAGGACTTGAACGTCGCGCACTGGTCGGTGTTGCGCACACACATCGTCTGCATGTCAACGCGTCGCCGGCCCGGTTTCGGCGAATCGTGAAGAACGCTCGTCTCGTCGTACGGCCCGCTAAGGCCGTCCGGCGCAGACGGTGAAAGCGGTTGCTGCTTGCCGGGATCGGCAACCGAGATACCCGCATCGACGTCGCTCACGCGCCGCACCACCACCGGCGTTTGAGTCGCCACGGCGCAATCCGGGCTCGGATTCATGGCGACGTAGGAAGTTCCATTCAGCGTGCCGTCGGGTTGAGGCTGCAGGGTCCACGCCGTCAGTGATGGCCCTTTTGCAGCACTGTCGGTGCATGTGGTGTCCTCGCGGAGCGCCATCTGCCAAGAACCGTCGATGTAGTCGAGCACCAGATCGAGCGGGGGATCTGACTTCCGCTTGGGGTCGCCATCTGCCAGTTTCGTCGCCGTCGCGATGCACCCCGCATCGGTGCACGTTGAGCGCACCGCATAGATTCGGGATCTCGATTTCGCGGGCTTGGGTGCACCACCGGCGAGTTGCTGGGTCCCGTCGAAATCAAATCGGTACGTACCCTCGAGCTTCGGGCCGGACGGCGTGGGAGCCTTCGACGAATTGGTCGACGAATTGGTCGACGAATTGGTCGACGACCCGCCAGCAGAACAGGCGGCCAGCAAGGCGATGCTCAGGGTGGCGATAAAGACTGCACGGAAGATCCACACCTGATACCTCCACTCCAATGCTTCCTCCCATCTAACAGCCGCAAGGGCGCTTGGGAGTGACCGACGCATTACAGCATTGTCCCGTGCCTGAAAACTGCAAACAGCCAAACGTCGGTGACCAGTGTGGCGGGTGGTGTAGATGGTGTATTTGCGACTAGGCTTGCGGTCATGGCTAGTAAGACCGTCGCCCGCTCCGGCTCCCGAACGAGCAGGTCAAAGGCCGCCTCGCGGGGCGCGTCGCGAAGTGGGCGACCAGGTAGACCCCGCAAAAAGGCGAGTAGGCCTGTTAGGGGGGTGAGCAGGCCCGCCAGGCGGCGTAATCGGCCGTTGCTGGTCGCCGCCTGGCTCAGCTGCGGCCGGGCTATGCGCGCCACCTGGCTAATGGCGGCAAAGGGCACCGGGGGTGCGGCGCGGTCGATCGGGCGGGCCCGCGACATCGAGCCAGGGCATCGACGCGACGGAATTGCGCTGGTTCTGTTGGGCCTTGCCGTCGTCGTGGCCGCGAGTTCGTGGTTCGACGCCGCCCGGCCGGTTGGTGCGTGGGTCGATGAGGTGCTGCGGACATTGATCGGCGCGGCTGTCCTCGTGCTGCCGGTGGTCATAGCCGCGACCGCGGTAGCGCTGATGCGGACTCAGCCCAACCCCGACGCGCGGCCCAGGTTGATCCTGGGCGCGAGCCTGATCGCGCTTTCGGTCCTCGGCCTGCGCCACCTGTGGTCCGGTTCGCCCGAAGACCCGGAATCGCGGCGTCGCGCGGCAGGATTCATCGGCTTCGCCATCGGTGGGCCGTTGTCGGACGGGTTGACGCCTTGGATTGCCGCGCCGCTTTTGTCCATCGGCGCGTTGTTCGGGCTGCTGTTGCTGACTGGGACCACGATCCGCGAGGTGCCTGATGTGGTGCGCGCCATGTTCGGGCCCCGGGCGTTCCAACGCGACTACGGAGACGGGGATGACTACGACGCTGGCTACGACGCTGGCTACGACGAGTACGGCGACGGAGAAGCAAGCCAGGATCCCCCGCGTGAAGACTTTTCCGACGGTTACTACGACGGCGGAGCGTTCAATCCCGACGATGAGCCGCAGGCGTGGCCGACGGCCGGCTCGTTCGAGGCCCCTCTTGATGACGACGTTCCCACCATTCCGGAACCCGCCGCCACGAAGAACCGTCGAACCTCTCGGAAAGAAGAACATCTGGACCGGGTCATCGAGGGTCCCTACACGTTGCCGCCCCTGAGCCTGCTGGTCACCGGCGATCCGCCTAAGAAACGCAGTGCCGCCAACATCCAGATGGCCGGCGCGATTGGTGACGTGCTCACCCAGTTCAAGGTCGACGCGGCCGTCACCGGTTGCACCCGCGGGCCCACCGTCACCCGCTACGAGGTCGAGTTGGGGCCGGGCGTCAAGGTGGAAAAGATCACCGCGCTGCAGCGCAACATCGCCTACGCGGTGGCCACCGAGAGCGTCCGCATGCTGGCGCCGATCCCCGGCAAGTCCGCCGTCGGCATCGAGGTCCCCAACACCGACCGCGAAATGGTGCGACTCGCCGACGTACTCACTGCGGCGTCGACCCGTCGCGACCATCATCCGCTGGTGATCGGGCTGGGTAAGGACATCGAAGGGGATTTCATCTCGGCCAACCTGGCCAAGATGCCGCATTTGTTGGTCGCCGGCTCCACCGGATCCGGTAAGTCCAGCTTCGTCAACTCCATGCTGGTGTCGCTGCTGACCCGGGCCACCCCGGAAGAGGTCAGGATGATCCTGATCGACCCGAAGATGGTGGAACTGACGCCCTATGAGGGCATTCCGCATCTGATCACCCCGATCATCACTCAGCCGAAGAAGGCGGCGGCAGCGCTGGCGTGGCTGGTCGAGGAGATGGAGCAGCGCTACCAGGACATGCAGGCGTCCCGGGTGCGCCACATCGACGACTTCAACGACAAGGTGCGATCCGGTGAAATCACGGCGCCGTTGGGCAGCCAGCGAGAGTACCGGCCCTATCCCTACGTCGTCGCGATCGTCGACGAGCTGGCCGACCTCATGATGACCGCACCGCGTGACGTCGAGGACGCCATCGTGCGGATCACCCAGAAAGCTCGCGCGGCAGGCATCCACCTGGTGCTGGCCACCCAGCGCCCCTCGGTCGACGTGGTCACCGGCCTTATCAAGACCAACGTGCCGTCCCGGCTGGCGTTTGCGACGTCGTCGCTCGTCGACAGCCGGGTCATCCTGGACCAGGCCGGCGCGGAAAAGCTGATCGGTATGGGCGACGGCCTGTTCCTGCCGATGGGCGCCGGCAAACCGGTGCGGCTGCAGGGCGCGTACATCACCGACGAGGAGATTCAGGCCGTCGTCAGCGCGTGCAAGGACCAGGCCCAACCCGAATACACCGATGGCGTGACCACCGCCAAGCCCACCGGTGAACGCACTGACGTCGACCCGGATATCGGCGACGACATGGATGTGTTCCTACAAGCAGTGGAGCTGGTGGTATCCAGCCAGTTCGGGTCCACTTCGATGCTGCAGCGCAAGCTGCGGGTGGGTTTCGCCAAAGCCGGCCGGTTGATGGATCTGATGGAGACCCGCGGCATCGTCGGGCCCAGCGAGGGATCCAAGGCGCGCGAGGTGCTGGTCAAGCCCGACGAACTGGCCGGAACGCTGGCGTTGATCCGCGGCGGTGCCTCGGCCGACGGATCCGACGCCGAGGACTAGCTCGGCGAGCAGACGCAGAATCGCACTGCGCGGGCCGTTCGGGTGCGATTCTGCGTCTGCTCGCGAGACTAGAGAACCAGCAGCATCCGGGAGTTGCCCAGGATGTTGGGCTTGACATAGCTCAGGTCCAGGAATTCGGCGACCCCGATGTCATACGACCGGCACATCTCTTCGAACACCTCGGCGGTGACCGGCGTGCCCTCGATCTCGGTGAACCCGTGCCTGCCGAAGAACTCGGTCTCGAATGTCAACACGAATATCCGCTGCAGCTGCAGCTCGCGAGCGACGTCGAGGAGCCGTGTGACGATCGCATGGCCGATGCCGTGGCCAGTCGTCGTGGGGTCGACCGCGACGGTACGGATCTCGCCGAGATCAGACCAAAACACATGCAACGCACCGCAACCGACCACTTTGCTATCAAGTTCGGCCACCCAAAATTCCTGAACGGCCTCATACAGCGTCACCAGATTCTTCTCCAGCAGGATCTTTCCCGCATAGGTGTCAACGAGTTGTTTGATCGAGGGGATGTCAGATGTTCGCGCGCGCCGGACCACGAGCCGGTTGTCTTGCAAACTTTCAGTCACGGGTAACAGTATTGACATCGGGAACACTTCAGCTGGTCAACCGCTATTCTGTTGCGGTGTCGGGGCAGCCTCAAACAGGTCCGATGGTAGGCCGCGCCCGTATCGCCAACCTCGCCAATATCCTGACCGGCCTGCGGCTGGCGCTGGTCCCGGTTTTCCTGTTCGCCTTGTTCTATGGGAATGGACACGAAACCACAGGCCGCGTGGTGGCGTTTGCGATCTTCGCGGTTGCTTGCATCACCGACCGGCTCGACGGTCTACTGGCCCGCAACTACGGCATGGCGACCGAATTCGGCGCGTTCGTCGATCCCATCGCGGACAAGGCGCTGATCGGATCGGCGCTGATCGGTCTGTCGATGCTTGGTGACGTGCCGTGGTGGGTCACCGTGCTGATCCTGACCCGTGAGCTCGGGGTGACTCTGTTGCGGTTGGCTGTGATTCGCCGCGGGGTCATTCCCGCCAGTTGGGGCGGCAAACTCAAGACGGCGGTCCAGGCCGTGGCGATCGGGTTGTTCGTGCTGCCCTGGGTGGAGACGTCGGGACCGTTTCTGGTGGCGGCGTGGGTGGTGATGGCTATTGCGATCGTGCTCACAGTGATCACCGGCATCGACTATGTGGCCTCGACCGCCAGGGAATTTCGCCGGTCGTAATCGAGCGGGAACCAACTCCACCGCCGCCCGCGTTGGCCTAGTGACCGCATTGCTGATTAAAGGAGAGCGGGATGCCGCCATTGGTGCGTGAGGTCGTTGGCGACGTGCTGCGCCGGGCCCGGATGTCGCAGGCTCGTACGCTGCGCGAGGTGTCTGATTCAGCCCGAGTGAGCCTCGGCTACCTATCGGAGGTCGAGCGCGGCCGTAAGGAGCCGTCCAGCGAGCTGCTCAACGCGATCTGTGACGCCTTGGAGCTCCCGCTATCGGCGGTCCTCATTGATGCCGGCGAACGCATGGCGCACGAGGAGCGCGCAGCTCTCACGGCACCCTCTAGCGCGCCGGGTACCGAGGCAAGCGGTTCCACCATTGACGCCGGCACCAAGGTCGTCATTCCGCCGGTGGCGTCTTTGGCGGTGGCCTGAGTGCCGAAGGGCCAGCGCCCAGGGGTGGGGAGATCGGCTCTAACCCGTTAAATTGAGCGACAGGGTCAGCGCTAGGGCCTATCCGGGGACCATCCGGCACACAAGAAACGGAGCTAACTGATGGCCAATCCGTTCGTCAAAGCGTGGAAGTACGTCATGGCGTTGTTCAACGCGAAGATCGACGAGCACGCAGACCCCAAAGTCCAGATTCAGCAGGCCATCGAGGAAGCTCAGCGCACCCATCAAGCGCTGACCCAACAGGCCGCGCAAGTGATCGGCAACCAGCGGCAACTGGAGATGCGGCTCAACCGCCAGCTGGCCGACATCGAGAAGCTCCAGGTCAACGTGCGTCAGGCGTTGACGTTGGCCGACCAGGCAACTGCCGCCGGAGACGCCGCCAAGGCCACTGAGTACAACAACGCCGCCGAGGCGTTCGCGGCGCAGCTGGTGACCGCCGAGCAGAGCGTCGAAGACCTCAAAACGTTGCATGACCAGGCGCTCGGCGCGGCGGTTCAGGCCAAGAAGGCCGTCGAGCGCAACGCGATGGTGCTGCAGCAGAAGATCGCGGAGCGCACCAAGCTGCTCAGCCAGCTCGAGCAGGCGAAGATGCAGGAGCAGGTCAGCGCTTCGCTGCGGTCGATGAGTGAGATCGCCGCGCCGGGCAACACCCCGAGCCTCGACGAGGTGCGCGACAAGATCGAACGTCGCTACGCCAACGCGATCGGTTCGGCCGAGCTCGCGCAGAGCTCGGTGCAGGGCCGCATGCTCGAGGTCCAGGAGGCCGGCGTGGAGATGGCCGGTCATTCCCGGCTGGAGCAGATCCGCGCGTCGATGCGCGGCGACGCTCTGCCGGCCGGGGGGACATCTACTGCTCCCGGAGCCACCCCCGCCACCCCCGCAGCCAACCCTGCCAGCGGTGGGCCCGTGGCCGAGAAGCCATTCGGTCAGTAAGTAGCACGACGGTCTTCAGATGGTGGTGAAGGTGACTCGGCGCAGGCCTTGGCGCTCGTTGCTGCAGCGAGGTTTCGACACCGCCACCGAGCTGTCCGATTTCTTGGCCCAGAAGATCAGCGCCGCCACGGATCCGCGTGCACGGCTGCTTCGCCGGCGCCGCCGCGCGCTGCGGTGGGGCCTGATATTCAGCGCCGGGTGTCTGTTTTGGGCAGTGGTGACGGCGCTGCTGGCTGCTTGGGGCTGGTTCGCGTTGTTGCTCGAGGTCACCGGGTTTATCGCGGCCCTACAGGTCATTCCGGCGACGTTGTTGCTGCTTCGCTACCGCTGGCTGCGATCGGAGCCGCTGCCGGCGCGGCGGCCCGCCAACCTCCGTAGGCTGCCCCCGCTCAGTTCGGCCGCTCGCCCCGCGATGTCCGCGCTGGGAGCTTCTGAACGAGGGTTCTTCTCGTTACTGGGTGTGGTGGAGCGAGGCGAGATGTTGCCGGCCGCCGAGATCCGTGACCTGACGGCCGCAGCCAACCGGACCTCTGCGGCAATGGCGGCCACTGCCGCAGAGGTTGCGTCGATGGAGCGTGCGGCGCACTACTCCGAATCTTCGCGGTCGTATCTGGCGCCCACCATTAACGCGTTCACCGCGCAGTTGAGCGCCGGTGTCCGTCAGTACAACGAAATGGTCACTGCCGCAGCACAATTAGTCTCTTCAGCGAATCGCGAACCCGCGGTGGGTGCTGGGGCCGGGTTAGCCGCTGCACAGCAGCGTTACCGCGACGAGCTGGTCGAGGCTACTGATCGTCTGGTCGGTTGGGCGCAGGCGTTCGACGAACTGGGCGGATTGCGGCAGCGCTAGTCGCCGGGGTTCTGTGAGGGACTCTGCGGCGGGGTTGCTTCGGGTCGCGGACCATAGCGTTCGATGTATGCCTGGTGGATGTGAGCGTCGCGCTTGCGTGCGCGTTCGTCGACGAGGTCGGGGTCCATGTTGTGCACCTGGAGCATGTGCCTGCGCCACACCTTGTTGAGCGCATGCGAGAAGTAGACGAACGGAATGAGGATCGGCAGCGTCATGCTCAGGTGTACGTCCAGCGTCGTCGGGATCAACCAGAACGGAGCGAGCACCAATACCGCTGGCACCGCGACGCGGATCATCATCCTGGCGGCAGCGCCCTTGCCGGCCAGGTCGTTGCGCACCCAATCACGCATCGAGTCGGGCAGCTGTGCACCATAGGAATAGCGGATGTACTGCCACGCGTTCGGCCGGGTCTCGCCCTCGCTCATTGACGTCTCCCGTCCGGATTAGAACGTAGCTTTGAGCGACGGCAGCACCAGAGCCGCCAGGCCGCGTGCGGTTGCCTTGAGCATGTCGAAGAAGTCGAAGTAGTCCCGCCACAGCGTGATTCGCCCTTCGTGGACCTCGAACACGCCGCAGACCCAGAACTGAAGCCGCAGTGGGCCGAAGATCAGCGCGTCGCTGCGCTCGGTGAGCACCGCGGCGCCGTCGGCGGCGATCCGGTGGATTTTCACCTCGAACGCCGTGCGGCCTTCCATCCGGCGGAACAACTGCATTGCTCTGCGACGGCCGTGAATCGTCGGCAGGCCGACGTTCTCGTAGACGAGGTTGTCGTCCAACGCGGCCTCCGCCGTCTCGTAATCCGCGTCCTGCAGTGCGTTCAGGAAACCCTCAACCGTGCGAGTGTTCGCAACGGTCGTCCCAGTCAGCTCGGTCATGGTTGCCAGCGTATTTGAAAAGCGGCAGTGCGTGGCGGTCGGGCGCTGTGGCAGGGTGGGGGCGGATGCGCGTCGCCGTGGTCGCCGGGCCGGATCCCGGGCACTCCTTTCCTGCGATTGCGCTGTGCCAACGGTTCGGTGCAGCGGGCGATGAGGCCACCCTGTTCACCGGGGAGGAATGGGTCGAAGCCGCCCGCGACGCCGGCATTGGCGCTGTTGCGCTGGACGGGCTCGCGGCCCTCGACAACGACGTCGACGCCGGCGCCAGGATTCACCGGCGTGCTGCGCGGATGGCGGTGCTCAACGTGCCTGCGTTGCGCGAGCTGGCGCCCGACCTGGTGGTGTCCGACGTCATCACCGCGGGCGGTGGCATGGCTGCTGAGCTGTTGGGGATCCCGTGGATAGAACTCAACCCTCATCCGCTGTATCTGCCGTCCAAGGGGTTGCCGCCGATAGGCAGCGGACTGGCGCCGGGTACCGGTATCCGCGGCCGGCTGCGGGACACCACGATGCGGGCGCTCACAGCGCGGTCCTGGCGTGCAGGCCTGCGGCAGCGCGCGAACGCGCGGGCTGAGATCGGATTGCCGGCCTGCGACCCCGGGCCGCTGCGGCGGCTGATCGCCACGCTGCCCGCGCTGGAGGTTCCTCGTCCGGACTGGCCGGCCGAGGCCGTCGTGGTGGGCCCGTTGCACTTCGAGCCAACCGATCGGGTGCTGGAGATCCCTGAAGGCTCCGGGCCGGTGGTGGTCGTCGCGCCGTCCACCGCACTGACCGGGACCACCGGATTGAGCGAACTCGCCCTGCGATGCCTGACGCCGGGAGACACGCTGCCACCGGGATCGCGTCTGGTGGTGTCGCGTCTGGGCGGGGCTGACCTGACGGTGCCGCAGTGGGCGGTGGTCGGGCTCGGACGTCAGGCTGAGCTGTTGGCGCATGCCGACCTGGTGATCTGCGGCGGCGGTCACGGGATGGTCGCTAAGACGCTGCTGGCCGGGGTGCCACTGGTGGTGGTTCCCGGCGGCGGAGATCAGTGGGAGATGGCCAATCGAGTGGTACGTCAAGGCAGCGCGCGGCTGATTCGGCCGTTGACTGCCGACGCGCTGGTGGCCGCGGTTGATGGGGTGCTGTCGTCGCCGGGGTACCGCGAGGCCGCGCGAAAGGCCGCCGCCAGCATCGCCGGGGTCGCCGATCCGGTGCGGGTGTGCCACGAAGCGCTGGCGCTTGCTGGGTAACCGGCGTGACGGTCGGCCCAGTATGTTGGCTGGCGTGCGGCTGACGGAGTTCAACGAACGGGTCGTCCTGCGATTCGGCGCTGCTTACGGTGCGTCGGTGCTGGCCGACCATGTGCTGACCGGCCTCGACGGCCGGACTGCCGCCCAGGCGATCGAGGACGGTATCGAGCCTCGTGACGTGTGGTGGGCGCTGTGCGCCGACTTCGACGTCCCCCGCGATCAGTGGTGACAATCAGCTCCGGTTCGGGCCGGGTGCCTTGCTGAACACGCAATCGCCGCATACGGATCCCCCGGGTATCCGGTAGAAGAGGCAGCAACTGCGACGCCGGAAATCCAGATCGTCACTGGTGATCACACCGGATCCGGCCAGCTCGCCGGTGCCCAGGAGCGAGTTGGTGATCCTGACAACCGCCCGGCGCAAATCGGGCCGCACCGAAAGCAGGGCTCGTGATGCTCCGACCAGTGCGGACGCGATGTTGCCGGATAGCAGGGCGGGCGCCAGCTTGACCGGCAGGCCAGCCGCGAGCGGTTTCATGTGGTCTTGCACGACAACGCGGTACAGCAAGTCTGGGGAAGGCGAGTCGAGAGGCTCTTTTAGGGGCTCTCCGACGGGCTCGGGCATGCGTAGCTGCGCCCCGTCGTCGGCGCGCTGCAGGCTCGTCAGGTCCGGAACGACGCCGTGGCCCAACACGCACGCGAGCACGGGCGACCACAGCCGGGCGGCATGGCCAAGGTGAACCAGGGAGGCTCCGACCCGCAACTCGGTAGTGCGGTAGCGCTGGACGGTGGTCTCGATCAGGTCCGCGAAGCCGTCGGCGTAGGACTGGCCAACCGGATGCCATCCCGTCCCGTCCCCGCCCACCGTCAGCGCAAAAAACCCTCCATAGGAAGACATTTCGGACAGCTCGGTGGAGATGTTCACGTGTTCTCGGTGATTCTCGGCTCGGCGGTGACCTGCGGGGGCTTCCCTTCTGTGCTGATGCTGCCAGACGGTCCGGACCGAACCGCTGCGGAGCTCACGCCGGTATGCGGCGTGTCGAACTTGAATCGAACAGGTGTTCGTCTACTGTGGTAATCGTTCGACGATGACGACTTGTCGGTGGCCTTGTCTAGTGTCACGGCCAACCGACCGATACCGGTCACTGAACAGCGACTACAGGAGAGGCACCATGGCGCAAGCCCCCGACCGTGAGAAGGCTCTCGAACTGGCGATGGCCCAGATCGAGAAGAGCTACGGCAAAGGTTCGGTGATGCGTCTCGGCGACGAGATGCGTCAGCCGATCTCGGTCATTCCGACCGGATCCATCGCACTGGACGTGGCCTTGGGCATCGGCGGTCTGCCGCGTGGCCGGGTCGTGGAGATCTACGGCCCGGAATCCTCGGGTAAGACCACCGTCGCATTGCACGCGGTTGCTAACGCCCAGGCGGCCGGCGGCGTCGCGGCGTTCATCGACGCCGAGCATGCCCTGGACCCGGATTACGCCAAGAACCTCGGCGTCGACACCGATTCCCTGCTGGTCAGTCAACCTGACACCGGTGAACAGGCCCTTGAGATCGCCGACATGCTGATCCGCTCCGGTGCGCTCGACATTCTGGTCATCGACTCGGTGGCGGCACTGGTGCCGCGCGCGGAACTCGAAGGTGAGATGGGGGACAGCCATGTCGGTCTGCAAGCCCGGTTGATGAGTCAGGCGCTACGGAAAATGACTGGCGCGCTGAGTAATTCGCGAACTACTGCGATCTTCATCAACCAGCTCCGCGAGAAGATCGGGGTCATGTTCGGCAGTCCAGAAACCACGACCGGTGGAAAGGCGTTGAAGTTCTACGCGTCGGTGCGCATGGACGTGCGCCGGATCGAGACACTCAAGGACGGCACCAATGCGGTCGGCAACCGCACCCGGGTCAAGGTCGTCAAAAACAAGGTCGCGCCGCCTTTCAAGCAGGCCGAGTTCGACATCCTCTACGGCAGAGGCATCAGCAGGGAAGGCTCGCTGATCGATATGGGTGTGGACCAGGGCTTTATCCGAAAGTCCGGTTCCTGGTTCACCTACGAGGGTGAGCAACTCGGCCAAGGTAAGGAGAATGTTCGCTGCTTCTTGGTGGAGAACACCGAGGTGGCCAACGAGATCGAGAAGAAGATCAAGGAGAAGCTTGGCATTGGCGCGGTTGTGACCGATGACCCCGCAGGTGACGATGTCCTGCCCGCCCCCGTCGATTTCTGAGCCGTCTCGCGAGGAGCAGGCGCGGGCATTGTGCCTGCGCCTGCTCACCGCGCGATCGCGCACCCGGGCCGAGTTATCCGGCCAGCTGGCGAAACGTGGATACCCCAACGACGTCAGGGACCGGGTGTTGAATCGGCTGGCCGCAGTCGGCCTGGTGGATGACATCGACTTCGCCGAGCAGTGGGTGCGGTCCCGGCGGGCCAAGGCGGGAAAGAGCAAGCGCGCCTTGACCGCTGAGTTAGAGGCCAGGGGTGTCGACAACGACGTCATCACCTCGGCAATGGCGGGTATCGACTCCGGTGCCGAGCGGGCGCGGGCCGAGCAGCTGGTGCGGGCCAGACTCCAACGCGAGAACCTCGACGGTGACGAGATGCGAGTGGCTCGTCGCCTGGTCGCGATGCTGGCGCGGCGTGGCTACGACCAGACCATGGCCTACGACGTGGTGAGTGTCCAGCTGAACCTGGAGCTCGAACACCGCCGCACGTAGCGTTCGTCACTGGAACGCGGCGGCGTTCTGATCTGCCCACCGCGCGAACGAAATCGGTTCACGGCCAAGAATCGATGCGACGTTCGTGGTGACGGACGCAAGCTGGTCGGCCCGTATCGCTCGGAAGATCCCAAGACGCGCTTCGATCAGGGGTTCCGGGGTACCCCAAGCGATTTGCCGCTGACGTTCCAGCTCGTCGGATATCGACCGGAATTCGAGTTTTCGCCCGATGGCCGAACCAACCTTTGCGGTCATGTCGGCAAAACTCAGCTGCTCAGCACCGGTGATCGGCAAAGACTGCCCGGTGTAGTGCGGGCTAGTCATCGCCTCGATCGCCACTGCGGCGATGTCGTCGGAATGAATGAACGGAATCCTGCCCTCGCCTGCGGAGCAGCGGACAATCCCATCGGCCTTGATGTCTTCTGCCCATTTCAAGAAGTTGTCCATGAACCCCGACGGCTGAACGAAGACGAACCCGGTCCCACTGCCCCGTATCGCGGCTTCGCCCTCCCGGTGCCACGGACCGGTTCCCACATTCGGCCCCACGTCGTACGTGGAGAGTTTCACCACCCGACTCACTCCGGCGGCTTTCGCGACGTCGGCCGCGACCTTGTCTTTCCCCGCGAGATCCGGGCCGGCGGTCACCAGAAACACCGCATCGACGCCATCGACAGCGCGCGACACTGATGCCGGGTCGGCCAGATCGCCGACTCTCACGTCGACCCGGTCGCCATAGAGCTTGCGGGCTTTGTCGGCATCGCGGACGAAGACCCGTGTCTGCTCCCCTCGTCGAAGCAGGCCCTCGACGACCCGGGTTCCGATGTTGCCGGTCGCTCCGGTCACAAGATGGGTGGTATTGCTCTGTGATCCGCGCATCTGCGTGTTCCCTCCAGTTGTGATGGCTTAGTGCAGCCAGACTGGAGCTCAGCTTGGAAAAGCGCTATAAATTCAGCAGATTTCGACGGAAAACACCGTAATCTTACGAATTATGCCGGAAATCACTACCAGTGAACCGCCAGCCTTGGACGCCGTTGACCGCCGGCTGATGCACGCCCTCGGCGTCAACGCCCGGGCATCGTTTCGCGTGATCGCGTCAGTCCTCGGGATATCTGAGCAGACGGCTGCACGGCGATATCGCAGGTTGCGGGAGACCGGTGTGCTTCGGGTCCTACTGTTGCCGGCACCCGATCCCGCCGATCGTGGTCAGCTGGTGCGCCTCGAGGTGCAGCCGCAGTCCGTTCGTACCATCGCTGATGTTCTGGCGCGCCGACCCGACGTGTCCTACCTGCGGCTAATGAACGCGGGTGCCGAGATTCTGTTCGGTGTTCGGGCCCGGGCACGATCGGAGCGGGACTTCTTGCTGCTTGATCAGCTCCCGCGCACGGGTCGGGTCTTGCGCACCACGGTCTATTCCTTGCTGCACCATTTTCGGACCCCGGGGGAGGCCGGACTGGGCCGGGTTTCCAGATCGGCTCAGTGACGATCAGCAGCGACAGCTAGAGGTCGGATTGCAGCTGCAAGTGCCCGACCAGCCGTTGCTGCGCACTAACTCGTCCGACCAGGCGATCGTCGACGAGCTCGCCCTCGACGGGCGCGCGACGTACGCGCGATTGGCCCAGGTCAGCGGTATGTCCGAGTCGGCGGCGGCCAGACGTCTCGAGCTGCTGGTGCACAGCGGAGCCCTCTACGGCGACGTAGATATCGCGCCCGAGATGTTGGGTTATCCCGCGGGCGCGACGCTGTATGTCAATGTGAGTCCCTCTCACGTGCCGACGGTCGGGACACTGCTGGCCGCCCACCGAGAGACCGCCTTCGTCGCCGCGGTGGGAGGTCCGGCCAACATGATCGCCGCCATACGATGTCGCAACGTCGCGGAGATGTATGAATACGTCACCGGCACGCTCGGCCGGGTAAATGGTGTTGAGCATGTAGAGGTCTCGACCGTCTCCCGCACGATCAAGCACGCCCGCTCGAGGACCGACGAGAACCGTCTCAAACCAGCGCCGGCGTGAATGCAGGGAGCAGCGACTCGACCAGCCGCCGTACCATGGGCCCGTGACTTCGATGCTGGCGCAAGGCGCCGGGGCCGCGCCCGTGGCGGACGGCGCCGGGGCGACGCGTACCTATGAGGTCCGGACCTACGGCTGTCAGATGAACGTCCACGATTCCGAGCGGTTGGCGGGCCTGCTTGAAGCGGCCGGCTACCAGCGCGCGGCGCAAGGCGCCGACGCAGATGTGGTGGTCTTTAACACCTGCGCTGTCCGTGAGAACGCCGACAACAAGCTGTACGGCAACCTCAGCCATCTGGCTCCGCGCAAGCGCGGCAATCCGGATATGCAAATCGCCGTCGGCGGCTGCCTGGCCCAGAAAGACCGAGACGCGTTGCTGCGCAAGGCGCCGTGGGTCGATGTCGTCTTCGGCACACACAACATCGGGTCGCTGCCCACGCTGCTCGACCGCGCCCGGCACAACAAGGTAGCTCAGGTGGAGATCGCCGAAGCACTGCAGCAGTTTCCGTCATCGCTGCCAAGCGCCCGCGAATCCGCCTATGCTGCCTGGGTTTCGATCTCCGTCGGGTGCAACAACAGCTGCACCTTCTGCATCGTCCCCTCGCTAAGGGGTAAGGAGGTCGACCGCAGTCCGGCCGACATCCTGGCCGAAGTCGAGTCCCTGGTGGATGACGGCGTGCTCGAAGTCACTCTGCTTGGGCAGAACGTCAACGCCTACGGCGTCTCCTTCGCCGACCCGTCGCTACCCCGCGATCGCGGCGCCTTTGCCGAACTGCTGCGGGCCTGCGGACGCATCGACGGGCTGGAACGCGTCCGGTTCACCTCGCCGCATCCGGCCGAGTTCACCGACGATGTCATCGAGGCAATGGCTCAGACGCCGAACGTCTGCCCCGCCCTGCACATGCCGCTGCAGTCCGGATCCGACCGGGTGCTGCGCGCGATGCGGCGCTCCTACCGCGCCGAGCGCTATCTCGGCATCATCGACCGGGTCCGGGCGGCCATGCCGCACGCCGCCATCACCACCGACCTGATCGTGGGATTCCCCGGTGAGACCGAGGAGGACTTCGCGGCCACTCTAGACGTGGTGCGACGGGCCCGGTTCGCGGCCGCGTTTACCTTCCAGTACTCCAAACGGCCCGGCACTCCGGCCGCTGAACGCGACGGGCACCTACCGAAAACCGTTGTGCAAGAACGCTATGAACGGCTCGTCGAGCTGCAGGAGCAGATCTCGCTAGATGGCAATCGCGCACTCGTAGGGCAGACCGTAGAACTGTTGGTCGCAGCCGGCGAAGGACGCAAGGACACCCGCACCGCGCGCATGTCCGGGCGGGCGCGTGACGGCCGGCTAGTGCACTTCAGGGCGGACGAACAGGTGCGGCCCGGCGACGTTATCACCGCGGTGATCACCGCGGCCGCGCCGCACCATCTCATCGCAGACGCCGGCATCCTGAGCCACCGCCGTACGCATGCGGGCGACGCGCACGCCGCCCGGCAGCGCCCGCGCGGTATCGGCCTTGGCATGCCGGGTGTCGGACAGTCCATCGGTTCGGTCCAACCCCTCGGATGTGCCCGATGAAGAAAGAACAGACAGACCTTGACGTCTTGCGAGCCGAGATCGAGGCCGCAGAACGTCGGGTGGCGCGTGAGATCGATCCTGGCCCAAGGGGTTTCGTAGTCGCCATCCTGGTGTTCATCTTGCTGGCATCGTTCATCCTGCCGCACACCGGCAGTGTGCGGGGATGGGATGTACTGTTCGGCAGCCACGGCGCGGGCGCGGCCGCGGTTGCTCTACCTTCGCGGGTGTTCGTATGGCTGGCACTGGTGTTCGGCGTCGGTTTCTCGATGCTGGCGTTGATGACCCGGCGCTGGGCGCTGGCCTGGGTTGCGCTGGCGGGTACCTCGATCGCGAGTGCGGTTGGGCTGCTGGCTGTCTGGTCGCGCCAGACCGTGGCGGCCGGTCATCCAGGGCCCGGGGTGGGGCTGATCGTGGCGTGGATCACCCTGATCTTGTTGACATTTCACTGGGCCCGCGTGGTGTGGTCGCGCACCATCGTGCAGCTTGCCGCTGAGGAGCAACGGCGCCGAGTCGTCGCCCAACAGCAGTCCAGTACGTTGCTGGAAAGCTTGCAAAGCCTGGACATTCCAGACAGTTCCGACGGTCCGGAGCCCGGAACGTCTTCGGATTCCGGAGCCGGCCGCTAGGGTCTGCGGGTCAGCGCCGCAGCGGCGGCTTGCGCCCACTGGTGCCATTGCTCGGCGTTGGCTTTCGCCTCTTCGGCCTCTTTGGTCCGTCCGGCGGCCTCTGCCTTGCGCGCCTGCCGCTCGAACTGCTCGGCACGGGTTCTGAACTGCTCGGCGCGGGCCTGCGCCTGGGGGTCCGACCAATCCGATTCGCCGGCCTCGCGCACTTTCTTCTCGACCGCGCGCAGCCGCCGCTCGAGCTCGGCGGACTGTTCCCGCGGAACTCTGCCGATCGCGTCCCATCTGTCAGCGATCGACCGCATCGCCGCTCTGGCGGCTTCATGGTTGCTGGTGTCGAGTTTCTCCGCATCAGCCAGCAGCGCTTCTTTGGCCGTGGCATTGGCCTGCAACTCCGTGTCTTTTTCCGCTGTCGCGGCATTACGGGCGCTGAAGAACAAGTCCTGCGCGGCTTTGAAGCGGCGCCACAGCGCATCGTCGACATCCCTGTTCGCTCGTCCCACCGCTTTCCATTCAACGAGCAGCTTCCGGAATTCCGCGCTGGTGTTTGCCCAGTCCGTCGAATCCGACAGCTCCTCGGCCCGCTCGCAGAGCCGTTCTTTGGACTGCCGGATCCCCGATCGCTCCCGATCCAGCTCGGCGAAGTGGGCCCCCCGGCGCCGGTTGAAGGTATCCCGGGCCGCGGAGTAGCGCTTCCATAGCGAGTCGTCGGCTTTACGGTCTAGGCCGGTGATGGTCTTCCATTCGTCGAGGATGGCCCGCAACCGTTCGCCGGCGGCCTTCCATTGGGTGGAGTTGGCAGCCAAATCCTCGGCCTCGGCGGCCAACGCTTCTTTGCGCGCGGTCTGGGCGGCCCGGTGCTCGTCGCGCCGGGAGCGATCCGCGGCGGCCGCGGCGTCGGCGTGCTCAAGAAGGCTCGTGAGTCGGCCTGCCAGCGCGTCGATGTTGCCCAGCACACAAGCCGTGGGCAACGTTTCGGCCAGCGCGGAAGCACTGGCCTTGATCTTGCGGGCATCGCCGGTCCCCGAGGCCAGCCGCTCCTCCATCAGCGTGACTTCGGTGCTCAGGTCATCGAATCGACGGCCGAAGTGGGCAAACGCGGCTTCAGGGTCGCCGGCCTGCCAGGAGCCGATGATGCGCTCGCCGGCGGCGCTGATCAGCCATACCGTGCCGTCGGCGTCGACGCGTCCGAACCGGTGTGGATCGCTGTGCGGGGGTGCTAACACCGGGTGGGTGGCGGTTCGCGGGGCTGGCCGGGGGCCGGGACGCGGTCCCGGACGTGGCGCCAGCCCCGAAACTGGCCCCTGCACCGGTGGAGCTGAATCGTTGCTGCGGTGCTCGTCGGTCGTCATGCGCTCGTCACCTACCCTTTGCGACCCTTCGCGCGGCACCCTATGTTGTGGACGCCGCGCACCTGCCGCGCTGAGCGGCACCATACGGTCGAGCCGACTGGTACGGCCTTGCCGCTATCACCAGGCTCCTCAACCCGCTACAACAGTATTCAAGCAGCTTGGCGAGCTGTGCGCGGGCATCTTGGCTACCACTGGCCAGCACAGTTTTCCACCGGCCGCGGCGCTGGTTGAGTTGGGCCGCTGCGGATCTCCCGACTTCGTCACCTCGCTATCTATTCGGAGCCCGGTCTGCCGAGTGGATAACAAATCGATTCCACCGTCGCTCGGGCCATATGGCGACATCGCGCAGCCCGGTACGGTGACGGTGACTATTGGTGTTATTGGTGTTATTGAGGCTGGAGGGGGCGGGTCACCATCGCGAAGGTGGATATCGCGGCGTTGCTCGCGTTGATTGCCGCGTTGATATCGGGTGTCGGCGACGTGGTCCGTCAGCGGTCTGCTCAGGAAATCACCGATCAAGAGGTCGGCCACGTCAAGCTTTTGCGCATGTCGTTGCGGGACGCCCGGTGGTGGCTGGGCGGAGTGGCGGCAGTCGCCAGTGCCGCGCTGCAGGCGGTGGCGCTGGGACTGGGTTCGGTGGTGTTGGTGCAGGCGCTGCAGGTGACCGCGCTGCTGTTCGCTCTGCCGGTCTATGCGTGGATGACCAAGCAGGGATTGACGCGCCGGGAGTGGGCCTGGGCGATACTGCTGGCCGCAGCGGTCGCGATCTTCGTCGCGGTCGGCGAACCGGCCGCCGGCTACCAGCGGGCATCGCTGCAGGCCTGGGCTGTGGTGGCGGTGGTGCTCGGCCCGGCGATGGTGTTCTGTGTGCTGGGCGCTCGGATCTGGTCGGGCCCGACGGCCGCGGTGTTGCTGGCGCTGGTGTCGGCCGCGTCGTGGGCTTTGTTCGCGGTGCTGACCAAGGCCATCGTCGACGTGCTCGACGGCGGTCTGTGGGCCGTAGTGCGCACGCCTGAGCTGTATGCCTGGTTGCTGGCCGCCGCGCTCGGAACGGTGTTTCAGCAGTCATCGTTTCGGGCCAGCTCGCTGACCGCATCGTTGCCGACGATGACGGTGGCTGAGCCGCTGGTGGCTTCGCTGTTGGGGGTCACGGTGCTTGGTGAGAGTCTCGGCGCCGACGGCCCAGAGATCGTCGCGTTGGTCGCCGCGGTGACGGTGGTGGTTGTTGCTACTACGGCGCTGGCCCGCGGCGAAGCCGCCACGATGGCAGTCGGAGAGAGGATGGCAGTCGAAGAGAGGATGGCGGTCGGTGAAGCCGCAAAGGCGGCGGAACACCGCCGGCCTGTGACACCATTAGGAGCAGGTTCTCTGGTCCTATCCGGTGCGACTGGCCAGGCACTCACCTCGCACAGCTCCCACATAGGTTGGTGAACTAAGAATTGAGGATGTTTGCGCGCAGGATCTTTTCCAGGTGGCGCGGGGCGTCAGAGGGCTTGAACGTGGTGGAAACGTCCACGAAACGGGTAGTGAATAGCCTGTCTACATAATGGCTTCCGGGCCGGGGTGGGGAGGAGGTCGCAGATGACGAAAGCGGATATCGCGGTCGTTCTCGCGCTACTCGCCGCGTTGGCATCCGCACTCGGCAATGTCGTCCGTCAGCGGTCCGCTCAGGAGATCACCAGCAAAGACGTCGGTCATTTAGAGCTCTTCCGCTTATCAGTGCGCGATGCCAGGTGGTGGTTGGGCGCCGGCGGGGCTATCGCTAATTACGCTTTGCAGGCCGCGGCGCTAACGCTCGGATCGGTGATGCTGGTGACGGCGCTGCAGGTGACGGCGCTGTTGTTTGCCTTGCCGATCTACGCGCGCATGACCCGGCGCCGGGTGACTCGCTGGGAGTGGACCTGGGCGGTGTTGCTGGCCGGGGCGTTGGCGGTGGTCGTCACAGTTGGTAACCCGGATACCGGCACCGCCCGGGGCTCGTTGGGAACCTGGATGGTGGTGGCCCTGGTCATGGGCCCGGTGTTGGTGTTCTGCGTGCTCGGTGCGCGGATCTGGTCAGGCGCGGTGGCCGCGGTGCTGCTGGCTGTGGTCGCCGGTTCGTCGTTGGCGCTGTTCGCGGTGCTGACCAAAGCGGTTGTCGACGTGGTCGGCGACGGCGTCGTTGCCTTGTTGCGGGCACCGGAATTATATGCGTGGATCGCTGCGGCGCTGGCGGGAATGATCTTCCAGCAGTCCTCGTTCCGCGCCGGTTCGCTGACTGCCTCACTGCCGACGTCGGTCGTGGCCAAGCCGCTGGTTGGTTCGGTGCTTGGTGTCATTGTGCTCGGTGAGACGTTAGACACCGCTGGGCCTAGGGCGTTTGTGCTGGCCGCGGGCGTGGTGTTGGTGATGGTCGCGACGGTGGCGCTGGCCCGGGGCGAGGCCGCGACAATTTCGGAAGAAGCGTCGGAGAAATTGTCCAAGAAGGCGTCAAAGATAGCTTCGAAGAAAGCCGCCGAAAGCGGCAGGGACACCGCCGACCCGAGCCGAACTGACTTCCTACCGGGGAGAGCAGGGCGGTCGGCTTAGCTTGCCGGTTCGTTTCGGGGCTAACGCCGAGACGTTAGGTTTGGTGGCGTGCTGAGCGCCGTCGCGATCATTCCGTCTGCGCCGGTGCTTGTTCCCGAACTTGCCGGAGCTGCCGCCGCCGAGGTGGCCGACCTGGCAGCGGCGGTGCTGGCAGCGGCCGCCCTATTGCCAATGCGCTGGGTTGTCATCGGAACGGGTGAGGCCGACCGGGTCCTGAGTCCCGACGGCCCGAACTCCATGAGCACTTTTGCCGGTTTCGGTGCCGACGTACCGGTTCGGCTGTCGCCGCAGCAGACCGGTGACCACACTGAGCTGCCGGTCGAGTTCCCGGTGTGCGCATTGCTCGCCGCCTGGGTGCGGGACCAGGCTCAGCCCGAGGCCAGCGCGCAGGTTCGGGTCTACCGTAGCGACCATGATGCTGACACGGCGCTGACCTGCGGCCGCAAACTGCGCGCGGAGATAAACCAGGCGCCCGCCCCGATCGGCGTGCTGGTGGTCGCCGACGGCGCCAACACTCTGACACCGGCCGCCCCGGGCGGCTATCACCCGGACGACGCCGATGCGCAGCTGGCCCTGGACGACGCGCTGGCAAGTGGCGACATCGCGCGCCTGCGCCGGCTGCCTGAGCAGATCCTGGGCCGGGTGGCATTCCAGGTCCTGGCCGGCCTGACCGAGCCGGGGCCGCGCTCGGCCAAGGAGCTCTACCGGGGAGCGCCTTACGGTGTGGGGTACTTTGCCGGCGCCTGGCAGCCGTGAGGCCCCTTGCGATCATCGGCCCGACGGGCACCGGCAAGTCGCAGCTGGCGCTCGACGTTGTCGAGCGTATGGGCAGCGCGGAGATTGTTAATGCCGATGCGATGCAGCTCTACCGAAATATGGACATCGGGACCGCCAAGCTGCCTGTCGAACAACGCCGCGGCATCCCGCACCATCAGCTCGACGTGCTGACTGTCACCGAGACCGCGTCTGTCGCCCGCTATCAGCAGGCCGCCGTCGCGGACATCGAAGCGATCGCTGCCCGGGGAGCGGTGCCGGTAATGGTCGGCGGTTCGATGCTCTACATTCAATCGCTGCTCGACGACTGGTCATTTCCGGCGACCGATCCGGCAGTGCGCGCGAGATGGGAGCAGCGGCTCGCCGAGGTCGGGGTGGCCAGGCTGCACGCTGAGCTGGCCGGCCGCGACCCGGCTGCGGCCGCGGCGATCCTGGCCACCGACGGCCGGCGCACCGTGCGGGCGCTTGAGGTCATCGAGCTCACCGGCCAGCCGTTCGCGGCGTCCGCGCCGCGCATCGGCGTTCCGCGATGGGGCGCGGTCATAGTCGGGTTAGACTGTGACACATCGATTCTCGATGAACGTTTGATCCGGCGCACCGACACGATGTTCGAGCAGGGCTTGGTTGACGAGGTGCGCGCACTGCTGGACCAGGGCCTGCGCGACGGGGTGACCGCATCGCGCGCGCTGGGCTACGCCCAGGTGATCGAGGCACTCAGCGAAGCCGGCTTCGAAGCTGGCTCTGAAGCCTTGCGTGCCGCGCGGGAGCAGACGTTCCTGGGTACCCGCCGCTACGTGCGACGGCAGCGGTCGTGGTTTCGCCGGGACCACCGGGTGCACTGGCTCGATGTGGGCGCAACCGACCCAGCGAACCGGGCCCGCATTGTCGACGCCACACTGCAGGCATGGCGGCAAGTACCCTGATCTGGTGATCTTTGCCAAGGGCCACGGCACCGAGAACGACTTCGTGCTGCTGCCCGACATCGACGCCGAGTTGACGCTCAGCGCTGCCCGGGTGGCCGCGTTGTGCGACCGGCGCCAGGGATTGGGCGCCGACGGAGTGCTGAGGGTTACCACCGCGGGTGCGGCCGTGACGGCCGGTGTCCTCGACCGCCGGCCCGACGGTGTCAGCACGGATGACTGGTACATGGACTACCGCAACGCCGACGGGTCGACCGCGCAGATGTGCGGCAACGGCGTGCGGGTATTCGCGCACTACTTGCGGGCCTGTGGCTGGGAGTCCCGCGACCAGTTCGTCGTCGGATCATTGGCCGGTCCGCGACTGGTCACGCTGCACCAGGTCGACCAGACCTACGCCGACGTCACCGTCGACATGGGCAAGGCCAACCGGCTGGGCGCGGGGGAGGCCACTGAGGTCATAGTCGGCGGTCGGCGGTTTACCGGGGTTGCGATTGACGTGGGCAACCCGCACCTGGCGTGCGTAGATCCTCGGCTGACTATCGAAGAGCTTGCAGCTCTGGATGTGGGCGCGCCGGTGCACTTTGACCGTGCGCAGTTTCCGGACGGGGTCAATGTCGAAGTGCTCACCGTGCCGGCTGATGGAGTGGTGCGGATGCGGGTCCACGAGCGCGGAGTTGGTGAAACCCGGTCGTGTGGTACCGGAACGGTCGCGGCAGCGGTCGCCGCACTGGCCGATGCGGGTGCCGACACCGGAACGCTGACAGTCCGGGTGCCGGGCGGTGACGTCGTCGTCACCATCACCAGTGCCACGAGTTACTTGCGGGGACCGTCGGTCCTGGTGGCTCGCGGCGAGCTCGCGGACGCCTGGTGGAACGCTCAGGTTGGTTCAAGGCCTGATCTATTCAGATGCGCGGCCGCCCACGACATGCCACCATCAGATCGCATATGACATATCCTGATTCGCCCGACATGGGCTTCCCAGATCCCTCTGACTCTCGCGACTCAGTACCGAGCACTGGCGAACTCGCCCTCGAAGACCGGTCGGCACTGCGCCGGGTGGCCGGGCTGTCGACCGAACTGGCCGACATCTCCGAGGTCGAGTACCGCCAGCTGCGGCTGGAACGTGTGGTGTTGGTGGGCGTGTGGACCGAAGGCAGCGCGGCTGACAACCAGGCGAGCCTGGCCGAGCTGGCAGCCCTGGCTGAAACCGCCGGCTCGCAGGTACTCGAAGGCCTCATCCAGCGCCGCGACCGGCCCGACCCGTCGACCTACATCGGCTCGGGCAAGGCGGCCGAACTGCGTGAAGTGGTCCTGGCAACCGGCGCCGACACCGTCATCTGCGACGGTGAACTGTCCCCGGCGCAGCTGACCGCGCTGGAGAAGGCGGTGAAGGTCAAAGTCATCGACCGCACCGCGCTGATCCTCGACATCTTCGCCCAGCACGCCACCAGCCGGGAGGGCAAAGCGCAGGTGTCGCTGGCTCAGATGCAGTACATGCTGCCGCGGCTGCGCGGCTGGGGTGAGTCGATGTCCCGGCAGGCCGGTGGCCGCGCCGGCGGCAGTGGCGGAGGGGTGGGCCTGCGCGGTCCCGGTGAGACCAAGATCGAGACCGACCGGCGCCGCATCCGCGAGCGGATGGCCAAGCTGCGCCGCGATATCAAGGCCATGAAACAGGCGCGTGACACCCAGCGCGGTCGACGGCTAGCGAGCGACATGCCGTCGATCGCCATCGTCGGCTACACCAATGCGGGCAAGTCCAGCCTGCTCAACGCGCTGACCGGGGCGGGTGTGCTGGTAGAGGACGCATTGTTCGCCACCCTGGAACCCACTACCCGTCGCGCGGAGTTCGATGACGGTCGGCCGTTCGTGCTCACCGACACGGTCGGCTTTGTGCGGCACCTGCCCACTCAGCTGGTCGAGGCGTTCCGCTCCACGCTGGAGGAGGTCGTCGACGCCGATTTGTTGGTGCACGTCGTCGACGGCTCCGACGTCAACCCGCTGGCCCAGATCAATGCGGTGCGCCAGGTGATCTCCGAAGTCATCGCCGACCGCGGGGCCGATCCGCCGCCTGAGCTGCTGGTGGTGAACAAGGTCGACGCCGCAAGTGATCTGATGCTGGCCAAGCTTCGTCACGGGCTGGCCGGTGCGGTGTTCGTCTCCGCACGCACCGGCGAAGGTATCGACGCGATGCGGCGGCGGATGGCCGAGCTCGCCGGTCCCACCGACACCGCTGTGGACGTGGTGATCCCGTACGAGCGCGGTGACCTGGTGGCCCGGGTGCACGCTGATGGGCGCGTACAGGAGGCGGAGCACCACCCGGAGGGCACCCGGATCAAGGCCCGGGTTCCGGCGGCGCTCGCCGCCAGCTTGAGGCAGTTCTCCACGGCCGGCGATCAGGACTCTTAGCCGCGATCCCGGGGCAGCCCGCTGCCGACCAACCGTCCGGTTGGTATAAGTTGGGCGGCAGAGTACCCATTCGCCGGAGGTTAGCGGAGGTTGTCCATGAGTCGTGCCATCAAGTACCAGCGCACTCTTTTCGAGGCCGAGCATGAATTGTTTCGCGAGTCCTACCGGGGCTTCCTCGATCGGCACGTCGCGCCCTATCACGAAGAATGGGAAAAGGCGAAGATCGTCGACCGCGGGGTGTGGCTCGAGGCCGGTAAACAGGGCTTCCTCGGCATGGCCGTGCCTGAGGAGTACGGGGGCGGCGGTAACCCCGATTTCCGGTACAACGCGATCATCACCGAAGAAACCACGGCCGGGCGTTACAGCGGGATCGGTTTCGGCTTACATAACGACATCGTGGCGCCATACTTGCTGGACCTGGCGACCGAAGCGCAGAAGCAGCGCTGGTTACCGAAATTCTGCACCGGCGAGCTGATCACCGCGATCGCGATGACTGAGCCGGGAACCGGCAGCGATTTGCAGGGCATCAAGACCCGCGCAGTCAAGCAGGATGATCACTACGTGCTCAACGGATCAAAGACATTTATCACCAACGGAATCAACTCCGACCTGGTGATCGTGGTAGCGCAGACCGATCCGGATAAAGGCGCGCAGGGCTTTTCGCTGCTCGTCGTCGAACGCGGGATGGAGGGATTCGAACGCGGCCGCCATCTGGACAAGATCGGGCTGGACGCGCAGGACACGGCCGAGTTGTCGTTCACCGACGTTAAGGTTCCGGCCGAAAACCTCCTTGGTGAGCAGGGTCTGGGGTTCATCTACCTCATGCACAACCTGCCACAGGAACGGATCTCGATCGCGGTTATGGCGGCCGCGGCAATGGAGCAGGCGCTGGAACTGACACTGCAATACACCAAGGAGCGCAAAGCCTTTGGCAAGCCGATCGGCAGCTTCCAGAACAGCCGTTTCGTACTGGCCGAACTGGCCACAGAGGCCACTGTGGTGCGCATGATGGTCGATGAGTTCATCCGGTTGCACCTCGACAGGAAGCTGACCGCTGAACAGGCCGCAATGGCTAAGTGGTACACCACCGAGAAGCAGGTGCACCTGATCGACCGCTGTCTACAGCTGCACGGTGGGTACGGCTACATGCGCGAATACCCGATCGCCCGTGCCTATCTCGATGCTCGCGTGCAGACGATCTACGGTGGCACAACCGAGATCATGAAGGAGATCATCGGTCGCAGCCTGGGCGTCTAGCCTGCCAGAACGGAATCCTGCTGTGTGCAGTGACGCTGATCGGAAAGACGACATTTGCTCAGGTGGCCGGCAGCAATATTCGATACCGAGCGATTTTCGGGTAGATCGCCGACCGGCTGACGGTCTCGCGTACCGTCAGCACATGTGTCTTGCGGACCCCGGTCGCGATACGGGCGTGACTCGGCAACATTTCGACATCGGCGCGGTATCCGTTTTCGCACTATTCGCGAAATGACTTCGCAATTATCCTTCGCTGGAGCAGAGTTATGCGAGCCCAGCGATAATACGGACCGTGGTCGGGGTACTACCCGCTCGCAGGGTCTGCGGGGTACGGGAATGGTGACAGATAGTGGCCTATCCGGCGGGCCGAGAGGCCCAGGAGGCTATGTGAACGGGCAGGGAGGTCAGTTGCGCAAGCTGTTGGGGCGTGCGCTGGTCAGCTTGGCGACCACCGCGGTGGCCGTCGCATTGCTGGCGCCTGCAGCCTCGGCGTCTCCGATAGGCGATGCCGAGGCGGCCATCATGGCGGCCTGGGAGAAGGCCGGTGGCGACAGTTCACCGCTCGGCGCCAGGAAGGGCGACGTCTACCCGGTCGCCGACGGTTTCGCCCTGGACTTCGACGGCGGCAAGATGTTCTTCACCCCGGCTACCGGGGCCAAATTCCTTTACGGGCCGATCCTGGACAAATACGAGTCACTCGGCGGCCCGGCCGGCAGCGATGTGGGATTCCCAACGATTAGCGAAGTTCCTGGTCTGGCCGGCCCCGACAGCCGAGTGGCTACGTTCTCGGCCAGCGACAAGCCGGTGATCTTTTGGACGCCTGACCACGGCGCGTTCGTCGTGCGCGGGGCGCTGAACGCCGCGTGGGACAAACTCGGCAGCTCAGGCGGCGTTCTTGGTGCCCCGGTCGGGGATGAAACCTACGACGGCGACGTCTCCGCTCAGAAGTTCAGCGGCGGTCAGATCTCCTGGAACACGAAAACCAAGGAGTTCACCACCGACCCAGCGATGCTTGCCGACCAACTGAAAGGCTTCCAGGTACCAAACGACCCCACCGCGGCCATCAGCATGGCCTGGCGTGCGGCCGGTGGCTCCAGCGGTCCGCTGGGGGCCAAGCAAGGCGGGCAGTATTCCATCGGCGGTGACGGAATTGTCCAGGACTTCGCTGGCGGCAAGGTGTATTTCAGCCCGGCCACCGGCGCGGGTGCCGTCGAGAGCGACATCCTGGCGAAGTACGAGTCGCTGGGCGGTCCGGTCGGCAGCGACCTGGGGTTCCCCACCGGCAACGAGGCTGACGGCGGTATCGCGCCTTCCAGCCGGTTCGTCACGTTCTCGGCGGCCGACAAGCCAGTGATCTTCTGGACCCCGGACCACGGTGCATTCGTCGTGCGTGGAGCTATGAAGGCCGCGTGGGACAAGCTCCGCGGTGCGACCGGCAAACTGGGCGCGCCAGTCGGCGATCAGGCTGTGGACGGCGACGTGGTCTCGCAAAAGTTCACTGGCGGCAAGATCTCGTGGAACCGCGCGAAAAACACGTTCACCACCGACCCGGCTAACCTGGCGCCCTTGCTGTCCGGCCTGCAGGTGGCGGGTCAGAGCCAGCCGAGTAACTCGGCGACGCCGTCGCACGCCAAGAAGTTCGCGTGGCATTGGTGGTACGTGCTGGCCGGCGTTCCGCTGCTGGTACTGGTCGTGTTGTTGGGGCTGGTGGCGTTCGGCTGGCGCCGCCGTCGTCGCGCCGCCCGTAGCAGCGCTGCTGGCTACCCGCCCGATCTCGACGAGGACGTTGGCTACGACGCCGCAGATGACGGGCACTGGGTACCTGACGACGATCTGACCACCGAGCACTTCGGATACGGCGACCTGCATCCACCGGAACATCAGCTGCCACCGGATGCCGCGGCGAGAGTCAGCTGGCAACGTGGCACCAGGGCCGACGATGTCCCACTCGCCGAGGCCTACGGTGGCGACGCGTCGCCCGGATCCGAGGAGGATTTCCGGCTCGAACAGCAAGACCCCGACGCTGTCGACACCACGCCCACCCCCGTCGTGTCGGAAGCCGTTCTTGCCGACGCCGGTTACGATTCGCCCGCTCCGGACGCCGCCCATCCCGACGCCGGCGGCGCGCCGGATGGCGACTATAGAGACGCCGGCTATCCGGAGGACGCCTATCCGGACGAGGGCTATCCGGAGGAGGCCTATCCGGATGTCGCCGTTCCACATACCGCACCGGATGTCGGGTTTTCCGAAGCCTCCGCTGGGGATACCGACATTTCGGACGAAGCAGGTTCCGGTGCCGAGGCGAGAAGCGGGCGCCATGCGGCCGCGGCACCCGAAGATGCTGCAGAATTAACTCCAGGAACAACGAGCGCCGGACCAGGCCCGGCTGGGCGCCCGACGATCCACCTGCCGCTGGACGACCCGTACCAGGCGCCTGACGGATACCCCATCAAGGCCAGTGCGCAATCTGGCCTGTATTACACGCCCAGCAGCGCGCTCTACGACGACACCATCGCCGAAGTCTGGTTGTCCAGCGAAGAAGTCGCGCAAGCCAACGGTTTCATCAAGGCCGACTAAGCCAGGAACTGCTTAAGCGACTCGGCGGCGCTGCCCGGCGCTATATCTTGCGAATCACGGTGACGACCTTGCCGAGCACGGTCGCGTCGTTGCCGGGGATGGGATCGAACGCCGGGTTGTGCGGCATCAACCACACTTGACCGCCCGCGCGTTTGAACGTCTTCACTGTGGCCTCACCGTCAAGCATGGCCGCGACGATATCGCCGTTGTCGGCGACGTTCTGCTGCCGCACGACCACCCAGTCACCGTCGCAGATCGCGGCCTCGACCATCGACTCGCCGACCACCTTGAGCAGGAAGAGCGTGCCCTCGCCGACCAACTCACGCGGTAGCGGGAAGACGTCTTCGACAGCTTCTTCGGCAAGGATCGGTCCGCCGGCCGCGATGCGCCCCAGGACGGGAACATAGGCGGGTTCTGGCAAGGCGTCCGACCCGGCGACGTCAGTGACCGGTGGTGCACCCAGGGCGTCGTCGGCACCCCGGACGTCGACGGCCCGCGGGCGGTTCGGGTCACGGCGCAGGTACCCCTTGCGCTCTAGGGTGCGCAGCTGGTGAGCAACCGACGATGTCGACGTCAGACCGACCGCGTCGCCGATCTCCCGGATGCTCGGTGGATATCCGCGGCCGGTGACCGAAGCGCGGATGACGTTCAGTATGGTGCGCTGCCGCTCGGTAAGCGATGGATCGATGGAACGCAAGCGGCCGTCCGCGCGGGCGGATGAGGTGTCGTTGCTGTCGCTCATGGCACTGAATGTAGCTGCCCGCAAGCCAAGAATCAAACATGTGTTCGACAGGCGTGTCGCGGGCCCGCGGCCGGCTCAGGAACTGGGGAATAACAAACGTGTAACTCGCGTCGATACGGGGTACCTGTGCTCCATGGCAGTGACGACGACCGACGAACTTTGTCGGTGGTGCGGTCTAGCGTCTTGCTCGTCCGACACGCTTCGATCAAATGTTCGGCCTTCGAACACACGAGCGATATAGTCGAACACGCGAGCGAGAATTTAGTCGATCGGAGGAACGCACATGACACTCATCCACACAGTCTCACCGCGTACCAGCAACGTTCGGCGCTCGATCAACGTGCCGGTCCAGCGGCCTCGCGACAGCCGCGACAGGCTGATCCGATCCCGCAGACCTGGCCCGACGAGGCCGGCGGGCGCGCCACCCCGGTACCGCGGCACCGGCGTCGCGATATCGGCCGCTCCGCATAGCAGGCGTCCGGTCACGCTCGCGACGACGGTGGGGCTGGCCGTGCTTGCCGGAATAATCACACTCTGGCTCGGTCTGGTCGCCCATTTCGGGCAGCTGGCCAACGGTGAGTCCACTGGTTCGGCTGCTCACGTACCCGACCAGCTCGCTGTCGTGCGGGTCGAACCCGGGGAATCCCTTCAGGACGTGGCTGCGCGAGTGGCACCTGATGCGCCCGCACACCAGGTTGTCGAACGCATCCGCGAACTCAACGACCTGGGCTCGCCGACATTGGTCGCAGGCCAGACCCTGATCGCACCGGTCGGCTGACGGCGTCCCGGCCTATTACGAAAATCACGCTGCGCCAAGGTCTCTCGGTTCTCCATGCAGTGAGCGCACCCGGAGCGGGCCAGTATTGGCCCTGCGGGGGAACGCACAGGTACTCTCAGGGTGGATTTCGGTAGCTGAATGTCGGCGCGGCGAAGGAGCGGTCATGCACTGTCCGTTCTGCCGGCATCCCGACTCGCGGGTGATTGATTCCCGGGAAACTGATGAAGGCCAGGCCATTCGGCGCCGCCGGTCTTGCCCCGAGTGTGGGCGACGGTTCACCACCGTGGAAACCGCGGTCTTGGCCGTTGTCAAGCGCAGCGGTGTGACCGAGCCTTTCAGCAGGGAGAAGGTCATCAGGGGTGTTCGTCGGGCATGCCAGGGTCGCCAGGTGGATGAGGATGCGCTGAATCTATTGGCCCAGCAGGTGGAAGACACCGTGCGCGCTGCGGGGTCGCCCGAGATCCCGAGTCACGAGGTCGGCCTGGCCATCCTGGGGCCGTTACGTGACCTTGACGAGGTGGCTTACCTGAGGTTCGCGTCGGTGTACCGGTCCTTTTCTTCGGCGGATGATTTCGAGCGCGAGATCGAAGCGCTCCGCGCGCATCGCAACGTATCCACTCCGAGCTGACAGAGTGCATCGCCGAAACCCGGCGCAATTGGGCCGGCGGGCTGACTAGGCTGTTCCTATGCTCCCCGAGCTGCACCCTGATCTCGCGGCGCTGGCACCACTGCTGGGTAGCTGGGCTGGTCAGGGGGCGGGCAAGTACCCGACGATCCAGCCTTTCGAGTATCTCGAGGAAGTGGTGTTTTCCCATGTGGGCAAACCATTTCTGGCTTACGCGCAGAAGACCAGGGCGGCAGCCGACGGCAGACCGTTACACGCCGAGACGGGGTATCTTCGCGTACCGCAACCGGGTCGCGTTGAGCTCGTTCTGGCCCACCCGAACGGCATCACCGAAATCGAAGTGGGCGCGTATACGGTGACCGGCGGTCTTATCGAACTTGCGTTGTCCACGACCGCGATCGGACTGGCCCCGACCGCCAAAGAGGTGACCGCGCTTGGCCGTTCCTTTCGCATCGACGGCGACGAACTCTCGTATTCGATGCAGATGTGCGCGGTCGGCCAACCCCTGCAGGATCACCTCACCGCGGTGTTGTACCGAAAGCACTGAGATCACAACTCGGTTGTGTCACAACGTCGTTGGGAGGAATGATCAGGTAGCGCTGCGTTCGTCGGCACCCATCGCGTTGAGCACCGCGACGCGAGTGTCGGCCGAGCCGGTAACCGTTCGCTCGCCGCCGCCGGTGCGGAGCAACGCACTAAGAGCGGTCTGATCGTATTCGGCGGGCTGGGTGGTGTCGATGAAGCGCTGGACGACGTCGATGAAACGGGCTGGGTCGTCGTGGAACGGGAAATGGCCGGAGCCCTCAAAGATCTCCAGCCGGGAGCCGGGCATGGCCGAGTGCGCCATCCGAGCGTGCTGCACGGGCACCACCACATCCTTCGTGCCCCAGATGATCTGCACCGGGATGGCTTCGGTCAAATAACATCGATCCAGCATGGTGACGATCTGCCCGCGCCAGTCCACCACTGCCCGCAAGGTGCGGGTGAACGCCGCTGAGGCGGTCGGTTCCGGTAGGTCATCCAGTATCCGGAGTACATTCGGCAAGTCGCGGCCCAGGCCGGTGGTTCCCAGCGCCGCGCCCAACACCTTCCCGGCTACCTGAACTGCTGGCAGCACCAGAGGTAACCGCAGCAGCGCTAGCGCTTCGCTGCCCATCGGCAACGAGGCCCACCGGAAGACGACGTTGACGTCCTTGGTGACGCCGCCGGCGGAGACGAGAATGAGCCGTTCAACCAGGTGCGGGAATTGGTAGGCGAATTGCATCGCGACCCCGCCGCCAAGCGAATGACCCACGATGGTCACCCGCTCGATGTCGAGCACGCTGAGCAGGTCACGCATCCCGTTGGCGTACGCGGCCACCGAGTAGTCGGCGCGTGGCTTGTCAGACTTCCCGTGGCCCAAGAGATCCGGGGCGATGACGGTGAACCGCTGGGCGAGCTTGGCCTGCACGGTATTCCAGGTGGTGGAGTTGTCGCCGATGCCGTGGATCAGCAGAATCGCCGGCCCGGAACCGGCGATCCGGTACGCCCGCTGATAACCGTGGATGGTGCGGAACTGCAGCGAAGGCGTAGTCACTTCCCGCACCGGGCGAAGGTTGCGCTGCCGCTCGGTCATCTCGCCAACCTCGTTGTCGGGCCGGGCTCGGGGCGTTTTGGAAAACTCAAGCCGGGTCGTCGTCGTCGAACTTCTTCTCTGCCTGCTGGGCCAGGAATCGCTCAAATTCTGCGCCAAGCTCGTCTCCGCTAGGCAGATCCTCGTCGTGCGCCAGCAACGATCTATTTTCCTGAGCGTCGATGAAGGCATCGTACTGGCGCTCGAGCGCGGCCACCACTTGAGCCACCTCGGCGCTTGCCTCGACCTGCTCGTCGATCTTGGCACGGATCTCCGCCGCTGCTTCGGACAGCGACGACAGCGGTAGCTCCAGCGACCCGGTCTTGGCCACCTGCTCGAGCAGCGCTTGAGCGGCGGCAGGGTAGTCGGTCTGGGTCAGGTAGTGCGGGACGTGCACGGTGAACCCGACAACTTCATGCCCGTGCTGGGACATTCGGTATTCCAGCAGGTTGGACGCGCTCCCAGGGACCTGGATCTCGCTGATCCACGGCTGGAAATCAGCGATCAAATCCCCGTTGTTGGAGTGCGCGGTCAGTGTGATCGGCCGCGTGTGCGGAACCGCCATCGGGACGGTGCCCAGGCCGATGGTCTGCCGTACGCCCAGGCGCTCGGCCAGTAGCCGCACCGCGGTGATGAACCGCTCCCACTTCAGATCCGGTTCCATGCCGGCCAGCAGCAGAAACGGGGTGCCGATGCTGTCGCGCAGCGCGTACAAGCTCAGCTCTGGATCGTCGTAATGGGTGAAGTGATCGGTTTTGAAGGTCATCACCGGTCGCCGCGAGCGGTAGTCCAGCAACTCGTCGATCGCGAAGGACGCGACCAGCTCGGTGTCCAGGGCCCCCCGGAGGTGGGCAGCGGCCAGCCGGATTGCATGGCCGGCGTCGGAGAAGCCCTCCAACGCGTGCACCAACACCGGGCCGCGACCGTCGGACGTCACCAACTGGGGCGCCGGGAACTCAAGCTCGTACATGCCGGGCTGCCCTGGCTGGTAATACTCGTCGTCGGGGTCTTGATGGTGGGACATCGGGGTTGCCTCCTGTCGGGGGTCTCTCCAGGGTGCCCTAACCAGTGTCCCCCAAATCAACCGGCACCAATGATTGAACGGCCAACGCCGCTTGCCTTTATGCCCTCAGCGCAATGACGCGTAATCTGCGTGGAACATTTCGGATGGCGGCGAATTTGCCGGCGGATGTATTGGCACACTGTGACCCGTTGAACCACCGCGCGTTCAGGCATGATGGGAATCGATGCGCATATCGACGGTATTGCTTTGCCCGCTGATCGGCCTGGCGACGTTGCTGACGTCGTGTGCCCGGCCCGGGGTTCATGCGTCGAATCCCAGTGTGTCGACAACGCGGATCAGCTATCCGGTACAGCGGCTCAGTGACCCCCGGCACGGGGCGGTTGCGGGTCCGATGGACCCGGACCTGCGCGTGGGCCCGATCTTCCTGAACGGTGGCCCCATGCATGTTTGCACCGGCTCGGTGGTGCATTCCGCGCGCGGCAACCTGGTGATGACCGCCGCCCACTGCCTGGCCGGCGCGTCCCAGATCGCCTTTGCCCCCGGTTTCGCCGGTGATGGCGCGCCCACTGATCTGTGGACGGCCGACGCCGTCTACCTCGATCAACGCTGGATTGCCGGCAAGGACCCACACGCCGACTACGCGATCGCCCGGGTCAGCAGCCAGCGCGGGGGATCGGTGGAGTCGCACATCGGCTTGGCCCTGTCGCTGGGCAAGGCGCCCACTTCCGGCAGTCGCGTCACCGTGATGGGGTATCCGTCGGGTGTGGGTGGCTCACTCATCGGCTGTCAGGCCAGCACCGGTGTTACCGATAGTGGGTTTCCGTCATTAGCTTGCGAAGGTCTGGTCGGCGGCACCAGCGGCGCGCCGTGGGTAAGCGGCACCACGATCACCGGGCTGATCGGGGGTCTTCAAGGTGGTGGGTGCGCCGAGAACGTCTCGTACTCTGCGCCGTTCGACGAATACACTGCGCAGCTACTGACTCGCGCCGATGCCGGCGGCCCCGGCGATCCCGTGCCGAACGACGTCGAGGACCCTTGCTAGCTCGGCGTCCGCCAAATATCGGGGTCAGCGGAGGAACTGGGTGAGCGCGCGCATCTTGTTCGTCACGTCCAGCGCGGCGACCTTGTAGGCCTCGGAGAACGTCGGATAGTTGAACACCGCGTCGACCAGGTAGTCGACGGTGCCGCCACAACCCATCACGGCCTGCCCGATGTGCACCATTTCGGTGGCGCTGGTACCGAAGATGTGCACCCCGAGCAGCGTGCGATCGTGGGTGGAGACCAACAGCTTCAGCATGCCGTAGGAGTCGCCGGCGATCTGACCGCGGGCCAGCTCACGATACCGGGACACCCCCACCTCGTACGGGATCGAGTCCTTGGTCAGCTCCACCTCGGTGGCCCCGACATAGGACACCTCGGGAATCGAGTAGATCCCGATCGGCTGCAGCGCGGTCATGCCGTCGCATTGTTCGCCGAACGCGTGGTAGGCGGCCAGCCGGCCCTGGTCCATCGAGGTCGCGGCCAGCGCCGGGAAGCCGATGACGTCGCCGACGGCGTAAATGTGGTCGACTTTGGTCTGGAAGTGGTCGTCGACAAAAATCCGTCCGCGATGGTCGGTCTCCAAGCCCGCGTTCTCCAGCCCTAAATGCTCCGTTTGGCCTTCGCGGCCGGCGGAGTACATCACCGTCTCGGCGGGTATCTGCTTTCCGCTGGCCAGGGTGGTGACGGTGCCGGCGGCCCCGACGTCTACGGCGGTCACTTCCTCGCCGAACCGGAAAGTAACCGCCAGGTCGCGCAGGTGGAACTTCAGCGCTTCGATGATCTCCGGGTCGCAAAAATCCAGCATGTCGCTCCGCTTCTCGACCACGGTCACCTTGGTGCCCAGAGCGGCGAACATCGAGGCGTACTCGATCCCGATGACCCCGGCGCCGACCACGACCATCGACGCAGGGAGCGAATTGAGATCCAGGATGCCGTCGGAGTCCAGCACCCGATTCTCGTCGAACTCCACCCCGGACGGCCGCACCGGCTTAGTGCCAGTGGCGATGACGACGAAATCGGCGCTGACGGTAATTCGCTCGGCCTGCGAGTCCTCCTCGATCTGGACGGTGTGCGGGTCGATGAAGCGGCCGTGACCCTCGATCAGATCGATCCGGTTGCGCATCAGCTGCGAGCGCACCACGTCGACCTGCTTGCCGATCACGTGCTGGGTTCGCGCCAGCAGGTCGGCCGGGGTGATCTTGTCCTTGACCCGGTAGCTCGCACCGTAGAGCTCGCGCTGGCTCATCCCGGTGAGATAGACCACCGCCTCGCGCAACGTTTTTGACGGGATTGTGCCGGTATTGACACAGACCCCGCCGAGCATCCCGGCGCGCTCGATGATCGCGACGGACTTGCCCAGCTTGGCTGCGGCGATCGCTGCCTTCTGCCCGCCCGGCCCTGAACCGATAACGACGATGTCGTACTCCCGCATCGAACCCATGAGATAGACGATAAGGCTCACAGTCGCGACTTTCTCCCCAGACGCGTGGCTCGAACAGGCTGCGCGAGCACCGGATGACGGTGCCGGTTGTCAGCGTTGGCGCTTATGACCAAGCATCGACCTGACTTCGAACTCAACCGCCCCGGGGCATTGATCGCCGCGTTACCCGCCGTTCTCGGGTTCGTACCCGAAACTTCACTCGTGCTGGTGTCCTTAGAGGACGGCGCAATGGGGTCGGTGATGCGGGTTGACCTGTGCGAGGGGCTCGTCGACCGGATTGGGCAACTCGTCGAGGTTGCCGCCGCGGCCGACCCCGAAGCCGCGATCGCAGTGATCGTCGACGCCGACGGCGCGCAGTGTCCGGGGTGCAACGAGGAGCACCGCCATCTGTGCGAGGTACTCAGGGAGGCGTTGTCGCAGCGCGATATCGACCTGTGGGCTGCGCACGTGGTAGATCGGGTAGCCCTGGGTGGGCGCTGGCATTGTGCCGACGGCTGCGGTTCTGCCGGCGAAGTCGACGATCCCTCGGCGTCGCCGTTGGCCGCGGCGGCGGTGCTGGACGGTCGGCGGCTCTACCCGCGGCGTGCTGACTTGCAGGCGGTCGTCGCCGTCGAGGACCCTGCGCACAGCGCTGAATTGGCCGGTGCGATCCAACAACAGGCGGCCATGCGCGAGGTCGCGCATTACGCGGATCCTGCGGCTTGTAGCCGCCGCGACGTGGAGAACGCGATGTCCGCCGCCGCCCGTGTCGCCAGCGGACAATCCTTGCCCGACAACCAGCTGGTGCAGCTGGGCTGCGCGCTGCGCGACGTGCAGGTGCGCGACACCCTGTATGCCCTCGCGGTTGGCGAGAACGCCGCGCAAGCCGAGTCATTGTGGGCGGCACTGTCGCGCACCCTGCCCCAGCCATGGCGGGTCGAGGCGCTGGTGCTGCTCGCGTTCAGCGCTTACGCCCGCGGGGACGGGCCGCTGGCCGGGGTGTCGCTGGAAGCCGCACTGCGCTGCGAGCCGGAGCATCGGATGGCCGGCATGCTGGACAGGGCGTTGCAGTCCGGTCTACGGCCTGAGCACATTCGTGAACTCGCAGTCACCGGCTACCGGCTGGCTAAGCGACTCGGAGTGCGACTACCGCCGCGACGGGCGTTCGGCCGACGCGCAGGGTAGGCCCGCACCGTCGCGAGACGAGTCAGACCTTCTCAACTTTGACCGCGTGCGCCATCTCGTGCGGCAGGGTGACGTTCTCGTGGCCCGGTATCACGATGGTCACGCCGCCGCCGACGGCGCTGGTCTCGACAGTGACTCGAGCATTAGGCACGACGCCGGCATCTTTGAGCCGCGTGATCAGATCGATGTCGCCCTGCACATGCTCGGTGAGTTGGCGGACGACCACCGCCACCGGAAAGCCGGCAGGCAACTCGGTCAATCGCACGAGGTCGGCGTCCCCAGCGCCGGACCTCGGGCCCACGCCCAAGTCCAAAAGACCCGGAATCGGGTTGCCGAACGGGGAAGTAGTCGGGTTGTCGAGGACCTTCACCAGCCGACGTTCGACGTCCTCGCTCATCACGTGCTCCCACCGGCATGCCTCGGCGTGCACCTCTTCCCAGGGCAATCCGATGACGTCGACCAGCAGCCGCTCGGCGAGCCGGTGCTTGCGCATCACGGCGATGGCCAGCGTCCGGCCCTTATCGGTGAGCTCCAGGTGGCGGTCGCCGGCCACGTGAAGCAGCCCGTCCCGCTCCATGCGGGATACGGTCTGGCTGACGGTCGGTCCGCTTTGATCGAGCCGCTCTGCAATCCGGGCACGCAGCGGGGTAACGCCCTCCTCCTCGAGGTCGTAGATGGTCCGCAGGTACATCTCGGTGGTATCAACCAGGTCGTTCATTCACCAACCCTCCATTGCCGATGAGTCTACTTGGCCAGTTGCGTGAATGGTTGCTAACGTTCCCCGGCAAGCAGTATGCCCGCCGTTGGACGGCGGGCATACTGTCTGCTACCTAGCTGTGGTTGGCGACCTTAACTGGCAGCCTCGGCCGGGGTCTCAACTCGCATAAGAGCGCAACCGATCGGCGCGCTCGCCGTTGCGCAGCTTGCCCATCACGTCTCGCTCGATCTGACGGACCCGCTCGCGGGACAGACCGAACAGCTTGCCGATCTGGTCCAAGGTGCGTGGCTGGCCGTCGTCCAGACCGAAGCGCAACCGGATCACCTGGTGCTCACGCTCGTCGAGAGTGGCCAGCACACTGCGGATGTCGGTGTGCAGCAGCTCGGCGATCACCGCGTTCTCCGCGGACATCGCTTCGGCGTCTTCGATGAAATCGCCCAACGGAGCCTCTTCCTCGGAGCCGACCGGCATATCCAGGCTCACCGGGTCGCGGCTGTGCTCCAGCAGGTCGTTGATCTTCTCGATCGGGATGCCGGATTCGGCGGCGAGTTCCTCATAGGTGGCTTCGCGTCCCAGGTTCTGGTGCATCTCCCGCTTGATCCGCGCCAGCTTGTTGACCTGCTCAACCAAGTGAACAGGTAGCCGGATGGTGCGGCTCTGGTCGGCCATGCCGCGGGTGATGGCCTGACGGATCCACCAGGTGGCATACGTCGAGAACTTGAATCCCTTTGTGTAGTCGAACTTCTCCATCGCGCGGATCAAGCCGAGGTTGCCCTCCTGGATCAGGTCCAGCAACGGCATTCCCCGACCCGTGTAGCGCTTGGCCAACGACACCACGAGGCGCAAGTTCGCCTCCAGCAGGTGGCGCCGCGCTGACTGACCATCGCGCACGACGGCCGCCAGATCGCGTTTGCGGTTCTCCCCGAGGCGCTTACGGGTTTCCAGCAGGTGCTCGGCGTAAAGCCCGACCTCGATGCGCTTGGCCAGTTCGACCTCGCCTGCGGCGTTGAGCAAGGCCGTCTTACCGATGCCGTTCAGATACACGCGCACTAGGTCCGCTGCTGGGCTTTGAGCATCCAGATCACCGTCAAACCGGCTTGCGGTGGCGTTCGCCATAGCGACCTCCCAATAGGCTTGTCCTGTCATGTGGTGTAACGACAGATTCGCCCTCAGAGTTCCCGCCCGTCCCTCATCTCACACGCTTTGACGTGCTGAAATGTGCCGAAGACCTGAGAATGTCCTGAGAAGTGAGGCGAGCGGCGCTTTTGCCGGAACCCGGGCCGGCTGCGCCTAATCCGACTAACCCCAGTGCTCCGGGCCAGGAGGCGACTCCTGTTGCGGTGTCGGGTCTCGTCGAGGCTCAAGTGCCGGCCGTTCGGCCGTTGGGAACAGCGGAGTGCGCCGCCGGGCATCGTCGAACCGTCGAGGTTCGTTGGAACCCCGCGGGGGCCGGTCGTTGGCGATCAGCACGGCCATCCACGGCAACGGCACCGACCCCGCCACGATGAGCAATGAGATGAGACCGTTGTGCCAGGCGCCATATGCCAGGGCAGCCAGGATGAGTGCTGGAATCCGAATCGCCATCAGGGTCAAATACTTACGCACCCGCGCGCGATGCTGCTCTTCGTACGAGGGCGCAGCGGCAGTTATGAGCACCGGCCGGCCCTTGTTGTCGAAGTCGTCGAAGCCGTCTGCGAAACTGTCACCGAACCCCTGCTCGGAGCCGCGCTTCATCACTCCACTGTCCCACACGTGACGGATTCCGGCCTAAAGCACTTTCAGGCGGAGTCAGGAGGCACAATGTGGGGTATGGAGACCCAGACCATCGAGCGCACCGACACCGACGAACGTGCCGACGACGGGACCGGCAGCGACACTCCGAAATACTTCCACTACGTCAAGAAAGACAAGATCGCCGAGAGTGCGGTGATGGGTAGTCACGTAGTCGCGTTGTGCGGTGAGGTATTTCCCGTCACCCGCGCCGCTAAGCCGGGATCGCCGGTCTGCCCGGATTGCAAGAAGATCTACGAGCAGCTCAAGAAGGGCTGATCAGCGCGGCGGTTCTGCCGTCGCGACATCGCGCCGCTCTTGGGCAGGATCCGGGGCCGAATTGGGCTGTGTGACCGCACGCGCGCGCCACACCAGCCAGTTACGCAGCCGGTGGGCGTGCGTCGCCGGTGCCGGGAATTCCTCCTGAATGGCCGCATTGAGTTCGGCGCCCAGCATGATCGCAAAACCGCCGAAGAACGAGAACAACAGGAACGCGATCGGCGTGGACAGCGCGCCGTAGGTGTAGCCGGTGCTGGTAATCCACCTCAAATAGATCCGCAGGCCCAGTGTGGCGATCACGAACACCGCCGTCGCCAGTACCGCGCCGAAGATCAGCCGATGCGATGGCAGTGGTACCGGCAGCGACACCCGGTACAAGATCATGACCCCGAGCAGCAAGCCGAGAATCAGCGCCGGGTAGTAGCCGTAGCGCAGCACGTTGGCCAAGCCGACCGGGATGTGTTCTCCCACCTTGCGCGGGCCCACTACCACTAAGGGCGCGGTCACGACTACGACAATCAGCCCCACCACGTACAGGAACAGCGCGAACAACCGCTGCCGCACGGGATGGCGCAACAGCGTCTGGTCATGCGCTTCGACCACAGAATCGACGAATGCCGATATCGCCGACGATCCCGCCCAGAGCGAGATCAAGAAACCCAGCGACACCACCTCACCGCGTGCGTTGTTGGCGATGTCACGAATCGTGGGTTCGATGATCTCGTTGACCACACTGGGAGAGAACACGCTATGGGCCATCGAAATCACCTGATGTTCGATACTGGACAAAGTGTCCGCGCCGAACAGCGGCGCGACGTAGGCCAAAGTGCCCAGCATCCCCAGCAACAGCGGCGGCAACGACAACGCCGACCAAAAGCCGGCCTGCGCTGACTCAGCGAAGATCGAGTCGTCCCAGCTCTTTGACAGTGTCCTTAAACTGATTCGCCACACGTGGTGGCGCGACGGCTTTGCGACGTGATCGCTCATACCAGTCCAGCATGACTGATGACTGCCCACCCGCCCCACATTGCCATCGGGTGAGTTATTCGGCCCGCCTAGCTTCCGCTGAACTCCAACACGGCGGCCAGCTCGGTCAGTTTCGCCTCATGCTCGTTCGCGTGGTGCTGGCAGAAGAGAAGCTCAGCTCCGGAAGGCAGCTTGGCGCGTACGCGAGCTGCAGCACCGCAGCGGTCGCAGCGGTCGGCTCTGGTCAGCTCGGGAATGGTCAGAGTTGCATTCATGGCCTCTCCGTTCTCGTGTATCCACTCTCTCAGACGTATGGGGTTTTCGCGTTGTTCCCCGATCGTTATCAGGTGTGTCGTTTCTCACGCGTTTCTGACGACTTTCCGGGAGGCTCTCTGAGGTGACCCCTGCTCCTGGCGTACTGGTGCATCTGTGCGGGATCGACGAGTGGTCGACTGCCCGCCGCCACGGCGGCATTCGCCCAGCGGCCTCTGGCGCCGGCGCCCAGTTCATCCATCTATCGACGCCTGGGCAAGTACATCTACCGGCTAATCGGCTCTACCGCGGCCGGGCCGACCTGGTGCTGCTGCAAATCGACCCGGCGTTGCTGGACTCACCAGTGCGTTGGGAGCCGGGCGTAGCGACCGATCCGGAGTCGATGCTGTTCCCGCATCTGTACGGTCCGCTACCAGTGCGTGCAGTGATCCGAGTAACCGCTTACTTGCCGGGGCCCGATGGCAGTTTCCCGCCGGTCGCGGGATCTCAGGACTCGGCTCCGGGATCTAAGTAAGCGTCAGCTTCGATCTCCACCAAGATCTCGGGTGTGATCAGCGCCGAGACTTCGACCATGGTGGCGGCGGGACGCACTTCACCGAAGACCTGTGCGTGCACTGCTCCAACCTCGCGCCAGCGCGAAATATCGGTCACGTAGATGCGGGTACGGACCACATCGGTGAGGGCCGCGCCGGCTTGCTCGAGCGCTACCTCGATGCGGCGTAAAGCGTCTCGGGCCTGAGCGGCGATATCACCTGCCGGTCCACTGCCGGTTGTCCCGGCCACCGCCACGTGGGGGCCGACACGCACCGCGCGCGAGTAACCGACCACCGATTCGAATTCGGACCCCGACAAAACAACTTTGCGGTTGGCTGACATGCACTCACATTAGCCACTGCAGCGTAGTCCCCGACGATCCCGTCACGAAATACGTTGGACGACAGGAGATTACGTGTTTTTCCAGAGTAGCGTTGAGCCGGTCGGCTCAGTCGAGATAATCGCGCAAAACCTGAGAACGGCTGGGGTGCCGCAACTTCGACATGGTCTTGGATTCGATCTGGCGGATGCGTTCGCGGGTCACGCCGTAGACCTGGCCGATCTCGTCAAGGGTACGAGGCTGGCCGTCGGTGAGGCCGAAGCGTAACCGTACTACGCCTGCTTCGCGCTCCGACAGCGTCTCGAGCACTGACTGCAGCTGGTCTTGCAGCAAAGTGAACGACACCGCATCGACAGCTACCACCGCTTCACTGTCTTCGATGAAGTCGCCCAACTGGCTGTCGCCCTCGTCGCCGATGGTCTGGTCCAACGAGATCGGCTCGCGGGCGTACTGCTGGATCTCCAGCACCTTCTCGGGCGTGATGTCCATTTCCCTGGCCAGCTCTTCCGGCGAGGGCTCGCGGCCCAGGTCCTGGAGGAGCTCGCGCTGGATACGGCCGAGCTTGTTGATCACCTCGACCATGTGCACCGGGATGCGGATGGTGCGGGCTTGGTCAGCCATGGCACGGGTGATGGCCTGGCGGATCCACCACGTCGCGTAGGTGGAGAACTTGTACCCCTTGGTGTAGTCGAACTTCTCGACCGCGCGGATCAGGCCCAGGTTCCCTTCCTGGATCAGATCGAGGAACGCCATTCCGCGACCGGTGTAACGCTTGGCCAGCGAAACCACCAGCCTCAGGTTGGCCTCCAGCAGGTGGTTCTTCGCCCGGTCGCCGTCGCGGCAGATCCACACCATGTCGCGGCGCTGGGCGGCGGGCAGTTTGTCGCCTCGCTCGGTCAGCTCGGTCATCAGCTGCGTGGCGTATAGGCCCGCTTCGATGCGCTTCGCCAGCTCGACCTCTTCCTCCGCGTTGAGCAGCGCCACCTTGCCGATCTGTTTGAGGTAAGCGCGAACCGAGTCTGCGGATGCGGTGAGTTCCGCGTCCTTGCGAGCCTGACGTAACGCCTCGGACTCGTCTTCGTCCCAGACGAAATCGCCGGAGGCCTTGTCCTTTTCGGTGGGCTCAGCGATGTCCTCGTCGTCCTCGGCGGGAGTCGCGCCGGTCGCGATGGCTGGGATGGCCGCGCCATCTTCGCGGTCCTCGGCGTCGCCGGGCACGAGGTCGACCTGCTCGACATCGGGTGCCACGTCCTCCAGGTCATCGAGATTGAGGTCGGCGGGCTCGATGTCGAGGTCCTCGGCAGGCACAGCTTCGAGGTCCGGTTCGACGTCGAGGTCTTCGACGGCGCCATTCGGGTCGATGATGCCCGGCTCAGCCTCGAGGTCGTCGGCGGTCTTGGCTGCCGCCTTTGTCCCGCGGGCCGACGGTGCCCCGGACGACTTCGTCTCGGCGCTCTTGGCCGAGCCGCGGGTCTTCCTGGTGGTATCGCTGGTCCGGGTGACCTCAGTGGCCTCAGGTTCCGTGGTCGACTCGCCGGCCCGCGATGCTGTCTTGGTGGCCCGCTTTGCAGGTGCAGAGCCATTGGCGGCCTTCGCCGCCGATCGCTTAGCCGGCGACGCTGGAGACTTCGTGGCGGTGCGTTTCACCGGCTCATCGGTTGCCGGGCTTGTCTTGGTCGCAGCCACATACACCCCTTCGGTTGGATTCACTTCCGGTGGGTTTGGGCATGGCTAACCGAAAGTGTCTGCTATGTCGAATGTCGGCGTTGATATCAGCGTGACTATCGCGCGGTATCGGTCGGGCGACCGCCGTGCACCATTGTAACGACAGTGTGAGCTCGCACCGCCCCACCGGGCAAAATTCAGTGGGTCACGTCTGCGGTGGCAGCCATGGCTGCGCCGACGATGCCGGCGGTGTTCTGCAAGGCAGCGGCCACCACCGGCGTGCGGTTTTCCAGAAGCGGCAGCCATTTTTCGGCTTTGCGGCTGATGCCGCCGCCGGCGATGAACAAGTCGGGCCAGATCGCGTTCTCGATGGCCACCAGGACTTTCGTCACCTCTTTGGCCCACTTTTCGTAGGTCCAGTCGTTCTTGTCTTTGACCGACGACGCCGCTCGTTGCTCGGCCTCCTTACCGCCGACCTCGAGATGGCCCAACTCGGTGTTGGGTATCAACGTCCCGTTGTGGATGACCGCGGAACCGATGCCGGTGCCGAACGTCAGCAGCACAACCAAGCCTGAGTTGTCTTTTCCAGCCCCGTAGTGTTCTTCAGCGAGCCCGGCCGCGTCGGCATCGTTGAGAACCGTGACCTCCTGGCCGTCCAGTTCGGCGCCGATGATATGGCTGGCGTTGGTCCCGATCCAGGATTGGTCTACGTTGGCCGCGGTCTGGACGATGCCGTCGGTGACGACGCCGGGATAGGTCACCCCCAGTGGACCGGTCCATCCGAACTCGTTGACGACGTCTGCGATGGTCTTGGCAACCTTCGTGGGCGTGGCTGGTTGCGGCGTCGGTAGCTTGAACCGGTCGCCGATCAACTGTCCGGTGTCCATGTCGACGATGCCGCCCTTGATGCCGCTGCCACCGACGTCTACGCCGAATCCACGGCGCGCCGGTGTGGCATTGGCTGCGTCGGCCGTCGGCGTATCCGTGGGCGAGTCGGTGCTGGTCATCGAATCTCCTGGGCGAGACTTGGCTGTCCGCTCACCTTAGCTTGGTGAGGATGCGGGCCGCGCCCGCTAAGGACTTTGGGCTTGAGCCTGCCGGCCTTCTCCTCTCAGGGGCCCTGACGGCCTAGTGGCGACTGTGATGCGATAGACCGGTGACCCGACCTGACAGCGAGCCCGCGCGGCTGCGCTCTGTGGCCGAACGGCTGGCCGCCGAGGGCGCCGAGTTCGTGCGGTGCCGTCGTGCCGAGGTGTTCGGCGCCCACGCGGGCGCCCTGAATGCCCAAGTCACTGGCGCGGTGCGGTCGAAGAGCACCCCGACCGATCCGGTCACCGTGGTCGACACCGAGACAGAACGCCTATTGCGCGATCGGTTGGCTCAATTACGGCCCGGGGACCCGATTCTCGGGGAGGAGGGCGGCGGGCCCGCCGATGCCGGCGATTTGGGGACCACGTCCTCAGATGCGGTCACCTGGGTGCTTGACCCCATCGATGGCACGGTGAATTTCGTCTACGGCATCCCCGCCTACGCGGTGTCGGTCGGAGTGCAAGTTAACGGCGTGTCGGTGGCCGGCGCGGTTGCTGACGTCGTCGCCGGTCGGGTGTATTCGGCGGCGCGTGGCCTCGGCGCCCACGTCACCGACGAGCAGGGGACACACGCGTTGCGCTGCGCCGCCGTCGAGGATTTGTCGATGGCGTTGCTGGGCACCGGCTTTGGCTACTCGACGCGGCGTCGCACCACCCAAGCGGTGTTGTTGGCACAAATGCTGCCTGTGGTCCGCGATGTGCGTCGCATCGGTTCTGCGGCGCTGGACCTGTGCATGGTCGCGGCGGGCCGGCTGGATGCCTATTATGAGCACGGGCTGCAGGTGTGGGACTGCGCGGCGGGCGCGGTGATCGCAGCGGAGGCGGGGGCCCGTGTGGTGTTACCCCCGCAGAACGGACCGGCGGGCTCGGCCGGATCGGGCGCCGGATTGGTGATGGCCGCCGCGCCTGGAATTGCCGACGAGCTGTTGGCCGCCCTAGCACGGTTCAACGGTCTCGAGCCGATCCCCTACTGACTCCAACGGTGGGCCGGCGCCGAATCAGCAACTGCTGGCGTGGATCTTGGATAGCAGGATGGGATCTGACGGCTCGGTGGCGCCGGGGCGCAGGCTGGTGAGAACTGCGTCGATGTCTTCGTTGTGCGCCAGTGCGCTGAACTCTGTGCCCACGGCAAGGTCCACGGAGTCGTCGGCGCGGCTGTCGTTGAAGAGTTCGGTGCACGGTGCGACCAACCACACCGCGGCCGCGGTGGCTTGGCCGGCGGTACCGAAGCGGATCTGGCCTTGGCAGTTCAGCTTGGCGCCGGCGTAAATCGGGTCGTTAGCCGCGGTTGGCGCAGCGAAGCCCAGATCTTTCATCGCGCCGGCGACGTCGGCGGCCTGCCCACCCCGGCCGCTGGCGTTGAGAACGCGTACCTTGGTGTCGCTGAGTTTGGCGGGTGTGACGTCCGTCATCGCAGTCCGCGATGCTTGCTCACCGAGCTGGGCCGGTGCTGACCCGGCTGGCTGTGGAGGCGGGTTACATACTTCGGCCTCGCGAACCTTGACAGGTCGCGTCAGGGCGACGATCCACACCACACCGCTCACCAACACCAGGAACACCAGCACAAAGATGGCCGGTCGGGGATTGCGTCGCCGAAAGGGCCGACCATGCTTGTCGAAGGCGGTACCCTGAGTGATTTGTGCGACCACGAGTGCACTCTAGTCGCTCGTAAAACGCACTGTTTTAGGCCGAAGACAAGTGTCAACCTGTGGGTGTGACGTAACTCACACTTTAATCAACCCCGATTAGGGCACGAATCGTTTGGTGGATGCGTTCGACGCTGGTACAACAGCTTGCTTGGGGTACGCGGGCATGTGAGGGGATTAGGACAGGGGATAGGACGATGCCGACCGACTATGACGCTCCACGGCGCACCGAGACCGACGATGTCTCGGAGGACTCGCTGGAGGAGCTCAAAGCACGACGGAACGAAGCGGCATCGGCCGTGGTCGACGTTGACGAATCCGAATCCGCTGAGTCTTTCGAACTGCCTGGCGCCGATCTTTCTGGCGAAGAACTTTCGGTTCGGGTGGTTCCGAAGCAGGCTGACGAGTTCACCTGCTCGAGTTGCTTCCTGGTGCAGCACCGCAGCCGGTTGGCCAGCGAAAAGAACGGTGTGATGATCTGTACCGACTGCGCAGCCTGATCGGTCAGCTTCGTAATGCCGACAGCACCCGCTCCGGGTGACGGCAGCTCACCAGCCAGTACGGCGTCGGGTCGTCTGGGTCATCGAGGACCACCAGAATCATCGGTCCCACCCATGCCCGGTGCAGCACAAAGGCCGCTGGGTCGAGCTGGCGGCCGAGTGCCGCGGACTTGGCAGAGGGCGCAACCTCGGCGGACTGGGCGATCACGGTGACGGGTAAGTGCGCTTGCCCCGCCCACAGTTCGAGTTGGGCCCCTTCTGAGGCCCCTGGTGAGCCTGAAGTGACCTGGATCTCAACCCGGCCCAGCCACAACAGCGCCCCGGCTGCCACGATGAACAGCGTTGCGAACGGTAACCAGTCGGGTAAAGCGGCAACCCCCAGGTTCACTTCGAAAGCAATGAGCGCTGCCAGCGAAAAGCCCAGCGGCCACCACCACCATGGCACCCACAGTCGTTCGCGATATCGCACACTGTGCGGCGCGACGCGCGAACCGGACACGCGGTCAAGGGTAGTCTGTGGCCCCGTGTCGACCAGTCTGCACATTCTTCGGCTCGACCCCGAGCTTCCGCTGCCCAGCCGTGCTCATGACGGCGACGCCGGGATTGATCTCTACAGCGCAGAAGACGTCACGCTGGCACCTGGGCATCGTGCCCTGGTGCGGACAGGTGTGGCGGTCGCCATCCCGTACGGGATGGTCGGATTGGTGCACCCGCGCTCGGGTTTGGCCGCACGGGCGGGGCTTTCGATCGTCAACAGCCCGGGCACCATCGACGCGGGCTATCGCGGGGAGATCAAGGTGGCGCTGATCAACCTTGATCCAGCCGCGCCGATCGTGGTGCACCGCGGTGACCGCATCGCCCAGTTGCTGGTGCAGCGGGTCGAGTTGGTTGAGCTGGCTGAGGTCTCGTCGTTCGATGAGGCCGGGCTGGCCGAAACATCCCGTGGCGACGGTGGCCACGGTTCCTCCGGGGGACATGCGAGTTTGTGACCGCCGGCGACGATGCAGAGCGAAGCGATGAGGAGGAGCGGCGCTTGTGATGGCATTCGGTAGACGTTCAGGCAAAGACGACAGCGCAGGCACGCCGGTCGACCCGACCGGCGAGTCCGACCCGGATGCAGGGGTCGCCGAGGCGGCGGTTGGCGACGAACAAGCCGCTGAGGAGCCAGTAGAGGCCGTAGCGGCCGACGAGGCCGACGGCCCGTTCGACATCGACGACTTCGACGACCCCAAGGATGCAGAGCTGGCCAGACTGGACCTGGGCTCGGTGCTGATTCCGATGCCGGAGGCCGGTCAGCTGCAGGTGGAGCTGACCGAGAGCGGGGTGCCGAGCGCTGTCTGGGTCGTTACTCCTAACGGGCGCTTCACCATTGCCGCCTACGCGGCACCGAAGACGACAGGCCTGTGGCGTGAGGTAGCCGGTGAGCTCGCCGATTCGTTGCGCAAGGATTCGGCCAAGGTCAGCATCAACGACGGTCCGTGGGGTCGAGAAGTGGTCGGCGTCGCCACGGGCGTGGTGCGCTTCATCGGGGTCGACGGCTACCGCTGGATGGTCCGCTGCGTCGTGAATGGCCCGCACGAAACCATCGAAGCCTTGCACGAGGAAGCCCGAACGGCGTTGGCGGACACCGTGGTTCGCCGCGGTGATACACCGCTGCCGGTGCGGACGCCGTTGCCAGTGCAGTTGCCCGAGCCCATGGCGGAGCAGCTAAGGGAGGCCGCGGCCGCACAGCAGGCCTCCGGACAAGCAGAGGAGCAGCAGCAGCCGCCCAACGAGCCGACTGCACGCCGCAGTGCCGAGGGATCTGCGATGCAGCAGTTGCGCACCACGACCGGCGGCTAGTCGCGTAAGCGGCCCAAAAAGCGGCCCAAAATCAAAAAGCAGCCCAAAATCAAAAAGCGGCCCAAAATCAAAATCAACTACGCAAGGGCGAGCGCGGCCAGGCAGGCAGCACCCAGCGCGGCGGTGTCCGCGCCGATCTGATCCAGAGTCACTGTCTGCAGGGCGGCGTGCGGCGCGGCGCCCACCCAATCGACACCGACCTGTAGCGGGTGAATCGGATCATCGACGGCGGCAGCTACCCCCAGGGGCGCGGCCAGCCGGGTCAGGTCGGCGCAGCTCGGTGCGATGTAGGCCGCCGCTTCCTCCATCGCGTCGGGCAACTGCGGCCACTGAACCCGCCACGATCGGGTCAGCTCCTCGGCCAACCAGGACGGGCTGGACGCCCTCATCTGTGAGGTCGTCGCCGCCAAACCCTCGGTACGCAACTGGGATGCCGAATAGCGCGCCGCGAGCGCGGCGGGCGCTGAGCCGGGTGCCCCGGTCCAGGGCGGCAGCGCGGCCAGGACGGCTACGGCGCGAGCGGGATGGTCCAGCGCCCACGCCGCCGCCACCGCGGCGCCGATCGAGACGCCGCCGACGCCGATCGGACCTGCGCGTGCGGCGTCGTCCAGGGCGGACCGATAACCGTCGATCAAACGATCCGGTTGCGGCGGTGGCGTCACCAGGACCGCGCCGACCCCCTGCAGGGGACCGGAGAACGCGCGACGAACGTAGTTGTCGTCGGAACCGGTTCCGGGTAACAACACGATCGTGACACCGCGCAGATCGACAGCCACACCCTGATATTGCCGGTCGCACAAAGCTGCTCCAACACCATGGTTTGGTCTGTGTGGCGCCGGGGAACCAACAGGTCTACGGTGACCGTTGGCATAAATGAAGCGCCGATAGCTTTTTCAGCAGTGTCAGGAGTGGCCATGGGGGCCCAAGGATATTTGCGCCGGCTCACCCGTCGGTTGACGGAGGACCCGGACCAACGCGACTTCGAGGAGTTGTCCGACGAGGTCGCCAGCACCGGCGCGCAACGTGTGATCGATTGCGAGCGCGGCCAAGAGGTCACGATGGTCGGCACCTTGCGCAGCGTGGAATGCAACGGCAAGGGTTGCGCGGGCGGGGTCCGCGCCGAGTTGTTCGACGGTAGCGACACAGTCACGCTGGTCTGGCTGGGTCAGCGCCGGATACCCGGCATCGACTCGGGCCGTACGCTGTTGGTGCGGGGTCGCCTGGGCAAATTGGAGAATGGCGCCAAAGCCATCTATAACCCGCGTTACGAAATTCAGCGGTGACCCTCCACAACCAAACCACTGATCGCACTAGCCCAGAGCGCCTGCTGGCACAGCTGGGCGGGTTGAGCGGGATTATCTACTCATCGCTGCCCGTGGTGACCTTCGTGCTGGTTTCCGGCTTCTTCGGTTTACTGCCCGCGATCGGGTCCGCGCTCGGCGTGGCCGCGCTGGTCTTGTTGTGGCGGATGATTCGGCGGGAATCTGTACAGCCGGCGTTCTCGGGTTTCTTCGGCGTCGCCATCTGCGCGCTGATCGCCTACCTGGTTGGGCACACCAAGGGTTACTTTCTGTTGGGCATCTGGATGTCGTTGCTGTGGGCGGTGGTATTCGCGGTGTCGGTCCTGATCCGCCGGCCCCTGGTCGGCTACGCCTGGAGCTGGGCCAGCGGGCGGGATCGCAGCTGGCGCGACGTGCCCCGCGCGGTACACGCGTTCGACATCGCCTCGCTGGGCTGGGTGCTGGTGTTCGTCGCCCGGTTCCTGGTCCAGCGGCTGCTCTACGACGCTGATCAGACCGGCTGGCTAGGGGTGGCGCGCATCGGGATGGGCTGGCCACTGACCGCGATGGCCGCCCTGGTGACGTACGCGGCGATCAAGGCCGTTCAGCGTGCCGTGCCCGACGAAACCGACGCCGGCGCGGAGACCGACATCAGCCGGGACTAATCATCAACCGGGTCGGCGCTCGGCAGCAGTAGCTTGCTCAGGTCCTCTTCCACCTCCGTGGCCGCGACGAAAATCAGCTCGTCGCCGCCTTCCAGCGGTTCGTCGGGCTCCGGCACGATGACACGCGGCCCGCGCAGGATCGTAACCAGCGCGGCATCTCGCGGCAGCTGCAGTCTGCGCACCGGCTTGCCGCCCCACGGCGTGTTGTCAGGCAGGGTGATCTCGACCAGGTTGGCCTGACCCCGGCGGAACTCCATCAGCCGCACCAGATCGCCCACGGTGAAAGCCTCCTCGATCAGCGAGGCCAGCATGCGCGGAGTGGACACCGCCACATCCACACCCCATGCGTCGGTGAACAGCCATTCGTTGCGCGGGTCGTTGACCCGCGCCACCACCCGGGGTACCGCGAACTCGGTCTTGGCCAGCAGGCTTAGCACCACATTGGCCTTGTCGTCACCAGTTGCGGCGACCACCACGTCGAAATCCTCGAGGTGTACCGACTCCAGCAGGCTCAGTTCGCAGGCATCGCCAAGACGCCAGTGCGCCGCGGGGATGGCGTCGACGTCGACGTGGTCGGCGTTGCGCTCGAGCAGGGTCACCTCGTGGCCGTTGCCGACCAGCTCGCGGGTGACCGAGCGGCCGACCGCGCCGGCCCCGGCGACAGCTACTTTCATGTGCGCCACTCCTCAATCCCGGCTTGGAAACCGGTCGAGCCGGCATCTTCGTCGTCGCCCCGTTTCACCGGCCGGCTCCTGAGTCGAGGTCTTCACTGGGCGGCAGGGCGGCGATGGCCACCGCCTCGGCGGCGCGGCCGGATATCGCGGCAAGGTACACCTGATCGCAGGCCTGGATGACTGTCTTGGGTTCCGGCAACACACCGGTTCCGAATCGGATCAAAAAGGCCACCCGGCCGCCGGTGGCCCGTTCCAGCTCGGTAGCCCGGCGCCCAACCCAGTCCTCGTGCAGGTCCACCTCAGCGACGGCGACGGTGCCGGTCGGGTCGCGCCACTTGGCGGTCTCGCCGTCCCGGGTCAGCAGATTGAGGAGGCGATCGGTGGTCCAGGGCACGGTGGCGATGGTGGGGATGCCGAGGCGTTCGTAGACCTCAGCGCGCTTGGCGTCGTAGATCCGAGCGACGACGCGTTGCACGCCGAAGGTCTCCCGGGCCAGTCTTGCCGAGATGATGTTGGAATTATCCCCGGATGACACCGCGGCGAACGCGTCTGATCCTTCGATGCCTGCGCTGAGTAGGACATCGCGGTCGAATCCTTGGCCGAGCACCCGCTCGCCGGCAAACTCCGGGCTGAGCCGGTTGAAGGCCGTGCTTTCGCGGTCGATGACGGCGACATCGTGGCCGATTCGGGACAGCCCGTCTGCCAACGACGACCCCACCCGGCCGCACCCCATCACAACCACCCGCACTTGAGGTCCTCTCGGCGCAGCCCTGCGCGTATTGTTCCACCGACACCCACGTTGGCCAGCCGATTTCGGTCCCCGGCCATTCTCGCCTACGGAACGCTTCAAAGCGCAGGTGGGCTTAGTCTTGGCTCTCGTGTCGAAACTTTCAACTGCTGCGCGCCGGTTGGTGATCGGTCGGCCGTTTCGCAGCGACCGGCTAAGTCACACCCTACTGCCCAAGCGGATCGCCTTGCCGGTGTTTGCCTCCGATGCACTGTCCTCGGTCGCGTACGCCCCCGAGGAAATTTTCTTGATGCTGTCGGTGGCCGGTGTGACCGCGTACGCACTGACGCCGTGGATTGGCGTGGCAGTGGCCGCGGTCATGCTGGTTGTGGTGGCCAGCTACCGGCAGAACGTGCATGCCTACCCCTCCGGCGGAGGCGACTACGAGGTGGTCACCACCAATCTCGGCGACACTTCCGGTCTTATCGTCGCCAGTGCCCTGATGGTGGATTACGTTCTGACCGTTGCCGTTTCGACTGCTTCCGCGATGTCGAACATCGGCTCTGCCATCCCGATCGTGGCCGAAAACAAGGTGTGGTTCTGCGTGGCCGCCATCGTGGTCGTGATGGCGTTGAACCTGCGTGGAATTCGCGAGTCCGGGACGGCGTTCGCCATCCCGACCTACGCGTTCATCATCGGCATTGTCGTCATGATCGGCTGGGGGCTGTTCCGGATCTACGTGCTGGGTAATCCGCTGCGGGCCGAATCCGCCGGTTTCCAGATGCACGCTGAGCACGGTCAGATCATCGGTTTCGCATTGGCGTTCCTGGTGGCTCGGTCCTTCTCCTCGGGCTGTGCGGCGCTGACCGGTGTCGAGGCGATCAGCAACGGTGTGCCGGCGTTTCAGAAACCGAAGTCGCGCAACGCGGCGACGACCCTGCTGATGTTGGGCGCAATCGCGGTGACTCTGCTGATGGGCATCATCGTGTTGGCCCAGAAGATCAAGGTTCAGCTCGCCGAGGATCCCGCAACACAGCTGACGGGTACGCCCCGGGACTATTACCAGAAGACCCTCGTCACGCAGCTGGCGGAGACGGTGTTCGGCAGCTTCCACATCGGGTTTCTGCTCATCGCCACGGTCACTGCGCTCATCTTGGTATTGGCGGCCAACACTGCGTTCAACGGGTTCCCGGTGCTCGGTTCGGTGCTGGCACAGCACAGTTACCTTCCGCGCCAACTGCACACCCGCGGAGACCGATTGGCGTTCTCTAACGGAATTCTGTTCCTTTCGGCGGCGGCTCTGATGGCGATCATTGCGTTCCGTGCGGAGCTGTCCGCGTTAATCCAGCTTTACATCGTCGGCGTGTTCATATCTTTCACGCTGAGCCAAATCGGCATGGTCCGGCACTGGACCCGGTTACTGCGCACCGAGACCGATCCGCGGATGCGGCGCAAGATGATGCGCTCGCGGGTGGTCAATACGGTCGGCTTGCTGTCTACCGGCGCGGTTTTGTTCGTTGTGCTGATCACCAAGTTTCTCGCCGGGGCGTGGATCGCTGTCGTCGCGATGAGTGTGCTGTTCATGACGATGAAGCTGATCCGCCGGCACTACGACACCGTCAACCGGGAATTGGCGAAGCAGGAGGCCGCCCAACACGAGGTGATGTTGCCCAGCCGCAATCACGCCCTGGTGCTGGTGTCGAAGTTGCATCTGCCCACACTGCGCGCGCTGGCCTACGCGCGAGCAACCCGCCCCGATGCGCTGGAGGCCCTCACGGTCAGCGTCGACGACGCGGAAACCCGTGAGCTGGTGCACAAATGGGAGCTCAGCAATGTCAGCGTGCCGCTGAAGGTGATTGCCTCGCCGTACCGTGATGTCACCCGTCCGGTACTCGATTACGTCAAACGGGTCAGCAAAGAGTCTCCACGCACCGTGGTGACGGTCTTCATTCCGGAGTACGTGGTCGGCCATTGGTGGGAGCAGGTGCTGCACAACCAAAGCGCACTGCGGCTCAAGGGCCGGTTGCTGTTCATGCCCGGGGTGATGGTGACCTCGGTTCCCTGGCAATTGAATTCGGCGGAGCGACTCAAGACGCGACCGCAGCACGCGGCGCCGGGCGACGCTCGCCGGGGGATCTTCGATTGACCCGGGAATCAGCCCCGGAATTGAACGAACCGATCACCGGGGTGGCCTCGCCGTCCGCTTACCGGGAACTGACCGTGATCACCGGCGCCCCGGCGAACGGCGGCTGCTGCGTGGCGCGCCACGAAGGCCGGGTGGTGTTCGTCCGCTACGCGCTGCCCGGCGAACGAGTGCGGGTGCGCGTCACCGCGGAGCGCGGCTCTTATTGGCACGCAGAGGTTATCGAGGTGATCGAGCCGTCGGCTGATCGGACGGCGTCACTGTGCCCGATCGCCGGGACGGACGGTGCCGGATGTTGCGATCTGGCATTTGCCGTCCCCGAGGCGGCCCGGGCGATCAAGGCGCAAGTCGTGGGCAATCAGCTGCAACGGCTGGGCGGGTACTCGTGGAGTGGCCTCGACGTTGGGGCCGAACCGCTGTCGACTGCCGGCCCTACCGGTTGGCGCACCCGGATCCGGCTCGACGTGGGGGCCGACCGTCGTCCGGGTTTTCACCGCTACCGCAGCGACGAGTTGGTGACCGACCTGCATTGCGCGCAGCTGCCGGCCGGGATGGTAGACGGACTGGGTGAGATCGACTGGCCGCCGGCCGCCCAGCTTTATGTGGTCGTCGACGACGACGGCGAGCGCCATGTGGTGTGCACCCAGCGACAGGGTAAACGGACCGCGACCGAGGTGGTGGAAGGTTGCTATGAGGCGGTGCAGCGGGTTGGCTCGCGTAGCTGGCAGGTGCCGGTAACGGCCTTCTGGCAGGCGCACCGGGAGGCGGCGGAGGTCTACAGCAGTCTGGTTGCCGACTGGGTGCAGCCCAGTGCCGGCATGACAGTGTGGGATCTCTACGGCGGCGCGGGTGTTTTTGCCGCGGCGCTGGGCGACGCGGTAGGGGAGTCCGGACGGGTGTTGACAGTCGACACCTCACGCGCGGCGTCGCGGGCCGCTCGTGCCGCTCTGGCCGATCTGCCGCAGGTGGAGGTCATCACCGATTCGGTTCGCCGAACTCTGTCCGGGCAGCACGCAAGGGCCGAGGTGGCGGTGCTCGATCCGCCGCGATCGGGCGCCGGTCGCGACGTCATCGACCTACTGGCCGCCGCCGCCGTCCCGCGGGTGGTGCACATCGGCTGTGAGGCAGCATCGTTTGCCCGCGATATCGGCCTGTATCGCGCTCACGGCTACGCCGTCGAGAAGATCAAGGTCTTCGACGCATTCCCTTTGACACATCACACCGAGTGCGTGGCGCTGTTGACGCGTTAGCGCGATTGGCCCTCAGCTCCAAACGAAATACCGCAACCACAAGTAGATCGCGGATAGCCCGATAGAGATCCCCGTGACAATGACGCCCTTGCGGGTGAATTCCCAGAAGGAGATCGGACTGTCGGCGCGCCGGGCGATTCCCAGGATGACCACGTTGGCGCTGGCTCCGACGGCAGTCAGGTTGCCGCCCAAGTCGGTGCCCAGGACAAGCGCCCACCACAGCACCTGCGGGTTGACATGGCCCACCATTGATGGGAGCAGGTGTCCGACGATCGGCGCCATCGTCGCCGCATACGGCACGTTGTTGATAATGCCGCTGAACACGAACGACACCCCGAGGATCAACATCGTCGTCAACAAAGCGTGCCCGCCGGTCGCGGTGGTGGCCAACCGCGCCAGCTCGTTGACGACGCCGGTCTTCACCAGAGCCCCAACCATGACGAACAGGCCGGCAAAGAACAGCAACGTGTCCCATTCGACGCCGGACAAGTAATCCGAATGTTCCAGTCCGGAAATCACGATGAGAATTCCGGCGCCTACCAGCGCCACCAGTGAGGGTTCCATGTGTATTGCCGAGTGGGCGACGAAGCCGGCGAGGACCGCCACCAGGACAACGCCGCATTTGATGAGCAGCCGGGGATCGCGGATAGCCTCGCGCTCTTCCAGCGACATGACGTCGGCCACGCGTTCCGGATCGACGTCGAACGCACCCGGAAACAGGCGCGGTAACAAAGCAGCGAAAACACCCATGATGATGATCGCTATCGGCGCCAGATGGATCAGAAAGTCATTGAAGGAAAGGCCCGCCCGGCTGGCGATGATGATGCTGGGCGGGTCGCCGATCAACGTCGCGGTGCCGCCGATGTTGGATGCAAATGCCTCGGCCATCAGAAACGGTGCCGGGCCGATCTCCAGCCGGTCGCAAACCAGCAGCGTGACCGGGGCGATCAGCAACACCGTGGTGACGTTGTCCAGCAAGGCCGAAGCGAACGCGGTGACCAGCACCAGCAGGATCATGATGCGCAGCGGGGAGCCGTGGGCACGTTTGGCGGCCCAGATCGCGGTGTATTCGAAGACACCGGTCTGCCGCAATACGCTGACGATGATCATCATCCCCAGCAGCAAAAAGATGACGTCCCACTCGATTCCGGTGTCGCGGGAATAGAACACGTCGTCGGAATTGATGACCGGCAAGGTGACCATGATCGCAGCGCCCGCCAGCGCCACCAATGTTTTGTGGATGCGTTCGGTGGCGATCAGCGCGTAGGCGGCAAGGAACACGACGACCGCGATGACGCTCATCGTTTTTCCTGTGCGGTCAAGGCTTCGAGTATCAGTGAGTATCAGTAAGTATCAGTGCTTCAATGCGGCGGCCAGTAGGCGCGATGCCGTAATTACTCCGAGCAACTTGCCGTCTTTGACCACCGCGATCAGCGGACTTCGCAGTCGTGCCATGACCGCGGCCACCTCGATGATGGTGTCATCAGCGTGCGCCGACGGCACTTTGACCATGTGCTCCGGCAGTACATCGCGGACCTTTTTGCCGCCCAACTTATCCGCGGTGCGATCGGCCATGGACTCGTTCAGCACACCGGCCAGCGAGGGATCGTCCTGCACATATCGGGGCACGATGAATCGCACGACCTGGGAGGCCGGCAGCACCGCGAACGGTTTTCCGGAGTTGTCCGTCACGACGATTCCGGGCAGGCGGTGTTCGGCGAGCAGGCGGGCAGCGGCAAGCGCATCGGAGTCGGCGGTCACTACCGGGAAGTCTTCGGCGAGTTCCGCGGCACGCATATTTCAGACAATACGTTCCGGCGCGGTCCGGCCCGCTCCGGGTTGTTGGCCACGTTATGCAGTAGTGATCTGGTGGTCGCTGCGTAGACTGACGTGATGCTTGAACAGATCCGCGGACCCGCTGATCTGCAGAACCTTTCCCAACAGCAGCTAGGCGATCTGGCTTCCGAGGTTCGCGAGTTCCTGATCCACAAGGTTGCTGCGACCGGGGGACACCTGGGGCCGAACCTCGGGGTCGTCGAGCTGACGCTGGCGCTGCACCGGGTATTCGACTCGCCACACGATCCGATCATCTTCGACACCGGTCACCAGGCATACGTCCACAAGATGTTGACCGGACGCTGCCCGGACTTCGAAGGTCTGCGCAAAAAGGGCGGGCTGTCCGGCTATCCGTCGCGCACCGAGAGCGAGCATGACTGGGTGGAGTCCAGCCACGCCAGTGCGGCGTTGTCTCACGCCGACGGCCTGGCCAAGGCGTTCGAGTTGACCGGGCACCGGAACCGCCACGTGGTCGCGGTGGTTGGGGACGGCGCGCTTACCGGCGGTATGTGCTGGGAGGCGCTGAACAACATCGCCGCTTCCCATCGCCCGGTGATCATCGTCGTCAACGACAACGGGCGTAGCTACGCCCCCACAATCGGCGGCGTCGCCAACCATCTGGCCACGCTGCGGCTGCAGCCCGCCTACGAACAGATGCTGGAAAAAGGCCGCGAGGTGTTGCGGTCGGTGCCGCTGGTCGGCGAATTCTGCTATCACTTCATGCACAGCGTCAAAGCCGGCGTCAAGGACTCGCTGTCGCCGCAGCTGATGTTCACCGATCTCGGGCTGAAGTACGTCGGTCCGGTCGATGGACACGACGAACATGCAGTGGAGGTCGCACTGCGCAGTGCCCGGGGGTTCGGCGGCCCGGTGATCGTGCACGTCGTTACCCGTAAGGGGATGGGTTACGCGCCGGCAGAGGCCGATGAGGCTGAGCAGATGCACTCCACCGCCCCGATCGATCCGGCCACCGGGCAAGCCACCAAGGTAGCGGGCCCGGGCTGGACCGCGACTTTTTCCGAGGCGCTCATCGACTACGGCAGAAAACGCCGCGACATCGTGGCTATCACTGCGGCTATGCCTGGCCCCACCGGGCTGACGGCGTTCGGGCAAGAGTTTCCGGATCGCTTGTTCGACGTCGGCATCGCCGAGCAACATGCGATGACGTCGGCGGCCGGGCTGGCGATGGGCGGCATGCACCCGGTGGTGGCCATCTATTCCACGTTCCTCAACCGGGCGTTCGACCAGATCATGATGGATGTGGCGTTGCACAAGCTGCCCGTCACCATGGTGCTCGACCGGGCCGGGATTACCGGCTCAGACGGTCCCAGCCACAACGGCATGTGGGATCTGTCGATGCTGAATATCGTGCCCGGCATCCGGGTCGCCGCACCCAGGGACGCCACCCGGCTGCGCGAGGAACTCGGCGAAGCGCTTGACGTAGACGACGGTCCGACCGCCTTGCGTTTCCCCAAAGGTGATGTGGGAGAAGATATCGCGGCTCTGGAACGGCGCTCGGGCGTGGATGTGCTCGCGCTGCCCGCCGGTGGGCTGAACCACGATGTGCTGCTGCTGGGGGTGGGGGCGTTCGTGCCGATGGCCTTGGAGGTGGCCAAGCGGCTGCACAATCAGGGGATCGGCGTGACGGTGATCGACCCGCGTTGGGTGTTGCCGGTATCCGACAGTGTTCTCGAAATGGCGGCCCACCACAAACTGCTCGTCACGCTGGAGGACAACGGGGTCAACGGCGGTGTGGGTTCCGCGGTGTCCGCCGCCCTGCGGCGTGCGGAGATCGACGTGCCTTGCCGCGATGTCGGACTGCCGCAGGAGTTCTACGATCACGCGTCACGAGGTGAGGTGCTCGCCGATCTGGGGCTCACCGATCAGAACGTCGCCCGCCGAATCACCGGTTGGGTTGCGGCGCTGGGCAGCTCCGATTCTGAAGCAGAGATCCGCGAGCATCTCGACTAACGGTCAGCGTCGAGATCGACGTTAGGCGGGCCGGTTACTCGGAGTTTCCAGCGCTGGCGTCGATTTCGCTGCCCGCGTCCGCCGGTGGCTGCAGCGCCTGAGCCAGAACGGCTACCACCAGTTCTCGCTGCCACGGCCGCGCCCCGCCGGCACGCACAAATTCTTCGACGGCCCGGACCGGGTCTGCGGCGACCTCCCAGTCCCAGCACAGCCGTCGCACCAGGTCGGGTGTAATCAGGTTCTCGGCCGGAACCCCCACTCGCCGCGATACCTCGTTCAGTGCCGCCCGGGCGGCCTCCAGCCGTGCGGCGGCTTCGGGTTTCCGCCTGCTCCACCGCGCCGGTGGCGGTGGACCGTTCGGCTGTTCGGCATCGTCGGGCGGATCTCGGTTTTCGCGGGCCGCTTGCAGTGCCGCGAACCACATTGCGGCGCTGCGACGTTGATTGCGCCCACCGAACACCGGCAATGCGACGAGGTCGTCGATCGTTTTCGGGTCCGCCGTAGCGGCGTCGATGATGGCCGAATCCGGCAGGATGCGGCGCGGCGCGATGTCGCGGTGCTGGGCGACACGATCGCGGGCCATCCACAATTCGCGAACGGCCGCCAGACCTCGCCGGTCACGCACCTTATGGATCCCCGATGTTCGTCGCCAGCGATCGCGTCGCGCAGCCGGCGGCGTTTCGCCCAAGGTCCGCAGATAGTCGAATTCCTGTGCAGCCCAATCGGTTTTGCCTTGCTCGGCAAGGACGCCTGCAACCGCCGCACGGAGTTCGATGAGAAGTTCCACGTCTAGCGCGGCGTAGTTGAGCCACTCCATGGGTAGTGGGCGGTGGGACCAGTCGGCCGCGCCATGGCCCTTGGCCAACCCGAATCCCAATAGCCGTTGGACCATGCTGGCCAGGTTCACCCGGTCGAACGCGGCCAGCCGTCCGGCGAGCTCGGTGTCGTAGAGTGCGGGCGGCCGAATGCCTACCTCGGCCAGACAGGGCAGGTCCTGATCGGCGGCGTGCAGGATCCATTCGTCTTTGCTGAGTACCCGGGCGACGGGTGCCAGCGCGGTCAGTGGGTCAGCGCCGTGGCTGACCGGGTCGATGAGCACGGTGCCGGCATCGGCCCTTCGGATCTGAATCAGGTAGGCCCGGTTGGAGTAGCGGAACCCCGACGCCCGCTCGGCGTCCACCGCGAACGGCCCGCGCCCGCCGTCCAGGAGTTCTGCGGCTGCCGCGATCTCGCCGACGGTCACAGAGAGATCGGGTAGCCCGTCGGCCGGGTGCAATAGCGGGGTGGGTTCGGGTTCGGTGCTGCCGGGCGCGGTGCCGTCAGGCCCGTGGGCCGCCGGTTCGCACATGTCAGGCGCGTGACCGCGAGCCCAGGTCGGTGACCCCGGCCGGCGGTAGACCGGCGGCGTGCTCCAGCACCTCGCAGAACGCCTCGACATGGATGCCGACCTCGGGAGTGGTCGCCGTCCACGACGCCCGTAGCTCCAGTTGGTGGGCGCGTGGCGGCCCGGAGATGTCGCCGTAGCGCACCGATGTAGTGGCGGTGACAGTGCCGCCCAAGGCAACGACGTGCTCGGTACGCGACTCCAGCGCCTCGACCAGCCAGCTCCACGCCACTTCTGGCAGCAGGGGGTCGATGGCCTCGTCCGAGTCCAGATCGGCCTGGATGTACGCGACGAGGCGGATATTACCGTCCCACGCCTCGGCACCTTCCGGGTCGTACAACAGGATCAGCCGACCGAACGTGTCCCCGTCGGAACGTTCGGGAACGACGTCGAGTTCGGGATGTTTGACCTCGGCGCCCAGCGCGTAGCTGTACGGCGCGAGGCGCTGCGGCGGCCGGATGGGACCGAGCTCGATTTCCGGCCGCGCAGTGACGGCGGTCATCGCCGCTACCGCCTCGCGGAATGGGGCCGGTTCGGCAGAGGTCACGAGCGCCGCTCTCCCCCGCAAGCGGGAGGTGCCCCCACGCCCCCTCGCCGCTTCGCGGCTGGGGGTACCCCCACATCGCTGCGCTCTGCATCGTCGTCCGCGCGGGTCACAGCATTTGACGGTAGACCCATCGGCGGACACGCCGCGACAGGCGCGCCGAATCGTGGGATGAGGCCTCAGTTGTCGGTGCCGGCAGCAAATCGCGCGGGGCGTTTCTCGCGATGTGCCGCCAGTCCTTCTTGGACGTCGGGCCCGCTGAACCCGATAAATTCCAGGCCGAGCGACGTTTCGAAGGCGGGCGCGAACATGCGGTACCAGTGATTGAGGCTGTGCTTGGTCCAGCGGATCGCGGCTTGCGCTCCGTGTGCCAGATCCTCGGCGAGCCGTGTTGCGGTCGGCAGTACGTCGTCGTCGTCGACGCAGGTCGAGACCAGTCCGATGCGCTCGGCTTCCTCGCCGAGCAGCGTCTCGCAGGTGAGCAGGTAATACTTCGCCTTGGCCATGCCCACCAGCAGCGGCCAGCAAATCGCGGCGTGGTCACCTGCGGCAACCCCTAGTTTGGTGTGCCCGTCGATGATCTTCGCGGTCCGTCCCGCCACCGAGATGTCGGCCAGCAACGCCACCACCAGACCCGCGCCGACGGCAGGGCCCCGGATCGCTGAGACCACGGGCTTGTCGAAGTTGACCATGTTCAGCACCAGGTCGCGGGCCTCGCGCATGATGCGGATCCGGCCTTCGTAGTCGCCGATGGTTTCTGCGATCAGGTCGAAGCTGCCGCCGGACGAAAACGCCTTGCCTTCGCCGCGAACCAGAACGACGCGCACGTCAGGGTCGCGATCGATGACCGGCCAGATGTCGGCGAGGTCCCGGTGCATTTGTGGCCCGACCGAATTCAGCCCGGGCGCGTCGAGGACCACAGTGAGGACGCCTTCCAGACCGGTTATGTCGCTGGGTTCACAGCGCAAGCTGGGGAATTCGTCGTAACTGACCGGCATTTATGCTCCTCGGCGCTCCTGACACTACGTCGTTGATGTTACGCAGCGGCTGGATCGTCTACGACGTGCGCCAGACCCCGCTGTCCGGTCCCCGTGGCAGCATTGAGGCCAATGAGTACTTGTCGCGATCTTCCCGAGTCGCCATACCTGGCGGCTGTCACCGGTCGGAAACCCAGCCGGGTGCCGGTGTGGTTCATGCGGCAGGCAGGCCGCTCGCTGGCCGAATACCGGGCATTGCGCGAGCGGCACAGCATGCTGGCTGCGTGCTTCGAGCCGGAAGTGGCCTGCGAGATCACCCTGCAGCCGATACGTCGCTACGACGTCGACGCGGCGATTTTGTTCTCAGACATTGTCGTGCCGCTGTACGCTGCCGGCGTCGATTTGGACATCGTCCCCGACGTCGGACCGGTGATCACGCACCCGCTGCGCACCGAAGCCGATATCGATGCCCTGAAACCACTTGAACCACGAGCGATTCAGCCGGTATGCGAGGCGGTTTCGCTGCTGGTTGCCGCGCTGGGCGAAGTTCCCCTGATCGGTTTTGCCGGCGCGCCGTTCACGCTGGCGTCTTACTTGGTCGAAGGCGGTCCCAGCCGTAACCACGCCCGCACCAAGGCGATGATGCTGGCCGACCCCACGAGCTGGCATGCGCTGATGGCAAAGCTGACCGACCTCACGGTCGAGTTCCTGCGCGGTCAAATCGACGCCGGGGTTGACGCCGTCCAGCTATTCGACTCGTGGGCGGGCACCCTGTCGCTGGCGGACTACCGCCAATACGTACTGCCACACAGCTCCCGGGTCTTCGCCACGCTGGCCGACTACGGACTGCCGATGACGCACTTCGGGGTTGGGACCGCCGAGTTGCTGGGCGCGATGTCGGCGGCCGTGCAGTCAGGCCAAAAACCTGGGCACCGAACCGTGGTCGGCGTGGACTGGCGAACCGGGTTGACCGATGCCGCCGCCCGCGTCGAGGCGGGCACGGCGCTGCAGGGCAACCTGGATCCGGTGGTGTTGCTGGCGGGCTGGCCGGTGGTGGAACGCGCCGCACGGGCCGTCGTCGACGACGGGCGTCGTGCCGTCGATGCCGGAGCGGTCGGGCACGTCTTCAACCTCGGCCACGGAGTGCTGCCGGAGACCGATCCCGGCGTGCTGACTGATCTGGTGTCGCTGGTCCACTCGCTATGACATCCCGCTCGTATTGCGTTGTAGGCGGCGGAATTTCGGGATTGACCGCGGCATACCGACTGCGGGCGGCAACCGGCGACGAC
>Ga0209530_1000122_pt1 | contig 68530 bp, 57 predicted proteins | sample BlaSpr_A8_Ref_O1_FD_187987 | JGI IMG/M metagenome (GOLD analysis project Ga0209530, IMG submission 187987) | Forest soil microbial communities from Thunder Bay, Ontario, Canada - Black Spruce, Ontario site 2_A8_Ref_O1 (SPAdes) (version 2) | ecosystem: Environmental > Terrestrial > Soil > Boreal...
TCTCCGCTGCTCAAAACTCAGTGGTCGTTTTCAAGACTTTTGGGAGCGCCGATCTGAATGCAGGGCCGCCTGATCCATCACTTTCTTGACGTGCACCCGGCCCCGAAAGATAGTGCTTCTTGGGACCGGATCGTTTCACAAGGGGCGAACCGAAGATATAATGGCGGGACCCGCATTTCTCTCAGGGGGGTGGGTTATGGGACTGTACTCGCACTACGACGGCGCACACAACCATCCCGTCAACCGCGCTTTGCATATGATTGCGATCCCCGTGGGTTTTTCGTCGGTGATTGTGGTGTGGTGGCACTGGGTCATTGCACTGCTGCTCATCCCTACGGCCTTTGCGATGGCTTGGGTCGGGCATCTGGTCGAGGGCAATAAGCCGGCATTTCTGACCAATCCTGCGCATGTGTTTGTGGCGCCGCTGTGGATGGCTCGGAAGATGTTTGGGGCCGAGAAAAAGCAGGTCTAAGCGTTCCCGCGTAAAGACGTTTCTCAATAGCGACAGCGCATTGTTTAAGGCACGATGGATTCACGCGACCGATGTGAGCCGATCTTCCGGTCTTGCCATTCCATCTGGCCGACCTTGCCATTGTTCTCTACATTACCTACGGAACTTTTCCTCGGCCTCGCGCAGTGCTTCTATGTAACGAGACAAGCATGATGGCTGAGAGTGCGGCGATTGTACCAACCGGTCGGTACCCGCGATTCCCGTCGGCCGTGCTTAAATGAAAAGTTGGGCGCCAGGTTTTGCGCCATATCAGCGCGGCATCCCAATCACAATTTCAGAGCTAACTGCGGATCTGTTGCTCGGTTCGGATGATGAATCTTAGGACAACAAGTCTTAAGCGGAGCCGGGGGATCTGATGGAGGATTTTTGGACTTCCAGTTAAACGAAGAACAACTGCACCTCAAGAAGACAGTGCGGGAGTTTGCCGAGCGCGAGATTGCTCCGAACGTAATGAAGTGGGATGAAGCGGGCGAATTCCCGCTGGCGACGGTCAAGGAACTGGGCAAACTCGGATTGCTCGGCATCATTTTCCCACCAGAATATGGTGGCGCGGGCATGGGCTACGTGGAGTATGTCACTGCGGTTGCGGAACTCTCGCGCGTGGATGGCTCGGTGGGGATTATTGTGGCGGCGCATTCGTCTCTTTGTTCGAACCACATCTATGTGGCAGGAAACGAGACGCAAAAGAAAAAGTACGTGTCGAAGCTGGCTACGGGCGAGTTCATCGGCGCATGGGGGTTAACTGAGCCTTCGGCGGGTTCGGATGCGGGCAGCGCGCGCATGACTGCGACACGGGCAAAGGGCGGATGGGTGCTTAACGGGACCAAGACGTTTATCACCAACGGCCACTATGCGGACGTGGTGGTGGCGCTGGCCGTGACCGATCGCACGGCGCGAACGCACGGGCTTTCGGCGTTCGTCGTGGAAAAGGATGCGAAGGGATTTCGTCCGGGGAAAAAAGAAAACAAGCTAGGACTGCGTGCCAGCGATACGGCGGAGCTGATCTTCGAAGACTGTTTTGTGCCGGCGGAAAATCTGCTGGGTGGAGAAGGGAACGGATTTCGAGATGCCATGCGCATCCTCGATGGCGGGCGCATCTCGATTGCCGCGCTCTCGCTCGGCATGGCCGAAGGCGCCTACGGAGCGGCATTGAAGTATTCGAAAGAGCGCAAGCAATTTGGAAAAGCGATCTCTGAGTTTCAGGCGATCCAGTGGAAGCTGGCCGACATGGCCACCGAAATCGAAGCGGCGAAACTTCTGACGCTGCGAGCCGCCGCCATGAAGGATGCCGGAATGAAGACGACACTCGAGTCGTCGATGGCTAAGCTCTATGCCAGCGAGGTGGCGGTGAAGTGCGCCAACGAAGGCGTACAGATCCATGGCGGGTACGGGTTTATCAAGGACTATCCGGCAGAGAAGTTTTATCGCGACGTGAAACTGTGCACGATTGGCGAAGGGACAAGTGAGATTCAGCGGCTGGTGATAGCTCGCCAGTTGCTGAAGGATTAGCCCGAACCCGAGAGCCCCCGGGTGGCAGGAGATCGGGCTCGATCAGCCAAGCAGCCGACTGCGATCAAAAGTTAACGGATCTTTTGTCGCTCGTAAAACGGCAACTGAGTGACCACCTGGGGCGGCGCGCATTTTTTCTCGTGAATGTTTCAGATTTCCTGCGGTGGATGTTCCCCTGACTAGCGCACTACTCTCGCCAGAATCGGACCGGCTATCGCGAGGAGTAAGACATAGGCCGCGGATAGCGGGCCCAGGCGTGGTTCGACCGCGACTCCTAGACCTGCGATTACGATCGAGAACTCGCCGCGTGCTATCAGAGTGAAGCCGGCGCGCAAGGCTGAATGTTTGTCGCATCCTGCTCGCCGAGCCGTCCAATAACCGGTCAAGATTTTGGTTCCTGCCGTAACTAGGGCAAGCGTTAGCGCGACTGGCAGCACGGGAAGCAGCGTCGCCGGGTCCACCTCCAAGCCAAAGAAAAAGAAAAAGGTCGCCGCGAAGAGATCGCGAAGGGGAGTTAGCAGACGCGTTGCCTGGTGGGCGATTTGACCAGAGATGGCGATGCCAACCAAAAAAGCTCCGATGGCCGAAGAAACATTGAGCCGCTCAGCCAGGCCGGCAACCAGCAATACGGCTCCGAAGATTGTCAGGAGAACGATCTCGTCCGATTCGTGGGCTACGATCGCGCTCACCGTGTGGCCATGACGGATGGCTACAAACAGGACTACGCCGACGGTGACCAAGGCAATTAACACCGACGTAGCCATGCGCAACGGACTTCCTCCTGAGAGCAGGACCGCCATCACGGGAAGGTAGATGGCCATGGCTAGATCCTCGAGTACCAGTACGGAGAGCATCGCGGGTGTTTCGGGATTGCCGAGGCGTTTCAGTTCGCCCAGAACCTTTGCGATGATTCCGGACGAAGAGATGTAAGTGACGCCGCCGAGCAGGGTCGCGGAAAAAAGGCGCCATCCGAGCAAGAGACCGGCGATCAGTCCAGGAGTAAAGTTCAGGACGAAGTCGATGACTCCAGAGAGGGATCCTGCTTTGAGGTTACGGCCGAGTTCCTCGCCGGTATATTCCAAGCCGAGAATGAACAGCAGGAGCAGAACGCCAATTTCGGATCCGGTCCGGGTGAACTCTTCGGTCACGCTTAGGGGCGCGAGTCCGCCTTTTCCAAAGGCGAGACCGGCAATGAGATAGAAGGGGATGGCGGAGATTCCGACACGCTGGGCCAGCCTGGCCAGAATGGCGAGACCTACGATCATTAACCCCAGTTCGACGAACAGAGCCGAGAGATGATGAGCGTCTTCTGGCATAGCTGCCTGCAACTCTACCTCATGAAACGCTGATTCAATGTCGAAAGAAAAGCTTGAACCGCAGAGGACACAGGGGGTCACGGGGCACGACTGGGCATTTCATCAGAGTTTCCCTAAGTGTTTCCTCAAATGTCTAGGTCGAACGTTTTCTTCGCAATCTTTTCTGTCCAATCTTTTCTGTCCAATCTATGCGTTCCGACCGATGAGACTGCTTTACACTAAACCGTTGACACAGGATACCCAATCGCAGATTGCACGTCTCCGCTCCGGTGATGCTCGTGCGCTGGCTCGCGCTATCTCCACGGTAGAAAACCGGGCGGATGGTTGGTCGGAGCTGCTCAAGGCGATCTTTCCCTATACAGGCAAGGCGCGGGTCATCGGATTGACGGGCGCGCCGGGAGCGGGCAAGAGCACACTGGTCGACCAGCTTGCGAAATATTATCGCAAACAAAATCGGAGTGTCGGGATCATCGCGGTCGATCCGACCAGTCCTTACACGGGCGGAGCGATTTTGGGCGACCGCATACGTATGCAGGACCACTATGGCGATCCGGGGATTTACATTCGCAGTATGGCTACGCGGGGGTCGCTCGGTGGGCTGGCGCGGGCTACCGCGGATGCTGTCGCTGTGCTCGATGCCTCCGGACGCGACCTGGTGATGATTGAAACGGTCGGCGTGGGGCAGGACGAAGTCGATATTGTGCGGTTGGCGGATGTCACGGTTGTGATTCTTGTGCCTGGGATGGGCGACGATGTGCAGACGATTAAAGCCGGGATCATGGAGATTGCCGACATCTTCGTGATCAATAAAAGTGACTACGAAGGAGCTGAACGTGTAGAGCGTGAGATTCGGGCGATGCAATCTCTGGCTGCGCGTCACGATCGCTGGACACCGCCAATCGTGAAGACCGTGGCCAGCCAGGGCGTAGGGACTGAAGAGTTGGCGGGTGCGATCGTCGACTACGAGACCTATCTGAAGAAAGAGAACCTGGTGTTCAAGAAGAACGTCGAGAACTGGCAGGAGCGACTGGTCGAGATGCTGCGCGATGCTATGCTGGAAAAAGCGCGCGCGCAGATGGATGGCGACAGGCTTGAGCGTTACGCGGGTGAGATCGCTGAGCATAAGCGCGATCCGTATTCGTTGGTGGAGGAGATTGTGCGTGGTGTCGATCCGACGTAGATTTTATGGAGAGACGAGCGGGCTCGGCCGTTTTGCCGGCGTTCGGCGCGGCACCGGCAGACTTGGTCGATGCGAATAGGCGACTATGGAATTCAGCATTGATCACCTCGGGATCGCGGTGAAGTCGCTGGCGACGGCGAAGTCGGTTTACGAGAAGCTCGGGTTGGTCGTGTCTCCGGAAGAAACTGTCGAGCACGAGAAAGTTCGACTGGTGATGGTGCCGGTCGGTGAGAGCCGGCTCGAGCTGCTGGAGGCCACTTCGGACGATTCGACCATTGCACGATTCATCGTCAAGCACGGCGAGGGGCTTCATCATATTTGCATGCGCGTTCCGAATCTGGCGGCGGCCGTCGAAAAATTGAGGAGCGAGGGCGTACGCATGGTATCGAATGAGATCAAGACGGGTGCGGGCGGGCATCGGTATGTGTTTGTGCATCCGCAAAGCACGGCGGGGGTGTTACTGGAATTGGTTGAGGGCGGGCACTGAAGCTGTAGTTGGTAATTTAAATCTACGACGCTTTCAAAATTGCAAACTATAAATGACCGCTTAGAAATGTCCCGGCTTTTGCTTGCGCTTGATACTTCGGGGAAGAAAGGCAGTCTGGCGCTGGCTCGCGCCAGGCCGGATGAGAGCGACATCGATGTGCTGGAAGTCGTGGCCCTGGAGGGCGGCGCATTTTCGGCGCAACTGGTACCTCAGATTGCGGCGCTGCTCGAAAAGTACGGATACAACCAGCGTGATCTTGGGGCGTTTGCGGTTGCTTCCGGTCCAGGATCATTTACGGGATTGCGCGTCGGTTTGGCTGCTGTTAAAGCTCTCTCCGAGGCGCTGCGGAAGCCGATCGTTGCGATTTCGTTGCTGCAGGCGATTGCATGCAGTGGCACGGCACGTGGTCGAGTCCTTGCGGCGCTCGATGCGGGCCGAGGTGATGTATATGTCGGGGAGTACGAAATCGATCCGCAAGATCGCGGGCAGGTTCGTATGCACGGTGAACGTCTGCTGAGCAGGGAAGAGTTTATTGCCGAAGTCGATACTATTGAAATTGGTGCTGAAAGTAAGGGAAAGACCGTTATTACGCCCGATGCTGCGCTGGCGGAGATATTTCGGAGGGCAGGGATCGAGGTTGAGCTGATTGAGTGTCCGAGTGCCGGTTCGATTGCCCGACTGGGGTGGGCGCCTCTGCAGCGGGGCGAGACGGTTGGTCCTGAAGAATTGGAAGCCAATTACATTCGCCGTACTGATGCTGAGATTTTCTCAAAGCCGGCACCGTGAGGCACTTTAGTTATTAATGCCCATGATTCATGCTAATCATTCATGCCCTTTGCCGTTCGATCCGCTGTCCTGAACGACGTGCCGGCGATTCTTGCGATTGAGCGGAGCGCACCGAGCGCCGCCCACTGGAGCTCCGAGCAATATGCCGAACTGCTGGGCGACGGTGTTGTTCTGGTGTCCGAAGAAGCAGACCAAATCAGCGGATTCATTTGTGCCAGGTCCGTTGCAGGAGAGTGGGAGATCGAGAATGTGGTGGTGGGGCCGCAGTTCCTCCGCCGCGGTGTGGCTCACGAGTTGTTGCAATGGTTGATTCGACGCGCGGAAAGCGAGGCGGCGTCGGCAATTCTGCTGGAAGTCCGCGAATCAAATCTTCCGGCTCGTCGGCTGTACGAAAAACACGGATTCCTCGCGGTGCGGCGGCGGCCGATGTACTACAGGGATCCCCCGGAGGATGCGATTGTTTTTGCGCTTCGACTCGACGGCTGAGGCCTCGACCGCTGATCTGGGCATAAGGCTGATCTGGGCATAAGAAAGACAGATTTTGCACCATTTTCTGTTCAATTTTTCGACCAATTGCCATTGCTGGGGCCTCCTGCTGGCAGTGGAAATCTTCTATGAAATCTCATTGAACCCCCACCGATCCCTGTGCTACTTTTTAACCGTGCAGTAATAAAAATGGCAGGAGGTCTAGCAAGGATGCTGACTCCGAGAGAGCAACTCCCGACCGGTCAAGATCAATTCCAGCGACTGGTTCAGGAGCACTCGCAATACTCCCAACGGCTGGAATCCCTCACCCAAAAGCGATATCTCACCGACGATGAAAAACTGGAAGAAGTGCGGCTGAAGAAACTGAAGCTGCGCTTGAAAGACCAGATGCAGAGTCTGGAAATGCAGGTTCATCGGCACTCTGCGTAGTCTGCAGACTGAAGATGGACAAGCACAGGCCCGGCTGATCGGGCTCAATCTTATGATTGTGAGCCACAGCTGGGCAGTACTGTCTCCCTACAACCGGCGCTTCTAAGCGCCTTTTTTTATTTAGCTTTAGGTGGAAATCTGGTTGCAGGCGCAGCGCTGGAATGGTCAGGCTTGGGCTGGCGCCGACAGGATGTCGACCCGCGCTCGAACCCGCCGCGAAACCCGGTTTATCGGGCTGCTTCGCTCAATCCTACAAAATTGAATAAAATGGCACGTCGCACAAGCGACGGAACTATACTCGACGGACATCATGGAATCTGTTCTTCGCAACCGAGGAATCGAGGTCGACGGCCTTGCGCGAGAGAAGAGGGATTATTAAAGGATGTGGACCGAACTCTATTGGATCGACGGCCTTTGGCCCGGAAAGCTGGCCCTGGCTGCTCGTCCCCGTGGCGGCGATTGGCTGGAAGATGAAATGGCAAGCTGGCGGCGGGCTGGAATTGACACCGTGCTTTCCTTGCTGACTTCTGAAGAGGAGCAGGATCTCGATCTCAGGCGAGAGGCCCAAGAGGCGAAAGCAAAAGGGATAAAATTCGGCTCGCTGCCGATCCCGGATCGTCAAGTACCAAACTCTGAGTCGGAAGTATCGGACGTACTGGATCGGCTCGACGCCGATCTGGCGGCGGGAAACAATGTTGTCATCCATTGCCGGCAAGGAATTGGCCAGCACTGGCCTGGTGCCGGCGTGGCTGCTGGTCTCGAAAGGCCTGACCTCAGAGGCTGCGGTCAAGAGCCTAAGTGGCGCACGCGGAAACCCGGTCCCAGAGACGGCCGAGCAACGCCGCTGGATCGACCGCTACGCCGCTGTTTTGACTGGTCCCAGGTGAAATTTGGGTCGCTTTCGGGCCCACGGGGAATAACCAACGACTTACACCATATAATTGACTCGATTCAATTCCATGGTTCGTGACGGATACTTCTACGGCGGTGGCTGTCTGCTGGCGGCTGGCGTGATCGTGTGGCTGGCGGCTTGGGCTTATGCTGTTCCGCTGTTGTTGCTGTGCGCTTTTTTTCTTTGGTTTTTCCGGGACCCTGAGCGGCAGGTTCCTACCCTCGTTGGGGCCGTCGTTTCTCCCGGAGATGGCAAGGTGACCGATGTTTCGATCGTGGGCGCTGGCGGCACTTCGCGTCATCGCATCAGCATCTTCTTAAGCGTATTCGATGTGCATGTGAATCGTTCGCCGATTTCTGGGGTGATCCGCGAGGTGCGTTACCAGCGCGGGAAGTTTCTCAATGCCATGAGTGCGCATTCGGCGGAGGAAAATGAGCAGAATATTATTACTGTGGAGGGCGAAGGTCGCACTGTGATCTTCAAGCAGATTGCCGGCTTGATCGCGCGCCGTATTGTTTTCAATTTTAAAGTGGGAGATCAGGTGGCGTGCGGCGAACGGGTGGGACTGATCAAGTTCGGCTCTCGCGTGGATGTTCTGTTCGATTCTGACGCCGCGATCCAGGTGAAGCTCGGAGATCGCGTCAAGGGAGGAGCCACGGTGATTGCTCTGTTGCCGGTAACCCACCCGGTTTCCGCGAGCGCCGCCGGGGAACGAGAGGCTGGTTCGATTTAGATATGGAAGAGCCAACACAGCGTCGTCGTGAATCCGACCGTCCGCGCGGAAAATTGCGCAAGGGCATGTACATTCTGCCCTCGTTGTTCACGACGGCGAATATCGCGGCTGGCTTCTATGCCATTTTGCAGACGGTGCATGGGGTCTCCGGCGAGGCTTGGCACATGGACTTCGCCGCGGACGCCATCGGCTTTGCCGTCCTGTTCGACGGTTTGGACGGCCGCATTGCGCGCATGACCCACACCGACAGCGACTTCGGCAGGGAGCTCGATTCCCTGGCTGACGTGATCACCTTCGGCGTGGCTCCGGCGCTGCTTGCCTGGATGTGGGGATTTCATTTGCTGCCGGTGACGATCGCTCCGGACTTGCATCTGAAGATTACGCAGCTGGGATCGATCGCCTGCTTCGCTTTCCTCATGGCGGGTGCGAGCCGGCTGGCGCGCTTTAATATTGCGAAGAATCCGGAGCCTTCGAATCCGGGACGTCCGGGGAAGAAATATTTTGTGGGCATGCCGATTCCGGCGGGCGCGGGAGTGATTGCGGCTGTCGTTCACTACTCCGCCGGGGTTCCCGTGACTTCCTGGTGGACGGCAATGAGCTGGATGCTGATGGTGGTGGTCATCGGTTATCTGATGGTGAGCACGTGGCGCTTCTACAGCTTCAAGGATATTGATTTTCGATCGCGCCGTCCGTTCCGCCTGATTGTGCTGTTTGGTATCGTCGGCGCGTCGATCTGGTTTTTTTCCGGGCCGGCGCTCTTCGCCATCGCAATTTTGTACATGGCTTCCGGCGTTCTGTGGCGGCTGCAGTGGATTTTCCGCCGCAAGACTCCACCTGCACCTCCGGGGTATCGGGAGGCATCGCATACTCCATGAGTAATGTTTCTAAGTTTCCAGTCTCGAAGTCCGCGGGCACGCCGGCCGATCTCCGGGGCACAAATCTTTATCGCGTGGCGATTGTCGGTGCCGCGACACTGAAGGGAAAAGAAATCGCTGAAATTCTGCGCGAACGGAATTTTCCCGCGGTGGACGTCCGGTTGCTCGATGACGACGAATCGCTTGGACGGCTGGAAGCCGTCGGCGATGAGATGAATTTTATCCGGAGCATTCGTTCGGAACAATTCGAGCGGGTGGATTTTGCCTTCTTCGCATCCGACCCGGGTTCTACACGCAATCACTGGAAGACGGCGCGCGACCAGGGCGACACGATCCTGGATCTCTCGTATGCGCTTGAAGAAGAACCGGGAGCATCGGTGCGTTCGCCCTGGATCGAGCGCCAGACTGGCAAACCGATCGCTCCGGAATTGCAACCGGGGCCGGTCGTGGTGGCGCATCCGGCGGCTACGGTTCTAGCCATGCTCGGGTTGCGTAGCGAAAAGGCGGGCAAGATACAACGCATGGTTGCGACCGTGTTTGAACCGGCGTCAGAGAATGGCCAGAAGGGAATGGATGAATTGCACGAGCAGACGGTTAATCTTCTCTCGTTTCAGGAACTGCCCAAAGAAGTGTTCGACATCCAGGTGGCGTTCAATATGGCAGCGCGCTATGGACAAAGATCTGAATTGGCACTGGAGGCGGTGTCGCAACGAATCCGAAAGCACTACAAGAAGATTGCGGAGGGTGCGGCTGAGCCTGCCTTGCAGGTGCTGCAGGCGCCGGTTTTCCACGGGCATGGTTTTTCGATTTATCTGGAGATGGAAAAGCCCATCGCCATCGCAGATTTGTCCCAGGCTTTGGCGGGAGAGCATGTGGTGGTGAGCGGCAGTCCGGAAGATACACCCACGAGCGTTAGCGCCGCCGGCCAAGGCGACATTTTGGTTTCGCCCACGCTGGATGCGAACCACAAGAACGGAATCTGGCTCTGGGTGACAACCGATAATCTGCGCGTCGCTGCTTTGACGGCGGTCGAATGTGCCGAGATTATGACCACGTCGCGGCCGAGAGGTCAGATTCAGTGATCCGCTGGGCTGTGATTCTAAGAGCTTTCATTCTAAGGCCTTTCATTCCAAGACCTTTCATTCCAAGACCTTTCATTCCAAGGCCTTTCGTTCGAAGAGCTGTGATCCGAACAGCGGCGGGCCGATGGGCGGGTGCAGTGGCGCTCGTCGTTGGCTTGTTGGGCACCGGTTGCGGCTACCATACGGTCGGCAGCGCGTCCGAACTGCCGCAGAATATCCACACGATCGCGATTCCCGGGTTTGTCAGCCACAGCCAGACTTTTCGCGTTGAGCAGTTGCTAACCGATGCGGTCGTGCGCGAATTCGATGCTCGCACGCAGTACCATGTGATCCATGACGAGCATGCCGGCGCGGATGCGGTGCTGAAGGCGACAGTTTTATCGGCGTCGGCGAGTCCTTTGGTTTATGATTCGCAAACTGGCCGCGCAGTCAGCGCTTTGGTCACGGTGAGTGTGCAGGTGAGGCTTACCGATCGACAAGGCAAGGTGCTGTTCGAAAATCCTGCTTATCTTTTTCACGATCAGTACGAAATATCGAGCGATTTGCCCAGTTTTTTTCAGGAAGATTCTCCGGCTATCGATCGTCTGTCGCGTGATTTCGCGCATACTCTGGTAGCCAATATTCTGGAGGCCTATTAAATGCGCGCCTTCAACCAAGCGGACCGCTTCTTTTCGGAACTTGCGTCGCGCAAACTCAAGCCGGCCTATGTGCTGGTGGGCGATGAAGCGTTCTTCCGTAAACGCTGCCGCGATGCCATTCTTGAGCATCTGGTCGTGCCCGATTCGAGAGACTTCGGATTGTTTGAGTTTGATCTCAGCGAGATCTCGCTCAATGAAATACTGGATCGCGCCCGCACGCCCTCCCTGATGGCGCCCTTTCAGGTGTTTTTTGTCCGTGGAGTCAAGACTTTGTTTGGCCGCAGCTCAAGCTCGAATGAAGAAAAAATTGGGGCCATCGAAGCGTATTGCAAGAATCCAAATCCCGATGCGCTCGTAGTTTTTGTTGCTGATCATATCAGCATTCCTGCCGACGTCCGTCGCATGGAGATGACGGACAAGGACCGTTATCAAAAGATCCGCGAAGATTTGGGGCCGTTCTGCGGCATTGTAGAGCTGTCACGTGTCGAAGAGGGCGAGGCGGTTCGCTGGATTGGCGAATATTGCGCCACACGCGCCGTCAAGATGGATGCTGATGGCGCCCGCGAATTGGTGGATGCGCTTGGTGGCGACATGATGATGGTATCGAACGAACTGGAGAAGCTGATTCTTTACGTTGGCGACAGGCGGAAAATCACGCTGGGCGATGTCGAGACCATGGTGCTTGCTGCCAAGCAGCGGTCTTTATACCAATTGACCGATGCGGTTTCGTCGAAGAACGCAGTGCGCGCGCTTGAAATGCTCGACGCCATGCTTTCGACGGGCGAAGGCGAGGAAGCGGCGATCGGCCATCTCTTCATGCTGGCCAAAACCTTTCGCCAGATGCTCGTGATCTTGGAACGCAATGTACGCGACCAGCGCATGCTGTGGGCGGCATTGTGGCAGGGCTTTCGCGTGCCGCCGTTTGCGGCCGACGATATCATCCGGCAGGCGCGGCGCTACAAATCGAAGCGGGAGCTGACACGGGCCATTCGGCTGGTCGCGAAAGCCGATCTGGCGCTCCGTTCGAATCCTCCGGGCAAGCGGCTGGTTCTCGAGAAATTGATTCTTGATCTGGTCACCGAGCCCAAGCTCGAAGCGACTGGCGGCTGGATGCAGGAAGAATTGCCGGTGTAGAGATAAAAAATAGAATGTAGAACGCATCGACGTTCGTAGTAGAAGCTCCCGGCAATGCCGCTGGTGGCGCGGGCGGACTCGATCGGTCCTTCGCTCCGCTCAAGACAATGGGAGCATTTAGGCTTAGTCAGAGATTTCCTAGTTTTATCCTTTGATCTCGTCCACGGCTCGCCGGAGTTCGTCAACGTCGGGGAAGTTTGGCTTGATTTTTACTACGCGGTCCAGTTGTTGCCTGGCCAGCGCGGCTTGGCCACTTTTCGCGTACGCCAGTCCGAGGTGGTAGTTGAAGAGCGCATTATCGGGGTCTTTTTTCACAGCTTCTTTGAAGAGGTTAATGGCGGACGTGTAGACCTGCTTGTGGTAGAAAGCCCAGCCTAAAGTATCGGCCGCATTCGGATTATCCGGTAGTTTTTGCCGGGCGGTCTGCGCCATAGCGAAAGCAACATCCAAGTTGCCACCTTGCTGAAGCATTACGTATGCCAGATTGTTCGAAGCCAGCGGATTATCCGGCTGAATCTCCAATACCTTCTGGTATTGCTGCTTGGCATGCTCCCAATCCCGCCTATTCTCATAAATGCCGCCGGCGAGCAGATAGAAGGCAATCTCTTTGGGAGCGATCTTGGAGCCATCGAGATAGGTTTGGAGCGCCTCATCGGTGGCACCGCGCTGGCTCTGCACAAAGCCGATCTTGGCCCGGGCCTCAATGTTCTTGTTGTCCAAGGCAGAAGCTTGCCTGAACTCCGCTTCGGCTCCGGCTAAATCTTTTTTCTGTTCCATTAAGAGTTGGCCGAGAATGATATGAAAGCCGGTGTTCTTAGGATACTTGGCCAATTGTGCCTTGGTGGTCGCGATGGCGCGATCAGCCTGCTTCTGCAACAAATCCACGTTAAGCACGCCGCCCAACGCTTCGGTTGAATTCGGATCCTGATCAAGGCCTTGCTGATAGGCTCGTTGCGCATCGGCAAGCTGGTTTTCCGCCATGTACATGTTGCCCATTTGCACATAGGCGGCGGGATTATTGGGCTCCTTCTCCAGGGAATGCTTGAGGTATTCATCCGCCGCGGCGAACTGCTTGCGATCGATGTCGGCTACCGCGTGCAAAAGATATCCATCGGGGGCGGATGGCTGAATCGAGATGATCTCGGTCGCCTCCTGCGCGAGACTCCCGGGATCGCGCCGCTGAATGGCAACGCCCGCCAACGCCCGGTGCGCTTCGACAAGCTCGGGACGCAGTCGAACCGCATCACGCCATTCCGATTCTGCCCGATTCCCGTTGCCGGTTTCGGCGAACGCCAAGCCGAGCTGATAGTGCGCCACGGCGTTATTAGGATCGATCTTCAACACCGCTTGCAAAGTATTGGAAGCATCGCTCGGCTTGCCATCGCGAATCTCGATTTCACCTTTGTAAATCTGGGCGTCCGAGTCATCTGGCTTGGCCTTCACGACCTCGTCGTTCAGCTTGCGGGCTTGGTCGATCTTGTTCGTCAGGATGAGCAGCTGAATGTAGTTTTTCTTGACCACCATATCCTTCGGATGATCTTGATAGAGCGATGCGTACTCCGTGGTGGCTTTGTCGAACTGGTTATTGCCGTAGTAGAAATTTCCCAGCATCCGGTAGCCATCGGAGTTATTGGGGAAGTCTTTTTTCGATTCGCGGAGATACGCCTCGGCCAGTCCCGGTTTGTTTTCAGCCATGTACAAGCCGGCAAGCGAGAGCCTGAGGTTGGGATCGTCGGGCGCCGACCCGGCTGCCTTCCGGAACCACTGCTCTGCCTCGGGAAATCGGCCACGGGACTGGTAGAAATTGCCCAGCGAGACCAGCGCATTCGCAGACTTGGGACTCAGTTCGACCGCTTTCCGGAAGTTGATCTCTGCCGCGTCCCATTGTTGCCCGCGCATCTCCAATACGGCCAAGTTCAGATAAGATTCGGAACGATTGGGATCGAGTTGCAGCGCCTTCTGCATATCCGCCAGCGCGGATGAGATGTCTTTTGTGCCGGCATGGTAGTTAGCCAGGGCGATATAGACGTCGGGATTGTTAGGTTGCCTTTGCGTCAGCAGATCCAGATGCTCTTTGGCTTCACTGAAATGCTGAACCAGGATGAACAGGTTCGCTAAGTCCAGGTGCGCCGCATAATAATCCGGCTGGATTTGGACGGTTTTCGTCAGTTCCTGGACGGCGGTATCGCCATCTTGCAATTTCATGGCGGTGAGCGCCAGTTTGTAATGCGCATCGGCGAAACGAGAATCAACCTGGATGGCCCGCTCGAACTGAATCTCGGCTTCGCGGTACTGGCCTTTGTCGAAGTAGCGCTGGCCGCTTTCCAGGTATTTCTGCTTGACTACGTTCGGATCTCCCGAGCAGCCCGTCAGCCAAGCTCCCAGCACGCAAACGGCCGCGACTTCACACAAGAACCTTGACCTTTTACCAATACCCATAGCTCTGGACGCCTCGCATGGCACAAACATGAGTCTTATTAACGCTCTACTGCACAAAGGTACTCTCTCGAGCGCAGGCCGGAAAAGTTACTGCCGTTATTATCGCAAACTTGACCAACTAGCAGAAACACCCTTGGCCACGCCTCAAGCATACGCCCGTGTACACGCGCTTTGGTAATCTGCCCCATCGGGCCTCTGACATGGCATAGTTTGAGTCGGCTATGACTCACTTCCCCCAAAGCAATGTCAATGGGCGTTCCCCCCGAGTAAGACTCAATGGTTCAGTTGCCGCCGCGGTTATGACCGAGGGCGGTCAGCGGGCACGCGCAAAACTACAATCCATCTCCATTACTGGCGGATTGCTGCAATTGCAACACCAGCTTTCCGCCGGAGACTTCGTCGAAATCGCCTTCCACACCCGATCCGGGGCGATTTGCGGCATGGCTGAAATGCTGCAGCCTACGCGCAAGTTCCAGAGCGCGTGTCTACAGCCGTTTCGGTTCATCGCTCTGGGCGACGATGACCACCGCAAGCTGCGAATGGCACTCGATTCCGCGCTCGACCGCAGTTTCCTGGACCCGGTTTCAGAGCAACTGCAGACGCCGCCCGGATTCTAAAAGCGGTGGTCGGCGATTAGGATCGGCGATCAGTGATCCGTAAAATATCCACTGACTCCGGTTCTTGGCTGCTTCGCCTATACTGAGGTCGTCGGCATGACGACCAAGACCATCACCCATTCTACTGAGGAGACGATCGCGTACGGGCGAAGGCTCGCTGCCGAACTGTTCCCGCCGATTATCGTTTCTCCGCTCATGGTGCTGCTGCGTGGTGACCTTGGGGCGGGCAAGACGACCCTGGTTAAGGGGATCGCAGAAGGCTTCGAGGCTGCTCGGGCCGAGGACGTGACCAGCCCGACCTTCACTCTCATCCATGAATACCGCGGACCACGGGCCACTCTCTACCATATCGATCTTTACCGCATCGATACCGATCGCGAACTGGAAACGCTCGGTCTCGATGACCTGCTCGCCCCCAACTGCATCTTACTGATAGAGTGGGGAGAGAAGTTCCGTCGCTTGCAGCGCGAGCAGAACGTGGAAGTCACTCTGGAACAAGTAAAAGAAGATCGAGCGGGGGAAACTGAACGCAGAATCCAGGTGACCACGCGTTGAATTCCGTCGTTTTGCGGAAGTTTTAGCCTTGGCGCGCATCTCACTCAACTAAATTTGGAGTCGGAATCAATTTGAAATTAAGCGATTCGATACTTATAGGCCTGCTGACCGCGTCGATCTTCTCTCTTGCGATTTTTTGCGCAGGTCAAAGTGCCCCGGCTCAAACATCGGACCCTACCCAATCCACCCAACCCCCCGCGACCAGTCCTCCGCCGCAAAACCAACCCGTAGACCAATCGCCTGCCCAAAGTAATTCTCAGGATCAAAGCGGCCCGGTCAAGAAGGATTCAACTCAGAAAGATTCGACCCAAGAAGATACAAATAAAAATAAAGAAGATACAAAGAAGAAAGACGACCGGATGTTTTACGTGATGCCGAATTACTTGACCGTGAATGGTCAATCGCAAGTAAAACCGATCTCATGGAAAGAGAAGTTTGCGATCACAGCAAAAGGTACCTTCGACCCCTATGAATTCGCGATCGTGGGTGTGGTGGCGGGTATTCGCCAGGCGGAAAATTCCTATCCGGCGTTCGGGCAGGGCGCCGAGGGATACGCGAAACGCTATGGAGCGGCTTTTGCCGATCAGGTCGATGGCAACATCATGGTGGGCGGCCTTTACCCTTCGATCTTAAAAACAGATCCTCGCTATTTTCGATTGGGAGAGGGCCGGATGGCGCACCGCTTTGCCTATGCCATCAGCCGCGTTTTTGTCGCCCGAAAAGATTCCGGCGGCAGCATGTTCAATGTTCCTGAGTTTGCGGGCAATGCAACCGCTATTGCCATTTCCAACGTTTATTATCCCGCTGCGGATCGTAGTTTTTCCGCGAGTGCCACCAACTGGGGAGTGCAGATGGGCATCGACGCCTTCGGAAATGAGTTGAAGGAGTTTTGGCCCGACGTGCACAATTACTTGCAGAACAGACACAACCGCCACGAGCAGAAACAGCAGACGAAAGCAGCGGCAGAGGACAAATAATTGACCTCCGCGTTGTGGGTCAGTTTGAATTTATTTTCAATGGGCGCGGCTTCACAGTTTGCATAAAAACCCGCGCTTCGTATCGGGGTATCGCTTTAGCGATACCGTACGTCGATCGAAATCAGACACCCCCTCAGGGACTGGACATCGAATCCGAGTTTTTTCAGCAAACTGTTCAACCACGTCCTAAACCGAGCCGCTACTACTTCCCCATGCGGACCCGCCATCTTTAAATAAACGACTTGCCTGCATGCATCCAAACGCCGGGTTGAACAATCCAAGCTTGAAGTAGCAGAAGTCGTGTGAAGAGCAGAGCGGATGAACCCCAAAAAGGGAAGATACGGATGTGGGAGGAGATTTGAGAGCGATTCGGTCGTTTTGCATGGCGGTTGTGATGGCGGGGACGCTGGGAATTTCGTCGGCTCAAGCTCAGGAGCTAATCGGCGCGTCGGAACCAGCCCAGGAAGTAACGGGCGGAAGAATGGAACTGGCGGAGTGGAGCGATTCTTCGCTGTTCCCGTCGGACCCGCAGCAGCCCAGCGCAACCACGGATGGACAATCCTCCCCGCCCGACGCGCCGTCCCCCCAGGCCAGCCCCGCAGATCCAAATCATCCCAATTCCAGCTCCAATTCCAATCCAAACAACCAGTTTGGTAAGCAACCCAAGAGAATCCTGTGGGTGATCCCCAATTACCGTGCCGTCAGCGCCAACACTCAGCTGCCCCCGCTGAGTTTCAAGGAAGAGCTCTGGCTCGCGACCCAGGATACATTCGACTACTCCGATTTCATTTTCGTGGGGGGGCTAGCGGGAATTGAGATGGCCAGCAAATCGCAGCCGTCTTTTGGGCAGGGCGCTGAAGGCTACGGCAAGTACTACTGGCACCTCTTTGTCGACGGCAGCATAGAAAACTACATGACGGAAGCGATCGTGCCAGGAGTGACGAGAGAAGACCCGAGATATTACACCCTGGGCAAAGGCGGTTTCATTAAGCGGACCGGCTACGCGGTTAGCCGGCTCTTTATCACCAAGACCAACTCGGGAAAGAGCACCTTCAATTTGTCGGAGATCGTGGGAGCCGGAGCGGCTGCGGGCATCGGCAATGCGTACTACCCGGCAGAATCCAATCCCTGGGTGAAAACGTACCAACGTTGGGGAACGCAGGTGGGCTTGGACGGCGTATTCAACGTATTAAAGGAGTTCTGGCCAGACATCAATCAGGCGGTATTTCGCGGAAAATACTGATCTTGCCAATAACGATCTTGCTTGAGCGATGTCGGAAAACACCGGGGTTCGAGAGCGCATACTGTTGACATCATGCCGTGTAAGGCATGACGCTGGCAAGTGTGGCAGTTCGCTTCTTTCGGCAGCAGCGACTCATCCAATCTAAGAATGGCACCAAGAACGGAAGCAAACGTAAGGAAGGCGACCCAGCCAGATCTGGAAGTAGGCTTGATCTGCGCCGATCGCGACGGCAATCGCATTCGTATCGACCGCATTAACACAGACAGCACCCGAACACTCTCTTACCATTTTCTGAATGATGAGCTGCGTGTACAGGAAGGCGTTCAGGAGCGATCCATCGAGCAGTTTTTGGCGGAAGGCTGGTACGTAGCCGCCCCAGGGAAGTCGCTATAGTTAGATTCTAATACTGCAGATTCTAGTCGGGCAGGGGTTAATGAGGCAGATAGCCGGCTTCCATCGGCAGCTTACCGTCGACTCTGACGACAGCCACCCGATCGGTGATGGAATGTTCTTCGACGAAGCCGATTGCCCCCGGGGTGGAGGCTACCGCATCGATCACATCCGCGTCTGACTGCACTGCCCGGATTTCATCTTTGTGCGAGGCGAGCAGGGCCTTCACATCCGCTTCGCTCATTTTGCTCAGGTGCTGCAGTGTCGCCATCTCACCCGGAGAAGAGTTATGCAGCACGAGGACCACATTCTTGCCGTCGGACCACTTCTTGACTTCACCTTTAAAAATCTTGGCCAAATGCATCGATGTGACATTCTGAACCGCATTGTCCTTGTTGACCACAACCGCCATGTGGTGTGCGAAACACGGGGTCAGCGACAACGTCACCCATGCACATAGAGAAAGAATGTGTCGATGCTTCATACATCAAGGGTACGCCCAGTGATGCAAGTCTCTTTGTCAAAAAGTTGTCAACAGCAGTAACGGGAGTAACCAGTCTGGGGAGGTCAGAGGTGAGAGTTCAGAATTGCGAAGATGAAGGCCAAACCCGCCGAGCTGCAGCTTTTACCTCTGCAATCTGACCTCTCACCTCTGACCTCCCCTAACTAGAACCCCATGATGTTGTATCCGCAATCTACGTGGATAATCTCGCCCGTGATGCCGGAGCTGGCATCGGAGGCAAGAAATACGCCCGTGCTTCCGACCTCGCCGACCTCCACATTGCGTTGCAGCGGAGCACGCTCGGCGTGGGAACGCAACATGTCTCCGAGACCCGAGATGCCGCGGGCGGCCAGCGTCTTGATGGGTCCCGCCGAGATGGCGTTGACGCGGATTTTCTTACGGCCGAGATCATGCGCCAGATAACGGACGGTGCATTCGAGCGCGGCCTTCGCCACGCCCATGACGTTATAGTGGGGCACAACTTTTTCAGCTCCGTAGTAAGTCATGGTGATGACACTGCCGCCGTCTTCCATGAGCGGGGCCGCGGCTCGGCACACAGCGATCAGGGAGTAGACGCTGACGTCGTGGGCTACCCGAAAGCCTTCGCGGGTGGTGTTCACGAAATCGCCCTTCAGTTCCTCGGCGGGAGCGAAGGCCACGCTGTGCACCAGCGTGTGCAGCTTGCCGTAGCGGGCTTTCAGTTTGTCGAAGAGCTGGGTGATTTGTTCGTCCTGCGAGACATCGCACATGAAAGCTTCTGCGCCGGGAAGCGAGAGAATCAGATCTTTCGCCTCCATCTCCATGCGCTCGTTCTGATAGGTGATGGCAAGGTTGGCCCCTGCGGCGTGCAGTCCCTGGGCAATTGCCCAGGCGATTGAGCGCTTGTTAGCTACTCCGAAGACGACTGCGGTGCGGTTTTTTAAGTCTTCAAACATTTCGTGGATGCTCCGTTGGAAAAGAAAAAGGATAACAGTTGCGCGTGTAGAGCGGACACTCTTGTCCGCTGTTTTTGACCTTACCTTTGACCTTGCCATTGAGCTTGAACTTCAAACGTCAAAGCAAGATCAAAAGCAACGTCAACCGCAGCGGTACAAGAGTGTCCGCTCTACGAGCCCTAATCTGCGGAGGCTGCTACTGCTTTTTGAGTCCCAATTGGCCAGCACGCGCTGCCGAAAGCTACCGCGTAGACTGCGGCTATTACTCCAAAGCCTGCGGTCAAACTGATTCGCGACGCAATCCAACCCACGCCCAGCCCCAGCGTCACCTGCAGAAACGTGCCGAAGAAATAAAAGGTATTCTGCACTCTTCCCATGAAATGCTGGGGCACTTGCTCCATCAGACTGGTATTCATAGCGACGCCGCTCACGCCGCGCGCCGATCCCATCAACCCGTAAAGCAGCACGGCCAGGGCCAGCCAGGGTGAAAACGGCGAAAACGCCATGGTGAAAGTCAGCAGAAGCATGGAAAGCGCGATCGCCCAACGCGAACCCACCCATGCAATCAGCGCGGGAGCGTAAAAAGCACTCAGGAATGCGCCCACACCCCATCCCCCGTTCAACCATCCGTAACCGGTCGCGCCAGCATGAAACACGCGATCGCTAAGCGGTGCCGTGACCACCACTCCCGTCATCATTGCGCCCAGAAATAAGGCCCAGCTCGTCCCCAGGGAGACCACGCTACGATGCCCGCGTAGAAACACGAGCCCCTCGCGCATCTCGCGCAGAAAGCGTCCAAGCGCGGTTTCCGCCGCTTCCAAATCATGCTTAAGCTCGGCGGTTCGTGGGACCACGTGGCGCCCCCGACGCACGGCGAAGTAGCAGGAAAAAGAAATAACATAGGTGCTGACGTCGATCAGCAGCACTCCGCCGAGGCCGATGTGTTCATAGACGAATCCCACAATGGCGCCGGCGATCAGCCATCCCCCTTGAATCCCCGCCAGCAGAAACGTGTTCGACTGCACAAACTCACCTTCGCGAGTCAGTTCCTGAATCAGCGCCGTGATGGTCGGCCAGAACATCCAGAAGCCGGCTGCCACCAGCGTATTCATCAGATAGAGTTCCCAAACTTGCACGCGATGAAGAAAGACGAGCACTGTGACCACAAGAATGACGATCGCGCGCGAAGCGTCGAGCCACATCACCAGGCGTCGCCGGTCTTCGCGGTCGATGAGGACACCGGTGAAGGGAAGCATCAGCATGGCGGGAATTGTTTGCAGAGCTGCGAACGTTCCCAACGCCATTTCGGAGTGAGTGCGCTGCAGGATCGTCCAGGCCACGGCGGCGGAATTCATTCCGCTGCCCAGCATGGAGATGACATTCGCTGCGAATACAAATCGCAGCGAGCGTTTTTGCAGGACGGAGCGCATGTTTTTCCCTGATTCGAATCTAACATGGAGGCCATTTGCTATCTTGAGCCTCTCGCCTGCGCCGTGGCCGTTGAACTTTTGATTGTGGCTCGCCGCCGTCGCCAACATTTCTCTTCTCTCTTCAATGCCTCTCTGTTCCATACCTCGAGAAACGGCAGATTACGTTGCTTGAAGAATCTTTACTCTTCTCTACCGCCAGCGGTATACGCGCTGGCGCCGCAACCATCATCCAACCTAATGCAACCAAATGTGCGGCCACCATGGTGGAGTGAGTTGAACCGCAGCGGCTATGACTCCAAGTCCGGATTTAAATTCCGAGACAAAACGAATGCGCGAGAGATTTCGTACCGGCTGGTTCGCTCCCTTCTCCGGAGTTCGGATTCAGTTCCCCAGAGTTTCGGGGGAATGGGTCCCCCGCCGATCTTTCCTGCTATGCCTAGGCCTAGCCGTTTGCCTGGCGGCCTGTTCGAAAAAACAAGCGACGGCGCCGCCCGACGGGGCCGCGCTGTTCACCAAGAGATGCTCGAACTGTCATGCGTCGAATAATGGCATGCGCGCTCCCGCACCCGAAGCCTTGCGGCAAATGTCGAGCGCGTCAATCCTGGCCGCGCTTGAGACGGGCAGAATGAAGTGGCAAGCCAAATTTCTCTCGAAGGCGCAAAAAATTTCGATCGCCGACTATCTGGGCGTGTCGAATCTTTCGACAGCCGCGCCGATGATTTCGTATTGCAGACCAGATCTTGACCCACCGTCCACTGCGCCGGTGTGGGCCGGTTGGGGAGACGGATTGGAAAACAGCCGCTTTCAGCCAACCCGCGCCGCGGGACTGAATCGCGCCCAGGTCAAGGATTTGAAACTTAAGTGGGCATTTGGTTTCCCGGGAGCGGCAGCAACCTATGGTCAACCCACCTCGTTCGCCGGAAAACTTTTTGTCGGCAGCGAGGACGGCACTGTCTATGCGCTCGATTCGGCGTCGGGTTGCCGGTGGTGGAGTTTCAAGGCTTCCGCCACTGTCAAGACTGCCATTTCGGTCGGTGAAGAAGGGAGCGCGGCGTTTTTCGGCGATACCAACGGATTTGTCTATGCCGTGAAAGTTTCCGACGGCTCGATCCTTTGGAAAGTCCGGCCCGAATCGCACCCAGCGGCGCGCATTACAGGCTCGCCGCTCCTGGTGGGCAAGCGCCTCTACGTTCCCATCTCCTCGGGAGAAGAAGGTTCGGCCGCCGATCCGACCTACCCGTGTTGCACATTTCGCGGCAGCATCGTCGCACTGGACACATCTTCGGGAAAACAGATCTGGAGAGCCAACACCATTGCCGATGTTCCAAAGCCGACGACCAAGAATGCTCTGGGAGTGCAGTACTGGGGACCGTCGGGTTCCCCGGTATGGTCAACCCCAACAGCGGATCTGAAGCGCCACGCAATTTACATTTCCACGGGTAACAACTATTCCGATCCACCCACCGATTCGTCGGACGCGGTGATCGCGCTTGCTATGAAGTCGGGTAAGAAGTTATGGTCGCGACAATTCACTGCAAAAGATGTGTGGAATAGCGGTTGTGTCGCTCAGAATAAAGATAGCTGTCCCAGTCAACCCGGGGACGATTATGATTTCGGCGCGCCTCCGGTGTTGCAATCAGTCGGCGGCGGCAGGAACATTCTGCTGCTGGCGCAGAAATCGGGAATCGTCTACGCCATAGATCCCGACCGACGCGGGAAGCTGCTGTGGCAAACTCGCATCGGACACGGCGGACCGCTCGGAGGAATCGAATGGGGTGGCGCAGCTGACAACCGCTTTGCCTATTTTCCGCTATCGGATTTCGATTTCGATAACCCGTCGGTTGGCGGAGGATTGTACGCGCTCGATCTTCGGACCGGAAAACGCGTGTGGTACGTCCCTCCCCCGAAGCCAGCCTGCGCCGGTCAATTCGGATGCAGTCCGGCGCAAATGGCACCGCCAACCTTGATTCCCGGTGTCGTCTTTGCCGGTTCTCTGGATGGCCATCTGCGGGCCTATGACACGCGCGATGGTTCCGTGCTGTGGGATTTCGATACGGCGCAAGAATTTCCCACCATCAACGGTCTGCGCGCGCATGGCGGTTCGCTCAATGGCGCGGGCCCCGCGATCGTAAGCGGAATGGTTTATGTGAACACCGGCTACACCAACGCCATGGGTGGGAACGTACTGTTAGCCTTTTCCGCGAATTCCAAATAACCGCTGACGGCGGCGAAGGAGTCCTGAGCTCGCGACTGAGCCTAGTTCAACCCCGTGATGACATATGCCTCTGAAAGCACGCGGATGTAGAGATAGGCATAGCCAGTTCCGTCGCTCGACAAATGAGGCGGGGAAACTGACGACACTCCCGCGCCCGTTTGTTCCCCAAAAGTCTTCCAGAGTTCTATTTTGCCGGTCTGCACGTTTGCCCGGAAGACCTTCGCCGATCTTAAGGAGAGTGCTCCACTTCGTTTAGGGGACAGATTGAGCGACTCGCCGTCCGCCGTCCAGCCAAGGATGGAGTAGCTGGATTCCAGACCCGGGATGGGATGAAACTCGCCGCCTTCGAGCGGCCAAATTCCGATTTTTCCCTCCGGCCCACGCACCGCGATGCTCTTGCCATCTGGCGAGATTCGCACCCCCAAGATGCCCTCGGGAGTGAGCGGCTTCGAATCTCCGCTGCCCACATCGATGATGTAGTCGCGACTACCGTGACCGGCTTCGATTCCAGCTGCGAGCAACCGCTTGCCATCCGGAAAAAACTGCGTGTCGCCAATGAGATAAGTCACAGCATCATGCGTGAGCTGTCGGGCTTCGCCCGCTCCCGTCGGCACCAGGCTCAATGGTCCACCCTTTGCCGGCTTCGTGATCACCCATTTTCCGTCGGGCGAAATCGCGCCCGCGTCGCCCTCGCCAATACGCGCTGGAGGTGAACCATCGGTATTGCGCAGAAACACGGTGTAATTCGGTCCACCACCGTCGCCTTGCTCTTCGAACAGAATCTTCCCGCCGTCGCGGGTGATGTCGCGCAGCTCCGACCAACCAAACCACCCCAGTTCATGTTCTTCTTTGCCTCCCGGCTCCATCCCCCGGATTCCCAGGCGCGTGTGATTGGCCACGCTTAACACCGTTCCGTTGCGCAGATCCTCCAGCCAAATGCCCCCGGGTACGTTCGTCATGGTGCGCAGCTTGCCGGACAGAGTTACGGCACGCGGGTTGGCGGCGCTGCCCGTGCTGGTGGAAGTAAACCAGATCTCATCGCCCGACGGAGACCAGAGAATTCCCTGCAGTGAGGTCCAGCCGGAAGAAAGTTTTTTCTCCTTTTCCTGGCCGTCCGCGCCTATCACCGCCAGCGAACCCTCGTCGTCGCCGCCTGGGTTTTCATGGTCGGCAAACGCGATCCACTTGCCGTCCGGAGAAATCTTGGGGTGACTCATCCAGTTGATGCTGTCGATCAGCACCTTGCCGATCGGATACTCCAGCCGCCAATGATTGTTTTCCGGCAAGTAGCGGATAATTGCCATGCTTTCGCCGTTTGCGGCAAAGTCGCCGTCCCCCACATTGTCCAGCACTTCCCGCGGCGTTCCGCCGCTCAACGGGACGCGCGCCAGGGTCCCGCTGCGCGCGTAGCCGCCGTGACTCACCGTGTTGAGCCGGATTGCCATCTCTCCACTCTTGGAAATCGACAGCAACTCCGCATCCTTGATCCCCAACTCGCGCGACCCCGGGTCGTCCGTCCGCGACATATAAAGTTGGTAGTCGCCGCCTTCCCACGAAGCGTTGTAGACAATACTGCCATCAGGTGTGAAGCGCGCGTTTCCTATCGAACCCGTGCGAAAAGTAATCTGCTGATACTCAATCTGAGGCGCACGCGCACCAGCTTTGCCCGTCCACCAGCCCAGAGCGTAAACCGCAGCCGCGATTACAAGACCTGCCGCCAGCCCGATCAGCAGCCGTTGACGGGGCAATGTTACACCCGTGCCGGCTGCCGCTAATCGTGCCGTGCTTCCCGATATTCCGGAAAGATGTTCAAGATCAAACGCGATATCACTGGCGGAGTGGAAACGCGATTCCGGATTTTTCTCCAAGCAGTGCTGCACGATGCGCTCGAGCGCTGGAGAAACATTACGATTGGTTTCGTTCAACTCCGGAGGATCTTCTTTGAGGATCGAACTCATGGTGTCGGCGGGAGTTTCGCCATGAAACGCTCGTTTGCCCGAAAGCATTTCGTAGAGAATTGCGCCGAAACTGAAAATGTCGGAGCGTGGATCAAGCGCCATGCCGCGGACTTGTTCAGGAGACATGTATCCCGCGGTCCCCATCACGACGCCCGCCTCGGTGACGCCGTGCGTCACGGTTGCCAGGGACGGGTTGGACCCGGGATCGAACTGAGTCAGCTTGGCGAGACCGAAGTCGAGAATTTTAACGCGTCCGTCTTTGGTGAGAAATAGATTCTCGGGCTTGAGGTCGCGATGGATGATTCCTTTTTCGTGGGCAGCGGCCAGTCCGTGCGCGATTTGCAGCGCGTAGTCCAGAGACTTGCGGATGGGGATCGCTCCGCTGCGCAGTCGTTCGCGCAGCGTCTCGCCCTCGAGCAATTCCGACACGACATAGGGCGAGCCTTCGCTCGTTCCAATGTCAAAGACAGCCAGAATGTTGGGATGATTCAGGGCGGCGGTAGCGAGCGCCTCTTGCTCAAAGCGGCGCATACGGTCTGCATCGAGTGAGAGCGCTTGGGGAAGAACTTTGATCGCAACCTCCCGTCGAAGACGAGAGTCGCGGGCTCGATAAACTTCGCCCATGCCGCCGGCGCCTAGAAGGGAAACAATTTCATAGGGGCCGAGTTTGGTGCCAGAGGCCAGATTCATCGGTGGGCGAGATTATAACCCACGAGCGGCTTGCCGATGTCAGTTCTCAGTTTTACGACGCCGCGGGGGGACAAAGAGCCCCCAGCAGTGTTCCCATTCGTCTCACTTTTACACTCCGTTAATTGACGGTGAAAAGATATCCGACGGGTTCTTTGGATGGAAACCGAAATAAAAGCAAGAAACTACCGGTGGCCGGCCAACGCCAGACTCCAGGCTTGACAACTACTCCCGCGCGGACCACTATCGCTTTAGTAGCCAGGATAAGAGTTCGATGTTGCTCATCCCTGTGGAGTAACTCGGACCTAAGTAACGGTCGCCCACACGCACCGTGCATGCCATCCGACAGGAGATTCCAATGAAACGCTTTGCCCTGCTTCCGCATACGCGAGCTCTGTTTGTAGCTGTTCTACTTTGTGCCGTCGCTCGCGCTCAGTTTCCTCCACAAATCCAGCACGTCATTATTGTGTTCCAGGAAAACCGAACGCCCGACAATCTTTTTCAGGGACTGCACGGCATCAAGGGTTCCAACGATGTGAAGTATGACATCGAGAATTATTGGGTGGATTCCGATGGCGCTCACAAATTGCTGGCGCCGGTTGGGCTGGCGACGGACTTTGACATCAGCCACAGCCACACGGAGTTTCTCGCGGAGTCGACTTCGCCCGGCAGTGCCGCTCTTCCCGATTGCGACGGTGTCGCGAACGCCGAGATATTCGGCTGCGCGGCCTCCACCTGGAACCAGTTCATGTACGTCGATAATGCGCAACCGCTGACTTCAACCAATCTTTACGGGAAGGGCTTGGTCACTCATATTCTCGACCCCTACATCCAGATGGCAAAACGATGGGGATGGGCAAATTACATGTATCAAACGAACCAGGGTCCAAGTTATCCCGCCCACCAGTTTATTTTTGGTGGAACATCGGCTCCCAGCAAAGCCGACGACAAGATCGGAACGTTCGTCTCGGAGAACTTTTCGCCCGCGGATTCTTTTGCCGGTTGTCTTGCGGCAACAACCGCCATGAATTTTCTGATTGATTCGAGCGGGACGGAGACAGCATACGGTGGTAAGTTGGGCGATTTCTGTTACAGCCATAACAGCATGGCAACGCTGCTTGATCCTCCGGCCATATCCTGGAAATACTACGCTCCGGCGGCGGGTTCGATTTGGAACGCTCCCGCTTCGATTAGCGCCATCTGCCAGCCGAATTCCGGCTTCACGGAGTGCGACGGCAACGAATGGGCGACGAACGTGATTTTCCCGTTTACAGGCAACTACGGTGCGGTACCTTTTCTGAATGATCTTCAGAACTGTCAAATACCGGCGGTCAGTTGGGTCATTCCCGATGGAAAATGGTCCGATCACGCCAACTCCAACAAGGGGTTGGGTCCCTCGTATGTGGCGGCTATTGTGAATGCCGTCGGAGGATTCAACAATACCTGTGGATATTGGGATAATACCGCGATTGTCCTGACCTGGGACGATTGGGGAGGCTGGTACGACCATGAGGCTCCCTGGAAGCTTGCAGCACCTTATAGCAACTACAGCTACGGCTTCCGAGTTCCGTTGATTGTGATCTCGCCGTACACTACGCCTGGATTTGTAAGCAAAGTCCAGCCGGAAGACTTCGGGACCATCCTAAACATGGTGCAAGGAATTTTCTTTGGCCCGGCGCACGAGCAGCAATTGGGTTTTGCCGACGCTCGATCGTCGAGCGACCTGCGTGAGTTCTTCACCGGTTCAGCACAACCGTATGGCGCGACGATTCCGGCCGTCGAGGACATCAACTACTTCCTCGGACTGCCTGCGCCACAGGGTGACGCGTTCAAGGCCGTGCCCCCGGACAACGATTAGTTGGCATGTGGCTCTCAGCTCGCGGGTATCGAATCTTTCGGCACCCTCGGATCTTCAAGGGAGTTCCCGGAGAACTTCTAGTTCTCGCTCTCGACAGGCGGTGCTTTTGGCGCAGGCAGCGCTTTTGGCGGTTTGCCTGGCTTCGTCGGCGTGGCGGGAGAAGCTGGCGGAGCGAGCGGGGCGACTGTCGCTTTGCGAATTTCGATGTCTCCCTTTTCGCAGTTCACGACGAGCTTGGGGCCGTTCGTTCCGATCGATCCGCTGGCGCTCGATTGCTTGTCGTTGCTCTCCACTTTGATCTCTTCGAAGTCGCTGGAGATGTCTCCTTCGCGCGTGCGTGCCTCGACCTTCATTGGGGTATTGGGCGGGATCGAAACCTGTACATCGCCCTTGCGGTTATCGATCTGAATATTCCCCGGCTTACGCAGCCCGACTTCGACCGTTCCGTTTTGGTCTTCCAGACGCAGATCGCCCGACAAACCTTCCAGTGAAATATCTTTCGATCTGGTTGTGAGGCGCATGGGTCCAGTCAGCGAATCGGCGCGTAGATCGCCGGAGTCGAGATCGAGCCTGCCGTCGAGACTTGTGAAATCCATATCGGTACGCGAAGAACGAAAGCTGACCGTCTTACTGACGCGAACCAGCCGGAGGCTTTCCTGAAATTCGCCGTTGAGATGGACCGCGCCGTCGATATCTTCGAGATCGACTTCTTTCGCACGTCCTTGAATGGTGATGTCGCCTTTCACATGTTCAGCCCGGGCGGCGCTTTGTTCCAGATTAAGCACGGCGTTTCCGGTTTGATCGTTCAGAGTAACTTCGCCGTGCTGATGGTTGACGTCGACGCTTCCGTTGATGCCAGTGATGGCGAGATCGCCGTGACGAGCGACGACAACCAGATCGATATTGCGCGGAATATAAATATCCATGTCGGTGGTCACGCCCTTGTCGCCCGCGCCGTGAGTATTGGCGTCCAGCGTGACGACCTTATCGGCGACGGTGATTTGCGGCTTGGTTTTCTCGTTGTAGTTGTCGGCGTCTTGCTGCTTGGCCGCACGGATTTTTTTTCGCACCGAGATTTTGATCGTCTTGTCGTTCGCTTTGCCCTCCACGACATTGATGGTGATGGCACCGCGGTCGTCATTGATGTGCAGGGTTGCGGCCGCAGGAATCTCCTGGCTCAATTCGTCGCTATAGTCGAAGGTGGGACCGCCAAAAAGTTCATCCCATCCTTGATCGTCGCCGAAGCGGGTGTGTTCCCGGAGATTGGTCCAGTCCACTCGCGCGATTTCGGTGGCAATCAGTCCGGCTCCGATCAGAAAGAGCATCAGGAAAACGCCGCCGACTCCAATGCCGCGCGAAGGCTGACCGTAGCGCTTGGCTTGTTCGTGTTCGATCAGCTTGAGAATGCCCCACAGAATCAGGAGAGCCGGCCAGTAGTGGGCGAACAACAGTCCGAGGTGATGCGTATCGAGTATTCCCATTGTGCCCATCAGGAACAGAAGTCCCATGAGAATGAGCACAACCGGTCCGGCGATCGAACGACGCGGAGGACGGGGAGGCAGCACCGGCGGCGGAGGCGGAGTCGCGATCGGGCTAGCCACGGTTCACCTCACCGGCGGGAGGAACAGGTGGCACCGGAGGTACGGGCGGTGGTGGAGGAATCGGGCCTCCCGGAGGATCTGTATCCCGTGCCAGCGACGGAACATGTCCCTCGGTGGATGCGCTCCCCTGTAGCAACTTTACGGCGCCGATTACCAGCAGGATTACAGGCCAGGTGCGGCCGAAGCTCATCGCATTCAAGTTCTCTAACAGGAAGAGAACGCCGATCGTCAAAACCATGGCCGGGCCCATCAGTCGCCGGGTGCGGCAGCGTGCACATTGGCAGCCGGAACAGTACTGGCCCGTCAATCCAAAGTTACGGGCAAACAGCCAGCCGCCGACTGCGATCAGAATCAAGGGCCAGAAGCGATCCAGACCGTATTCCGTCAGGCCCATGGTGTTCAGCAGAAAGAGCAAACCCACCAAGATAAGCACGATCGCGCCGATCGGGACCTTGCTGGTCTCGATTTTTGCTCCGCCGGCAAACGTTGACGCCAGCCCAAAGGGATCCGGTATCGGCTGGTGTGCCTGAATCGCCTTCGCCGAGCGCACGGAATCAAGAATCTGGTAGACGTAGAAAAAAGCGATGCCGAGGCCGCAGAAGACCCCTAGAGCCGAGGAATGATCATGGTCGGAAGCGTGAGCACCCGCGATCAGCAAAACAATCACTGCCAGATGCGCGAGTCCCTTGGCATATTGTCCGGTGTAGACCGCGCCCACGCCGAAGGGGAAGAATCCGGCAAGAATTCCGGCTACAGTCGGATTGGGACCAGACGCCGGGCCGGGCTGAACTTTCAGTCCAAGCCCTTGTTCCATGACTTGCTGATAGGGAGTGGGCGGAACGGGAATTCCTTCCATTTTGGCTCCCAGGCAGTCTTCGCAATAGATCACGCCCCGCACCGGACGCGTACAGTTCGCGCACAGCGCCTTTCCGCAAGTACGGCAATAGGCCACTGCTGACACATCAGCATGATTGGCGCAGTTCATACGAACCTCCGATTTGTGTTTCCTGACACGGCGGGTGAAAAATTTTCCACCTCATCACGCAAAGCCCGCGCGATGGGGATCCCAGTCCGCAGCGCAGCTAAAATCGGCTGGTTGTATTCCCCGGAGTAGTTACGATCCTGTTTTTGATCTGGTTGTCCACTGGTATTGTTTTTATGATTGTCTTTCTGTTGCTCCGCCGGAGCGGGCTCGTCGGGAGTGTTGGCCCGCTTCAGCTCGCGCAGCTTCGATTCGATCTCATACACAAAGTGAATATTGTCGTAGAACTGTACCACCCTGATCTGGGCGTCGGTATAGGCATGCCGCACAGCCGCAGGCCGCAGGTCGACTTTCGCCACGTCCGCGGGCTTGACGCCGGCTACGCTCAGGCCGAGCGAGGACATGAAGAAGATCATCCCAAACGACATGACGAACCGCGGCTGCTTGACAAAGGCCGCCACCGGGGTGAAGAACGAATCCCACCACTCCCGTGCGCGCTCTCGCAGTGGAGTCGTACGGCCGTCGCGCGTAGTCGCCCGTGACCGTGTGCTCAAGACTCCAGTGGTCGACGCCAGAATGTTGTGTACCAGATGCGCTGGAGGTTCGACTTCTTCGAGCGACCGGAGCCACTGCCGGCCCGCCTGCACATCCGCGAACAGCGGACCGCAGACCTCGCACACGCGCCGATGGGCTTCAAAGCTCTGCTTGCGAGCTGCGGTCAACTGACCGTCACCCGCACTAACGCCGTCCATGGCCTCGCTGAGCAAGGCTTCGAATTCGGTGCATTCGATCCCGTGTTTTGTTTCACCTGGCATCAGATCACCTGTTTATATGTACGTTGTAGAAGACGTGCAAGTTCCGCTCGTCCCCGGTTAATTCTTGACTTGACGGTTCCCTCCGGAATCCTCAGAGCCGTAGCAATTTCGCGATAGTCCATATCTTGTAAATCCCGCAGAATCACTGCTTCCCGGAGCTCCGGAGACAGCTTCTGTAAAGCAAAATGCACCATTTCCCGCGTTTCCCGGCTCTGCACGGCGGCATCGGGCGCGAGCCCGCGATCGGCAATCTGCTCGCTCAGTGGCTGCGAATCTTCGTGCTCGGAGGGCGCGGAATCGAGGGAATCCGTGATCCGGTCGCCTTTACTCTTGCGGAAATGATCGACCAGCAGGTTCCGAGTAATGGTGGTTACCCAGGTCATGAACGCACCTTTGCCGGAGTCGTAGGTGTTCAGGGTGCGATACATCCTGATGAAGACCTCCTGGGTGAGGTCCTGAGCGTTCTCGGAATCTCCGGCAAAGCGGTAGCAGATGTTGTATATGCGCCGGTGGTAGCGCTGCACGATTTCTTCCCAAGCCGCGGCATCGCCCGAAAGGCAGCGACGGACGAGCAATCCGACAACCTGGGTTTCTTCCAAACCAGACTCCCTCGACTGCTTGACTCATTGGAGGACGGGCGCTTTTGCCCGTCCCAGCTCGACCGCGATGCCAGCACCTGCACGATTTGGGGCGCCCGTCCCTGGCGCCAACCTTGAACAGCACAGCCGTAGTACGTTTCTGTAGGGAAAGAAGTTCCCTTGAATCATGGAGCTAGCGATTGTAGCAGCATGGGCGCTGTGAAAAGGACGCGCGGGATCGCAGTGATTTCCGCTCCGCCGGCAGGCTGGGAATCTGCGCTCTTCGGTAATCTTCCCCATCCACGACTTGACAGGTACTCTCGACTGAGACAGTCCCAGGCCGAACTTCGCAACACTTCCTATCTGAAGGGCGTACCCGCTTTTATGTCTTCTCCTGCGAATAGTGCACCGAGCGTAGCTTCTCCTGCTTTGCGACCAGCCAATGCTGCGGCCACTGCCGCAGTTCCGGCCGCAGCGCCATTTTCGACGCCAGCGCTGCTGGTTGCCATGCTGAAGACCGCAGAGAGGGTCAGCGACCTATTTTTTACTCCGGGCAAGCCACCGCTCGTAGAGATCAATGGAAAGCTAACCCCCGCCGGAGCTTCGCGTATCCTCACGGTCGACGATACCCGACGGATCGCTTCCGATCTGATTGGGAACAATCAGCATGCGATTGAAAACTTGAAGGAGCGCGGCTCCTGCGACGTGTCCTACAGCATGCCGGGCGCCAGTCGTTTTCGCGTCAACGTCTTCATGCAACGGGGCACCTGCGCGGTTGTAATGCGGGTCATCCCGGCCCAGGTTCCCGACCTCGAATCGCTTAACTTGCCGGCCGAATTGAGTAAGATCGTGGGGCTGCGCAATGGCATTGTACTGGTCACGGGACCGACCGGCTCGGGCAAGTCGTCAACCCTCGCCGCTGTCATCGATAAGATCAATAAAGAACAGTCCTATCACGTGCTCACCATCGAGGATCCCATAGAATTCCTCCACTCCCACAAGAGCTGCATCGTGCATCAGCGGGAATTGCACAGCGATACGCCAAGCTTCGCGCTGGCGTTGAGAGCCGCGCTGCGTCAGGCTCCCAAAGTGATTCTGGTCGGCGAGATGCGCGACAAAGAAACCATCGAGATTGCCATGGAAGCGGCCGAAACCGGACACTTGGTCCTCTCCACACTGCACACGATCGACGCCTCGAAGACGGTTGAGCGCATCGTGGGCGCTTTTCCCATGGCTGAACAGCACACGCTGAGGAACCGTTTAGCGAAAAGTTTTCGTTACATCATTTCGCAGCGGCTGGTTCCTCGTAAAGATGGCACCGGGCGCGTGGCCGTGATCGAGATATTGAAGTCTACGCTGCGCACGCGTGATTACGTGGAAAAAGGTGAGATCGACGGCAAGACTTTGCTCGACGCGATGCGTGTCGGCGAACAAGATGGTATGCAGACTTTTGACGGCGACATCGAACGACTGATCCGCAACGGGACGCTGGATATGGAAACCGGCTTGGCCTATGCCACCAACCCCGGCAATCTTCAACTGGATATGTCCGATTTGAAACTAGAGGCGGAAGCCGATCCCCTTTTGGAAACCAGTTAGAACTTGAAGTGGGAACAACAACTGCGCGCCGGAATCCGCATAGCCCTGCGATGTGGGGCTAGATCGCAACCGTTTCCCCATTCGTTGTACAACCCGTACCTGGAGCGATATCCGCCCCTGCCTTTTCAACAACTTACCACCAAAAAATCCTGCATTTCCCCGCTTAACCCCGTTTTTCTTCCCTTCATTGCCTTCTGCGTGCTTAAACGTCACAGATTCAATAGCATCAATCTGACCAACTCCACGCATCGAAACTTCCAGGTTTCTCCGTGGAATGTCTTTTTGCACAGGTTTCCGTTCGCGGAAACCGTGGGGACAGTTCTAGCTTAGGAAAGCGAGAGCAGAATGCACAAGCCGATCAAGTATGTAGAGAAGGCCGTGACCGTTGCCGCCACTGGCGCATGGGCGGTTTTTGCACGCCTCAACCGCATCGCACCGAATGAATCGCCGACTCCGAAGTGGTCTGATAAGCCCCTGCTCAAGTCGTGGGAAAAGTCAAAACCGCCGCTCGGCTGGCCGCGCTCGACCGATTCTCTTTGTCCCAAGTGCGTCCCCGAGATCCGTCAGCAGATTCTCGACGGGCATCTGCCGGTTGATGTTCTGATGAACGAAAAAGTTGGCGAGATTAAAGCTCAGATCATCGAGCGTGACGGCAAAATCTGGATGGTCAAAGACTGTCCCAAGCACGGTCACTTCGAAGACCTAATGTCGATCGACACCGAATTCTCCAAGCATCTTGAAGATGTTTTCCCGGGCCGCGACATCAAGGCCCACAACGACGAGAAATTGCATCACCACGGATCGTCCACGGTGAAGTACGGACGCGGGTCGGTGCTCACGGTGGATCTTACCAACCGCTGCAACATGATGTGCGATCCGTGCTTTATGGACGCCAATCAGGTTGGATATGTCCACGAACTGACTTGGGAAGAAATCAAGACGGTTCTCGATAACGCGATCACCATTAAGCCGCGCCGGCAGATGTCAGTGCAGTTCTCCGGAGGCGAGCCTACTTTGTCGCCTTACTTTCTGGATGCAGTTCGCTACGCCCGCAAGGTTGGATACAACAGCGTGCAGGCGGCCACCAACGGAATCGAATTTGCCAAGAGCTTCGAATTCGCGCAGCAGGCCGTGGAAGCGGGAATGCGCTACGCCTATCTGCAGTTTGACGGAATTGGAAACGCGGCGAACGATCACCGCGCGGTGGGCAATCTTTTTGATGTGAAGTTGAAAGCGATCGATAACCTGCATCGCGCCGGTTGCGAAATTGTTCCCGTCGTCACCATTGTTAACGGGATTAACAACGAGCAGGTGGGGCGCATTATTCAGTTCGCTTTGGATAATCCCAAGAAGATTGGTTTTCTGTCGTTTCAGCCGGTATCGTTCACTGGCCGCGACGAAGCGATTACTGACGAACGTCGTCAGGCGCAGCGTTATACACTGGCGCATCTGGCGCACGACGTTAAGAATCAGACCGGGTTCGGCGAGCCTACGCGCGATTGGTTCCCGATCAGCTTCATGAGCACATTCTCCGACTGGGCCGATGTGCTGCACTCTCAGGATAAGAATAATGATTGGGGCCAGCTCTCTTGCGGATGTCATCCGAATTGCGGGACGGGGATGGCGTTGATGATCGACAAAGAGACGAAGGAGGCGGTGCCGGTTACGGCCTTCCTTAAGGGTGATCAACTGGCAAAGGATATTGCCAAGGTCAATGACGCGGCCCGGTCGAAATTCTGGACGGCGTTTGGCATGGCGCTTTGTTTGATGAAGAACTACGATCCGTTCCAGTCGCCGACTCACTTCAAGTTGATGGATCTGCTGAAGAAGTTCGATAAGAACTTCAATGCTACGGGCAAGAATTATGGCAAAGTCGGTCCCGATCGCACGATTGACGACGTGATGAAGCGGCGCCAGGATCGGTGGAATTTCCTGTTCATCGCGGGCATGTGGTTCCAGGATCTTTTCAACTACGATTTCCGGCGCACGGAGCAATGCATTATTCCTTATGCCACGCAGGAGGGCGAGATTAGTTTCTGCGCTTACAACACGGGCGTGGGCTGGCGGAACATTATTGAGAAGATGCACATGACTTCCACGCTGACGAAGTGGTACGAAGAGCATGGGCGCCATGAGATTTTTGCCGGCGGCAAGAAAGTCAAGATGGAAGACAAAGAGCACGCCCTCTACTTGCGAGAAGAGATCGTGACCCACGAAGTGCAACACGATCTCGACAAGCTGGGTATCGCCAAGACGGCTCGTGAAGAGAAGAAGCGCGCGCGCGACAGCAAAGCCCAGAATGATAGCAAGAAAATTAAGAACGACGCCGCCTACGATGCACGCATGGCGCAGCTCTATCGGGAAGTGGTGCTGAAGGAGAAGCCCGCGACTTCGAATGAAGGCGGCTTCATTCCGCTGGGCGCGATTACTGCGGCAATTGCACCGGCGAGTGGGAATGGCGCCGCTAAAAAGAGTGAAGAGATTGGCGAGCCGGTGGCGGGAGATTAGTCCCAGCTTCTGGCTTCATGAACATAGTGAATGAACATGTAAGGCTGCTCGAATCGGGCAGCCTTTTGTTTTGGAAGGAAGTTCGCCGGATCGCCGCTGGCGTTTTGAATTCTTTCGGCCTTTGGGTCACAATGATCAATGATCAAAGGCCGGAGTCGTTTTGGTGAAAAGCGACACACATCGCTTATCGCGGCAAGGGTGTTATCGCACGCTCATCGTATTCTTCTTGCTTGCCGCTTATCTCTGCGGCGGTCTCGGCCGAGCACAATCTTTATTTGCGCAGTCTCTATCTGCGCCGTCTCCCTCTGACAGCAGCGACAGTATCAGCGGCGTGGTGCTTAATAGCTTGACGCGTGAGCCGATCGCCCGCGCCCTGGTTTCTTCACCTGACAATCGTTTCGCTATGTTGACAAACAGCGAGGGTCGCTTCGAGTTTACTGTCGCGAAGGGCGAAGCGGCTGGGGAGGGTTCGGAGTCGAACGGCGCAGTGAATGCCGGGCGGATCGTTTCCAATGCTCCTTATACGCTGACCGCCCGGAAGCCGGGTTTTCTGACCGATCGCAATAACTTCGGACCGAGTCTCGAGAACGAGTCGCTGAAGGAATTGACGCTCACGCTTACTCCTGAAAGCTTGATCGTCGGCACGGTTGCTTTGCCCACGGCAGAAGCTCCGGACAGCATCACGGTGCAAATATTCCGCCGGCAGGTGCGGGAGGGACGCGTGCACTGGGTTGGGGCGGGAGCTACAAGATCGACGTCGGACGGTCGATTTCGTTTCGCAGGCCTTTCCTCTGGCACTTATAAACTACTTACGAACGAACTGCTTGATCGCGACCCAGCGGCGGTTGGTCCAGTTAACCCAGTCAATGTTGGTCAGCTTAGTTCGGACTGGGGCGGACCTCTGTTTGGATTTCCGCCGGCCTATTATCAGAATGCATTTGACTTTGAATCTGCCAGCACGATTCAGTTGGCTGCCGGCCAGACCCAGGCCGTCAACCTTACTCTTGCCAAGCAACCGTATTATTGGGTCAAAATGCCAGTCATCTTTCCGGGCAACCTGCCGGGGAATCGTGCATGGGAAAACGGGGTCGGGGTCATCGTGTATTCGCAAGGACGCAGGGGGCCGGGATTTGCACTGGGGTACAACAACGCAGACCATAGCATTGAAGGCATGTTGCCAAACGGTACCTATGCCATCGAGGCCTCGAGTTTCGCAGACGGTTGGATGAGCGGATTGCAGTTGCTTACGGTCAAAGGCGCCCCCGATCCGAACAATGGCGATCGTAAGATCAATGGCCCGGCCTTGACGATGGTTCCCAGCGCTTCGCTCCCAGTCAGTGTGAAGGAAGAGTTTACATCTCCGGACAACACGGGAGGGACGACAACCTGGACGATCAGCGGTCGCAGCACGGTTGTTCGAGGTCCGCGGCGTTATCTGAACGTCAGACTGGAACCCGCCGATGACTTTGGGTTGGGGGGAGTCGTTTCGCTGCGGGAGCCCACAGGAGCCGGAGACGACGCTTTGGCCATACAGGGTGCAGCAGTGGGAAGCTACTGGGTGATCGTCGATTCCTCACGCGGCTATGTGGCCTCGATCCGTTCGGGAAGCCTTGACTTGCAGCATCAGCCGCTAGTGGTTGGAGCGGGAGGCGCTGTGTCTCCGATCGAGATCACTATGCGGGATGATATGGCGGAGATCAGCGGTACGGTCGATGGAGTTACGCCGCAAGCGCAAGAGACTGCCGGTGCGGGCGCTAGCGACGGCAGCTTAACTCCTTATCCGACCGGTGCCGGGAAAGCCGCGGCGTACATCTACTGTATACCGCTGGCGGACAGCAGCGGGCAGTTTACCGAGGTAGGAGTGAGAGCGGATGGTGGTTTCGATTCCGCAGGAATGGCTCCGGGGGCCTATCGTTTGTTTGCGTTCGATCGCAGGCAGCCAGATCTGGAGTATCGCAGTTCAGAGCCGATGCAGGCCTATGATTCGCGAGGGTTCGTGGTTCGAGTGGCAGGTGGACAGAAGGAACGTGTGACGTTGCAGTTGATTTCCACAAATTAACGATGATGCCTGCGCAGCAATCAATTCGATTCCTGGCGATGGTCGCAACCGTTTGTGGGCTGCTGCTTTCTGGCGCGCACGCGCAGACCGAGAACTCGCAAAGGGCGGCGGCGATACCTTCTGGACCATACCGCATCGCGGGAACGGTCTTGAATGCGAAGACTGGGAGCGCGCTGTCGCACGCGACTGTCACCGTATCGGACGCGACCAAGCGAGAGAATGAGCAAATGTTCGTCACCGGTGACGACGGGCGCTTTGAGTTCCACGTTCCAGCGGGCAAGTACTCTCTCCAAGGCGCCCACCGCGGATTCAATGCTGGTTATTACGATCAGCACGAGGAATTTTGGACGGGCATTGTAACCGGCGCCGATCTCGGTACGGAAGACCTTGCTCTCCGCTTGGCGCCCGATGCCGTGCTTATGGGCAAGGTGCTCGATGAATTCGCAGAACCTGTCCGTGGTGCCCAGATCATGGTGTATCGCGAGGATCACTCGGAAGGTGTAAGCCGCATCGTTCGTGCCAGCGGCGCAGCTACGGATGATCAGGGCCGCTACGAAGTTGCACCACTCATCGAGGGAACCTATTTTGTCTCGGTGAGCACTTCGCCGTGGTATGCGGTGCATCCACCCTCCAATGGCGAGGGCGCGGCGAACCCGTCTTCGCAGGTGGATGGATCGCTCGATGTTGTGTATCCCATCACTTACTACGGGGATGCTAGTGAGTCGGAGGATGCGGCTCCAATCCCATTGCGCGGCGGGGATCGACTGGAGGCTGACATTCGCCTGAGTCCGGTGCCGGCGATGCATCTTATCGTGCGTCTGCCCGAAGACGGCTCGGGAGGGATTCATCTCCCGATGTTGCAAAAACCCGTCTTTGACGGTCTGGAGCCGGTCGGGGTCAGCAATGTTCAGAATGTTGCGCCCGGCGTATACGAAATGACCGGGATTGCATCGGGACGGTACACGGTGCAGGCAGTGAATTCGAAAGGGGAAGCGAAGGAACCGATCGACGTGAATCTCAACGGTGGCAGCGAACTTGACGCGTCTGCGGGGAGATCGACGAGCAGGATTGTGATGGCGGTTCAAGTCGAAGGCGCGGCGAATCCTCCGGCGCAGTTTCGGATTGGTTTGCGCAACAACAAGGGGACAATGACGGTTGCTGAATTGGATGCGAAGGGCATGGCCAATTTTTCGGATATAACACCTGGCAAATATGAAGTGCTGGCCTTCCCACAGTTGCAGACCCAGTCCTATTCCGTGGTCCGCATCGCGTCAGAGGCCGGAACGATTTCTGGACATGAGTTGAACGTGCCAGCGGGAGCTTCGCTGACGATTGCAGTCTCGCTGGTCGGGAGCTCTGTAAGTGTCGAAGGCTTTGCGAAGCGCGCTGGAAAAGGGGTTTCCGGCGCGATGATCGTGCTGGTGCCCAAGAATCCGGATAGGGACCACGATCTTTTTCGCCGGGACCAAAGCGATCTCGACGGAAGTTTCAGTCTGAAGAATGTGATTCCGGGCTCGTACTCCATCCTCGCAATTGAAAATGGATGGGACCTCGATTGGGCCGAGCCTGCCGTGCTCGCGGGATATCTCAAGCATGGACAAACGGTCGCCGTGGAAGGTCGGGCGCAGACCGCCGTACACCTGACAGATGTCGTCGAAGTGCAGGTGAAGTAGCGGCCATTTTCTTCCGAACATTACCTTCTGAACATCAGGATTGATTCTTGATTTTCGAGTTTTATTTGACAGCCACGAACTTCAAGCACACTGGCGATGGTACCTGGAGGGTGTTGCCGGTTGGTGTCAGTCTGCCGTTATCGGGATTAATGCGAAATACAGTGATATTGTTCGTGCCTTGATTGGCCGCAAACAGAAAGTTTCCGGTGGGATCGATTTCAAAATCGCGCGGTGTCTTACCTTGGGTAGGGAAGTGATCCACCAGAGATAGAGCGCCGGTGTGGCTGTCGATGGAGAACAGGGCGATGCTGTCGTGTCCGCGATTCGAGGCGTAGAGGAACTTCCCGCTCGGATGGACATGAATTTCCGCGCCGTCGTTTGTGCCCGTGAAATCCTTGGGAAGAGTTGAAACTGTGTTGAGCTTCCGCAGCGCTCCACGGCTCGGGTCGTAGGAAAAAGTCGTGATGCTGGACTGCAACTCATTTACCACGTACGCGAAGTGTCCGTTTGGATGAAATGACAGGTGACGGGGACCGGAGCCAGGGTCCAGGCTGGCGTAGGGCGGGTCGTTGGGAGTTAGAGCGCCGGTACTTGCGTTGAAGCGATAGACGAGTAACTCATCGAGACCTAGATCGACTGCGATTGCGAAACGATTGTCGGGAGTGGTTTTGATCCAATGGGCGTGCGGACCCGCCTGCCGTTCTTTATTGATGCTGGAGCCGGTGTGCTGAACGAATGCGGAAGATTCCCCGATGTGGCCGTTGGGCTGAACCGGGAACACGGCTATGCTTCCTCCCGTGTAGTTTGCCACCAGCGCGAATTTGCCAGTCTTGTCGAAGGTGATGTAACAGGGATCGGCGCCGCGCGATGGGACTTCATTTAGGAACGACAGCCTGCCATTCTGCTGATCAATTTCTTCCATGGTGAAAGCGCTCACGGCTCCGCTGCTGGCGCCTTGGTAGGTTTGGACTTCATTCACCGCATAGAGGAGGCGACGGAAGGGGTCGATCGCCAGGAACGAAGGATTGGTCGTTTCCGCGGCTACCCCCAGCGGGGTTATGTCGGCCGATGCAGCGTCGAAGCGATAGGCGTAAATGCCTTTGCTTTCTTTTTCGGTGTACGTGCCTACATAGAGGAGAAAGTTGTTTTTGGGGGAATCCTTGGCAGCAGACAATTTGACCGACATCGTAACGGACAACGTGACTAGCAATAAGAGGAGGACCACGCTCTGCAGGCATCGATGGCTCGAGACTTTCATGGGGGCGATTCTCATGGGGACTATGAAAGCGTATTTGCGGGTGGAGCGCAAGTGAATCCAAAGTTTTGCAGCCTGGCAGTCGCTGCGGGTGTAATTCTGACGACGGTTTGTGGGTCGGGCGCCCGCGCCAGACGGGCCGCGGCGTATGCTCTCTAGATGGCTTTACGTCGATTGCCGGTTGCTGATTCCCGGCTGATTCAGATTGTGAACAATGCTTTGGCTGACGCGGCCGAGCGAAGTGGCGAGTGGCTGGTGTGTCGTCCCGGATGCACGCAGTGCTGCGTGGGAGTGTTTGCCGTCAATCAACTGGATGCGATCCGGTTACAGCATGGGTTGGCTGAACTGGAGAAAACGGATCCGCAGCGCGCTCGACACATTCGCTTGCGAGCACGGGCTTCAATCCGGCGACTGGCAGCGGAGTTTCCAGGTGATGCTCATACGGGCGTGCTGGATGAGGGTCCGGAGTTTGAAGAGCGCTTCGCGGAATTCGCCAATGATGAGGTTTGTCCTGTGCTCGATCCGGAGACGGGATTGTGCGAGCTGTACGATGCTCGCCCCATGACTTGCCGCACGTTTGGACCTCCTGCGCGCTCGGAGCACGGCCTGGGCGTGTGCGAACTTTGCTATCACGGGGCCAGCGATGAGGAGATTGCGGCTTGCGAGATGGTAGTGGATCCCGAGGATCTGGAAGCGAAGCTGCTGGGGGAAGTGGAGAAGATGCGGGGGCCGCAGGGGCGGACGATCGTTGCATTCTGCGTGAAGTGAAGAATGGAATGCGGATACTTCTTAGAGCCTCTAACAAAATCCTGCTGCAGAGGAAGTCGCTCTAGAGAGCGCGAACCCTGATGTTTATTTGCCGTCTCCGGTCCACAGCGAGGTCAGCGCGCTGCTCGTGGTGATCTCGAAGACGCTGCCATAGCCGGACCCATCTCTGAATTGGTTGGCGGTCCCATACCAGTTCGCATTGGTGGCCTGGACCAGTGGCGCCGTGGGAGAGCTACCGTCGGTCCCGTCGAAGCCGGCCAGCGTTGGTGAAAGTCTGTGCTTGCGCCGATTGGGTCTGCTCCAGGCTCTCGCTAAGTGATTGACAATAGAGGCATAACCTGCCGTTCGCTTCGCATTCGACTTGGGATATACTCTCGGTCTAAAGATCGCGATCCTTGGGTGTTCGGGAATGCTCGCGAGTCCAAGTCGGGTCCTCCCCCGCTTTCATCTTTTTTTATCTAACTGAGTTCTAAGTTCGAGCACTTGCGACTACGGTGCTTCATTGACGCCGTGTGATTCCGCATCTGGTTCAAGGTTCTTATGGATATGCCTATCGATGTAGACACCCTGCTAGGTGAACTCAATATCGGGGATGACAAGGCAGTGGCTGAGTTGGTGGTGCTGCTCTATTCCGAACTGCGAGGTTTGGCGTCTAGCTATTTACGGCGGGAGCGCAGTGATCACACCTTGCAAACCACCGCGCTGGTACATGAGGCCTATCTTCGACTCGCCGATCAGAAAGAAGTTCGCTGGAATAACAGGGAGCAGTTCATGGGTGTCGCTGCGTGCCTGATGCGTCGTATCCTCGTGGACTACAGCCGCGGCCACGATGCCAAAAAGCGCGGCAACGAATTCGAGAAAGTTTTCCTGAAAGAGGCGGAGGTCGTTTCCAAGGGAAAGGCAGCGGATGTTGTTGCCTTGGATGAAGCTCTCACGCGGCTGGCCGAATTCGATCCGGAGCAAGCCCGGCTTGTGGAGTTGCGTTTCTTCGGTGGCCTAACCATTGAGGAGGTAGCCGGGGTCCTGGGTGTCTCCCGCGCGACGGTTAAGCGCAACTGGAATGTGGTCAAGGCATGGCTGGCGCGTGAACTCCACCGAGGCGAACCGAAAAATGCCTGACAAATGGGGTCAGATAAAAGAACTGTTCGCGTTGGCCCTGGAGCAGGATCCCGAGGAGCGCAGTAGCTTTTTGCGTCAAGCCTGCGGTGGGGATGACTCGCTGCGCAACGAAATAGAATCGCTGCTGTCGAGCTTCGATGGCGCCGCCACTTTTCTGGAGGATTGTCCCGCCGCCGATTTGCTGTCCGCGCCCGCGCCGGGGATGACGGGAAGAAAGATCGGGGCGTACCGCATCGTCCGCGAGATTGGTCAGGGCGGCATGGCGGTGGTTTATTTGGGCGAGCGCGACGACCAAAACTATCGAAAGCAAGTTGCGATCAAGATGGTCAAGCCCGGAATTGGCACCGAACAAGTCTTGCAACGTTTTCGCAACGAGCGACAGACCCTGGCGTCGCTCGACCATCCCAACATTGTGAAACTCCTCGACGGCGGCAGCACCGAAGACGGCTCCCCTTATCTGGTGATGGATTATGTGGAGGGCCTGCCGATTGACCAATACTGCGATCGCGATCATCTCTCCCTCGGGGATCGCCTGCGATTGTTTCGCGACGTCTGTTCCGCGGTGCAATACGCGCACCAGAATCTGGTGATTCATCGCGACCTCAAGCCCGGCAACATACTTATTACCAAAGAAGGTCTTCCCCGACTGCTGGACTTCGGCATCGCGAAACTGCTGAATCCGGAGTGGTTGCAGACACCGCTGGCCACGCGGAGCGACGGGCGCCCGATGACCCCGGAATACGCCAGTCCAGAGCAAGTCCGCGGGGATGCAGTAACCAGTGCAACCGATGTTTATTCGCTGGGAGTATTGCTTTACGAAATTTTGACCGGCGATCGTCCTTACGAGGTTGGCGAGGGTTCATGGCGAGAAATCGAGCGGCTGATCTGCGAAAACGAACCGCTCCGTCCGAGCACAAGAGTCAGCACCGACCGCGAGCGCCTGAAGGCAGCCGCCGAAATGCGCATGGCGGAACCAAAACAACTGGTGAGGTCGCTGCGCGGCGATCTGGACTGGATCACGATGAAGGCGCTCGAGAAGGAACCGAGCCGCCGGTATGCGACCGCGTCCGAGTTGTCGGCGGACATAGGCAGATATCTATCCCACGAGCCGGTATTGGCCCGTCCCGCCAGCGCCCCTTATCGAGCCCGGAAATACGTCCGCCGTCATCCGGTCGGCGTCGGCTTGGCCGCAGGATTGGTGCTGCTGCTGGCCGGTTTTGTGGGCACGCAAGCGTTCCAGTTGCGCCGCATCACGCGCGAGCGCGATCGAGCGAGCCGGGTCACGGGATTCATGGAGGGGATGTTCAAGGTGTCGGACCCGAGCGAGGCCCGCGGCAACAGCATTACCGCCCGCGAAGTTCTGGATAAAGCGTCAAAGGACATCGACGCGGGGCTGGCCCGCGACCCGGAACTGCAGGCTGAGATGATGCACGTCATGGGCGATGTGTATAGGAATCTCGGACTCTTTCCTCGCGCCCAACAGCTTTTTCAGAGCTCCGCTGACATCCGGCGCCGCGTTCTGGGACCGGAAAATGCCGACACCCTGCGGTCCGTCGATGACCTGGCTTGGATACTAAACCAGGAAGGTCATGCCGCCGAGGCGGAGAAGTTGCAGCGCGACACAGCTGACACCAGGCGGCGCGTTTTTGGAGTGCAAAATCGGGACACGCTGAAGTCAATCAGCAACCTGGCCTGGACTCTGGATCGCGAAGGGCACTACGCGGAGGCCGAAAAGTTGGACCGGGAGGTGCTCGACATCCAGCGGCGGGTCTTCAAAACGGACGATCGGGAGACGGCGGTAACGATGAACAATCTTGCCGCAACTCTGGGGCATGAGGGTCGTTACGCCGACGCAGAGAAGTTGAAGCGGGAGACGCTGGATGTTCGGCGTCGTGTCCTGGGGCCCGAACACCCGGACACACTGACTGCGATGAATAACCTCGGCTTTACTCTGCAACAGGAAGGCAACTTCGCCGACGCGGAGAAGTTGCAGCGCGAGACGCTCAACATCCAGCGCCGTATTCTTGGGCCGGAGCACCCGGATACGCTCAGATCAATGAACAATCTGGCGAATACGCTAGCCCACGAAAACCATGATGCCGAGGCGGAGCAACTGCAGCGGGAAGCGCTCGTCATAAAACAACGTGTCCTCGGACCGGAGCAGCAGGATACGTTGTGGGCCATGAATGATCTGGCTCTTACTCTTCAGCGAGAAGGCCATTACGGCGAAGCGGAGAAGTTGCAGCGGCAGACACTTGAGATTCGGCGTCGGGTCCTCGGATCGGAGCGCCCGAACACGCTGTCCTCCATGAGTAACTTGGCCGTCACTCTTAATAAGGAAGGCCGCTCCGGCGAAGCGGAGAAGTTGCTGCGGCAGGCGGTCGAAGGGATGCGGCGCGTCCTCGGACCAGAGCACCCGTTTACACTGGAGGCAAGCGACGAATTAGCCCACACCTTGGATACAGAAGGCCGTTACGGCGAGGCCGAAAAGTTGGCGCGGGAGACGCTCGAGATTCAGCGTCGCGTCCTCGGACCGGAGCACCCGGACGCGGCGGGCACGGCTTACGATCTCGCGTGCGTCATGGCGCACACAGGACGGAGTGACGAGGCAATCTCGTTTTTGCGCGAAGCCATCGACCACGGGCTGGACCCCGCGACCGGTTTTGCGATGTCAACGGATCCCGATCTCAAGCCGCTACGCAACGACCCACGTTTTGAAGCGCTGGTGTCTCATGCCCGGCAGCGCACCGCAACACAACAGCCCAACTAGGCAGCGGATTGGGCCGACGGCGCTCGGTCGTGGAGGGGACCTTCGCTTGGTTGAATCAGATTCCACCAAGCATCAGGAAGCAAATGGCTGCTCATAGGCTGAGCAGCCTAGCACCCTGGCCAGCAAAGTGTGTCGGATACTAACTGATTGAAACCGAGGTTTTGTTAGAAGTTCTCAGGGTGACAAGTTATTCCAACCGATTGTTAAAGAACTCTTAATTTTGCATTCCATGCGAAAGACACCTTTCGCCCCGATGAGAAGGGTGCTAACTTTTTGCTGCGACCACACGAATGCTCATGCAGGCTAACGAATACGATTTGGTGGTGATTGGAAGCGGCCCGGCGGGACAGAAGGGCGCGATTTGCGCGGCGAAGATGCGCAAGAAAGTCGCGATCATCGACCGACGGCTCGCGATGGGTGGAGTTTGTGTTCACACCGGTACCATCCCGAGCAAGGTCTTGCGGGAGGCGGTGCTCTATCTGAGCGGACTGAGGCAGCGGTCGTTTTATGGGCGCGGATACGCGGTGAAAGACCGGATCATGATGTCGGACCTGGTGCTGCGGGCGACGGCGGTGATGACGCGGGAAGTGGATGTGATCAAGGCGCAGCTGCGGCGGAATTATGTAACGGCGCTCGAAGGGGATGCACGCTTTGTCGATCCGCACACGATTGAGATCGTGACCGAAGAAGGCGTGCAGCAGGTTCGCGGAGAGAAAATTTTGATCGCTTGCGGCACGCGGCCGGCGCATATTGACGGGATTCCCGTCGATGGGCAGCGCATCTTCGATTCCGATCAAGTACATCTTCTGGATGAGATACCGCGCGAGTTGATCGTGGTGGGCGCGGGAATTATTGGGCTGGAGTACGCCTCTATGTTCACGGCTCTCGGAGTCAAAGTGACGCTGCTGGATCAGCGCCCCACACTGCTTGATTTTGCGGACCGGGAGATCATCGAGAGCCTGTGCTTCCAGTTGCGGCAGCTGGGTATGGTTTTTCGCGTTGGAGAGAAAGTGGTTTCGGTTGGTTTCGACGAAGAGCGTGACAAGGTGTTCGCGACGCTCGAGAGTGGAAAGAAAGTTCGCGGACAAGCGCTGCTCTATACGATTGGACGGACTGCGAATAGCGACAAGCTAAAAATCGAGGTAGCGGGCCTGGCAGGCGACGGACGCGGCAAACTGGCGGTCAATGAGCATTTTCAGACGGCGGTGCCGCACATTTACGCGGCGGGCGACGTGATCGGGTTTCCGGCGCTGGCTAGCACTTCGATGGAACAGGGGCGGCTGGCGGGTTGTCATATGTTCGGCAAGCCGAGCCGATTGCTGCCCAATCTGATTCCTTACGGAATTTACACTATTCCCGAAATTTCGATGGTCGGCGCCACGGAGGAAGAGTTGACGCGGAACAAGACTCCTTATGAGAGCGGCCTGGCGCGCTATTCGGAACTGGCAAAGGGGCAGATGCTCGGGGACGATCAGGGTCTGCTGAAGATTCTGTTTGATCCGGATACGCTGAAATTGCTCGGCGTACATATTATTGGGGATCGAGCAGCGGAGATTGTGCACATAGGACAAGTGGTGCTGGCGATGGACGCTACGATCGAGTATTTTCGCGACGCGGTATTCAATTATCCGACGCTGGCAGAAGCTTATAAGGTAGCGGCGCTCGACGGCTTGAATAAACTTTGACCATTATTGCCGAGCGCGGTACCAGCGCCGCACCGCCACTACCGACCAGATCGCCTCGACTGCTCCAAAGGGCCACGCGCCTTGCAGGAATCCGTAGACCGAGCCGAGGGCGCAGGCGCCTGCGAAGGCCAGGATGAACCAGGTGCTGCGCTTCTCCATCGCATAGGTGACCAACATCGCAGTCACTGCGAACAATCCGAATAACGTCAGCATACTCACGTTGCGGCTTCCTCCGCGGGCAGTTTGACCGCTACCTCATTGTTACAGACTCGAACTTACGCACGGGAAAAATCCGATGGGATTTACGGTACAATCGCTGGCACTTTTGTGAGTCAGAAAAATATTTTCGATGCAATCACGTCACCAATCACTTTCATCAATAATTCTCGCCCAGGAGTGCTGGCAGGTGGATTCTAGCTCGCGGTATTTGAGGAATAAGGGGCGAAGGCTGAAATTGCCGTGTGGGCCTGGCTTGCTGCGGAGACGCGGCGAGCCGCGTTTTTACCGGAGATTGTCGGGCAACTGATGGGTGAGTCCACCGAAATCCGGGAGGCATCGCTAGCGAAGATTGCTCTGGTATTTCTGAAGCTCGGCACGATTGCCTTTGGTGGGCCTGCGGCGCACCTGGCAATGATGGAAGAGGAGTTCGTGCGACGACGGCAGTGGATGACGCATGCCGAATTTCTGGACCGCCTGGCTACGGCGAACTTGATTCCGGGACCGAGTTCGACCGAAGTCGCAATCTTTGTCGGGCAGTTGAAACGCGGATGGCGCGGACTGATCGTAGCGGGTTGCTGCTTCATTATTCCGGCGGCTGTGATTGTCTCCGCGATCGCTTGGGCGTATGTGCGCTTTGGCGCGCTGCCCAGGATGGAGGGCGTGCTGTCGGCGATCAAGCCGGCAGTGGTTGCGACCGTGGTTCAGGCGCTCGGGAAGTTGGGACGGACGGCGATGCCGACGGCCTTGCTGGCAGTGGTTGCCGTGTTCGCAGCGGGGCTGAGTTTCGTTGGAGTCAGTCCTGTGCTGGTGCTGGCGTCTGCCGGCTTGTTATCGGCAACAGCTTCGGTCATGAAAAACCGGCTGCTGGGCACGAGCATCGGCTTTCCGGAATTGTTCAGGCTTCCGAAGGTTGCGGCTGCAGCAATGGCCGCGGCGGCTACCGGTGCGGCTTTTCCGGTTGGACTGGCCCGGCTGTTTTTATCTTTTCTGAAAATGGGTTCTGTGGTGTTTGGCAGTGGGTACGTCTTATTGGCATTTCTGCAAGCTGAATTTGTCGAGCGGTTGCACTGGATGACGGACAAGCAATTGATTGACGCGGTTGCCGTGGGACAGTTCACACCCGGTCCTGTGTTTACGACCGCGACATTTATTGGATACATCGTGGCGGGCTGGGCGGGTGCGGTGGTCGCGACGGCCGGAGTTTTTCTGCCTGGGTTCGTGCTGGTGGCAGTGAGTGGGCCCCTGATTCCGCGTCTAAGAAGATCAGCAGTTGCGGCGGCAGCGCTCGATGGCGTGGTTGCGGGTTCGCTGGCGTTGATAGCGACCGTGGCCTGGCAGCTCGCGCGCGCATCGATTGTCGATCCGGCGTCGCTGATTATTTTTCTGGTCAGCTTGATTGCGCTGCTCCGGTTTCGGATTAATTCGGCCTGGCTGGTTGCGGCCGCGGCGGTTGCGGGATGGTTTCTGAGGTGATTTGGAATGAGCGAGACGCGGATTCGTCCGGCGATGCGCGGAGATCTGGCGCGCCTCACCGAAATCTATAACTACTACGTCATTCATACTCCTGTGACGTTTGATGTTGAGCCCTATACGGTGGAGCGGCGCGAGGTTTGGTGGGCACAGTTCGGCGAGACGGGCCGGCATCGTTTACTGGTGGCCGAGCAAAACGGAATCGTGATGGGATACGCGGGGAGTACGCGTTTTCGTCCGAAGATGGCGTATGAGACGACGGTTGAGACCACGATTTATTGTGCGCCTGAGGCGGTGGGCAAGGGAATTGGAAACGGTTTGTATGCGCGGCTGTTCGAAGTGTTGAAGGGCGAAGACCTCCATCGTTTTGTGGCGGGATATGCTTTGCCCAATGCGGCGAGTGAGGCGCTGCATCAGCGATTCGGATTTAGGGTGGTGGGCGTGTTCAGCGAGAATGGCCGTAAGTTCGGGAAGTATTGGGATGTGTGCTGGACCGAGCGCGAGGCGTGAGAATCGGCCAGGAGACGGGCTGACGGTTATTCTCCGTCAATTGTGTAGGAGAGGTTAAAATAGGGGATTCCGGCCTGCTTCCTGGCGGTCCTGTGGCTGCGGCCGGGTATTGATTCGTGGAACCTCTGAACAATCTCGAAGTGGCGAGCGCCTCGCTCGACCCCGGTGCTGCTTCGGCCGACATATCGCCGGCCGAAGTCGTTGCTTCGGCCGATGGTTCGTCGTCCGACCGGTTGCGGCCCTTATCCGCATCGCCCTCATCGCCCGTTTATTGGAGGGTGGAGGGGAGCCTGTTGGAGTTGACCACGGTTCGTCCAATTGCCTTTTTCACCTGGAACAGCCAGACGTTTATCGCGCGGGCCGCACGCCGCTCCCTCGTGTTTGTAATGGCGTTACTGCGTCCATTCTTGTATGCGGCAAACCGGGTCGCCGCGACTCGAATCGTGCACGCTGTCCTCCGCGGAGTCACTCGTGACAGGCTTGATCTGCTGGGCGAAGAAGAATTCGAATACAAGCTGAAGCCGCTGCTTAAGCAGGAGGGAGTGCGGCAGTTGAAGGCTTTGCAGGCCACAGGCGCCGATGTGGTGCTCGTGAGTCAGGGGTTGGAGCATGTGATGCGGCCGCTGGCGCGGCATTTGGGAGTGCGCTGGATTATTGCAAACCGGCTCGATTTTCGGGATGGAGTGGCGACGGGGAGACTGCTGAGTCCGGTAATACGTCCCCGGGGGCTGTTTGCTCGGATTCGCGAAGCGGGGCCGGATGGGCAGCAGAGTCCGGCGCGATGGGTGCACGCTCTCGGATTGCGCGGTCCGAAGGCGTTGGCGTCGGCGATTGTGCCCGCCGTGCGAATGCCAGCACCGCGGATCCGCCCGATTGTGTACTTCAATGAAAAGCGTCATTCCGCGCCGTTTTCGGTGCGCAAAGCGTTCGGCGGAAAACGTGTGATGCTGATCGGCGTCACTGGATTTATCGGCAAGGTATGGCTGGCAAATACTTTGATGGATTTGCCGGAGATCGGGAAACTTTATCTGCTGATCCGCCGGCAGAAGTCGAGTCCGGCGCAGAAACGCTTTGAGAAGATGATCGAAGGCTCGCCGGTTTTTGATCCACTGTTTGAAAAATATGGTGACCAACTGGGCGCTCTGCTGGCAGAAAAAATCGCAGTGGTGGAGGGCGATGTTTCGCAGCCGAACCTCGGCCTCGATCCGGAGATGGCGGCGCGGTTGCGGCCGGATTTGGATTTGATCATCAACAGTTCAGGGCTGACTGATTTCAACCCCGATCTGCGGGACGCGCTGGCCGTGAATGTGGATTCGACGCATCATTTGATCGAATTCATACGCGAATCGGACCATGCGGCGTTGCTGCATCTTTCGACTTGCTATGTGGCTGGGCAACGCGATGGGCGGGTGAGTGAGCGGGTGCGTTTGAATTACACTCCGGCGCACTTGAAGAACTTCGACTCGGAGAAAGAGTGGCATCGTCTGCATGAACTGGTGGAAGCGGCGGAAGCGCGAGCAGAAGGGCCCGAGGTCACCGAGGAGTTGAAGAAGCAGGCGCTGGGGAAAGAGCATGCGGCCAAGGGGCTCAGCGGGCAGGCGCTCGAAAATCAGATCCGCAAGAACAAGGTGCGGTGGCTGAAGAATTACCTTACGGAGGAAGCTACTCGACGCGCAAACGAGTTGGGCTGGCCGAATACTTACACATTTACCAAGAGCCTGGCCGAATCGATGATTGCGAAGCATGGCGCAGGTCTGCCGATTGCGATTGTGCGTCCGGCGATTGTTGAGACTTCGGTGACAAAGCCGTTTCGTGGCTGGAATGAAGGGATCAATACTTCGGCCTCGCTATCGTATTTGCTGGGGACGTCGTTCCGTCAACTGCCTTCTAACGAACGCAAGCGGCTGGATATTATTCCGGTGGACGCGGTGTGCGCGGGCATGACGCTGATTGGCGCTGCGCTGGTGGAGCGGAGACACGATCCTCTGTATCAGCTGGCAACTTCGGTGACCAATCCCTGTGATATGGGGCGATCGATCGAGTTAACTACCTTGGGGCACCGGCGGCACTATCGGGCGCAGGAAGGACTGGAATACTGGCTACGATTGCGCATGGATGCGATTCCGGTTTCGAAGGAGCGTTATAACCGTATGTCGGCGCCGGCGCAGAAGATGATTATCCGGTCGATACAGCGGGCCATGGCTCCCCTGCCGTCGGCGATGAAGAAGCCGCTGGCGAAGACGGAGCGCAATCTGGAACGCGTGGAAAAACTCGTGGGATTGTTTGAACCCTTTATTCTGCTCAACGAACATGACTTCGTCGCCGATAATGTGGAGAAGTTGTCGCAGGCGCTGACGCTCGAGGAGAAAGAGATTTTCGGATATGACACGGCAAGCCTCGACTGGTGGGAATATTGGATCGACATCCATATTCCGGCATTGCGGCGCTGGACTTATCCGCTGATTGAAGGGCGTCCGCTGGAAGCACGGGAGCCGAGGGTGCTGCAGATGCCTCCACCGGGAACCTCGGCAGCGGGTTCGCTGGCACCTTCGGGCAGTGACGGTGGCAGGAAGACGGGGACGAACGGAGCAACGTGGCAATTTTCTTAACCGGTGGGACCGGATACATCGGCGCGCATGTCGCCGCAAATTTACTTCAGCAGCATGACGCGACGTTGAATCTGCTGGTGCGCGGACGCGATCCGCGGGACGCGGAGATCCGGCTATGGAATGCGTTGCAACTGCACCTGCCGTTTGCCAAGTTCGACGACTATCTGCAAGCCAAGATACGTATCTTTCGTGGCGATCTCACTTCGCCTCAATTTGGACTTGAGCCCGGCGATTACGATCGGTTGGTCCATACCACGGATTCCGTGATTCACTGCGCGGCTTCGCTGAATCGCAGGTCCGAAAAAAGTTGCTTGAATGTGAATCTGCGCGGGACGCTTGAAGTTCTGCAGCTGGCGCGACGCGCACAGTATTATCACGGGCTGCAACGGTTTTCGAATGTGAGCACGGTAGCGGTGGCGGGGAAGCGCGCCCACGAAGTCGTTTCCGAGGATCAGTCCATTGAGTGGGAGCGATCGGATTACGATCCGTATGCGCGGACTAAGAAATTTTGCGAGCACATGGTGCGAGAGTTGCTGCCCGATGTGCCGCGCACGATCTTTCGTCCAAGTATTGTCTTGGGGGACAGTCGCTATCCGCAGACGACTCAGTTCGACATGGTGCGGTCGTTTGTGTTTCTAGCGGGCTTGCCGGTGCTGCCCTTTCGTCCGCATGACAGAATTGACATCGTGAATGTGGATTTTGTGGCAGATGCGATTTCGACTTTGCACATGAAGTCGAATCCTGAGCACGATATCTACCATCTCTCTTCGGGCAATGGCTCCCAGACATTTCAGGAATTGACCCAAGCGCTGGCGGCGGAGCAGAACAAACGCGGGCCGGTATTTTTGCCAATTCTCGAAAAGCCATTTGGCTCGATCGTCCACACGTTGGCCAATCGCGAGGGGCAGGTGGGGCGCGGCGCGGCTTTGATGAAGGTCTTTCTGCCCTATTTGACCTGGAATACGGTCTTCGACAACACGCGCGTCGTAGCGGAGATGGGACGCAAGCCGGTGCCGTTTTCGCAATACAGTTTTCCTCTGCTCCGTTTCAGCCGCGAGCACAATTTCGCGTATCCCTATCAATCGTGGCCGGAGAGCAATAGGGTGGGAGGGTCCGCCGCATGATGGACCTCGTTCTGGAAGCATGGGTGTCGGGCATTATTGAAGGCAAGAAAATTCAGTGGATGATGGGCAAGCGCGAGCCCTGGCAGCCGGGTGAGAAACTCAAGCTGCTGTTCGCGGGCTACAACGGAACGCGAAATACGGGTTCGGATGTGCGTGTCGAAGAGATGCTACGACAGATCCGTCGGATTCTGGGACCGGAGAACGTCGACCTCAGTATGATGACGTTTAATTTTGACCGGTCGCGGGGATATTTCGAGGGTACGTCGCAGGTTCGGCTGCCGGATATTTTCCCTCCGTTTCTGGCGAATGAAGTGCCGAAACATCATGGTGTAGTGGCGTGTGAAGGTTCCATGTTCAAGTCGAAATTCGCAAATGCGCTGGCGACGATGATGATTGGGTCGCTGGGCATTGCGGCGGCGGAAAATAAGTTGTCGGTCGGCTACGGCGCCGAGGCGGGACAGATGGATCCGCTGATCGCGAAGATGTGCGGCCGTTATTGCAGGAATTCGCTGGTGATTACGCGCAATGATGAATCGCGGAAAATTCTGCGCGAGCTCGGCGTGCCCACCGAATTGGGCACGGACACGGCGTGGACATTCGAGCCGGAGGGCGCGGAGTATGGGCAGAAGGCGCTGCGCGATGTGGGCTGGGATGGAAAGACGCCGGTGCTGGTGGTGTGTCCGATCAATCCGTTTGAGTGGCCGGTGAAGGCTTCGGTGGCGAAGGCCGCACTGCACAGCTTAATCGGTGCGTATAAAGAGAGTCACTATCGCGGTCCTTACTTTCATAACGCGGGGCCGGAGGCCGATCGGGCCTATGAACATTATTTGAGTTCGATTGCGAACGCGGTCGCTGCCTTCCGGCAGAAGAAGAATGTTTTCACGATCATGGCGGCGACCGAGCGAATGGATGCCAGAGCTTGCCGTCGTATCTCGGAGAAGCTGGGTGGAGTTCCGGTGATGACCTCCGACGATTACAACATGTATCAACTGGTCAGTATTCTCCGGGCTTGCCGAATGATGGTTTCTTCGCGTTATCACGGGATCGTGACTTCGATGCCGGCGCTGGTGGCGTCGGCGGGGATCACGATGGATGAGCGCATACGGAATCTGATGAATGAGCGTGGCCATCAGGAGTTGCTGATGAATGTGGACGATCCGGACCTGGAGGCCCGGACTTTGGCGGCGCTCGAAATTCTGGATCGCGAGGGTGAGCGCATTGCCGACGGCATCGCGCGAACCGTGGTTCGGAATCTAAAACTGATGGCTCGCATGGGCGTGTATTTCGAGGAGGAAGTGCAGCGGCGTTATCCACAGTTTCCCACGCGGCGCGGGGAGTGGAGCTGGGAGGATTATCTGCCGCCGATGAGCGATGGGCTGAAGCAGTTGGTGACGGCCTACGCCTAGATTGTGGTGAGAATGCCCTGCGCCGGTACGGGATGAGCCTGCTGGGGTCGTTCGACTCGGCAGCACTTCACTTCGTGAGGCGGTTGCTCCGCGGACAATGACTAGTTGTGAAACATGATTCGTAAGAGCCCATGACCTTTCTGGAACAAATTTTTTCGAGCCTGGAACATAGTGGCGATCGCGTCGTGCTCGAAGAGCTGCGCGATGGGCAGCCGGCATCGCTCACGGCGCGGCAGTTGTTGGCTCAAGTGCTGGTGGCGCGCTCGTATCTGCGGCGCCTGCGGCTGAAGAAGGGCGACCGGTGCGGTTTGCTGGCGCATAATTCTATGCAGTGGGTGGCCATGGATCTGGCCGCAATGGCGGAGGGGCTGACCGTCGTACCCATGTATGCGCGGCAAGCGCCCGCTGAACTGGTTGCGATGATGAGGGATTGCTGGCCGTCGGTGATCGCCTGTGGCGAGCAGTCACTCGCCGATGCGATTGTCGAGGCCTGGCCGGAGGCGCCGCCACATTTCTGCTTCGAACATGTCTTTACCTCAACCCGCGAGCCGGTGGAGAATCCCGCGCTGACGCTTGCAGAAAAAGATGTGGTCACCATCATTTACACCTCGGGCACTTCGGGCGAGGCGAAGGGCGTGATGCTGAACACGGGCAATGTCGGGCACATGCTCGGGTGTACTTCGGGGCGGCTGGATCAGCTTATGCGCGGCTACACCCCGGCGCGCGAAGCCGGGAGGACCACTCCGTCGCAGGACAACGTGTTTCACTACTTACCGCTGTGCTTTGCGGGCTCCTGGATCATGGTGCTGACCTGCTTGTTGCGCGGCAGCAAGCTGACGTTGAATACGGATTTGGCAAAGATTGCCCAGGAGATGCGGCTGGCAGTGCCCGATTATTTCTTGAATGTGCCCGCGCTCCTCGAACGCATGCGTAAAGCCGTCGACGAGCAGCTTTGGAAGACGGGCGGATTTCCGTTGCAGGTATATACCAAGGCCAAGGGCGCTTGGGCACGTCGACAAGAAGGCAAGTCGCGCGCTGGGGATCGGTTCTGGCTCGGGCTGGGGAATCGGTTCGTGTTTCCTACGATTCGAAAGAAGATGATTGGCGGCAAGCTACGCGCTCTGATTTGTGGTTCGGCGCCGCTCGGTTTGGAAACACAATTGTTTTTTATGATGCTCGGTATTCCTGTGCTGCAAGTCTATGGACTCACCGAGACCACGGCGATTTGCACTATGGATGATCCCGATGCGCAGGTGATTCCGGGGCGCGCGGGGCCGGCTATTTCTGGCGTCGAGATGAAGGTTGCGGAGAATGCGGAGATCGTGGCGCGCGGGCCGAATATTTTTCCGGGTTATTGGGATCGTCCGGAGGAAACGGCGAAGGTGCTGCGCGATGGCTGGTTCCATACTGGCGATCAAGGCGAAGTGGACGCGAATGGAAACTGGAAGATTGTCGGACGCATCAAGAATCTGATTATTCTTGGATCGGGACACAACATTGCGCCCGAGCCGATCGAGGATAAGATTCTGCAGGAGTTACCGGGAGCGAGTCAGGTGGTCGTGGTGGGCAATGGTCGCGGATATCTTGCAGCTCTAGTCACGGGCAAAGTGAGCAGCGAGAGGGCGCAAGCGGCTCTGGATCTGGTGAATCCGAGCCTTCCACACTACAAGCAGATTCGGGCGTTTCATCTGATGGAAGAGGCATTCAGCATTGACAGCGGGCTGCTGACCGCGAATGGAAAATTGAAGCGCGATTTGATTGCCGAGCGCTTTCGCAAAGAAATTGACGCGATGTATGAGTCTGCGAAAAGCCAGGGCCCGACCGAGCACGCGGCGAGGACGGCATGAACGCATTTAGCGGACAGACACTTTCGTGGCAGATTGTGAACGGGGTCACTGAACTTGCCCTGCATCGCGATCCATGCAATGAGATCGGGTCGCTCACGCTGGATGAGTTGGAGAAATTTGCGGCTGCTCTGCCGGAGTTGGAGAACAACTCGCACGCTCTGATTGTGCATTCGACGTTAAAGGCTGGGTTTTCGGCCGGTGCGGATTTGCGGGAGTTATTTCAGCGCGGGCAAGCGATGGAAAAGAGCGCCGCCCGGCGCGGTGTGCGGGAATTTTTGGAGCGGATTCATTGCGTTATGAATACGTTGGATGCCTTGCCGCTGACGACGATTGCGGCGGTGCATGGCGTGACGTTTGGGGGCGGCTTCGAGCTGGCCCTGGTTTGCGACATTATTGTTGCGGATCGGACGGCGCGGTTTTGTTTTCCCGAACTGCGGCTGGGACTCATTCCTGGATTCGGCGGCATTCCGCGTCTGAAGCGGGATTTGGGCAATGCGGTGGTGCGTGATCTGCTGCTCACCGGGCGTAGCTTCAATGTGATGAAGGCGCAGCAGATTGGGCTCGTGAGTCAGATTGCCGCCGAAGGCGAAGCGTTGCGAGTAGCCCGCGCAACCGCCAGCCAGGCGGCAAAATTTGAAAAACGGACTGTGGCGACTGCCAAGGAGTTTGTGAAGCCAATACCGTATGAGGAACTGAAGCGGGAAATTGATATTTTCTGCGACCTTTATTCCCGTCCGGCGGTCGAACAAGGGCTACGGAAGTTTGTGGAGAACGAGGGTGTGCAGCCGTACTTGCCTTGATTTTGATTTGGTGATTTGAAACTCTAGGGACATCACGCTTATGTCAGCGCCTACGATCGACCACACTCTCGACGAAATTCTCAAGCTTGCGGCTTCGCATTTCAAGGTGCCGCGGGAAAAGCTCACGCCGGACGACGATTTTTTCAAGACGCTCGGAATTGACAGCCTCCAGGCGCTTGATTTGCTGACGCGGATCGAGCATCACTTCCGCATCGAGTTGCCGGACTATGAACTGCAGGGCGTATCGGATTTCCGTACGCTGGCGAATCGGATTCAGGCGCGGCTTTAAAACGACTATCAACTCCCCTCTGGTTTACGTTCTGTTAAACTCGTGCTTTTGTCCCTGTCTTCGAGGTGAAATTAGAACATTGAATGCTTGATCTCCGCCAATATGCCAGCCTGGGTGCAGCGCTCAAAGACGCGCTGGAGCGCTGGCCTAACGAGACCTGTCTGATTGAAGCCGACCGCGACCGCGAGAAAGTGCGTCTTACTTACTCTGATTTTAGGGAAATGGCGAGGCCGCTTTGCCGCGCACTGGAAGACGCCGATTTCAAGTCCGGGGACCGTGCTGCGATCATCATGACGAATCAGTCGAAGTGGCTGATTTCGGCTTACTCGATTTTTTTCTGCGGTGGCGTGCTGGTTCCGCTGGACTTTAAATTATCTCCGGCGGAGCATCTGCAACTGTTGGCGCATTCGAAGGCGCGGTTTCTGGTGGTTGAATATTATTTGTGGCGAGCGATTACGCAGTCGCCAGAGTTTTCTAAGTTAACTGCGGAAATTGTGCTGGTGACGGAGGCGCCAGCGGGAGCGGATTTGCGCGGCGCTTATCGCTGGGAAGAGTTTCGAAGGAAGGGTGAGCCGCAGTTGGTGCCGCGGCGACGCGAAGACACGGCGTGCATCGTGTATTCATCAGGGACGGGCGGGCGTCCCAAGGGCTGCGTGCTGACGCACGACAGTTATCTGGAACAGTGTGCGGCGCTGACGGCGTGGTACCCATTTTGGCCGGGCGTGCGCTATTTGAGCATTCTGCCCACGAATCATGCGATTGATTTTATGGTTGGATTTATCGGGCCGTTCGTGTGCGGGGCCTGCGTTGTCCACTTGCGGTCGCTGCGTCCGGAGTTCGTGCGTGACGCGTTTGTGCGCTATCGCATTACTTATGTGAGCCTGGTGCCGATGGTGCTGAAGAATCTGGAGCGCGGGTTGCGCGCGAAGTTTGATGAACTAAAACCCCGCACGCGCTGGATGCTGGACCGTTTGGTCGGGTTGAACAGAATGCTGACGCGCAGACGTCCGCGGATCGGGCTCAGTCGCCGTTTGCTGCCCCAAGTGCACAAGGCGTTCGGCGGGGAATTGCAGGCACTGATTGTTGGCGGAGCATTTACCAATCCATCGACGATGCAGTTTTTTTATGATTTGGGAATTCCGGTGAGTTGCGGGTACGGCCTGACGGAGGCCTGTACCGCGGTAACGCTCAACGATCTGAAACCGTTTCGCGCCGATACGGTGGGCAAACCGTTACCTGGGAGCGAGGTGCGCGTGTTGAATCCGGATAGCGATGGGATTGGCGAAGTCGCGGTGCGAAGTCGCGCTGTGATGTCGCATTATCTGGATGATCCGGAACAGACGGCGCAGACGATTGTCGAAGGCTGGCTGCTGACGGGAGATCTGGGACGCTTTGATGCGGACGGTCGCGGCCACTTGCAACTTTTTGGGCGCAAGAAAAACATGATCGTCACCGCCGGCGGGAAGAATATTTATCCTGAGGACATTGAATCGGCATTTGACGGTTTGCCGGTGAAGGAATACTGCGTTTTTGCGGAGAATTATCTGTGGCCGCAAAAGACGCTTGGCGACGAGATGCTGGTGCTGGTGCTACGACTGGAGCAGAACCAGCAATTCGACGATCGATTACGCGAAGAGATCATAACGAGAAACCGTGGGCTGGCAGACTTCAAACGCGTTGGCGGATATCTGGTGTGGGAAAAGGATTTTCCGCGGACGGCCTCGCTGAAGATCAAGCGCGGAGAATTGGCGGCAGACATTGGGGCCGGCATGACGCGGGCTAGAGTGGCGGAAATGTAATCGAATTGAACTGAGAGGTTAGCTGAGAGCCAATAGCCAATTCAACGTGAACGAAACTTTTCTGGCCATAATTAATCCGGCGGCGGGCGGCGGACGTTGTCGCGAGAGAGTGGCGGCGGTGCTTGATCGACTGCGGGCTGCGGGAATTGCGCTCGAGACCTCGGAGACGAACGCGGTGGGGCACGCCACGCAGATCGCCCGCAATGCCTATGGGTGTGGCTATCGTAAGTTCTTGGCCGTGGGCGGGGATGGCACATCCTATGAGATTGTCAATGGATTGTTTCCCGATTCGCTCCCAGCGGCCGCGTCAGGAGGCACGCCGAACGAGGAGGTCGCAACGCTGGGATTTCTCCCGCTGGGCACTGGCAATTCGTTTCTGCGCGATTTTGTGGACGGAGTTTCGAGCAAGGACGGTTTGGAGCACGCGCTGCGGGCCCTGGAGGCGCGACGTTCAAGGCCTTGTGATGTTCTGCGACTGACGCATAAAGATGGAGCGATCTACTATACGAATCTGCTGAGTGTTGGATTCACGGCGGATGTGGCTGCCTTGCGGCACCGGCGGTTTCGGGGGCTGGGACAGTTCGGATATCTATTGTCGATCTTCCTTTGTCTGGCGCGGCTTGACCGTAGGCCGTTTCCGGTGCGGTTCGACGAGCAGCAGCGGTTCGACTCGCGACCTTGTTTGTTTCTGACATTTAACAACAGCAAGTTCACCGGCGGCACGATGATGATCGCGCCTGATGCGCTGACCGATGACGGATTGATTGAATATGTGCGCTGGGGACCGATAGGGCGAGCGGGGCTGATCCGGAATTTGGCCACGCTCTATGACGGCACACATACGCGGCATCCATTAGCCGAGCGGCGGGCGGTTGGGCGGGTGGAGTTTCAACTCGACGGTCCGGTGGATGTGATGATCGATGGTGAAGTGCTTACACTAGAGTGCCGCGGGATCGACGTGCTGCCTTCGGCACTGCGGGTGGTGGTTTGAGACCGGACAAGCACCGTCTCTAGTGTTGAATAATCGTGATATAAAAACTCCATGTCGCAAGAGCGAAGAGAACGGCAAAAGGAAAAACTCGGAATTAAGACTTCCGGCCCGAACTGGGGGCGCATAGCCATTTATGCGGTGCTGGTCGTGGCCGCATTCGGACTGATCTATTACCTGAATCATCGCGCTGAGCACAAACATGACGCGTTTGCGCACTGTTTGACCGACCGCGGAGTCAAGATGTATGGGGCGTTCTGGTGTCCGCATTGCCAGGAGCAGAAGGAGAAGTTTGGCGCATCGTTCGAGTACGCTCCTTACATCGAGTGTGGTGTAAGGGGCGACGCGCACGGCGTGGCGCAAGTTTGCAAAGATGAGAGCATCAAGCATTATCCGACCTGGCAGTTTCCGCCTACTGGCGAACGGGTAGAGCGCGTTTTCACTTTGCAAGAACTGAGTGACCGGACCGGATGCCCGCTGCCGTGAACGGTCTGGCACAGCGCCTTATGAGTGTGGTCGCGATTCTGGCGGTGTGTGGAATGGTTGTGTCCTCAGTTTCGCTGCAACATCATTATGCAACTTCCAAGACAGCGTATTGTGACATCGGAGAGACGTTCAACTGCGATATTGTGAATCGCAGCGTATATTCGTCGGTTTTCGGAATTCCTGTGGCGCTGATTGGAATGCTCGGATATGCGGCACTGGCGGGCTTGGCCACGGTGTATCGCAAGCGGCGCGAGATCCCGGCAATGCTGTTGGGCGCTACTTCTACGGGCCTTGCGTTTGCTTTGTACCTTACCTACATTGAAGGGCACGTTTTGGGAGTCTGGTGCATTTTGTGTTTGAGTTCGCTGGCGCTGATTGCGACGACGACGATACTGGCGGCGGTGATCTGGTGGAAGCGACACAGGAGCGAGTAGACAATCCTTAGCGATTTACTTTGGCGATTCGCATCAGCAATTTAGTTTTCACTTCATGCCGCGTCCCACAACTCGAAAACCAAAAGCGAAACCGGACGCCGTCGCTGCCGCGCCGGTTCCGATCGGCAACCTGTGGCTGCATGAACTGAGCAGCCGAGTCTTCGGGAACACGCGACTGCTGCGGGTTTGGCTGCCTCCGGATTACGACGGCTGGGGCGCCGATCGCTATCCCATCCTTTATTTGAATGACGGGCAGAATCTGTTCGATCCGGCTACAGCTTTTGCTGGAGTACATTGGCAGGTGGGAGAGACGGCGACGCGGCTGATCGCTGAGCAAAAGATTCGGCCGCTCATTATCGTGGGGATCGACAACACAAAGAACCGGGTTTGCGAATATATTCCCTACCGGTCGAAAGATCCCAGAGTGTTGAAGGCGACGGGAAAATGTTATCCCGAGTTTTTGCAGCGTGAAGTGATGCCTTTGATTGAAGGTCATTATCCGGTGTTGAGAGGGTCGGAGAATACTGGGCTGGGTGGTTCTTCTCTCGGAGGCCTGATCACTCTTTATACGCAGTTGGCGGCGCCGGGTGTGTTTGGGCGAGCGCTGATCGAAAGTCCTTCGCTGTTTGTGGCGAACCGGAAGATTCTGGAGCAGAGCCGTCGATTCCGCGATTGGCCAGCACGCACATATCTGGGAATGGGTACGAGTGAAGTGGGGAACGCGGAAAAAGATCCGAAGGTTGTCGCCGACGTTCGCGAACTGGAAGCCATTATGCGCGAAGCTGGCTTGGATGAGCAGCGGCTGAGGGTTCGCATCCAGGAAGGGGCTACGCACAGCGAAACAGCTTGGGCGGCTCGGTTTCCGGAGGCGCTGGAGTTTCTTTACAAAGTTTAGCTTTTAGCGATGCGTTATGATGAGGACTCTTATTCAGGGTAGTAGATCCAGGAGCCGTCGATGAAATTCCGTGGGTTGGTGGGCTGGTCGGTTCTGGTTGTGGCGCTGGCAATTTCGGCGTCGGCACAGTCGTATAACGAAGCACAGTTCAAGGGAATGCAGTGGCGTGATATTGGGCCGTTTCGCGGCGGACGCGTGCTGGCGGTGACTGGAGTTTTGGGCAATCCCTTCACTTATTATTTCGGCGGCGTTGCCGGAGGAGTGTGGCGCACCACCGATGGCGGCGTGAGCTGGCAGCCGCTTTCCGACAAGGGCATGATCTCGTCGATCGGGGCGATCGCGGTTTCGGAATCGAATCCGAATGTGATTTATGTGGGAACGGGCGAGTCTTGCTTACGGGGAGATATTTCCTATGGCGACGGTGTTTACAAGACGACCGACGGCGGCAAGACTTGGAGAAACGTCGGCCTAAAAGATACGCAGCATATTGCTCGTGTATGGATTGATCCGCGCAACTCCGACCATGTGCTCATTGCTGCGTTGGGACACGCCTACGGTCCGAATCCAGATCGCGGCATCTATCGCACCACCGATGGCGGCAAGACCTGGGACAAGATTCTTTATAAGGACGACAGGTCGGGAGGGATCGATCTCGCGGTGGATCCGCATAATCCCAACGTGATTTTTGCCGCGCTTTATCAGATCCAACGCTCGCCGTGGGGTTTGGAAAGCGGCGGTCCAGGCAGCGGATTGTACCGCTCGACCGATGGCGGCAATTCATGGTCGCATCTGGAAGGAAAAGGCCTGCCGGACGGCATTCTGGGGCGCATCGGGGTGAGCGTTTCGGGTGCTGACTCGAATCGCGTCTATGCGCTCATCGAGTCGAAACAGAGCGGGCTGTATCGCTCCGATGATAGCGGCGAAACCTGGTCGCGTGTCAACGATGATCAGCGGCTTACGCAGCGCGCGTGGTACTTCACGCACATTTTCGCCGATCCAAAAAGCGCGGACACGGTTTACATGCTGAACACGGGTGTATTTCGTTCGACCGATGGCGGCAAGACGCTAAATCTTTTACCGGCGCCCCATGGCGATCATCACGGCTTTTGGATCGATCCGCAGAATCCGAATCGCATGATCAATGGGAACGATGGCGGAGCGTCGATCTCGGTCGATGGCGGCAAGAGTTGGTCGACGGAATATAACCAGCCGACAGCACAGTTCTACCATGTGGCGGCAGACAACGATTTTCTCTACAAAGTCTATGGGGCGCAGCAGGACAACACGACTGTCGGCATCCTCAGCCGCACGGACGATGGCTACGTCGGTCGCCAGCACTGGTTCGACGCCGGGGGTGGAGAGAGCGGATACATTCAACCCGATCCGCGCGACTCGAACATTATTTATGCGGGTTCGGGCGGCGGAATGGTCACACGCCTTGACCGGCGCAGCAATCAGGAGCAGGACATTACGGTTTGGCCGGAGGATACCTCGGGACACGGCGTTGGCGATTTGAAATATCGGCTAGGGTGGACGATGCCCATCGAGATTTCGCCGCATGATCCCAACGTGATCTACACGACTGCCGAACGTGTCTTTAGAACTACGGACGAGGGCAAGAGTTGGACGGCGATCAGTCCCGACTTGACGCGCAACGATAAGAGCAAGCAGATTTCGTCCGGCGGGCCGCTCACCAAGGACAACACATCGGTCGAGTATTACGACACTGTGTTTACGATCGCTGAGTCACCGCTCGAGAAAGATCTGTTGTGGGCGGGAACCGATGACGGCCTGATTCACATTACGCGCGATGGTGGTAAGACTTGGACGAATGTAACGCCGAAGGGAATTCCGGAGTGGAGCCTGGTGAGTCTGATCGAAGCTTCGCCGCACGAGGCGGGAACAGCATATGCGGCTATCGATACGCATAAGCTCGATGACCTGAAGCCCTATATTTTCAAAACCACGGATTTCGGCAAGACGTGGACGAAGATCACGAACGGGATTCCCGATGGGGCTTATACGCATGCCGTTCGCGAAGATCCGGTGCGGAAAAATCTCTTGTATGCGGGCACAGAGACCGGGCTCTATGTCTCGTTCGACGCCGGAGCGAACTGGCAATCGTTGCAACTGAATCTGCCGAATAGTTCGATCCACGATTTGATCGTAAAGAATGACGATTTGGTGGTCGCGACGCATGGACGCTCGTTTTGGATTCTGGACGACCTTACACCTTTGCGGGCAGCCACTGCGCAGGCGACGACCGAAGCTCTGCTTTACAAGCCGCGTTTGACCTATCGCATGCGTTGGCCTGATTTCTTCGAGCGGGCACAGCCGGTGGGACAGAATCCTCCGACGGGGGCGATCGTGTATTACTACTTTCCAACCGCACCGAAGGGCGTGGTGACGCTTGAATTTCTGGATGGGTCGGGCAAGGTTGTGCGGCGCTATTCCAATGAGGAAAAGAAGGAAGCGGAAACGCCGCCCGAGTGGCCGGACCAAACGCCTCCCGATGAGAAAATCCCGACCGATGTGGGGGTGAACCGATTTGCCTGGAATTTGCGGTCGCAGGGGCCGACGCCGCTCGCCGGGGAGCCGGGCGCGGAATTTCGTAATCGCGGGCCGATGGTGCCTCCGGGAACGTATCAGGTGCGGCTGACGGCGGATGGGAAATCGTATACGGCGTCGCTCGAGTTGAAGCTGGATCCGCGGGTCAAGGCGACGGTGGAAGACGTGCAGAAACAGGTTGAGTTGGGAGGCAAGATCGTGGCGCAAGTGTCGGAAATCCACGAAGCGATCGGGACGATTCGCGAACTGCGGGTGCAGACTCGCGCGCTTAGCCGTCGCTTTGGCGACGACACGCGCTACGCGGCGCTCGTTTCGGCCACGAAAGACTTCGATACGAAGAGCCTCGACCTGGAGTCGCAGTTAGTCCAGGTGAACTCAAAGAGTTCGGAGTCGAATCTTAATTATCCGGTGCTGATCGATGAGCGCTTTCACTCCCTTCTGTTCAGCGTGGATTCTGCCGATGCTGCGCCCACCAAGCAGCAGTACGAGGTCTTCGACGGTCTGCAAAAAGAGGCACAACCGCTGCTGGCGCAATATCGTGCACTAATCTCGAAAGACCTGGCTGCATTGAATGAGATGGTAAACAAGATGAACATTCCCGCGGTGTATGTGCCGGCGGGGAATTAAGGATCACCCTTAATTCGTCATCCTAATGAGCTTGTCTGATTGGCTTGTCGTCTGAGCGAAGCTAAACTCTTTGTTCCGGCGCTCCGAGCAAATGCGTAGGTCCTTCGCTTCGCTCAGAATGACAACTCTGAACTACTTCGTAATCACGCCGCACGCGATGCGGTCGCCGGAGTTTCCGGAGGGATCGGTCTTCTGATCGTCCGCCTTGGCGTGTATTACAAGCGATGTGCCTCCGTTGCTGTAAAGCGAATGGCTGTCGCTGCCGAGGTTTACGTCTTTATCTGTCCACTTGAAGTGCGCCTTGTCATTTGCGCCAATTGTGAAGTTGGGATTGTCGCCGGCGTGGTGGCCTTCCGGATTGTCCAATCCATGTTTTTTGCCGTCCGGATTGAAATGTGGGCCTGCGGACTGGAAGCCGGGAGCTTCACAATTCGGGTTCTGATGAAAGTGGATGGCGTGTTCGCCGGGAGGCAGATTCTCGATGTTGACTTCCAACCCGATTCCCGGGCCGGATTCCCAGAGAATTGCGGAACCCACTACCTTGCCTTGGGCATCCTTCAGTTGAACTAGAATCTTGGCCGAACTGGCCGAGGCGAGTGCGACCACGAGGAGAGCGAGCGGGAACAAGCGAGTGGTTTTCATGCAGGGATTATAACGAAAGTCCGAGCAACCGCCCTGCGCGTTCGGGACATTGACCCGGGGTTCATAGAGACGGCATTGCCTTGGCAGAGTCCGGATGGCGCAGGTCTGGCGCAGAACGCGAGGCAATGTGACAATAGAGGCATGCAAAGATTTCTCACCACCGCACTACTATTGGCCGCAGCGATGATGCTGGCTGGAGATGGCTATGCCCAGCAGACTCCAGCAAGCACTCCACCGGCAACGACTTCAACGGCTCCTGCAGCCACAACTCCGAAAGCTCCGGTAAAGAAGACGGGAACGGCCACAAAAAGTACGGCAGCTCCTTTGACAACGCGAAAACAGAAGTTCAGCTACGCGCTCGGAATGGACATTGGCAGCAAGGTTGGGGCCAGCCTGAAACAGCAGTCGGTAGACATTGATCCGGCTCTCGTATCGCAGGGCTTGAAGGATGCCATGGCCGGCTCTAAGACGCGGCTGACGACAGAAGAGGCGCAGACTGTGCTCAAAGAAGTGCAGGCAGAGGTTAACAAACAGCGGCAGGAAAAAACAGCAGCGGCCGCGGCCAAGAACAAGACCGAAGGCGATGCGTTTCTGGCAGCCAACAAGAGCAAAGAGGGCGTGGTCACATTGCCCAGCGGTTTGCAGTACAAGATTCTGACGGCCGGTACCGGTCCGAAGCCTGCCGCAACCGATTCGGTCGTTTGTAACTACCGGGGTACGCTCATCGATGGCAAGGAATTCGACAGCTCATACAAGCGCGGGCAACCGGCGACGTTTGGGGTAAGTCAGGTCATCAAAGGCTGGACGGAAGCGCTGCAGCTCATGCCTGTGGGGTCGAAGTGGCAGCTCTTCGTCCCCTCGACTCTCGCTTATGGCGACCGGGGGGCAGGCGCTGAAATCGGTCCCAATGCGACGCTGATCTTTGAGGTCGAACTGCTCTCGATTCAGGATAAGGCGAAAGGCGACAAGAGCGCCAAACCAGAAGTACCAGAAGAAAAGAAATAATTGCATGTTAGTCCCGTGGAGCGCCAGGCGTTTATACCTGGTTGGACGGGCTGTACGCCCGTCCCTCCACCGTATTCTTTGGGGCTTACCAAATCCCCGGAAGCAGAACCAGCCTGGTCTCTCAATAAGTTTCTAAAAGGCAAAAAGCTATTTTCTATTCGTAGCGAAGCGCTTCGATTGGGTCGAGGCGTGAGGCGCGGATGGCAGGAACCATGCCGCTGACCAGTCCGACAGCGCCGAGAATGACGACAGCGACGACCAGGGTGAGGGGATTAATCATAAGCCGGATATCGCCGCCTTCGGCGTGCTTGGCCATAGCGCTGTAGAGCGTGAGCCTGCCGACCAAGAAGGCGACGGCGTAAGCGAGGACGATACCGAGGAGTCCTCCAATGAAAGTGATGGTGAGCGCTTCAGCCAGAAATTGGAAGAAGATATGGCGTCGCCGCGCGCCGAGCGCCTTCTCCACGCCGATTTCGCGAGTGCGCTGCGTGACCGAGACGAGCATGATGTTCATCAGGCCGACGCCGCCGATGCCAAGAGTAAGGGTGCCGATGAAGGCCAACAGAATCTTGAGGCCGATGGTGATGACCTCAAACTGGTGGACCTGCACCATGAGGTTCGCGATATACAGGGCGCGCCGGTCGGCGGGATTGAATCTGTGCTGCGTTCCCAAGACATAGCGCACGGATTGTTCGATGCGCAGGTAGTCGTTGGTTTCGTAATTGAACCAAATGGTGTCGAGGTAGTGAGTGTCTTTAAGATCACTCATGGCGGTGAAGGGGATATAAACGACGCGATTGATATTGTCGTCGCCGGCCTGCATCTTAGGGCCGAGGATGCCGATCACTTCGTAGCTGATGCCATTGAGGCGAATGTGTTCGCCGACTGCGTTCCGTCCAGAGAAGAGTTTCTCTTTGGTTTCGGATCCGATGACGGCGACACGCGCGCGCTGGATCTGATCTTCGGGATTATAGAAGCGTCCTTGCGCCAGGGTCAGGGCGCGGATATCGAAAGCGTTGGGGTATTCGCCATTGACGCTCATGGTGTAAGAGCGCGCATCGTACTGCACGGTTACATCCTTGTCGCAACTGGGCGTAATGTGGGTGATCTGTGGGATGCTGGAGGTGAGCAGGTCAACGTCATCCAGTGTGAGGCGGGTTAGCGCGCCGGCTTTCTCACCCCCGGCCTGCATGGAGGAGCGGCCGGGAACGATGATGAAGAGCTTGGTTCCAAAGTTGGCAAAGATATTGGCGCAGGCGCGGCCGAAGCCATCGCCGTAAGCGAGAAGCATGACGACCGTAGCAATGCCCCAGGCCATGCCCAGCATAGTGAGCGCGGTCCGACGCCGGTTATGGCGCATGGCTTCGTAGGACTCCTGGAGCAGATCGCGCAGCATCTTTATTCATTATTTGGGAACTATATACATAACTCCCTAACCCTGAGTCATGTGTAGATTTTGAGGGCTTACGCCCGCAGCGCTGATCCCCAGCGCAAGTATATTCCGACCCGCGTTGTGGTCCCGGCCTAGAACGAGTC
>Ga0209530_1000123_pt1 | contig 68106 bp, 52 predicted proteins | sample BlaSpr_A8_Ref_O1_FD_187987 | JGI IMG/M metagenome (GOLD analysis project Ga0209530, IMG submission 187987) | Forest soil microbial communities from Thunder Bay, Ontario, Canada - Black Spruce, Ontario site 2_A8_Ref_O1 (SPAdes) (version 2) | ecosystem: Environmental > Terrestrial > Soil > Boreal...
CTCATAATAGTCCAGTTCCTTTATGTTCATAAGTATTGAATAAAAATATAGGCGTTTACTCCTTTATTATATCTAGTACTGATTCACTATATGATTATATTATATTCTTTTTATAAATTTACCTTTACAATCTCGTAAAATAATAGAATTTAAATTTTTAGGTATAGCCTTACATTTACGGAAATATGGTTATATTTACTCGGTTAAAGGTAGAAAATTAGTTTAAATATATCTAAGTATACTAATAGACATAGATATAGTACAAATCTTAATACTCATATTAAACCTGTAACAGACAAAGAAATATTAGAAGTACTATCTTAAAAAGTTCATGTATGTTTAACACCTGAATTGTATAATACAATGTTATCTAAAGCAATACGAAATATGAGAACTAAATCGCATTATAAAGTATGAGTATACGATAATGATAATTTAATTTAAGAAAACCCTTTTCCTCATTATTCACGTGCGCATGAAGCAATTAATTTAAAAGATACTTATGTAGTAATAGGACGTTATATAAACACGGATGAAAATATAAAGGTAGATATTCTTTCTACTCTTAACCTAAATGAATTTAAAAATAAAATGTAAACATTTTACTTTCTATGATCATGAGAGATGTTAATATGGGGTGAGCAATACGATATGCTCACGCAAATACTGCTTCTTTCTTCTTTATATTTGTGTATCTACACATTGCTAGAGGATTATACTATGGAAGCTACAGATCACCTAGAACTTTACCATGAGCAATAGGTGTAATAATTTTAGTTCTTATGATGGCTATAATTTGTGGCCAAATTGATTATACAAATGATAATATTAATACTGAATTAAGTATATTATCTTTGCCTTTTATTTCACCTAGAATTCATGGAATAAAGCGAATAGGACCTCATGATAAGTTACCTTTTGATATATAGATATGTGGTTTACTTGGTGATTGATGGGCAGATTTAATACCAACTATTCAGATACCTAGTGTGCGTTTTCAAATTGAACAGGGAGATAATAATTCACAATATATAAATTATATTGGTGAAATTCTCTATGAATTGGGTTATGTTAATTCACCTAAACCAAAATTAGTTCACAAATCTCATCTAGACCAAAAATGAATATATTCAGGATTTTATTCAAAAGGAATTAAAGTTGTGCCTTCTTGAATAGAGCCTTATATGAGTCCGGTTGGTTTAGCATACTGAATTATGCAGGACGGTTCGCGGCAAAAAGGACAAGGTCTTTATTTAGCGACTAATAGTTCCACCTATCAAGAATGTTTATTTCTTGCTTGTATTCTTTCTAAGAAATATCTTTTAAAAACTTCAGTGATTAAAACGGGAGTCGAAGGCCAATGAAGAATTTCTGTAATGAAAAGAATCTATGCCTAAGTTAGCAACAATAATAGGTGAATATTTACATCCTTCTATGCATAGAAAATTAGAAGACTATGTATAATCAAAGTCCTATTAAATATAACTATATGTATAGTTATATGAACAAAATGTAACTTATAACAGAAAATTTTGTTAAAAATAGAGTACTCTTATAGGAGTACGGCTAGTATTTATTATACTGGTTGGCAATGCAAGTGAAAACGGTTAAAGAAAAAAGAAATAGTATCATTTTCTAGACCGTCGGCTAGTTATAAAGTCGCTACAGATTGGTTCACTGGTGGGTACCTGAAATGGTGCTTAATGTACAGTCGATTACTCCTAAAATTTAGTTTATTTTTTAATTATTTATAACAAGATGTTAATATATGTACACTTAAACCTCCCCGGGTCCAAAAAAATTTAGTTAATATAAATGAATATAATTATAACTTACAATGTTTTCGATATCGAGAACAGACTATTATATCGGAGTAATGACAGCCTTCCTGGGTTATCAACATAGCCCAAAATGATTTAAATATAATAATAAAATTAATGTTAATAAGAACAATAATTCTTATTTTTTTCCTTTCTTTAATAATAGAAAATTCCACTTAAAACTACCTTTATCTCTAAAAAGACAGTATAGTACTGCTTATACCTCTCCATTAAATACTGTTAAACATTCAGAGGTTATTAATAAATTTTTACAGGAAAAGTACTTAAATCCTGTATATTCTTACGAAAACTTACATTTAGAGTCTATTCAAGAATTAATTAAACAAGAAACTAAAGGGTTAAGTGGAATTTATTTAATTTTAAATAAAATTACCTTAGACTATTATATTGGTTCAGCCTCTACAAATAGACTATTTGTCAGATTCTCTAACCATTTAATTCACTTAAGTGGAAGTAAAATAGTTAAATTAGCGGTTAGAAAGTATAAATTAAAAAATTTATCATTTTTTATATTAGAACTTTTTCCTGATATAGTGACTAAAGAGAATAATAAACAATTATTAGATTTAGAAGATTTTTATTTAAAATCTTTGTTACCTAATTATAATATATTAACTGAAGCTGGATCGAGTTTTGGTTATAAGCATACTGAATTAGACCGAATAAAATTTAAGTCTAATTACAGTTTAGAACGACGACTTAAAATAGGTAATTTTAATAAAGATAAGTTTTTATCTGAAGAAACTAAGGAAAAGATTAGACAAAAAGCTTTAAATCGAATACAATTAAATTATTCTGAAGAGGCTTTATTAAATATGAAAAAAAAATCTAAACCTATTATTTTATATAATTTAGATTACACCGTATACGGTGAATATTCTAGTATTACAGAAGCAAGTAAAGCTATTAATTGTTCTGTAAAAACAATTAATAGAGCCTTAAAAACAGATAAAAAATTTTTAAAAAGACGTTGAATTATAAAAGAGCTTAATACTCCTTAAATTTATTATTATTAGTTTAAATCATAGTCCCGCGAGTTTAACTTTCTATGCAATTTTTAGAAAAAAATAGAAATAAAGTGGAATACTTCGACAGAGGTATTGAAGAAATATTTAAATTTCTTTGGCAATGTTAGTGAAAACGATCAAAGAATGTTTATACTTTAAACATTAGAGATCGTCAGTTTTCTAAAAAATCGCGACAGACTGGGTCACTAATGGGTGGCTGAAATGCTGCTTAATGCACAGTCGGAACCTTTAATTATATTCTAATTAATAGAATACACGAATTCAAAGTTATTCTAGCTTTATATTTTTTTAAATTAAATAATAAAAAAGAAAAAGAAAAGTAGGTTTGTATGTACTACCTTATGGACAAATGTCACTATGAGGTGCAACAGTTATTACTAATTTATTAAGTGCTATTCCTTGAATAGGACAAGATTTCGTTGAGTCAAAAATTATCACAGAATGTTGTACAATAATGGCAACTGCTTCAATATTGCCTACTATAGGGACTGTAAGTGTACACGCATTAAAAAAAGGGAACAAAAGTAAAAGATTAGACAAGAAAGAGTATCTATCCATTCCTGCAGCCTTTCTAGCTTTTTTAGTCGGTTTCATAGATGGTGATGGCTATATTAAAGTAACTAAAACAACAAAAGGTTATATCTCTATAAACCTTACGATTTCCATACATTTAGATGATATATCTACATTAGAGTATATCCAATCTGTATTAAAATTAGGTAAAATTACAGTATATAGAGATCTTAAAAGTCCGTGTTGTAAATTAATAATTAATCGAACTGATTTACAGGAAGTTATTTTTCCATTACTAATACATCATGAAATTTTCTTTTTAACTGATACTCGAAGAGCTCAGTATGATTTAGTTATGCATATACTTAAAAATGAAATCAAATTTTATAGTTTAATACCTGAAAAAGAAGATATACCTTCAACATTAGAATTACCTAAAAATTCCGTAGATTTTGTAAAATTAGCATTCTTTAAAAACTGAATTGTAGGATTTACAATGTCTGAAGGTTCTTTTTTTGTAAAAGTGAACCAAGATGGTTGCTTTCAATTAAAACAACGAGTGCACGATATATTATTCGAAGCCTTTAAGTTGGTGTTTGAGACAAAAAGAAAAATAACTAGTGAAAAAGATCTGTATTATCAATTTTCTGTCAGTTCTAAAGCTGATATACAAAAGGTAATTAATTTTTTCTCGTTCTCAGGATACCATCCCTTAATTGGTCTAAAAGGTATCCAATATTTAAAATGATTAACACTTTTACGTAATAGTTCTCGCTATGCTAACCTTAACTTCCCTAAATAAACATCATATACACCTTACTTACTTATGTGCCATTTATGAGTGTAAGCTAACATTCAGTACTAAAAGTGAAACAGGCTCCTTGAAACAGTAATGTTTTAAAGGCAAATGGGGAGAATTGCAAGGACATCTTAATTATTACCGCCTTAATTGAGAATATTTGCAGCGGAGCTTGACTCGGTATTTTTTTAAGACAATTAGTTCTAAATTAATGGGTCAAGAACGTTCAACGACTAACGAGTGAGTTATACCAACAATAAGCTCGACACGAGAACCCCACACCTATTAGCAAGTAGGTGAAGACATAGTCTAAACATCTCTATGAGGAGATGAAGATAGATCTTAAATGTTCTGTCTATCAAAAAATTGTTGTTTGGGGTGGTTTTTCAGTAAGTAATGCTACTTTAAATAGATTCTTCTCATTACATTACTTACTTCCATTTATTTTAGCTGCCTTAGTAGTTGGACACTTATTGACTCTAAATGAAGGGTCTTAAATATAATTTATTTTATTATTATTATATTTTATACAACACTATATGCTGGAAAACCCTATAATTTTTATTTACCTTCTTTAAGGTCAAAATAATTTAAATTTTTGTTTTTTAATATAAAAGGATAAATCAGCAAGGATCTGAAATCCTTCAGAGAATTTATGTGTAACCATAAAATATAGTTATATTATATTCTACAGACTATTTTAGTTATTTTATGCTGTTCTATTCTTATAGAATGCTTTCAATAAATATATAGATGTAAACTGAATATTATATAATTTAATTATTAACGGATGATAAATTCCCATCTCTTGTTGCTTAATTTATAAAGAGTCAATTCTATAAGTTTAAATCTAGAATTATATTTGTAACATAATAAGTGTTTTAGCTTTTATTTAGTAAGTCCGATAATGGTAAAATTATCCAGAATCGTGCTCGTATTCTGACTAAAGAAGAAAAAGAGAGTTATAAATTAAATCCATTTCTTATAGAAGTTTTAATAGGTATAATATTAGGAGATGGTTTTATGAAAAAATTTAACATTGACCCTTATAGTAAATCAAATGCTCGTGTAGTTATTTCACAAAGTAAAAAACAAAGCGATTTAGTTTATAATATTTATCATTTGTTTAAAGAATTTGCCGCTTCCCACCCTAGAGAAGCAAGCTCTTTTTTAAAGGAAACTGGTAATACTCGACACTATATTTGATTTCAAACTAGAGCTTTACCTTGTTTTAACGAATTATATGCGCAATTCTATAGGAATAAAATAAAAATCATATCCTTAAACGTTATTGAATTGTTAACACCTATTAGCTTAGCTTATTGAATTAAGGGTGATGGTACTTGAACTGGATCAGGTTTAAGATTACATACTGATAATTTCAAAGTAGAAGAAGTAGATCTATTAATTAAATGTATTAACAAAAAATTTAGTTTAAACTCTACAATTAATGTTGCAAATAAATCTCGAGGTCAATATACCATATATATACCTAAAAGGGATATGCAAGTGGTTAGAAATATAGTTTCTCCTTATTTATTGCAGACTTTTTTATATAAACTGGGCATATAAAAAGAGATAAGCTTCATCAGCATGGATCAAATAACCCGTTAGGAATATCGGGTAACTTAGATAGAATACCTTTCCATCCTTATTTTACATTTAAGGATTTAGTAACTATAATATTCTTTATTCTTGCTCTGTCAGTATTGATTTTCTATTATCCTAATCTTTTAGGTCATTCTGATAATTATATACCTGCAAATCCTATGCAAACACCTCCATCGATTGTACCTGAATGATACCTTTTACCCTACTATGCTATTTTAAGATCTATACCTAATAAATTATTAGGAGTTGTTGCTATGTTTGCTTCATTATTAATTTTATTAGCTATGCCACTATTAGATACCTCTAGAATAAGAGGTAGCCAATTTAGACCTATAATGAAATTTATGTTCTGAGTATTTGTAGCTAATTTCTTTATTTTAATGTGAATTGGAAGTCAACATCCAGAATCACCTTATTCTGAAATAGGACAAGTATCTACTTTATTATACTTTGCCTGATTCTTATTTATAGTACCAGCTACGGGAATTTTAGAAAATACATTAATGGATTTATCTGTACCGGTTAAAAAAAGTTAATCTAGGCAAATATTGTTAGGTTAATTCTAAAATTTTATTAGTTTACCCCTACCATTATTATGTATATTATTATATAAGAAATTGATTCTATTATAATGTTTTTATTTATTATTTATTAAACATATATTACTATTATATTAATATATAATTTTATAGTATAAATATATAATAAGCCTATTAATATATAATTTTATAGTATAAATATGTATAGTCAAATATTCTTATTTTTATGTATATATATATATATGTAAAATGTAATGTTTATATTTTATTTGGTCTTGATAACTGTAAGTTATAATAATAATAATGTTATAATTACTTTAAAAATTATTACTGTACATCTTTGAGAGTTTCATTAATTATGATATAAGATGTTTATTTAATTAATATACTTATAAGCTTTGCTTATTTATCTTATTTCAATACTTTACATTATATACCTTAACTTAATAATAGTAAATATTGGTAATAGTAGTGAATATCTATAATAATAGTCAATATTCATAATCTTTGCTTAAATTTATATTTATATTTAAATTTATATTTATCTATTAATTAACTATATGGATACATGTTATTATATATGCACATATTATACTATGATATAATATTATGTTACTATAACTATACTATTATTTAATATAAGATATATAAAACAAAATGAAGTATTGCTATTCTAATCAAAATTTTCTAAATGTTTTATTTAGATAAGTCAGTAATTACCGATTATTCTATACTTGATACATTAAGTACCTTAGTTATTTTACGTTAATTTTAATATATATGAATAAATGTAAAATTTTATTAGTTTACTTAATAAGGATAGGTAAATAACAGACTTAGTTTATTAATAGTTAACTATATAATAAATAAGTTCTTTTTCTTAATCAATATTAAAGGGTTAATTTATTAATAATCAATTTAACCTAAATTATAATATTAAAAGTTAAAGGTTAAAAATAACCTCTATATTTGGTTTTGAAATAAAAATTTCAAAGTTGAGTTATAACTTAATTTATTATGTTCTTATTACAAGATGTTTTTGCTTTCACTGCAGTATTATCTAGTTTATTTGTTATTACATCTAAAAATCCAGTCATATCTGTAATATTTTTAATATCTGTATTTGTAAATTCAGCTTTATATTTAATATTAAGTGGAATAAGCTTTATAGGTATATCTTATATTATAGTATACGTAGGAGCTATCGCTATATTATTTTTATTTATACTAATGATGATTAATATCAAATTAACTGATATTTTAGAAGTAGGTAAAGAATATACTAAAAATCTTCCCTTAGCCTTTATGGTGGGATCTTTATTTATATTATCTATAGTTTCTATTATACCTTATAGTTTTCAAGATGTTTCTTTATTATCCGCTGCTAATATTATGTTAAATTTATTTAACTATATACTATCTGATTCTAGTTTATCACTTCAATCTCTATCTGTGCACGTAATAAATTATCCATTTAATGCTGATGCTCAATTACTAGATTTCAATCAAATTGAATCTCTAGGTCATAATTTATATACAAATGGATCTATATTATTTATATTTACTAGCTTAATCTTATTATTATCTATGTTAGCACCTATTGTATTATCAAATTTGTATAAAAGTAGCAATAAATAATGATTTATTTAAATATGTTACTACATTACTTAAATTTTTATAGAATAGGTTAAACTTTATAAGTTGCTATTACCTATAAGTAGGTATAAAAGAATAAAAACAAAATTAATCTTAATTATAACTATTAGGCAATGGAATATTTAAATAGTATTCCTATACTAAGGGTGAGATCAAAAAATTTAAATATACATATTGACTATGTTAGCAGCAGCAAAATATATCGGTGCTGGTCTGGCTACAATCGGTTTAGCCGGAGCTGGAGTTGGAATCGGAATTGTTTTCGGTAGCTTAATTACTGGAACATCTAGAAATCCCGCTTTAAGACCACAATTATTTGCTTATGCAATCTTAGGATTCGCGTTATCAGAAGCAACCGGGTTATTTGCTTTGATGATCGCTTTCTTATTATTATACTCTTAATTTATAATGAGACTATTCTTATTTAACCCCTTTCTTAAAATAGGAATTAAAGCCCTCTCAACTATAAATAATCCTGTAACACTACCCGCGTGAGGATTAAATTCTCCTCAACTCTACTTAAACGTATTAGAGCAGCGCATTCAAATCTCAGCGGACCTTAAAAGTAAATCGGGTGTATACTGTTGATATAATTTACTAAATGGTAATTATTATATTGGTAGCGCAATAGACCTTAGAAGTAAGATAAACGATTATTTTCAAGAATCTTATATTAGAGATAAAGCTAATCTTATTATTGTAAGATCTATATTAAAGTATGGTTTAGGTAATTTTGCTCTTATTATCTTAGAATATTCTTCTCGAGAAGAATCAATATCTAGAGAACAATATTGATTAGATTTATTAAAGCCTGAATATAATATCTTAGAAAAAGCAGGTAGTTCTTTAGGATATAAGCATAGTCTGGAAAGTATAGATAAATTATCTCGATTAGCTTTACGACGAAAACATTCAGATGAAGTAAGGCAAGCGATGAGCGAGACTAGAAAAGGAGAGGGAAATTCTTTTTATGGTAGAACTCACTCAGATGAAACTCGGGCTAAATTAAGGGAGATAGCTTTAAAAAGAGATAAGGCACCGCGCGCGGGTATTTTAGTTCAAGTAACTGATCTAAGAGACAATGTAGTTACTGAATACCCTTCAATACGTGAAGCAGCGAAAGCTTTAAATACTCATCTGTCCACACTGTGGAGAAGAGAAAAAAAGGGGATTACAAAACCTTATAAAGGCAGATATATTATAAGTGTCATACGAGATTAACTAACCACCTAAATGAGGGTTGTTCGCTTTAATGATCGCTTTCTTACTATTATACTCATAATTATTAGTAAGATAAACATTAAAATATATATATATCCCCTTTATTTAACCTATCTATAATATATCCATATCCAAATCTGTAAAGAAATAATGTTTAATTTTTAGATAGAACTAGTCGATAACATATCTGTTTATATAAATAGAAATAATAGGTGTATTAGCATTATCTCTATCAACTTTAATAAATATAGATCTATAATCAATTTTTTTTTTGTTTTTAATTCTAATATAGAATAAAACATTAATGAATGATTAAACAATTTATAAAAAGTTTGAAAATGCAAGATTATATCCTTTTGACTAAATGTAGTGAAATAGTCAAATAGACTAATAATAAGTCTGGTATTTATGGTTAATTAAATTTGATGAATGTATAATCTTATAAATGTACTAGAACCATGCTAAAATATAATTTATTATTGTTATCCTTCGAGTTGTAAATTGAAAAATTGAGATTTACTAAAAATTCAAGCAATAAATCAGTAAGTAATAAGCAAGTAAGGTCTTAATAATTTTTTTTAACTATTTTATAATATAAATATATTGAATGAAAAATTCAATTGAACCATCATAATATTTATTTAACTATATACAACACAACCATAATATATTGTTGTAAGTATTGCTGTAAGTAGTAATATGTATTAACATACTATTTAAGATAAAATACTAAAATATATTTATTATATAATTATAAAAAATAATCTATATACATTAAAAGTATCGGTGATTATATGGAAAACACCAGAAATTAAAGTAATTTAAAGGGGCTATTATGGATGACATAGCAAATTTATAATAAAAGGAGATATATATCAAAGCTATCAATATTACGGGAAAATAACTAAGTTATTTTATCAAGAGATGATAAAATTTTTATTATTTCAAGATAGAATGCTCTATTAAGAGAGAAAACTAAACCTGTTCTTTCCTGATAGAAGGCTTAAACTCTTTTTCTATCTTAAGATGGCGATCCTAAGGGAAACCTTATTATTATTACTTCCTGAAACAAAACATTGTAGTAAGGAAAGGAAAGGAAATCAACTGAGACTCTGAAAGTAACGGCGAGTGAAATTAGACTAGCCAATTCATCAACTATCTAAAGCTAATAGTAATTATACGTAGGCCGTGTATTATTCTCTTTAATAAGGAGAAAATAAGTAATAATATATTAATGTTATTACTTAACCATAGAAGGTGATAGTCCTGTAGTAGCTTTTTAAACTTAAAAAAAATAGTTTAAATTATAAACAATTAAATTGTAATATTATTAATAAGATAGTGATTGATTTATAAGTACGATGGAAGATACTCTGTCGGAATATAAGGGGTACCATCCTCTAAGGCTAAGTATTATAAATTTAGCGATAGTGAATAAGTACTGTAAAGGAAAGTCATGTTGCGTTTCTGTAAACGTATAAAAACAAGTATGAAATAGTAGTTCTATAAGCAATTATAATTTAACTTAATATGTTAAATGATAATGTACCTTTTGCATAATGGGTGAATTGCTTGCCCAGAAGAATTGTGAAATTCTTTGTAACACTGACTCATGACCTATTATTGGTCGGTATTTAGATAGGCATCTAAATGCTAACGGTGAACCCTAAGGATATTATTATAGTATCTATGGAAATACCGTGGGAAGCTTATAAATCGTAGGAATGAAATAGATATTTAGTTAGTATATCCTTTTTATATAGCCCTGTAACGACTTGATGGCAAACCATCAGACCGATTTTATCGGTAACACGTCAGCACTCAAACATTCCAAAAAATTATGGTAAATATGTTTTACTATTTTCTCCTTCAATTCTGCAACTAAGCACAACCACTTCAATCGGTGGAAGCGTTGTCTACTTTATTAGTAGTTAAAGTTGTAATGGATTTAATATAACTAAATTAAACAGGTAAACAGAGACACCTATATTTATTAATTAAAAATGATACACAAATTATCTAGATCTTATCGAACTTCTGTTAAGGCTCATCTAGAAATCACTCCAGAATTAGATGAAATCATTATTGGTAGTCTGTTAGGAGATTTATCTTGTGAAAGAAGAAATATAAATTCGAACACTCGATTACAATTTAAACAATCTACAATCAATGAACCTTATGTGCACCATCTATATTCACTATTTAAAATTTATTGTGGATCTAAACCTATAACTTTATCAAGATTTGATGATAGACCTAATAAAATGAAAGAGTATAGTTCTATTAAATTTCAAACTCTAAGTTTACCTTGTTTTAATAAGTATAGAGATTTGTTTTATAACTCAGAAGGTGTAAAATTTATACCTGATAAATTAGAACAATTACTAACTATAAAAGGTTTATCTTATTGAATAATGGATGATGGATATAAATCAGGTCAAGGATTTTATATATCTAGTGAATCTTTCACTTTAATGGAGCATGAACTATTGGTAAAGATTTTAAAGAATAAATTTGATTTAAATTGTAACTATCATAAGCACACAAATGGTTATAGAATATACATATTTAGTAATTCTAAAGATAAACTATTAAGTTTAATTAAACCTTATTTACTAAATCAATTTTATTATAAATTTGACCTCAAAGAGGATTCAATATAATTATTTAAGTAGGTAGTTACCCCCCATTTTCAGGTGATAAATTATACAATTTAATTTAGTTAGGATAGAAGTAGTAATATAAATAGATGTATTTACCTAAGATTTCTATGAGTTTAAGGTATAGTCTAATCCTATATGAAAATATAGGTATAAATGCAGCAAGTTAATAGCAGTAGCAAGGTTAAAATCCCTAGCGAAAGCGACTGCTTCTATATCAACAACTGTATGAATAGAACCGGGTTAAGTTACTACTATTAGACCCGAAGTGAGGTGATCTTGCCATGATCAGGTTATAATGGACCGAACGGGTGAATGTTGCAATATTCTCCGATGAATTGTGGTAAGTAGGTGAAAGACTAATCATACCTCTATAGCTGGTTTTCCACGAAAGATATTTAAGTATCGCATCATAATATAAATTTAGGGGGGTACAGCACGTTGAATTTCAGACGAAAGTTAAATTGGGGGGCCTTGAAATCCTACCTTTGAAAATTAACCTCGGAATATCCTAAATTATTATATGATAGTCAGACTATTCATGATAAGGTGGGTAGTCAAAACGTAAACAGACGTGAGCACGTGTTTAAGGTTCCCCAAAACCGTTTAAGTGAAATTAAGGAAGTTTTCTCTTGGATACAACTATTAAGTTAGCCTGGTAGTCGCGATCTTTTAAAGAGTGTGTAACAACTCATTAGTCTAAGTTGGGGGAAAGCGCCTAAAATTTAACGGGTCTTAAAACGGTTACCGATACCGTGTTATTTTAATTATCTTTTTTTAATTTAATTAAAATAGGTAGTGGAACATTCAGAGCGGACGAAAAATAGTGTTTCATTATTTGGACGCAACTGAAGAGATAATGCTGACATGAGTAACGTAGAAAGAAGTTATAATACTTCTCGCCGAATACGAAAGGGTTATTAAGCAAGGTTAAACCGCTTAATGTGATATCGGTCTCTAAGGTTTTAGACTAACGTTTAAACTGATGAGTTTGTGTTCGAATTTTTCTGTAGCTAATAATAGGGAGCGGAGCTAGCTGCTTCAGCAACAGAACTTGAAAAATAGTTAACAATCAGGATCGACGCTCGATGATAATTAATCTAAACATGTCTGCTAAAGTGGTAATTGATTATTGTTAGTTATTAGAGTTATTAGATAATATTCGTTATAGAATTTATTAACTATAACTCATTATAGTTATAAATAGCTATAATTCGGGGAGTGTAACAACGATCATACATGGTTTACTTTAAAAGGCAAAAAGAGTTTACTGTGTATACGAATACCGTACCCTAAACCGACACTGGTTCGTAGGTAGAGAATACTAAGGCGCAGAGATAATACTTGTAAAGGAACTCGGCAAACTTTCCTCATAAGTTAGACGACATGAGGAGCCGTCTAAATGACGGTGGCACAGAATCGGAACCCCCGACTGTTTACTTAAAACACAGATATCTGCGATGATTAAATTATTTGTATAGATGTCGAATTTTGCCCAATGCCATTAATATAAAGAAGGTGAGTTATTTTACCGACTGAAAATCTGGTCAATGGCGGTCTTAACTATAAGGATCCAAAGGTAGCAAAATTCATTGTCCGCTAAATACGGTCCTGCATGAATAAAGTAACGATGGGTTCACTGTCTCTACAAGTATCTCAGTGAAATTGAATTAGCCGTGCAGATGCGGTTTGCTTATGGTTAGACGGGAAGACCCTATGCAACTTTACTGTAAGTTGTTATCATGTTTTTTTAATATAGGTGTAGCAATATAAGGTAGTCGATAAGACATAAGTGAAAGACCTTAACTATCATTAATTAAACATTAACCTCGAGGACGTAGATAGACTAGACACACTTCTAGTTCGCTTTGTTAAATAGTATGATCTTGTTATAAGTACAATATTTAATATTGCAGATAATGACGTTACTAGGGAGATATATGACAACTTGGCAGTTTGTCTGGGGCGGACGTCTTTAATAGAGTATCAAAGACACCCAAAATTTAATTATATATATATATTTATATATTCTTTTTTAAATGTGAGGAATTTCATTAAATATAAGGTATTTTTATTATGTAAAGTTAACATTTTTAAAGGTTTGCTAATATCGAATGGAGATCGATTGACCATGTAAGGTTAATAAGGTGTAATGGCTAAAGCAAGCTTAACTGAGTGACCGATAAGTCAAACAGGTACGTAAGTAGGGCATAGTGACCCGGCGATATATTATGGAATAGTCGTCGATAAATAGATAAAAGTTACGCTAGGGATAACAGGTTAGTCGCGGTTGAGAGTTCATATGGACACCGCGGTTCGACACCTCGATGTCGACTCATCCTATCCTCCGGGTGTAGGTGCTTGGAAGGGTTCGGCTGTTCGCCGATTAAAAGGGTACGTGAGTTGGGTTCGATTGAATCGACAAAATGAAACCAAAAATAAAGAATATGAAAAAGACACAAATATTTAATTCTAATAATAAATCTCTTGATTTAGTTAATCTTAAAAAATTGTCATCACTACCAGTAGAACTTCACTCAATATTAATTGGTATTATGCTAGGGGATGGTGGAATATACCGTTCATCGCCAACAGCTAATGCTAGATTTGAAATGAGTTTAGGAACAAAATATCAAAAATTTGCTGAATATTTAGGTGAATTATTTAAAGAATATATGAGTAATCCTGTAAAAAGTATAAACATAAAAGGTAAAACTAATAATTATACTAATTATAGATTTAAAACAGTTTCTTTACCGGTATTCAATCAGTATCACGATATGTTTTATATATTTAATACTGATAAGAAAAATTATGTTAAAATAGTTCCCTTTAATATTAATGAATTAATAAATCCAATTGTATTAGCTTATTTAATTATGACAGATGGAAATTTTGATGCAAGTCGAAATAGAGTACGTATTTATACCAATAGTTATAAAAAAGATGAAGTGGTTAAATTAGCGGATGCTATAATGAATAATTTAAAAATATATACTGGTGTACTACATGATAGAAATGATCAATGAATTTTAACTATAGGGGCTAAAAATTTAGAATTATTGAGAAACAGTGTTTCTCCGCATTTTCATTCTTCAATGCTATATCATATAGGCATTTTAGAAAAAACTTAAGCCCCCTTTTTTTTTATAATAATATTTTGAGCGAGAGCCCCATATTCATTCCTTATTTTTAGCCTTTAATGTTATTTCTTATAAATGGTATTGGTTAATTTAAGGTTTGAATATGCAAACCGGAGAAATTACAAGGAAGACTGTTTAGAATAGTCCTTTATTTTTATGAATGGAAAGATGAATAACAGTTAATTTGTAGCCGAGCTTGATTCAGTGAAATAATATAATATTGTATAGATCAAGAAGGTTCAACGACTAATAGGTGAGTATCACTAACAATAAACCTAACACGAATTTCCGGCATTAGTGTAGAATATAAATAAATATATGTACATTGATGATGACATAGTCTGAACAGTAGCGTGAGTTACTGAAGTAGTGAATAAAGAGTCATTACGATAACACAATTGTTAATACGACGTGAGTCAGTATGGATCCTATCTTCCATAAGGAGATAAAGTCAAAGGGGAAGGGCCTCTCAGTACGAAAGGATCAGATGGCTGTGTTTCTATAGTGTACCAATTGTTGAATCGTTATTAGTTTAAAAGATAGGTAATGTATTATTAATTCATGGCATAATCCTTTATAGTGGAGTAATACCGTATATAGGAGTAATGATAAATAACGTAGTATTAAATAGAATGTTAACAATCTAGCATGTTCCTTATATAATACGTTATGAAATTATCATATGTTACAATAAAATTTTACAAAATAGTAGGTCTGGCATCGTTGGGTAGCCACAAACATAACGGATAAGAGCTGAAAGCATATTAAGCACGAAACCGTTCCCTAGAGACTAAAAAATTATTTAATATTTAGCTGATAAGTTACATATTTATATATTTATCTTTAAAGGAATACCTAGGATGAATATTTAATTATTTAATGTCTCCTCTACAAAACTTTTGTGTAAAAAGCTTTAGAATTTGGCTTAGGCTTAGGATTTGTATTAAGTCTTTAAATAGATTTATAAGTTGCTATAGGTTTAGAAATAAGCTTAGGTTGAGGAGTATAGGTTATATTCTTAAATTTAATAAGAAATAGACTATTTCTTAGGTTATATAGGATGCTTGTGAAAGAGATGAAAGTCTTTAGCCTCTTTAATGAGGTAGCTTAGCATTACTAATTTATTAATAACTTTCTGGTTCCATATACAATATTTACACATTATTAATTAATTAATAGTACGTTTTATTTACCTTAATACTCTAATTATTTTACTTAGGTATTATAACTATTATATACCTATTATACATAATATTATTTATTGATAATTAGGAGATATAAATTTTTAAAAATGATTATATATATATACATATATATTTTATAATTTATAATTATGAATTATTTAGGCATAGAAAAAAGATCATATTACAAATTATTTCTAATACCAGTATCCTTAATTTAGAGTAGCTTAGGTGCTAAGCGAACATGCTGAAATTGGTAGCCAGTCTTTTCTTAAGCAAAAGTGGATATAATCCGTAAGAGTTCGAGTCTCTTTGTTCGTAGCTTTAGTTTCCTGATCTTGCTATTTTACATTAATTGCCTATATTATATATTTTTATAAATTTATACCCTAATCTATTATATATTATAATGCATATTAAAAAAATAGTTATATATTTTTATAGGGGTAAGATAATTTAATACTTACCCCTTTTTATTAGCCGTCGTCAAATTAATAAATAATTTAGCAAACAAAGGCGAGTATGCTGAAATTGGTAACCAGGTCGTATTTAGGATACGATGATCTTCAGATTTTAAGAGTTCAAGTCTCTTTACTCGTATATTTTTCGAACTTATAGTGTTCATTTTAATTCTTATCATTTATTTAAATTTACGATTCTATTTTAATAAAATTTTCATAAATAATTATTAAATTAAATGAAACTAACTTATTCTATTAATAATTTTCAGTTGTAAATTATCTTATTTATAAAGAGATAGTATAAATAAATTAAGATATAAATTATAGTATATTGAACTGACCTTAAATATTAAAGTTGGATATAATATTTATTTTCCATTAATTATAATTAAATATTCTAACATCTTTAGCTAAATTGGTTAAAGCATTTGCCTTCGAAGCAAAGTATTATGAGTTCGAGTCTCATAGGATGTTGGATTTAAACTACTTTTCATATTCATTCAAAGAAATTATTTATTATTGTTATTCATAAGATTTATAAAAAATTCATTCAACTATTTTTTTAAGAACGGGTATCGTTTAGTGGTAAGACTTCTACCTTCCAAGTAGTTAATATCAGTTCGATTCTGATTGTCCGTATCTTTATATAAGACAAATATAATAATTATTAAATTGACATATATATTTTAAAGTGCGGTTACTCTCCCGAGTAAAATTTTATATCTTAGGTTTTTACAAATTATAAATTTAATTAGACTTTCATTTAATCAATTAAGTTTCATAAGGAATATTTATTTAACATAAATGTAAATTGTATTAAAATCTTATAAATTTTTACCAAAAACTTTGAAATAGGTTACCTTGAGGTTGATCCTTAAAGAGTGACACAAGTAGATACTTAATTATCTTTACGATCTCTTATTTTATAATAGGAATCAAAATAATTTACTTAAAAAATATAAAAATTTTCAGGTATATTTAAAACAAAAACACACACAACAAAATTTCATATAAAAATTTTAATATCTTACATGTATCTTATATGTATATATATATATATATAATACTTTTTTGGTTAGAATCGTAATAATTAATATCTCACTAACTACTAATATCATCTTATTTTATATATAATTTTAATTTTTACATAATATATATAAACAGTGTTGATGATGAAGGTATAGAAAAATGTTAGTCAAACTTTTAGAAAAAATCTAAATAGTTTATATTATATATGTAATTGTTATACCTATATATATATACCCTTTGTGGTTTATAATAAATAAATGATAACTTTATTATTATTAATTCCTATAATAGGAAGTTTATGTTTAGTTCCCTTAAAAGAACTAGATTCCCGAGAATTAGTTGATGCTCCTGAATCTTTAAAAATACAAAATGAAAATAGAAAGCAACTAATGAAACAAATAGCTTTAATAACCTCAATAGTTAATTTAATAGTAGCAATAATTATTTGAATACAATTTGATCCAAGCACAACTCAATATCAATTTATAGAAGAATATACAGGATTAAGTCTATATAACCAAATAGGAAATATAGAAATATCTTTACCTTTTATCCATTTTTTTGTAGGTATTGATGGTATATCAATATACTTTGTACTATTAACTGCTTTTATAACACCAGTATGTATATTATCTAATTGAGAAGATATTACCACAAAAATAAAATATTATTTAATATCGTTCTTAATTTTAGAAACGTTACAAATAGCTGTATTTGTGGTACTAGATCTATTAGTTTTCTATGTATTCTTTGAAAGTGTATTAATACCACTCTTCTTAATTATAGGTATATGGGGTGCTGGAGTACCTAGAATAAGAGCTTCATTTATGTTATTCTTATATACTTTATTGGGTTCATTGTTAATGTTATTAGCTATAATGGTAATTTATAATAACTATGGTTCAACTGATATCCAGTTAATATCTTTAAAAGAAATTTCTTTAGATAGTCAAAAATGATTATGATTAGCTTTCTTTATAAGTTTCGCTTTTAAAACTCCTTTGTTCCCATTTCACATTTGATTAAACTTTGCTCACACATCGGCTCCTTTAGGAGGAAGTATAATCTTGGCAGGTGTTATATTAAAGTTAGCTACTTATGGTTATTTACGAATACTAATTTCAATATTACCTGATGCTACAAATTATTTTTCACCCTTAGTACAAACAATAGCTATTATTTCACTAATTTATGCTTCGCTAGCTACTATTAGACAAACTGATATTAAAGGAGTGGTAGCTTATAGTTCTGTTGCTCATATGGCTGTGGTGGTTTTAGGTTTATTCTCCAATAATATTCAAGGAATTCAAGGTGCTATCTTATTAAGTTTAGCTCATGGTTTTGTAAGTCCGGCTTTATTTATATTAGTAGGTGGAGTTTTATATCATCGATATCATACTAGAACTGTAAACTATTATAGAGGTATGGTTTTAACTATGCCTATCTTTACTATTATGTTATTCCTATTTACATTATTCAATATGGGTACACCTTTATCTGCTAACTTTATTGGTGAATTCTTATCTTTAGCCGGAGTATTCCAAAGAAATCCAGCTATAGCTGCTTTAGGAGCAACTGGAATATTCTTCTCTGCTTGTTATTCTATTTGATTATATAGTAGAATTGCTTATGGATCCCATAGTAAATATATACCTGTAACTTCTGATATTTCTAGAAGAGAATTTATGTTACTGTTACCTTTACTTATTGCTACTTTAGTTTTAGGAGTTTTCCCTAATATTATATTGGATAGTATTGCATTATCAGTATCTACATTATTATATAATGTATAATAAATACATTAGAGAAATTTTATTATTTTAATCTATTATTATAATTATTATTTAATTCTTTCATTATATAGTCAAATGATTATATTTATTCACTTTATAAGTATTTATTATAATAAATTGTATTGGAATATGTAAATAAACCTTCTGTATAAACCCCTTCTCTCTTTACAAAAAATATTCATAAGACTATTGTATATAATACTTTTTATACTATATGTATAAATGTTTTACTGTGTATAAATATTTATACATTAGGTTTAAGTATTTAAAGTTATAAAACTTTACTATATTTGAATTCCTTTAGATATTTTATAAGCTTATGACCAATTATTATATCATCTATTTATTTAAATGTATCATATCCTTTATTTTATTTTATTGTTAGGTTCTGACGATGTGTATGGTAAGTGATTTATTTAAAGATACCAATACTTATTAATAATTATAAATAATTTTGGAATTAAGCTAAAGATTGCTATATATAAAATATATTATATATTCTGTATTATTTATATAATATAATATATATATTTATACACATTATATATATGCTAGCAGCTAGATTATATTTTATAGTAAACATATTAATTATATAATCCTGACAAGTATCTTTTTTAATCTTATAATAAAAGTTAATATATTTAAAGTTTCATAGATATTAGCTTAAATAAGAAATATATAAAATATATAAACTAAATTTTAATTATGTTAGAAACTGTTTTTAACTTCTTGGAGGTTTTAGTTGTTCTAGTTCCAATGTTATTGGCTGTAGCCTTTATGACAATTATTGAACGAAAACAATTAGCTGCTATGCAACGAAGAGTAGGACCCAACACAGTAGGTATTTATGGTATTCTTCAACCATTCGTATAGAGTGGCACTTTCGTAAGTGATTAACTATTCAAGTATTCTTCCTTAAATTTTACCTTTAATAATACATATGGAAAATTTATAAAGGTAGGTAAAATTTTAATTAATACAAAAATATAATATGTTTAACTTAAAACGACGTGTAAAAATAAGACTATATGCTGGAAAACTAAGTTTGATCTAATTGACTGATTGATAAAATATACATAATTAGTTAACTAGCAGGAAAATATTTAATTCCTCAACGATCAAACGTCTTATAAAGTTAAAAACTTTGATGATATGATCTACCTTAACTACATTTTTATGGGTAAGATGTCAAACAATTATTATTAATTAAATATTTTTATTTAATTTGTACTTTATTATATTCTATTGTATTAATGTGTATTCTGTTGAACTATTATATTACATTAACAATATTTCTAAATTATAATTTTAGTGAAGATATTTCACTATTGAGTATACCATTTTTAATTTCTCATCCTGGTAAATTATATAGATTTGTTTTAAATAAAACACTGTGACCTAGTTTAAAAAATAAAAAACATACATCTATAGACCATTGTAAAAATTTTAGTTTAACCATAATTTATTTAAAAAGAAATGATGAGGTATTTCAGGCATTTATAAATTGACCTTTCTACCTTCTAGATATTTTTATTATTAAGGATCTTCTATCAATTTAGGTCAAAGGTTTAAATACCATTTTGTAAGTGGAAGCAAACAAACAGGGTTTTTAGCTTTATTCTTAAAAGTTTTTGGTTGAACACAATTTTCTGTAACTGTGGTAGAGACATGTTCACCACATCAATTAATAGAACGAGAAAATTGATATTTAAATAATTACCATCCTTTATTAAATGTGTTAACCCAATCCCATACAGATCCTAGAACCATATTTAAATCTTCTCCTATTAAAAATCTAAAAATAAGTACAACTCTAAAAGGTAGAAAGGCAACTGATCAAACTAGAGCTAAAATGAGTGCATCTAGAACAGGAACCAAAAATCCTCATTTTGGGAAAAGTTTATCTAAACATGTTTTAGATGCAGCAGCAATATTATCAGGTACTCCTATTTATGTATATGATCAAAAAACATTTAAACTTATTAATGGTAAACCTTTTAGAAGCATAAGAGAAGTAGCTAAAATTTTACCAATTAGTACCGTTACAGTCCCTAAAAAAATTAGATACTCATAAACCTTTTAAAGGTTTTTATTATTTTAGTAAACTACAATAAATAAATATAAAAATGTAAATGTAATAATCTAATAACTTTTTATCACATATAATTATTCTTTTTATAAAAATTTTTATCTTATCTTTATGTATCAGTTTAATTAATTCAATGTATTTCATATAGATATAAAATATATAAATTAGATTTAATTAAGTTAAGGTGTCAGTGATGCTTTAAAATTGGTTGTTAAAGAAACTATAGTACCGGCTCAAGCAAATAAAGTATTATTCTATTTAGCTCCTATATTAACTTTAATTTTTAGCCTTTTAGGTTGAGGAGTAATACCCTTTGGTGAAGGTTTAGCTTTATCTGATTTTTCTATGGGATTATTATATACTGTAGCACTGTCATCTTTAGGTATATATGGAGTATTATTAGCTGGTTGATCAGCTAATTCTAAATATGCTTTCCTAGGGAGTCTACGATCTACTGCAAGTATGATTTCATATGAATTAATTTTAAGTACTGCTATTATAATAGTAATTTTATTAGCAGGTTCTTTTAATTTTACGGCTATTATAGAAAATCAACAATCTGTTTGATATATTATTCCTTTACTTCCTATTTTTATTTTATTTTTTATTTCAATCTTAGCTGAAACTAATAGAACTCCATTTGATTTACCAGAAGCTAAAATATAAATATGATTTGGTTTCACATACTATTTATATGCTGGGAAATCCTTAATATATCTACAAAATTGTTTGTAAAAATGATAATATTTGGCTAATCAGCAGTTTAATGAATAAACTCAATGACTTAACAAAGTAGCCCTGTAATAAGGGTAAGATATAGTCTGAATTATTGCTCAATTACCTTTATAAGTATTTTAAATTAGTTGAATATTATAATATAGCAATAGTGTATTAAATTATATAGTTATTTATGCTTAGTTGTTATTACAGTAATTATATATAGTATAGTCAATTTTTTAACTCGACTAGATGCAAACATATATATATGTGGAAGTTTATTACAAACACCTGAACCTTTGGATACCTTTTTATATATTAAAATAGAAAAGTTGTTTTATCCTATCGAAGTAAGTTATTCAATAAATCAAGTATCTATGCTTTTATTTGTATATAGGATGATGTGAGATATATAGGTTTTTCTAATAATTTGTATAAACGTTTATTAGACCATTTAGCAGGTCGTAAAAGTAACTTAGCTTTACAACGTGCTTTATCAAAATATGGTCCATATAAATTTAAATTTGTAATCTATAGCTATAGCTCTTAGAGTCTTCCTTCTATAATTGAATTAGAAACATTATATATGTCTTATTTTCCATTAGATAGGCTATATAATTTACTAGTACTGCTACTTCAATGTATGGATATAGGCATACAGATCAAGCTATTCAAAAAATGAAAAATAGATTTCTGGATATAACTAATTATCCAATGTTTGGTAAAACACATACTCCTGAAGCAATAGCTTTAATTAATAACCCTGGTTCTTAAAATCCAAGATTTGGTATAACTCTTTCTTCTGAAACACGTGCAAAAATATCTAATAAATTAAGTACACTAGTATCTTTATGCGATAAATATATTAATTACATTTAACTTTAAAAAATAATACTGAATTTGCATTATATATTGGATGCCGTAAGGTAACAATAGGACGATATTAAAAATCTGGTAAAGTTTACCTAAATAGATATTATTTTATAAGTCCTACTGAAAAGTAGAAATAATTTGGAATCTGAACTAGTTGCTGGATTCTTCACTGAACACAGTGCTATTATTTTTGTATTCTTTTTCTTAGGTGAATATTGTTCTATAGTCATTATGAGTGCTTTATCAGCTATTTTATTTATGGGTGGTTGATTAATGCCAGAATTGTTTGTAAATGATACAGTAATCAATCTACAAAGTATAATATTAGGAATAAAAACATGTATATTTTGTTTCTTTTTCGTATGATTTAGAGCTACACTACCTCGATTAAGATATGATCAATTAATGTTATTTATGTGAACTGCTCTATTACCTATAGCTATTGCACTAACTGCATTAGTTCCAAGTATTTTAGTGGCTTTTGACATAGCTCCTTATTAATTAAAAATATTTAAAATTATCATTGTTATAATATATATATATATATCAATCTAATTATTTATTGTATAAATATATCCATATATATATCCCCCCTTCTGTATTAAAAATTTTATCATCTAGGAACATGATATAAGAGGAAGAGAATAATTATAAAAATGTTAAATATATTTGTTATATATTGTATCTAGTTGGTATTATTATAAATAAGATATAATTGATTATTAAAATCAGTAAAAGAAGTAAGTATAAAATAAATTAATTAAATATTTACCGAAATAAACCACACAATTAATTTATATATAATTATACTAAATAGGGTGATGCCTGATTGGTAATAGGGGTTTTCTGTAAAAAAATTGATCTTCGATCATTATTGGTTCAATTCCAATTCACCCTAATATTATTATTTTACATATAAGTTTTAACCGATTCTATACTAATTTTGATCTACTAATTATTATTATGATACTAGTTTTAATTAACTTCCATTGAGAAATTTAATACTAAAATTTAATATCAAATTTATATATTTAATGTTATTTCTAATGTATTATGGAATATTCTATATACTTTCTAGGTGATAAAATAAAAGGCTGTAGCATAATTGGTTAATGCAATTCGCTCATAATGGATCTTATGTGGGTTCAATTCCCGCCGGCCTTAAACTCTAAACCTAAAATTAACTAAATAACTTATAAATCAGCAATATTCAGAATATCGCATAAGATATAATTTAATCTCTTAATGAATTATTACAAAAAATTTAGGTTATTATTCTTAAAACAAAAATTTTCAATGTATAACTTATATATATATTCCTCTCTTATCTAAATATAAGATAATAATTAAAATTAATAAGGATATATGGTAGAGTCTGGTTTAATACGACCGTCTTGAAAACGGTTAAACATAGTAATGTTTCATGAGTTCGAATCTCATTGTATCCGTTCAATGTAATAATTTTTCCTTGTAACCTTAAAACCTACAGTTGGTTATTCTGTTTTATCAAAATTTATTTTCTAATAGTATTTTAATATTTTTATATTAAAAATACCTTTAATCTATATTGAAGATATTATCTATTACAAATCCTTAGTATACAGGTATACTAATTATAACCTAATTTTTTTAGATGTTCAATAGATAGAAATAGATAGATAGAAAAAGGTGTGACATATATCTTATATAAGATAAACTAAATAAAAATGAAACATTTAGATGTAAAAAGAACGGATTATCAAGTTTTCCCTTCCCATTTAGTTGATCCTTCACCTTGACCAATCTTAACAAGTTTTGCATTATTTACATTTACAGTATCAGCTGTTTTATATATGCACGGATTTGCTAATGGTGGTACATTATTAACATTAGGTTTCTTACTAACAGCTGGAGCTATGACATTATGATTTAGAGATGTAGTTACTGAAAGTACTTATCTAGGACATCACACATTTGAAGTTAAAAAAGGTTTAACTATAGGTGTGGCTTTATTTATTGTAAGTGAAGTTTTTGCTTTCTTATCTGTATTTTGAGCTTACCTACACTCAAGTTTAGCTCCTACTATTGAAATAGGAAGTTCTTGACCGCCTTTAGGTATTACTCCTTTAGATCCTTTTGCGATACCTTTATTAAATACTCTAGTATTATTATCAAGTGGTGCTTTTATTACTTGAAGTCACCATGCTTTAATACAAGGTAATAGATCAGGTGCTATTTGAGGAGGTATCTTTACTATAATTTTAGCTTTAATATTTACAGGACTACAATATGTAGAATATTCTACAGCTGGATTTACAATAGCTGATTCTGTTTACGGAACTGTTTTCTTTGCTGCAACTGGTTTACACGGTCTGCATATTATAGTAGGAACGATCTTTATTGTAATAGGGCTATTAAGAATATTTGCATATCATTTAACAGAAAATCACCATTTAGGTTATGAAAGTGCTATACTTTACTGACATTTTGTTGACGTTGTTTGATTATTCTTATTCATTCTTGTATATTGATGAGGTTCTTAATTTTTTTAGAACTTTTTGTTTTAACTCCCCCCTAATTATAGTTTACAGATATTAAATTTATGGATCTAAGAAATAAATTTATAAACAATCTATTTAAATTTTAAATTATACTTATTTATTTGTTAATTATTAATGTATAGTTAATATACATATGCATAGTTTTAATCTTCAAAATGGCTAAAGTTATGAATATAAATTTTATATCCATCATATTTTTTTCTTAATAAAGAAGTAATAGATGCAATTAACATTTCATCAGATGTTAGATAATCACTTAAATAAAAGGATATTTTTTGTTTCCCATCATAAATGCTTAATGCATAAGGAATCATTATTCCATCGATTGTTCTAGTTTCTAAATCCATAGTTGCAAACTTATAATAAATGTGTGAAGCTCCAATAACTTTAGTTAAATATTTCATATTTTTAATATTCTTTTGTTTAATAATTAATTTCCCTTCTGTAAAAATATAAGTGTGTTCATGTAACTCTCGAGTAAAAGAAGATAAATCATTATAATTATCCATTTTATCAATAAAAGTTAATAAAGTTTTATCACCTATTTTTAATTCCACTATTTGTTCTTTGAAATTTACTGAATTATAAGCTTTAGAATTAGGTTTTTTAATTATTGCACTAAGATAATTAGAAGTAAATTTATACTCACCTCATTGTGTACAATCCATAGTATTTGGTAATTCATACCCTTTAAATGTAAAAGTTTGTTTAGGTAATGTAACTCGACTGAATCGAGTAGGAAACTCTCGATTATCAAGTATTTTATACATAAATATGACTTTATTAACCGAAACTAAATGATATTATTCTGTTTTGATACTCCTATATTCATTAAAGATATATAATAATAGTTTATAATCATTTTTAGTAATGGTTTGCATTCTAGAAATAGTTCTAATTAAACCATTTTCTAGTTCTATTTTTAAATTGAACAAGAATTCTTTTATCTGACTCTTTAATAAATCGATCTAATTCTAATACAAATTGTTTAAACCACTTAAGTATCATTTCAGGAGTTAATATTTTATTATTTAAAACATGGATTGATTCATTTCAAGAATTTATTTGATTTGTATTCATAAGAGTATTAAAATAAATAATTAAAACAACAAATCCTCAAAAATAATTATTATATATATATAACTATTCATAAATAACTATTATTTACAATGAAGAATTAAGATATGGGACCAAATATACCTACAAGTTCATTCACATCTCTAAATTGACTCTTCTTCATATAGGGGTGTATATATATATTTTTATGGGTTTTTAAGGGTTACCCCCCTACTCCAACAAGGATAGTAAGAAACAGCAAGTTCATCACTCAAAGTATATAATACAATCGCACAATTAGGTTGCATATATATATACATATATATTATTATTAGATATAATAATATGTAACATATTTACTTGGGTAAATTTAAGTAAATAACTCATACGACATCGCAAAACTTATCTAGGTAACCTTATTATCTAACATTTTATTTATCATTTTTGGTATAATATTAATAGTAATAGCAATAGGATGGTAGAATAGTAGATAAAATAAAGAAAGAGAAGTTTAAATAAGAATTTTAATATTGCTTCAAAATTTAATACAAAAACTAAGTAGTACTGACTTTAAGTTAACTAATTCAATGATAAAAGATAAAAATATGATATTCTACTATAATATGCAAGATAATTTAAAATATACTAGTTTAAAATTGAAATTATCTACTATACTTAATGCGTATTTTAAACATTTTGGTTATTTAACAAGTGAACCTATAATTAATATAACACCAAAAAAATTGAATATACATATATTTTATTATAAAAAAGATGTAGTCAGTCAAAATTTTATTAACCAAAGATATCAACAAATTTATTTTAATATATTAAGACGAAGTATCAAAAATAGATTGAGTAAAGCTAATTTAGTCAAAAATATTGCTTCTGTTAATTCTAATTCTTTAAGCTCGGATAGTTTAGATAATTCTACTTTATATGCATCATCCTTACCTTTAACTTTTAAAAATAAACAGATAAATAGTATTAAATTAAAAGCTGAAAAATTAGCTAATAAACTGATAAAACGAGTTAAATTTAACAGTTATAATGGTTTATTGAATACTTATTATTTAAATAGTTTAGGGTTTTTATTATCTCATTTATTACAAACTCATGTAGAAGTAGAATTAGTTAGATTAACTTATCCTTATCATGAAAGCAAAATACTTTCTGAATTAGTAGGAATAAATGGCAAAACCCTTTCTTATTCTAGAATTAAATACTTATTATTAAATAAATCTAAAATATTGACTCCTGTAACTTATATTTTTAATAACAAAGTTATAAATAGTATTAGTTCTATTACTCCTAATAGTATTTTAAATACAAAGAATGATGATGATTTATTTAAACAAATTTTATTGAATAATAAATTATCGGATAATAAAAATTTTACTAAATCTTATGAATCTAATGAGTATATTCATTATAATAAGGAGTTATTGACTTATTTAACCGGTATTAAATTAAAAATTTCAGGAAGATTAGCTAAACAAAGAGTTGTACCTAAACGAACAGTAAAAACAGCTTATAAGGGTGGTATCTCCGATAATAAGTATAATATTGTTGAATCATCCACATTTACTCATAAAAATAAAAAAGGTGCTTTCAGTATTAGAATTTGGTTGAGTCATGGTAAAATTAGTTAAATTTTAAATATTTTAATTACATCCGATATCACTTTATTATTCAATGAATATGTATTTTACTTATTATATTTTAAGCTATTTTCATCTTCTTAGTTAATTAAATTGTAAAATAGGGTTATAATATAGTTCATTCCTTTGTTATAAAATCTTAAGATAGGATAAAATTTAAAATCTATTTTTATATAGAAATCCCCCCATCATGTCTTTTGGGTTTAGGATTTTCGGATAAGGTAGCCATAATTAGTTATTACTTAGGAATATAACTATAAATTATTTGACTATTGGTAATAACTTATAGTTACTTACATAATAAAGAATGAATACCTTTTCAAGAATAGATAGTGTTGTTGGAATAGTGGTTCAAAGTTTATAAGGTATCTTTATATCCCTTAAGTTATTGAAAAATTAGCTACCTATTCCTTGTACTAACGGTACCGCATTTTGTATAGTATACATAGCTATTAATACTAAACATCAGAATATATAAGGTCCGGCTATGATTTTACCTTTTCAGTGAAATCAATGATTATTGTGCTATCTTGTGCGTGGTATACATTGATTATATCTTGTTTCACGACATTGGACATTCTGGATGCGAATTGAGAATTTTTGTTTCATTCATTCATGAATAGATTCAATATTTTCAGGAGTATATAAAAATTGCTTATAATTGCTGATTCCATATAAATTTTATATTTTAGTAACTGATTCTGGTGTTAAAGGTTTACCATCTTCCGGTAATATAGAATACATCTCTTGTAATTTAATAAGATCTCATTTCATTATATCTAATTTCAATTTATTGACAGTCTAAACATAATTTAAATATTCTCAATATAAATAACCTAATTCTGCCATCATACAAACCAAGAAAATAGTTATTAGCAATGCATATATTCTGTAAAGAAAAAGATTCATCAAAATTTTAGGTCAATTCATATACATTCTTCAAAGATTAAACCTTAGTTTAGAATAAGTTAGATCGGGTATATAACTATATCCTTTTTGACATAAATTCATAAATATTAGGATACTTATCAAAATTAGTAAAAATTTTATAGCTATTTTGAATACCCCATTTGATTTTTAAATTACATTTTGTACCATAATATCTGTAAATTTTTGTTAAAAAAAAATGAGGCATAACATAAAAAATGTATTTCTATATTTTGAATATAATAATATATAATTTATATTATAAAATAATATATAAGTATTCTCCTCAATAAGTAATACAAAGAAGAAAGGATAGAAAATATCTACATTACTTCCTATAAGGGGTTGTCTAAAATTACATATAAAAGAGGTTGAAGTTTTACATTTTAGTCTAAAATCATTTTATTTTTATTTGAATAAGTTAATAGAACCATTTTATCTAATGTGACCGGTTAAGTTTGTTAACACTATAAGAGATATGGTGATTAGTATTCAAATAGATATATTTAAATAAATTTTCATTAGAGTTTAGTTTACAGATGGTTCTGTAGTCAAATTGCAAATTTGATAAATTAGGGTTCAATTCCCTCTTAACTCTAAATTTTTAAATAGTTATTTATATATCTAAATATTAATTAAAGAGTTTGATATTTTATATAATTATCTAATATATTTTATATTATGATATAAGTCTAAATGAATTTTACTCACATCATTATAGATATTTCACCCAATTTTATTGAGAGTCGGATAGTAATAATTAAATGATAATTATTTGATGAATATATTAAGTTCTTTTAGTTTAATGGTAAAATATTGTCCTTCTAAGACAACAGATTTCGGTTCGAATCCGAAAAAGAATTGGTATGAAAAATATATTTATTAATTTTTTTAATAATACAATATATTGTTTTAAAGTTCTAAACAATCTAAAACAACTCCCATCAGATAGGAATAGAATTAGGACTTAGGGTCTATTATGGATGTTTGGTCTGCTATCCTCAACTGCTTGACTAAAAAAAAACATGAAAAAATTTGTAACAACTCATTATAATAGATTATATTTTGGCAATATTTTGCTTTTATTTTTAGATTTAAGTCTTTTATCTTTAGTTCTTGGGTGTTTACTATACGATATCTCGTTACTACTTTAATCTATTTTAGATAAGATGGATAATATTTATTGTAAGGATAATTTCATAAATTCTGTGAGTGCTAATCAGAATAGTATTTCAACTACTAATACTACTATTATGCACAGTAATGAGGGTTGGGCACAAGGAATTAAAAGTATACTTATTTATGGAACTGGTGCTCTTCGATTATAATTATTAAGATCAGGTGGTACACCTTTACAAAGAGGTTTAGTTATTGGTTCAACAATTGCGGCTGATGCAGCTACTACAGCATTAAAAAATGTTATAAACGATCCTGAATATGTTGAAAAACATATAAATAGTTGGAAAAGAGTATTTAGAGATAAAGGGACTCTAGAAATTCATGTAGATAAGGATTCTAAAACATTATCTTAAGCAACTAAAATTAAAAATAATCTTATACCTGATGATATAAATAGTTTCTCATAAACTTTATTAAATTCAATATTAAATTATTTAAAACCAATATTAGAACCGGTTTCTGTAGATTATTCTAATGAAATTTTGGCTAATCAAATCTATGGGATTAGTATAATATTATTTATTCTATCAATATTAATATTAATATTATTATTAGCATTTATGGTGAATATTTTAATATTTGTATTTAGTGATAAATTAATGAAATTATTTACTAAAAAATAGATTATATGGTATATTTCATTAAATAAAAAAATAATAGGTATAAAGATTTGTTTTATAGGAGCAAGTTTAATATATTTTTTGTATTTTTTATCTTACGATATACATTTTATAGCTACGCATCCAATTATATTTAACTAATAAAATTTAAAGTCTTTAGTTATTTCATATAATTCAATCTCTGGCAATTGGCAGTAGGAAACAAATTGATAATATCTAAACATTATCACCAATTTTTATTGATTGGCTTAAAGGAATATAAAATATAAGTAGAGTTGAGAATAAATCTTTATTCGTAGATTTTTATTTAAGATAAATATTTATTTATATTTTTATTGTGTTTATTTGTATATTATCCAAATTTGGTCAATATATATATATATACATATATTAGTTTTTTACCTATTTACCCCTTTTTATATAAAATAATTAAGGTTAATTAGAGGAAACCTAACTAAAGCAGTTTCTTTTCACGAATAAGAATAGTATAGCATCAAAAACTAAAAGAAGTACAAAATGATCATGCATTTATAGAGGAAAAATCGGTTTTAATTAGATTAGTAAGCATTGGAACCACTTGCATACAAATATCAAAAGACATTGAGGTTTGTTAAGTATAATTGCATTATTTGGAGAATAAATAGATTTATTGAAGGGTTTGGTGTGTTAAGCCAATTAAATTGTAGGAAGTACAAGCCATTAAATAGTTTATTTACCAATTATTGTATTTATATGATAAGTGTTAGTAGGAAACCACCTTCTAATTTAGTTTTTCTTAGTGTATCCTCAGTTTAGATAATAAGAATTTATTTTTTTTTATTATGATTGGAGAGTGACATATGGTATAATAATTATTTAAGGTAAGAATTTAATCCATATCCATTAAACAAGTATTTGCCTAACTTAATAGCAGCTTACGAGTCCTCTTAAAGTTCATTGATTGTTGGTGACTTTTTAGCTGAGGTTTACTGAGTATTCTGTGCTAGTACCTCGGAATATTTAAAACAACGACTGTGAATTGGGGTAAGATGTGACGGTTTACCAAAAAATTAAGAAAATAGTATATTATTACTTGGACTTTGTCTATGGTAATTTAATTACTAATTTATATATTAATAGAATCTTTTACTAATAAAACAATAATAAAAATTTTTAATGACTTTATAAGTCAATTTTATCAGCTAACTTTAAAAGGGATGTTTATTAATATAAACATTCTATTATTTATAATATTTATTTTATATAAATTTATGTATACATCAAATAATTATTATATATTACTTATAATAACAACTATCTCATTCCTTATATTTACTTTTGTATTAGATAAATTCAAATTTTCTAGTTCTATCACAATAAAATTATTACAACAAGTATTATTTAGTATAATCATTATAAGTTTAATATGGTGTGTGTATTATTATGTACAAACACCTATTTATTGTAGTACTGAGGATGGTGGAGAATTAAGTAAGTCAATAACTGAAGGTAGAAATAGTCATATTAATAATTCAGAGGGTGTAATTATTAATTCAAATAAAGGTGAAAGTACTCTCGTCAAAGATGGTGATTCTAAAGATACCATTAGGATAAGTAAGGATAGTAAATATTATAATCTAAAAATAGACAAAGATGTCGCGGATAGAGGATTCGAAGTTATAGGTAATGCTATAACTAAAGGTTTTGAAAGTATAGTACCTAATGCTGGAGCAGGTACAGCAGCGGGTGCTATTGGTGCAGGTGTATTTAAGGCTACTGCTGGTTTACCACCATTACAGCGAGTTGGTGTAGTTGGAGCTACTACGTTGGTAGGAGGTGCAGCAGCTAAAGTGGGAATAGATATAGGTTCAGCTATAACTAAACATGGTGTAAATTCTATTAAAAACTCTCCACATGCTGATACAAATATTAAAAGAATTCCCAGTCCTGATAATAATTTTAGCATTCATAGTATGTTAGAATCAGGAGAAACCGGTGAATCAAGTCCATTATTTATATTAATACGATCTGAATTATTTTTAGATATATTTATTCTAATATTAATAATAAGTTTTTTAGTTTTAATCTTTAATAAGTATATTTTAAATTACAATTTAGATTTAATTTCTAATTTTGTTTCTAAAAAATCAAAACGTTTACACGATTGACTAATTAGTACTAACATTAAAAATAAAAGTAATTTTTACAACAATAAATTATTCTTTATGTTATTTATAGCTAATAGTTTATTATTAATATATATGTTATTTTTAAAAATATATGTTACTTCGGTCTTATTCCTAAATTTAGATGAGTATGTTCAAGAACATATAAATATTACTAATTCTATTCTACTTTGTATTAGTTTAAAGCCTAATACGAAATTATCGCCAATATATCATAACAAAATGGAATACTCTAATACATCTGAACAGGATAAATTTAATAATCTCCCTATACCAAATTTATCTCTAACATCAACAAGATATAATCTTGATTCAGAGTTATACTGCTTAAAAAGTAATAGTATTATTCAAAATTATTTCAATGATGTTCAAACTTACATTAGTCTTATAACAGTTATTTTAAATAATGATCAATATACCCCTTACGAAAAACAATATAAAATTGAAAGTAGGTTACATAATGAGTTAAAAGACCAAATTTCTAATATCTTAAAGGAAAAGAGAAAAATATTACTTCAACCTTAATACAAGTAGGTAAAGAATTGTATCGATCTTACTTAGAGGACGAATTAAATAAACATTATCCTTATGAAGATAAAGTTGTCTTTTTAAATCAAATCAAAAATAACCTATCATTTCAAGAGAGTGATGATAATTTCTTGCTATTTGGTTCATTTATTTAAGAGTTTGTAGGAATAATGTGAATCCTCTCATCACTGAAATTTTCAAGAAAGCTGTTTTTTTAGATAGTTAAATCATTACCTCTAGATAAAGATTTTAAATCCTTGAATGTTAAATGTTCTTTTTTTACTCCTTTAGCTTTCATTAAATAATTTATGCGGTAGATTAGGAATAAATCCCCATAAGCAAAAATCATATTATAGTCGGATAATGAAAAAGCTGATACTATATATTAAAATTTTTTAATCTCAGATACAATTGACCCTATAAATGGAAAGGAACTCATATTTTCTATTTACTTGAGTCTAATGAATACTCAGAATGAAGTCAACTATTAACTATTTATGTACCCATATCATTAGTGGTTACAGCCTTCGCTATAATTCACATGAATCAATTCATAATTAATAAAAAACTAAATATTTAGTTTTTAAAAGAAATATCTAGAATATTCACTATTAATAGGATATGTATACATATATATTATAAAAGAGGTATAAACAAAAAATCATAAAATCCTAAAACCTTAAAAAGGGATAATTATGAATACTATAAGATACAGTTAGCTGTATTGAACATTACAGAAGAATTTAATTTTGGTTCCGATTGAACGTTATTCAGTAGTTTAAGGCATGCAAATCATTTTAATAAACTATACTATGGAAACCTCATCTTAATTCTATTGGCACTAGAATAAGGTGAATTCTAAATTTACAGGTTAAATAGAATATTTAAGTTAAAAGGTGTAGAGGTGAGTAATATTAAATTAGATACCCTTTAGTATCCGTAAATAGAATATAACCAAAGAGATAATTCTCGCTATAGGATTTTAATTTAACTTGACTAGGTAGTTGGTGGGGTTAAAGGCCTACCAAGCCGACGATCAATAGCCATTCTTGTAAGAGACAATGGCCACATTGGGTTTGAAATCGACCCTAGTAGTTTTAAACTACCAGCAGCCGAGAATATTTGTCAATGCTCGCAAGAGTGAACGAGCTAACTGAAAGATTACACAGTCTAAGGATAGAAAACTTACAAATACATTATTTATAAGTTTAAATACGAATCTAACTAATAGTGTCGTCTAAATTCTGGTGCCAGAAGACTCGGTAATACCAGAGACGCGAACGTTAATCATCATGAATGGGCATAAAGGGTTTGTAGGTGGCTTATTTATGAATAGGCTAGAATCTTATAGAGGTTAATAAAATACTTAGAGGAGGGCTGATATCCTTAGATCCTGAGTGGAATCCTAATTGCGAAGGCCATTAACCAATAAAGATTGACGCTGAGACACGAAAGTTAGGACAGGAACTAGGATTAGAGACCCTATTACCCCTAACTGTAAACGATGAATGGAAGATATTTACTATAATAGTAAGTGTCGAAGTGAATACGATAACCATTCCGCCTTGCCAGTATACTTGCAAAAGTGAAAACAAAAAAATTAGTCGGTCCTAAAGCAAACGAAGTGAAGCATGTTATTTAATTCGATAACCCGCGTATAATCTTACCACTTCTTGAATATTAACCTTAATACTAAGGTCTGAACCCACGGGTTTGGAATAAAAACTTATATTATAAGTTTTTTATTATATTACAGGTGTTGCATGGCTGTCGTCAGTTCGTGTCATAAGATGTGAGGTTAATTCCACTAACGAACGCAATCCCTACTATTAATTTATGTTTAATAGTGATTTTTTAATATAAAGAATCTTTTTGGGGCTAAGACAAGTCCTTATGACCCGAATGGAGTGGGCTATAGACGTGCTGCAAAAGCTCAGAACAAAGTGATGCAATACTAACTCTTTCCTTTATTTATTGAAGTATTCTTAATATCTCAAATATCTAAAGGTTCGGGATACAGAGGAGCTAATCACAAAAAACTGACTATTTTAATTTTGACCGATTGTTGCCTGGAACTCGGCAGCATGAAGCAGGAATTTCGAGTAATCGTTGATCACTAACGCAACGGTGAAGTTTTAATTTAGGATGAACTAACTGTCTGTCAATCGGGAGAAGCTTTACAATAAGGAAGAAATGGTAGTCAGGTCATTATTCTTAATTCATTAGTGATATGTCTATAATCTAAAAATTATATTATTCATATTTTTGAAATTATTGGGCTGCCAAAGTCAATTTAATAATTAAGAAAGATGCTGGTAACTGGGTCCAGTTATTGTGAGTGACATTCGATAAGTCATAGCAAGGTAGCCTTACTGGAAGGTGAGGCTGTATTATATTTTTTATATCCACTTAATTTTTTTTTGTATATACAATAGTATCTCTCCCTCTCGTTTAATCTTCTTTTTAGAATTTTAGGTTTGGGTTAGTAGGGACTGTTTTAGATTATCAGTATTTAAATTTGCTTTTATTTTATTTATTGCTAGAACTAAATAATATATCCCCCTTTATATAATATATATATATGGTTGTTATTATTATTCATAAAATTTCATAATAAATTTATTCCTATTTATTCCATCGTATAATTAGAACAATTAGGTTATACTATTAGACATATTATATATATTGATGATTATTACATATTTAATTTTTTAATTGGGAGGTTAGCTGAGTGGTTTAGCAGTAAATTTACACTTTACAGACAGAGTTTCGATTACTCTACCTCTTAAATTCTATAATGTTATTTAGTATATTTATTATAACATCTTATGTTGTTAGGTGATTTTTTTTTTTAATCATAATTACATACTTGCGTTAAGATATATAGTAATTAAAGTTACAAAATAGTTATACATTATGCTACTATAGTAATAAACTTATCTTAAATGAATATATTCATTAGTTCGATTAATGGGAGTTATATGCTAGTGTTAAAGTATATTTATTTATAATTTAATAAATAACGGATCTATAGAAGAAACAGTTTAGGAACTGTCTTTTCTCTTATAATTGCTCTAGGTTGTTCACGTTGTAGGAAAGAGATGATTAATCATCTAAATTAACAATAATACAAAACCCAGATATATATACATATATATATTTAGGTACATAATATATAAGACAGTATAAAATATACAATATATAGATGTTCAATTGAATATTTAATATTATTGCTAATCCTATTTTTAATGATGTTCCAGAACCATTACAATTAGGATTCCAAGATGGTGCTAGTCCAGGATATTCAGGAATAGAAGATCTTCACGATTCTATCTTTTTCTATTTAGTATTAATTTCTGTTGGTGTATTCTGAATGTTAAGTTCTATAATATTAAATTTCAGAGTTCAAAATAATCCTATTACATATAAGTATGCTACTCATGGTACACTAATAGAATTAATTTGAACTATTACACCTGCTTTCATATTAATTGCCATTGCGTTCCCTTCATTTAAATTATTATATATGTTAGATGAAGTAATATCGCCAGCAATGACTGTTAAAGTAGCGGGAAATCAGTGATATTGATCTTACGAGTATTCTGACTTTATTAAGGAAGATGGTGATGCTATATCATTTGATTCGTATATGATTCCTGAAAGTGATTTAGAAGTTGGTCAATTTAGACTATTAGAAGTAGACAACAGAATAGTAGTTCCTGTAGATACTCACATTAGATTTATTGTAACAGGTACTGATGTAATCCACGACTTTGCTGTTCCAGCTTTAGGTTTAAAAATTGATGCCGTTCCAGGTAGATTGTATTAAATTTGGTTAAATAATAGTCGGCCTGGTAAATTTACTATATGCAAAAATCTATCTAATTGTGTTTCAATCCTTTTTAATTAATTCCTATACTATAAATAAGAATATAAAACTTAAGGATTAAAGGAAACATAGGGATTTGCAGGAATCTAAATAGGTTCCCCAGAGACTCAAAGTAAATTTTTTATTTCTCTAGAGATAATAAAAAGACAGAGTCCTCATTCCTTAAATGAAATTATTATTCTTTATAAAATTAGATTTAAAGGAGTAGTGTGCTATTGCTAAAACCTTTGCTTTAATTACAATATCCAATTTGAATAAAGTACCTAGTTTTAATACAAAGTCGGCTGAAAAAGCTTTTGAAATACTTAAAAATATGCTTGATAGTACTCAAAAAGATGATAAGTTTAAATCCTATTTAAATTTAGGTATAATTAGATTAGAAAATTTGACTAAAGATAAATATCTACCTTATTTAGATAGACACCTAAATAATTAAACTTCTTTATTAAAATTTTTACCTTTTAGTACTTCTACAATTGATTTATCTAATATCTTAAAACCGAATCCTGACGGGAACATGACAGGATTAAATTATTATTCTAACAAGGTTGGTGGAATTTATTTAATTGTACCTAAACTAAGTAACAGTTTTTATATTGGAAGTGCAATAAACTTTAGATCTAGATTTATTCAACATGTTAGATATAGCTCTAAAAAGCAAAGTGAAGATAACAAATTTTATACTTATGTTAATGGAGACTGGACTCAGTTTTTTTGAACTCCTTTAAATATAGTGCCTAATCATGTATTAGAATTTATAAATAGATATCCTGACTATAAATTAAATTTAAATGATTTATATATATTAAGATCATTTACACAATTTGAATTATTATTTTTAGAACAATCTTATATTAATATGTTTAAACCTGACCTAAATACACAGACATTAGTCAATTTTCCTTTTTCTAACTGGGCCTCAGCTTATTCTAGTAATATTATTGGATCTGTAGAAGTATTAGTTCTAGATGAAAATAATATACCTATAGGAGAATATACTTCCAAATATCAAGCAGCTAATGCATTAGGTTTTTCAAGTACTACATTAAGACGTTATATTAATACATCTATTTGATTATTTAGTCCAATTTTAGATCAAAAAGTAAAACTAATTGAGACTAAAAATCCTTTAACTACTAAAAAAGTAGTTTTCAGTAGTAATATAACTATACCTACTATTAGATGTTTAGATCTTAATAATATTGAAAGTGGTAAATTAGTAGCTTATTCTAAGGATAAACAAAATATATTTGGTACTTATAATAGTCCTAATGAAGCCTCTTTAAACTTAGATGGTAAAAAAGATAGTAAATATATTTCACGTTATATTAATAAAGAGCGAACTGTAACGGTTGGACCTAATAAAACACAAGTTTATTTTGTTATGAATCCATCCTATCTAAATAATTTGGCTTTACGGCGAAACCTAGAAAAGCTACTAATACTAGATCTATCCTCTTAAAAGATACTATCCTAGGTACATCTTTAAAATTTTCTACAATTAAAGAAATGCTTGCCTATTTAAATATTAAATCGACAGGTGCAACTGGATTTGTAAAACGATATATGAATCCTACTAAGTTATATAAAAATCGGTATGAGTTTCATTATATCAATAGCTAAGATTATTAAAGCACTCTTCTTCATTCATTGAAAGATTAATCTAAATCAATAATAATAAATAATTAATTTGATATTAAGGATATAAGCGATTAAATCAAACTTCTGTAATTATTAAACGAGTAGGTACATTCTATGGACAATGCTCAGAAATATGTGGTACTTATCATGGATTCATGCCATGTGTAGTTCAAGGTGTAGAAGCGGAAAACTTCTTAGTTTGATTGGATCAAGTTTAATAATTACTTTAATTAATGATCATTATTAAAAATAACCAATTAAATAATATCTCATTTAAGTAGGATTAAACTATAATAAATTAAATTAGTTTAATTATATATTTTATCTTATTTAGAATTATAACAAAGTAAAGATCCTTGATTCTGATTTACTTTTGGTATATTTACCCCTCCTTTTTTCATTTCGTTCAGTCTCAATTTATACATATTATTTTCATGTAGTCTGATGAAATATATATTAAATCAATATTTTCCTGGTTCCGTAAGGATATTTACAACAATATATTATGAATTTATCACTATTACTATTTTTAATTGGTATACTAGGTTTTGTACTTAATAGAAAAAATATCATATTAATGATAATAAGTATAGAAATAATGCTATTAGCTGTAACATTATTAATACTCATTAGTTCATACAGTTTCAATGATAGTGTAGGTCAAACATTTAGTGTTTACATAATTTCAATTGCTGGTGCTGAATCTGTTATCGGTTTAAGTATACTTGTAGCTTATTATAGATTAAGAGGAAATATATCACTAAGAACTTAATGTATTTAAGTATTCTAATGCTACCTTTATTAGGTTCAGTTGTTTCAGGCCTACTAGGTCGAAAAATAGGTGTTACAGGAAGTCATATTATTACCATAACTTGTTTAATAATTACCTCTATTTTATCTATAATAGCATTTTATGAAGTTGGTGTATGTGACAGCCCTGTGTCTATTCATATAACTAGCTGAGTAAATTCAGAATTTCTTAATATCTCTTGAGGTTTTTTATTTGATAGTTTAACAGTTTCTATGTTAATACCTGTATTATTTATTTCAACTTTAGTACACCTATATTCAACTAATTATATGGCAGAAGATCCTGCTAAATGTTTTGGGACAACATTTTTTGGGTTTAAATTACCAAACTCCGGGGACAACCTAAAGCTTATGGTACCAAGCTATAGTCGAAAGGTTATAAGTGGCTGAAGTAATGACTCAGGTACGGTAACAAGCCATAAGATGATTGAAAATGAAATGGGCTATCGCGGATCTAAGTCATCTGTATTTAAGCTAAATAATCCATTAATAGCTACAGGTGTAAAAGAGCAACGAGTAGACGGTAATTGGTGTATTAATCCTAAATTAATGCATTTAAGGTGTACTCTAATGGGTTTCGAAAGAAATTATCAAATCAAAATCCCTTCTAAACAATTAAATGTAAAAAATTTTTCTACCTTTAATAATTCTTCTCAGATTAAACCTTGATTTCTGACTGGTTTTATAGATGCTGAAGGTTCATTTAGTATTATAATAGATAGAAATAAAGCCCGGAATTTAGATTGACGAGTTCAAGCTAAATTCCAGTTGGGTTTGCATAAACGCGATTTATCTTTATTACTACAATTACAACAATTTTTAGGTGGAATTGGTTCAATTCATATAAATCCTATTCTAAATAAAGTAAATTATTCAATTGATTCTAATAAACATTTAATGAAACTTGTAACTCATTTAGATAAATATCCTTTATTAACTCAAAAAGCAAATGATTTTAAGATGTTTAAGGAAGTAGTAATATTAATGAGCAATAAAGCTCATCTATCTATTGGAGGGTTAAATCAAATAATTAACCTAAAAGCTTCAATTAATTTAGGTCTTTCTGATCTATTAAAATTAGAGTTTAAGGATTTTAGTTCCATTGAAAAACAAATTATTAATACTAATAACATTCCAGATCCTAATTGAATTAGTGGATTTGTAACCGGTGAAGGTAATTTTGATGTTCTAGTTACCAGACAGTCCTCAAATAAGATAGGATCCCGAGTACAATTAAGATTTAGAATAAGTCAACACGCAAGAGATATAAGATTAATGGAATATTTAATTAAATATTTAGGCTCAGGAAAAATATATAAGTATTCTGAAAAACCTGCAGTTGTTTTGACAATATTTAAATTTTCGGATATAAATAATAAAATTATTCCTTTCTTTGAACAAAATCCTTTGCTAGGTGTAAAACTATTTGATTATCTTGATTGATGTAAAGTTGCTAAACTAATGAACAACGGTTCCCATCTTACTCAAGAAGGTTTAAATAAAATTTTAGACATCAAATCAAGGATGAACACAGGTAGAGATAGTACTAATATTTAATTGCAAGATAAATTTGATGGCCGTGCACAATCAAAGATTTTTCTCTTATTTATCACTATTTACTTTCTTTATGATTGTATTAGTGACTGGAGAGAATTATTTAGTATTATTCTTAGGTTGAGAAGGTATAGGAGTAGTATCTTATCTATTAATTAATTTTTGGTATACTAGAATAGCTGCTAATAAGAGCGGTATACTAGCTTTAACACAAAATCGAGTGGGTGATGCTTTATTTAGTTTAGGTTTATTTAGTATATTCTGAGTATTTGGTAATTTAGATTATTCAACAATATTCAGTTTAGTACCATACATAAATGAAATTTCACTAACTATTATCTCTTTCTTATTACTTGGGGGAGCTATAGTTAAATCAGCTCAATTAGGTACAACTTGATTACCATGATCCATGGAGGGTTTTATAAATACTTACCTTATAGATTTTACACGAAAATTTTCATTTCATACTTACATTAATAATAAGTGTAACGAAGCTATCAATGTTAGCAATGTAGAGGATAATTATTGATTATCTATTATTCCGCGAGAGACACTTGAAATTATTATAGGTAATTTATTAGGTGACGGTTCTTTAATACGAAAATAAAAAGCTTTAGATACAATTAATCAGTCTAAGGTTAAAGCCTATTTTGCTTTGACTATGTCTGCTAAGTCATATAACTATATGTTGCATTTACACAGTAAAGTTTATGCACAATTTAATCCATCTAATATTTATGCTTACCCTAATATTAATTTACCTCAACATAAAGATAAAGTAGTTACACAATACTCATTTTCAACTCAAAGAACAGTATTATTTACAAATTTACATTCAATGTGGTATCGTTGAGATACGGATTTAAATAAGTATATAAAAATAGTACCTATTTCTATTCATAAATTATTTTCAGCTGTATCTTTGGCCTATTAAATAATAGATGATGGTTATTTTGATTCTCATGGAAGAACACAAACAATACTTCTTTGCACAGAATCGTTTACTCAAGATGAATGCATATTCTTACAAACACTACTTAAAAGTTAGGTATAAAATCGACTTTAAAAATACGTAATAAAATGAAAAATACTTACATAATTAGAATATCTAAAACAAGTATGCCATTGTTACGTGAATTAGTCAGTCCTCATATGCATAAAGATTATATGTACAAATTATATGGTAAATAGGGCTCTCCTTAAATTTCACTATATACTGAGCACCCCGACCACTTATATTATTAAAATGGAAGAATTCTTGATACTAGGCTTTTAATAGTCAGTAACAAATCAAGTTTGCTGGGCAATCAGTCAGTAACCTAAATAGGGTCTTCAGAGATTGCACGTGAAACTTTAAAAAGAGATGATACAATCCGATCAGTAATAAAAGTTACTGTTAACATTAGCCTACACCAGTTTCCGCTTTACTTCATGCTGCTACACTAGTTACAGCCGGAATTTATTTATTAGTACGATCCTCTCCATTATTAGAATACTCTCCCACTGCTCTATTATTTATCATTTGATTAGGTGCTTTAACTTCATTCTTTGCAGCATCAACTGGTTTATTGCAAAATGATATGAAGAGAATTATTGCGTTTAGTACTGTATCTCAATTAGGGTATATGTTTATGGCAATAGGATTAAGTCAATATAATGTAGCTTTGTTCCATATGGTAAATCACGCTTTCTTTAAAGCTTTACTATTCTTGGCTGCTGGTGCTGTTATCCACTCAATGGGTGATCAACAAGATATTAGAAAATTAGGTGGTTTACAAAAATTCTTACCATTTACCTATACAGCTATCTTAATAGGTTCTATGTCTTTAATGGCTTTACCCTGATTGACTGGATTCTATTCGAAGGATTTAATCATTGAATTAGCTTATGCTCAATATCAATTTAGTGGTCTAATAGCTTATTGATTAGGTACTTTAACTGCTATATTCACAGCATTCTATTCTTTTAGACTAATTTCACTAGTATTCTTAAGTTATCCTAATGCACCTAAAAATGATTACTTACATTCACATGAAGCTAGTTCATCGGTAGTAATACCTTTAACTATATTAAGTTTATTTAGTATATTATTTGGTTTCGTATTTTCTGACTTATTTGTTGGTATAGGTACAGATTTCTTTGGTAATAGTATATTTACACACCCTACTCATATTACTTTAGTAGAAGCTGAATTCTCTTTACCTTTACTACTAAAATTATTACCAACTATTGGAAGTATATTTGCAGCTATTAGTGCTATTCTTCTATATAATAAAACACCAAGTGTATTAATTGATTTAACTGACTCACCTTCTGCATTAACTAACTCAATATCAAATATTAAGGGAAGTTTAGGAATAAGATTATATACTTTCTTTAATGGAAAATACTTATTAGATGTGGTATACAATAAATATACTACAGGTGCTGGTCTAAAATTAGGATATACAGTTTCTAAAGTTTTAGATAGAGGTATTATAGAATTACTAGGACCTTTTGGTATATCTAAATTGTTAATGACTACAGCTGCTAAGATTAGTCGATTAGATACAGGAATAGTTACAAGTTATGCATTATATATTGTATTAGGTTTAATTAGTATTTTATTCATATTATTCTATCCTGTTATAGTGAACAGTACTTTATTAAGTTATGATCAATTACTAAATAATAGTTATATGACTGAAATGAGACTTATTATTATTTTTATTTCAACTTTATTTATTTTAAATACTAAATCTGTTGATTCTAACTAGTTAAAATCTAGTACGTAATTCATAAATATTTATAACTTATTAGTTATTATTACTTTAACTCAATTACCTAGAATATTCTAAATAGCAATGTCAGATAAAATGAGTTGGAGCGTAGTTAAATATTTAATGAATGAGTATTTTACTTACTCCCCTTTTTCTCATTATAAGTAGCAGAATTTATAATAATGAGAGTTAAATAAGTTACTATTTTACAATGTTTAGGTAGAATTAGTTTAATTGGTAAAACTACATCCTGTGGCGATGCTAGATTCCAGTTCGAATCTGGAACTCTGCCCTATATTATTTTACTTATCTTTCTATTTAGAATAAGTAGGATTATCACGGGTCTCTCTTTTTTCTCTAAGTAGCGATGAGGTTACTATATATTACTATATATTTGTATTTCCTACTTTCTACTTTGTACTTTATACTCATACTTATTATAAGTATTCATTAATTTAGTTATATTAAATAGTTAAGAAGCCTACAGCTGAAATTATAATATTTAGTTTTATATGAAACTAATAACAGATAATTAGATGAATATATATTTATATAAAATATATTCTATATTATATATTATATATATAATTTTGGAAGGTTCAAGGTTAATTAAGGTATATTAACATATACCTATCTTGGTATATCCAACGAAATAATTCGTGGTAATTTCACAGTAATTAATAATATTAAAAATTTTATTAGTATATAACACTATAGTTTGTTTAAAACTAGTATATTTATAAAATTTTATTAAATTTATGAGAAAATTTTGTTTTTAATATCTGAAAATATATGAAACCTATACCTAATCTATTGATATTTAGATTTAAATTCAGTTATACATTCTTATAATTTTGGTTAATATTGCTTATATATATATATAAGCAGTATCACATGGATAAAATAGTGTAAAATCAACAATATAAGAATAAATTATACAAAATTTGTCTTAAAGGTTTTCTAACTATTAAACAAAAAAATATTACCTCAATTAGGGAAATAAATTAGGTATATTTTATAAGATATTTTCAACCAACCTGTAAAATATGTAAAAATTTAGAGCTATTAATGGTAATTATTACGATTCTTACTTTAATTGTAGCTATAGGTTTACAAGATACTCAACAATCAAAAATAACTCCAATCTTATTTTCTCGAATAACTTCTATTATGTTAATTTATGCGGCATTATTATCATTTAATATGTTATACCTAGACAGCATAGGTTCAGGTTTAGGTATATTTAGTGGTTATTTCCAAGTAAGTAGTATTTCTTTAAGTTTAGAAATATTTATATATATCATAGGTGCTTTTATATTAATGCCTTGATATTCTAACACTTATATTAACAAATGAATAGTAGAGAAAGATAAAGCACACATTTCAAATTCAAAAATAGATAATGAAATAATATTAAATGAAAATAAATTATCTAATAAAGCAAAATTTGAAAACTATAATCAAGCAGTTACATATACTACACCTGTTCTATCTGAATTTTCTCTAATTATTTTATTTACTACTTTAGGAGGAGTATTATTAATATCTAGTTATGATTTAGTTTCAATGTATTTAAGTATTGAATTACAATCGTTTGCTTTATATTTATTAGCTTCATTATATAGAGATTCAGAATCTGCAACTAGTGCAGGTTTAAAATACTTTTTATTAGGTGGTTTATCTTCTTGTTTTATTTTATTAGGTGCCGGTTTAATTTACGCTTATACAGGTCTTACTAATTTAGAGGCTTTATACAGCTTATTTTCAGTTCCTTCTATTTGATTATCTGAAGCTTCTACAATAGGATTAGATCCTATATCTAATATATCTGGACATAGAGGATTTCTATTAGGTTTAATATTAATTGTTTCAGGTTTCTTATTTAAAATTGCTGCTGCACCTTTCCATAATTGAGCACCCGATGTATATGATCAAGTACCTACAATTATTACTACTTGATTAACAATTATGCCAAAAATAGCAATTATTATATTCTTACTAAAATTAGAAAGTGGTTTATTTATAAACCCAGATATATATTCTATCACTAATGATATTAATTCGTTCTCATCAATAATTACAGGTGAAGATAATATTATTACTCAAGGTGAAAATGTTCTTAAAAATTTATTATTATTTTCTTCTTTATTATCTTTAATCCTGGGTACTGTTGTAGGATTAGCTCAATATAAAATAAAAAGATTATTAGCTTATAGTACAATATCTCATGTTGGTTTCTTAGTACTGGCATTAGCAGTTAATAGTGAACAATCAACTGAATCATTAATATTTTATATCTTACAATATTCTTTAACTAATTTAAATACATTTTTAATCATTTTAGTATTTGGTTATAGTTTAAATACATATTGAAATAATCAAAGTAGTAATAATACTTTAAAAATTCAAAATAATTTAGATATTAGATATATATCTGAATTAAAAGCGCAATTTATTAATAACCCTATTCTAAGTTTAAGTCTTGCAATTTGTTTATTTAGTATGGCGGGTAAATAAAGGAATGCCCTAGCTATTAACATTTTAATGTATTAATAATTTCACATATATGCTTAGAAGTTTCTAATTTGAATATATCTAATCTTTTTTAGATAACCTAAAATTATTTTAATATACTTAATAGTAAAAATTATTAAATAATTAGACTAGAAAAAATAAGCAAATATACTTATATTTCAGAGACTAGATGTGAAAAGTTAATCCTAAATTTAGATTTATTTTTCAGATTAACTGTGATATAGTCCTATATCAATTAAAAATTTAGTCCAGCTTAATTCCTAACGGATTAATGCTAGAGGTGTTGAAAGAGTGTAAAGAGCGATAAGATAAGATTCCTTTAAATATTTTTGATTTGAATACTTCAATTTTAGTTTCTTCAACCTTCTTACTTAAAGTAGAAAAATTAGATTCTCAAGTTAAATTAGGTTCATATTTAGCTGGTTTAATTGAAGGTGATGGTCACATATACGTACCAAGTACTAAGCGTGATATTAAAGGTAAGCTATTAGCTGCTCACATAGAAATTGTTTTTCATTTAAAAGACTTACCTTTATCTCAATTTATTCAAAATAAAGTAGGCGGTTATATGTCATATAGAAAAAATAGTTGTATTCTAATTGTAAAAAAATTAGATAGATTAGTTAATCTGGTAAATTTAATTAATGGTTATTTTAGAACACCGAAAATAGTAGCAATCCATCAACTTATTCTTTTTTTAAATGATAAATTAAATATGACCTTAACTCTTCAGGGAATAGACTATTCCAATTTAGATAGTAATGCTTGACTTGCTGGATTTTGAGATGCGGATGGTTCATTTTATTTTACTTGAAAAATAGGTTTACTTAAAAGGGGTTTATTACCTACTAAACTAGAATATTATATGCGACTGTCACAAAATTCTACTTACGCTAAAACAAATATATCTAATTTTCCAATATTAAATTATATAGCTTCATTTATAAGAAGTTCCATAAAGTCAAGAGAAAGACATAGAAGTACTTATACTGAAAAAGTTATAGAACTTAGAACAGAAAATTGGAATAGTAAATATATTTTAATTCATTATTTTTTAAAGTTTCCTTTATACTCGTATAAATATAACTCTGTTCGTGTATTTGTTAGCTTATTGCAAATTTCTTTAAATAAAAAATTGGGTATCAAAGAGACTGAAAATCAATTAATAGAATTAAAAAATCTTAAAGAAGACTATTCTCCAATACATCACGTTAATCATGTAAAGACATTCTAATCTTTAATTGATAAAGGTTCCACCTCTTGTAGGATTTTTTGCAAAACAGCAAGTACTTTACTCTGCTACCTATAGTGGTTACTACTTCTTAAGTATTATAGCTATATTAGTTAGTGTTATTAGTGCTTCTTATTATTTACAAATTATTAAAGTAATTCACTTTCCTACTTCAATAGTGTATACTCCTAATAACTCTAATACCTTAAAGGTAGAAAATTTTAAACCTCATTCTAATACAACTATACCTGTGACAAATATACATAGTATGACAATCAGTGTATTAACATTGACTATAATGTTATTTATACTAAATCCTTCAATTATATTAAATAGTACTCATCTTCTGGCTTTAAGTATATTTATTTATTAAACATGAATTCATTATTTATACTATTTATATTTGTACCTGTTTTAACTTTTATTCTATTAGGTTTAAACTTATTATTTGCAATTCATAGACCTGACTCAGAAAAAGTAACTCCTTTTGAATGTGGAGAATTCTCAATTCAAGGACAAACTAGACAACCTTTTTCAATTCAATTTTATGTAGTTGCTATCTTATTCTTAGTATTTGATCTCGAAATATTATTAATTTATCCTATCTCTGCTGCATTATATCAAGTAGGTTCTTATGGTTTCTGAATAGTTTTAATTTTCTTCTCTATTCTAACTGTTGGATTTGTATATGAAATTTCCTCTGGGGCCTTAAAATTTACTGCTCATAAAACTAAAATTCAAGGGATATAATTAAACTCATTTAATTTTAGATATAGGGGTTAAATTGAATAATAATTATAAAATTTTAAGTTAATATTCTTGTGAATATATAAGCTATATTCATTATTAGATACCTATCCGCTCACTGTTTTATTATAAAAATTTTTGGTTATATTTTCTAATTATTTATTATATTTTTAACTTACCCCTTCCACCTCTTGTAGGATTTTTATTTCAATAGTCATTATTTATTAATTTGTTCTGTTTTACTTTATTTTTTAATTAATTATATAATTTCCTATTTTTGGAATAGGTTTTATAAGTATAAAATTATATTAATACCTAAAATTTATATTTTTTTTTATAGCTATAATCAAGATTTTTAGTATAATAAGACAAATAAAATACATTAAATCTCTCAGCTATAATTAGTATAAATCTATTCTGAATAAAATTTATATATATAAAAGTGGATATATTTGTGTATATTAATAAATATATACTATATATATACTATAAGGCGTTATAGTGCAAGTGGTAGCATAATAGGCTCATGTCCTGTTGATTTAGGTTCAAGTCCTAATAACGCTTTAATTCTGGAAAATAAAAATTGGCAAAGAATAAGATTCATTATAGTGTAGTGTATTCCATCTTGTCATTATTATTATAATATATTATTATTGTTATATATTATTATCTTTATATATTTTTATTTATATATATATACATATGTCTCCTGTATTACCTGGACCCTTTAGTATAATGGCAGTACCATCGCTCTTCATGCGGCTGGCGCCAGTTCGATTCTGGTAAGGGTTATATCTTCTTTCTTTACTTTAATTAAAGATAAAAAATAATTTATTATTTAAGCTCAGGTCGAAATAGTTTAATTGGTAAAACGATTTTCTTGTAAAAAATTATTTTCGGATCATTCCCGAATTTCGACATTTGGCTGTGTATATAGGATAAGATAGCCAAATTTTTGTTAAACTAAATGTAAGGAGCTTAGGTCATTAAAGAAAAGATTGAATCTCGTGTGAGTATTTAATTATATCTTTATTATTATTATTACATTATATATATATAAATAAAAATATATATATATAATAATGTTTTAATATTCCCTATTGGAAGTATTACTCTCCATCCGCTAAACTATAATAGTTTATTTTCTAGTTTTGTATACTATACTATATATGTATAATATAAATATTTTATTTATACTTACATATGTATACAGATATATATATATATATATCTTAATATATTGATAATTTTTATCTTACGAATTTAATTATATTACTAGTATTAGTAATATTAATAGTATATATACTATCTCCCTTGTTTATTTGCATTATAATGGGGGAAATTAATACTATATGAGTAGTAAGTTTTTTACTACTGACTTCTATCTGATTCTAATACTAATTCTAAGTTAAAGTATTAAGTATATAAAATTACATATCCGATATTTATATACATATAATATCTTAATAATATTATATAATATCTAATATATAATATATATATACTATCCATAATATTTATAAACTCATCTAATAGTATTATAATTATGATAAAAACCAAAAATTTAAATCTAAAAATTTTATGAAAAAAATATTTAACCTTCTAATAATTAACTTAACCTTCTTTTTTCACTACCTAAATAATTTAGTTAAACTTGTTTATCAAATACCTAGTACTATACTAATTAAAAATATATATTTTAATTTAGTATTAGTCGCAGGTATTATTGTTCTCATTATAATCAGACTAGGGTATCTTCAAGTAAATCTATTTGATCTTTATACTATTATACATTCAAATATTTTAACTCTATTAATCTTATCCTTTATGTTAATAACTTTAACTACATATATAGTATATATATTAATAAATTTTTGTTATAGAGTATATTGCACCTGTTGTTATATTGATGAATTAATAATTTACAATTTATCTCAAGGTAATAAGGGTTCAATGAAAATAAGTAATTCTAACTTTATAAGATTAGATATTCTTATTCTATATATACTAAAAAATATATTCTTTATTTTATTCTCATTATATATACTCTATAATATATATAATACATTAGATATAGATCTATTTATTGTATTTACTTTATTCATTTTTTCAAGTTCTATAGCTTATTTATGGTTAAGAATAAATGATCCTTACTCATTAGATAATAATTATAAAAACTTTAATTTATTATTTTTATTACTAGTACTTACTTTATATGTAGTTTATATATACTTAGCACCAGAACTCGTTCAAAAGTCTATGTTATATTTTAAAGATAAATCTTTCTTAGATACTCATACAATTTTATCTGTAAAAGAATCAAAAAAGGCAATATTAACAACAACTAATATTATACCTAAATTAGATATAACAGAAGAAGAAATGAAAGAGCATCTAAATAATCCTTTAAAAACTAGTTGAGGTGATATTGATCCTGATGGATCTTTTATTTACGGTAATAATCATAATCATTTTGCTTATACTTTCTCATTTATAAAAAATGAGAATACTGATGTAAGTTTATCCTATTTTTATTTCTCAATGGAGGAATTTCTAGCTTATGCCAAAATGAAATATAGAATGGGATCTAAATTAGGATATGATCATTTTTATTTTAAAGAATGAGATAAATCTAAATTCAACTTAAATATTGGACAATTTAATGCGTTAACTAAAAATAACATTACTGTTCCTGAATATTTCAAAGATTTAAGAGAAATTTACATAAATTTCTTAAATTTTTCTACACTTCCAAAGATATTGAGAGAGGAATGTGATGAATTCTTTATGTTATATGGTATGATTTTGGAATCACAGAATCGTCATTACCTTGGTTCATTAGAAGAAGTAGATGAAGCTGGAAAAGCACTATTTAAGGTTGTTAACTATTTATCTTTAAGTAATGCTAAATTAAAATTAGACATGAGATATGCTGAATATTTTCCATCTTTATATAAAATTCCTAACAATTCTTACTTTACACTATTAAATTATAATGAGGCGCATATGAAATTATTAATAGATATAAACAATGTTTATAAGTATACTTATAAGGATGATGCTTTCAGTGATAAATTTTTAGGTAAATATGCCAATTATCTATCTAATAATTTAATATTAAACAACTTCAATAATTCTTCTACTCTTTGTATGTTTAAATCTTTATCTGAGGTAGATTCAACAACAGTTGTAAACATCTCACCAATTAGAGTAATATTTGAAGATATGAATTTAGATGTGATTAAAATTTCTAAATTTGCGGAATTAGAATGAAATCATAAAGATCAAATTCAACGTATGAATGAAGAAATGCTAAAAGCTGCTGAAACTGACCCTTACATTATAAATATAACTAAACCTTCTAGTTCTAATCAAACTGAACCTCCTATTTCTAATCAAACTAACCCTTCTTTGGAAAATTGGAGTGATAGTTCAAATAACAATCCTAGTCATTTATCTGTTTTTAAAAAAGGTTGACTTAAAGTGAAAAAGTTGTTTAGTTAAACCAATAACTCGTATTTTTAATTTAGTATTTTATTATATTTACTTAATTTTAATAATATTTAGTATTTACCCCTTTATCTTTATTTATAATATAAATTATAATATATTATATTTATTTATTATTTTATGTTTTTTTAGTAAGGTATTTGTTATTTATTTGATAAATGTATATTTAACTATATTAAATAGATATTTATATATAATATACTTATAAGTATAATTTACTTATTTTAACCTATTCTATTTAAAGCTTTAATAAGCTTATTTATATAGAATCTTATGATGTATTTTATATTTCTAATTTTATTTATTAAAAGTAGATCGATTGCAATAATAATGAGTTGTAGTTTAATATGGAAAAACACCATTTTTTGGTAATGGATTATACCAGTTCGAGTCTGGTCGACTCAGATATTATATATAATATTTAATTGTATTTATATTATTAGGAAACAGAACTCGGTTGGTTAGAGTGTCTCCCTTTTAAGGAGAAAGTCAGTGGTTCGATTCCACTTGTTTTCATTAGCATAATATACTCATACTTTAATTAGTTTTTATTTAAGATTTCAATATTTTACCTTTGTACTATTTCAATGATAATAGAAGTATCAATATACTATATATTATTTACTATATAGTATACAATATATACGAATAATATAATTTGGAATAGTTCATTGGTAAGATAAGATGATTGCTAATTGTCTGGGCTATAAACCCTTAGGTGTTCGACTCACCTCTATTCCGTAGTATTCTACACCAATCTATTTTAGAGTAATATTATATAATATATTATTATAATATAGATTCATAGAATATGTATTTGATTATATCCTAATTACATTTGAATTTCTATTCAATATTGAGTTAGGCATCACTATAATATATTTATTTATTATTTTATATTTAATAAATATTATAATATATACTCAATATTTATTTTTTAGTAATGAATATGGGAGTGGTGTAAGTCAGACTTATTTTTAATAAGTATGACGAGATGATTATTCTCTACAAATGCCAAAGATATTGGAACTTTATATCTAATTTTTGCGGTATTTGCAGGTGGGCTAATCATGCCTGATCTTAATCTTGCTATTTGCTGGAATAGCTTAATAATTATTAGATACTTATATGGAATCGTACCATCGAATATAAAAGTAAAAATTTTAATAATAGATATTTTAAGAAAACCAGCAGTTATTAAAAACTTAGAGATTATACGCAAGAATACTTCTTTTTAGTTTTCACCTAATTAAATTTTAACGTGAAGACCTTCCTAATTTTCAGGTTTTTATCTTTGTTGTTAAAAATAGGTACTTGCTTTTCAGGACTAATGTTTATAGGTTTGTTTTATTTACCTATGATTAATTTATTATCCTGCAATCATAGCGAAATTTATTCAAGGTCTAAAATGCAAACTTTAATAAAGACTTAAGAGAGTTAAGTATGAATACTCCAAAGCAAATTCACTTAAAGGTTCATTAGGCTATTTCTTGGCAGGTTTAATATAACATGATGGAACTATTATAAATCCTTCTATGAATAGTAAAATTAAACCTACAATTAGTATCATTTACCACAAAAGATAAGCCTCTAGCTGAAAAAATCGATCTATACTAGGTTAAGGTAGTATTCAAAAGAGTCATTAGTAATAATGCCTTCAATTCAGTAATTAGAAATAAAGAGGGTATAATAGATTTACTTAATTTAATTCATGGTAAAATGATAATACCTAAAATTGTTAGGTTACATAAATTCATTCAATGGGTAAACAGTAATACGCATTACTCTAAATTTGCTAATAAACAGATAAAAATTGACCTTTATATAATAGCTCCTTATATAACAAGGGCTGGTTAGCGGGATTATCCGAAAGTGATTTCTCATTTCAAATTTTATTTACTACTCCTGAAAGATCAATATCAGTAGGTAAAAGCTATTTTTATATCTTTACAACTTACGAAATATGTCGAAGTATATTAGAAATGAATCTATTTTATGGCTACAAATCAATAATGAAATCGATCTTTAATCTATTTATATCAAGTGTAAGTATTGTAAAATTTGATACCTACGACCGTTTGAGTAAACAATTTAATTGGAGAGCTAAAAATACAAGTACAGCTGGAACGGATGATATAGTGAGATATTTATATTTTCCATGATTAAGTTCTAATTATTTATTAGGTTTGAGTGAGCCTTACTCAATAATTAAAAATAAATAACAATCTAAAAAGGTAACAAAGGTCTAATAGAATTAAAGAATTTAAATACAAATTGACTAGCAATAGAATATACTTTAATTGGAAACATCTTAATTAATTTTAAGATAAATAAATTAAAATAAACTAAAGTTAAACGATTTGTAGGTGGATCTTTATAGTGAATATTCAACAAGTAAAAAGAAGTATAAAATAGAATCCGAATCAATTATTATTATTAAGTAAATACAAAAATATTCACTAGTTTAATAATAATTAAAATACGATGATTGGTACAGCTTTCTCAGTTTTAATTAGACTAGAATTAGCTGCTCCTGGTGTACAATATTTACAAGGAGATCACCAATTATTTAATGTAATCATCACTGCACATGCAATTGTAATGATATTCTTTATGGTCAACAAAATTTGCACATTTAATAATGTAATTAATAATAAGTTAGGGTATGTTATTTATTTAAATATTTTTCATTGGGTAAAATATTTCTTTCTATTTTTTATAAATTCTGAAGGTGAAAAAATGAATGAAAATAAACAATTTCATATTAAGGGTTATAATACAACACCTCGTAAGGGCTTAAATCATCCTTATCAAAAGATTGAAATACTAGATCCCTATAGTCATCGGTTAAAGATTGCTGAATGTGCTAAAGGTGCTAAAGGTGTGTATCTTTTTGAGGTAATTAATACAAAAATAGCTTATATAGGAAGTTCAATGAATTTATATAATAGAGTCTGTTCTTATTTTATGCCTTCTATTTTAGCTAGAACTGATCGTAAAGTGTTAAGATACTTTAATAAGTATGGATTTAAGAATGTCAAACTAACTCTTTTTATAATGGACTCATCTTCTTGGGAACAAGTTATCGAATTAGAACAATATTTTATTGATACTTTATTGCCTAGTTTAAATGTAGATTTAGTAGCAGGTGGCTATAACGGTTACCATAGCCCTATGTCTCAAGAAGCACGAAATCAGTTACGTAAATTAAGAGGAACACCTATATATATATATGACACTATGACAAAATCATTGATATTTGTGTCTGATTCAAAACAATGACTATACACTAATATTGGCATTCACCATATATCTTTAAATAATTGTATATCTAATGGAAATCTATATCTCAATAGATTTTATCTGACTCTAGATTTTATATCAGAATACCCTTATGAAGATATATTAAGTTCAGATAGTTTAATTTCATTAGTAGAATCTGTTAGAGTTCAATATAATCCTAAACAGCCTGCAAGTAAAAGCGTAAAAGCCGAAAATGTAATTAAGCCAGAGTTAACTCGTACCTTTACAAGTATAGGCGAAGCTTCTCGATATTTAAAGGGAGACAAAGGAACCATTAGAAAATATATTGAAGGTAAGTCTATTGGTTTATATCGAAATCAATGAAAATTGACAATTATAAATAATAACAACTAAATACTATAAGAATATTAATTAATTAGCCTTCTATAGGTATAATGGCATGGCCAGGATTTATATTATAAATCCTTCTTCTTGCTATATGCTGGGACCCCCTTAGAGTTCTATTAACTAGGCCTACTTAAAGGTAGGAAACAGTAACATAATAGAAATTGGGCAATCAGCAGGAAACCAAAATAACATATTATAGGAATAAAGAATACTTTTATATATATTACTGAGTAGGATCCTCAGAGACTATACGCAAGATACTCTATTCAAATTTTAAGGATAGGGTAAAGAGATAGTCCTTACTTATTAGAAATTTTAAGTAGTATGCCAGCAATGGTAGGGGGATTTGGTAATATAAGTTCAATCTTATCTTTAAATAACAATTTTAATTCTTCCAATTATTCATTTTCAAATATATCGTATTGTTTAGCTTCTAAAAAAATTGAAAGTAAAACTGAAAATTCTAACTTAAATTTAGGTTCATATTTAGCTGGTTTAATTGAAGGTGATGGAACGTTTTCTATACAGGATAGTCATTCTACAGGTAAAAAATCTGCACCTATGATTATTATAGTATTTAAGAAAGCCGATCTTCCTTTAGCTAAATATTTACAAGAATTAACAACCTGTGGAACTGTTCAAATAAAAGCTGACAGAGGTTATGTCTTATGGCAGATTCAAGATATTGTTGGTGTATATACTATTGTAACTATTATTAATGGTTACATGAGAACTCCTAAAATAGAAGCTTTAGGTCGAACTATTAATTGGTTAAATAATTACATAGATATGAATAAAAATAGCAAACTTCGTATTACTAAGTCTATTTTTTCTAAAATAAATCGACTTGAAATTAAAGGTTTGGATGAATCACCTATAGGTAGCAATTCTTGATTTTCAGGGTTTTCGGATGCAGATGCAAATTTTAGTATAAATATTCATACAAGATCTAATAGAAATTCAACAAGGGTCCAATTATATTATCGACTAGAAATAAGACAAAATTATCATAGACTAGATAATAATGGAGAACAAATTAGTTTCTTTCCTATAATGTCTAAAATTGCTGAATGTTTCGATACAAGTGTACTAAGTCGGAGTAGAATAAAAGGTGATAAACGCTATTTTAGCTTTATTGTCATTTGCTCTAATAAAACAAGTTTAATTAAATTGACTGAATATTTTTATAAATTTCCACTTCTATCCTCTAAATATTTAGATTACAAGGATTGATCCAAATTACTTGAATTGCAATTAACTAATTCTAGAACTACCTCTTATTTAGAGGTTGCTTTAAATGTTAGAAAAGATTTTAATAGTACTCGAACTTCTTACAATTGGAACCATCTTAAAAATTGTTATCTTAAAAGATAAATTAAGAGTTGCCGTGGTTGACTGTGAAGTTGACCTTATTACGTTACTATCTGCGGGAAAATCCTAAAGTCCGCTTATAATATTTGCTGAAAATTTGATTCTGTTTCATTTATTGATAAACAAACGTACGGCGATATTAAGAATTAAGAGGAATAATTTAATCTATAAAATGGACAATCCGCAGGAAACCAAAATAATCTCACTCATTCGGGTAAATATTATAATTATTCATTCTCTCTATTGAAATATTAAATTTTTATATAAATTTATTATAGAGTGATAGTTATTAATTTATGGAGCATAATAAAATATTCCTATCTAATATTGTAAAGGAGATTATTGTAGGATCCTCAGAGACTATACGTAGCGCGGTTATTTAACCTGAAGATATAGTCCAAGCATATTTGAAAGATTATGTATAAATGAACTATATTTTACCTGTTCAAATAGGAGCAGTTGATATGGCAAATATTAAACAAAGTCTGATATTTAAAATTAAATGATTAAAAAGTAGTTATTTTCATAAATTTCATACTAATAGTAAAACTAATCTAGAAGTTAAATTAGGTGGTTATTTAGCTGGTTTAATTGAAGGTGATGGCTATATCTCTATAAATAATAAAAATAAAGCTCTTCTAGGTATAACTTTTCATATGAAAGACTTACCTTTAGCTTTAAAGTTACTAGATGTTATTAATAAACGATTTTTAATAAAAAAAGGTTATATAGTTAATAGGAAACAAAATAAATCTTTCGAGTTAAGATTTACATCAAAAGCAAATTTAGAATATATTATACTATTAATTAATGGTAAATTTAGAACACCTAAAATACAACAGTTATATCTATTAATAGATTGAATGAATAAAAATCATGGTACATCTATTGAGAAACTACCTTTGGATACTAGCTCTTTAGATACTAATGCATGATTAGCAGGATTTATAGATGCGGATGGTGGTTTTTATATTAGATTTTCTTTAAAACAACTAATTTGTAAATTTCATTTAGAACAAAGACAAATATATCCTAAGACTTTAGAAAGTTATGAAACAATTTTATCTAAATTATGTTTATTTCTACAAGTGAAATTATTTACTCGAAATAGAGGGAGTTATAAGAATTCTTGCTATCAGATTAGAGTAGAAAGACAAGCTAGTATAAATCTTCTTATAAACTATTTAGATCAACATACATTATTGTCTAGTAAATATTTAGATTATTTAGATTGAAAATCAGCTTTTACTATTATTTATAACAAAGATCATTTTACTCTTAAAGGGAGAAATGATATACTTTCTTCTAAAAATAATATGAATAATAAAAGAATTTACTTTAATTGAGATCATTTAAAAAATATTCACTTGTAATGCCGTTTACCTTAGTAATAAGGTTTATTATCACTTGGCTGTGTGCATGGAATTCCTCAGAGCATTTATTATATGTCATAATAAATAGAACAGATATAAGGTATTCTTAATAATAGTTTCCTTAGAAGACTTTCAGTTGTTTTAACGATTTTTTAATTATAACAATCCTTATATACAAGGGGAGAATATGCAGGAAACCAAATTTATAGTCTGGCTAAATTAGTATCTAAGGTACAATATTAGTAAATTAAACATACTATTAAAAAGTAGGATCCTCAGAGACTTTAATAATAAAGTTATTCATATAATGAAACTAATAGTAACTTTTTATTAAGAATGTATCTTATAAATTTTATAGGTACATTAATACGCCAAGCTCCAGCTATCTAATTTATTAGTTGTTAGAATTTAAATGCTGGATGAAGACATAGTCCGACTAGGTAAGAAATTACTTAGATAAAATCGATTCCCAAGATTAAACAATATCAGTTTCTGACTATTACCTCCATCATTATTATTATTACTAGTTTCTTCATTAGTAGAAAATGGTGCAGGTACAGGTTGAACAGTTTACCCTCCACTGTCGGGAATTCAATCACACTCAGGTGGTTCTGTTGATTTAGCTATATTTAGTCTTCACCTATCAGGAATATCTTCAATTTTAGGTGCTATAAACTTTATTACAACAGTACTAAATATGAGAGCTCCAGGTAAATTAAAAGTTTATCTAATATTTCCGATTATTTTTATAATATTTATATTATTATTATTTAACATTGAATTATTACATTATAAATATTTAGTCATAGAGAACTTGTTTAATTTTAGTGTTCCTATAGCTTATAATAAAGATAAATTTAAACACGTTATAAATGAAAATCAATTAAATTTGTTTAGAAAAAATATTAAAGATGTTTTAATTGGTTCATTATTAGGAGATGGGTGTATAGTTCGTTCAGGTAGAGGTCGGAATCAATTTAGATTTAAACAAAGTATTCGAAATATTGATTATTTTTATTTTATGTTTTTTATATTTGAACCTTATCTGACAAAAGGTTCACCAATATTTGAAAAATACTTAGATTCAAGATATAATAAGTACTATGAATCTTTATTATTGCAGACTAGACCAATTCATAATGAATTGTTAAATATGGATCTTTTAAAAAGCATATTCTATATTCAGAAAGAGAACATCTCTATAAAAAAAAATAGATATAAGTAAAGTAAAATTTGAAAATTTCCTTACACCTATTTCATTTGCTTTTTTAATAATGGATGATGGTCATACTGATAATAATGCTATTTTTTTAAATACCCAATCTTTTCAAAAAGATGAAGTGAATTTTTTAATCGAAGTTTTAAAATTCAATTTTAATATTGAGGCTAGATTAAGAAAAGTTTCAAATAAAGAACAATATAGAATATTTATTCCTGCTAACTTTACAGAAACAATTAAAGAAATTGTTTTACCTCGGCTTCTTCTATGATATACAAATTAAATATTAAATAATAATCAAAATATATTAGGTATTCGTCATGCCTGGTAAATTTAGCTATTTGCTGAAAATCTATAATAGACAATCAGCAGGAAATCTAAAAATATGAGTATATTTATATTGATTAGATTCCTCATAGACTATACGCTAAATAAACTCCCTAATTGGAGAGTTAAGATATAGTACATAACTAATTTTTAGTTAATAGATGACATTACATAAATTACCTCTATTCGTATGAGCGATATTCGTAACTGCTATTTTATTATTATTATCCCTTCCTGTACTTGCTGGTGCAATTACAATGTTATTAAGTGATAGACATTTTAATACTAGCTTCTACGATCCTGCGGGAGGAGGTGACCCTATATTATATCAGCATCTTTTCTGATTTTTTGGTCACCCTGAAGTTAAAGATATAAGCTTCATAATGTTGCCATGTGCGGAAAATATTTCAATTAGTTTTAAATACTCCTACTTACCTTATTATGTAGCTATATGAATACTGATACAAAGTATAACTCATATTATTAAAGTCATAGTAACAAAGTTAAAACTAGGAAATAGAAATAAATCCGCAGGTAATTTTGTATATAATTTTTACAAAAGAACCTCAGAGACTTTAAGCAACAAAGCCATTATTAAAAAAATATCTGTTCATGTTCCTACCCATCTAAAACCTATAACTGATAATGATTTTGGTCATTACTTAGCTGGTTTAATAGATGGCGATGGTCATTTATCTAAAACACCTCAAATAATTATAGTTTTTAATTCTAGGGATGCTTCTTTAGCTTACTTTATAAAAAGTAGAATAGGCTTTGGTAATGTTTATAAAGTTAAACAAAAAAAGGCAATTATTTTAGTTATTGCTAAACTAGTAGGAATAGCTACAGTCCTTAAGTTAGTAAGTGGTAAAATAAGATCAGAAATTAAAATAAATCAAATTAATAATAATATTTTAATACATCCTTACTTTAATGAATTCCAACCATTTAGCTCTAGTTTGTTAGGTTTAGATAATTACTGAATATCAGGATTTTCGGATGCTGATGCAAGTTTCCAAATTAAATTTATTTCTAAAAAAGATCAAAATGATAAAAAAGAAGTCAGATTAAACTTTCAGATAGATCAAAAAAACAATGACCTCTTATTATTAATTAAAGATTATTTTGGTGGAAATATTGGCTACAGAAAAACTCAAGATACTTATTATTATGGTTCTACTAGCTTTGGATCAGCTAAAAGGGTAATTAAGTATTTTGATAATTTTCATTTACTATCCTATAAACACATTAATTATTTAAAATGGAGAAAAGCCTATATTATTATTCAAAATAAGGAACATTTAAATGACTTAGGTATAGAAAAAATACTTAATATTAAAAATAGTATGAACAGATTACATAAAGATAGTGTGGCTTAAGATAAAGTCCTAACAAGGATGTGAATTCTTGAGTGATAAATTTTAATAAATTGTACTTAAATTTTAAACGATTATTTAGTTATCCAAATTATTTGTTATATCTTAATCATTCCAGGATTCGGAATGGTTAGTCATATTGTTTCTACATTCTCAGGTAAACCTATATTCGGTTATCTTGGGATGGTTTATTAGGCCTTCCCTCAAAAATTAAATAATTTTACTAATTGCTGGAACTATACTATTAAAATATTTAATTACTTTAATTAAGTTAAAATATTATATATTTGGCTAGAAACTAATCTAGTATAAGGATATATCAGCAGGCAGTTTAGCCTCAGAGACTCTATGTGATAAATTCCTTTAGGAATAAAATAAAGTCCAGCTCTAATTTAAAATAGAGTTTTGTTATAATTGATTTGAATCAGTGTTTAATTATAAATTAGCTATATATAATATAAGAAATAATAAATTTTATAGTTTTAGTGTTAAATTACCAAATAAACTAGATCCTTATTGAATAACTGGGTTTTCAGATGCTGAAGGTTGTTTTACTGTAATTTTAAGTAGTAGAACTAATTCTAGTTGGAGAGTTAAAGTCAGTTTTTAAATGAATCTGCATACTAAAGATATTGATATTTTATATAAAATAAAAGAATTTTTCGGTTTTGGATTAGTATCCTCTAGATCTAATAGATTTTTATGTGTTTATAGAGTAATCAAAATTGATGATTTAATTAATGTTATTATACCACATTTTTTAAATTATTCTTTATTAACTAATAAACAATCTGATTTTTTATTATGATCTAAAGTAGTTTATTTAATGTCTTATAAACAACATCTTACAGACACTGGTTTTAATACTATACTAGCCTTATATGCATCTATTAATAGAGGTATATCACCTAAGGTTTTAGCAATATTTCCTAATATTGTTCCTGTAGACAAAATTAGTGTTGTTCTACCTAAAGATTTAAATCCTTACTGAGTTTCAGGATTTACAGCCGCTGATGGCGGATTTTCTATTGGTATTCGAAAAAACACTCAACAAATTTATTTTAGATTTCATATAGCTCAGCATTCTCGAGATATCGATTTAATGAAATTATTAATAATTTTTTTTTGGTTGCGGTAATGTCAATATAAGATCTGAGATTAATCGATGTGATTATTATATTCAGGGTTTTTATAAAATTTATGAGAACATTATTACTCATTTCGATAATTATCCTTTGTATAATATAAACTATTTAGATTTTTTAGATTTTAAACAAGCTGCTGAGTTGTTTAAATTAGGTGGTAAAGATAATATTGAAGCCATCAAAACTATTATTTCTAATATGAATTCTAAACGTATTTTTAAATAAACTCAATTTAAATTTTAGCTGTTATGCAATGTTCTCAATTGGAATCTTAGGATTCATTGTGTGATCACATCACATGTTTAGTGTGGGATTAGACGTGGATAAACTTGTGTCCACGGAAAAAATCTTGCTAAATGCTAATAACTTCTACCTAAAAAGTCCACTCGTATTAATGACGTTAGGAAAAATCTTTAATATGTCAGAACAATTAGCAGGAAACTTTCACTTTAGTACAATAGCTACGGCAAGTACTAAATATATTTATAGTAGTTATACTAATCTACCTTTAATTTCTGAACATGTTCCTAAACATAATTCTAATCTTAAGGATACTAATTTTGGTTATTTTTTGGCTGGATTAATTGAAGGAGATGGCTGGTTTGGTAAAAAAGAATTACATATTTTATTTTCTGAAACCGATATATCTTTAGCTTATTATGTTAAGAAACGAATAGGATTCGGTAATGTGTACAAAATTAAAAATAAGAAAGCAGTAAGATATATATGTAAACATCAAAAAGGTTTACTTTTTATTTTATATTTAATAAATGGTAAATTAGTTAGTAATTCTAAATATGAACAATTAATTAAACATAATTATACTGATAACTTTAATATTTCTATATTACCACCATCTAATAAAATTAGTCTAGATAATTTTTGGTTAGCTGGTTTTACTCAAGCCGATGGGTGTTTTCACATTAGTGTGGTAAAAAGTAGAACACATAAAACGGGATATAGCGTAAGATTAGAGTTTTCTATAAAACAAAAGGATGAAATTCTTTTAAAGCTTTTGTATAATACTATTAAGATGGGTAATATTTCTCAATACTCTACTCAGATATGATGTTATAAAAGCTCTGGATTTAAAACTGCTGCAATATTAATTAAATATTTTGATGCATTTAATTTATTTGCTGGTAAATATATTAGTTATCTTAAATTTAGAAAAGTTTATATTATGATTACTAAGGGTAGACATTTAGAACAGGAAGGTATAATTAAAATAAAAAGTATTGGAAGTAAAGGATCCTCAGAGACAAGTACGCAAGAAGTTTAATATCTAAATAAAGGCGAAACTTATATATAAGTTGTACATTGATACAAATTTTAGCTAAATTTAGAGTTAAATTAAGATACTGTCCAAAGTTCAAAGACAAGAGCTTACTTCACAGCAGCCACAATGATAATTGCGGTTCCAACAGGAATTAAAATCTTCAGTTGATTAGCTACTTGCTATGGTGGAAGTTTAAGATATACAACACCTATGATATTCGCATTGGGATTCATTGCTCTATTCACAATCGGTGGGTTAACTGGAGTTGTTCTAGCTAATGCTAGTCTAGATGTAGCACTACACGATACTTATTACGTCGTAGCTCATTTTCATTACGTACTAAGTATGGGTGCTGTATTTGCTATATTTGGCGGATTCTATTATTGAGCTCCAAAAATTGTAGGAAAAATGTATAATGAATTCTTAGGTAAAGTACACTTCTGAACATTGTTTGTTGGGGTTTTACAAACTGTTTATAAGCGATTAAATTTATTTAAATTTTATTATATTAAGTCTATATTAATATCAGATCTTTTAAATAAAAAGCTTTTAGATAAGTCTAATAATGATATAGATGATACAACTTTGAAAAATAAACTTGATATTTTCCCTAATCCTAATTTCCCTAAACCTAATAAAGGTAAAATTAAAATAATAATTGAAAAATTAAATAATATACAATGTGAGGCTAAGTTTATAGATCTTCAAAAGAATAGAGTTAATATACTGATTAATACTAAGGATAAATCTGGTGTCTATATGTTTTATAATTTAATAACTGGAGATGCTTATATAGGTAGTAGTGTAAATTTAGCTAGAAGATTTAGAGTCCATATGAGTAATATTAATTCTATTAATCTTCCGCTTTATAACTCTATAAAAAAATACGGTCTTAATAACTTTGTATATATAATTTTACAGTACTGTGATAAAATAGAAGAAGTCTGTCTAGGTTTAGAACAACATTTTCTTGATTTTCATCAACCTCGATATAATATATTAAAATTAGCAGGTTCTAGTCAAGGATTTAGACATTCTCCTGAAACTATCGCTAAACTTAAAGTTAGTCATGCTGGTAAATTACACCCTAGATTTAATTCTAAGGCAAGTGAAGAACAGAGAAATTTAACAAGTTTATCCTTAAAAAATTATTTTACTGAGCATGAACACCATAATAAAGGTAAAAGGGGAAAATTGTCTCCACAATACGGTAAAGGAGGTACTAACATTATTATGATAAGTGAAAATGGAGAAAATTTATCTTTTCCTTCTATAAACAGTGCTAGACTTCAATTTAGAGTTAGATTTTCTACTATTAGTAATAATATAAGCACTAATTTACCAGTTTTAATTAAAGATGTTAAATGATATATTACTTCTATCCCTAAATAGTTAATTTATTATAACTAATTTGTATTATTGTATAATACATCCAATACTAAGTGTGGGACGAACAATAAATAAATATTATTAAAAAGGGAAGAAAAATATTAGCCCCCAAATACTGGAGTATTTGTAAACATCACTCTATATGATGAAAATACCTAAAGCTTAGTAATAAATATTTAACTATTACATAAGATATAACAATGGAAATTTATCAGGATATTAAGTAAAGTATATTCCTCAGAGACTGTACGAGTGAGATGTTAAATTAAAGATGTAACTCTCCTCTAACATTAAGATACAGTCCAATCTTGCTAGAAATAGTTAGACTAAATGTAACTTAACTTTCTTCCCTCAACACTTCTTAGGTCTAAGTGGATTGCCTAGAAGAATACCAGACTATCCAGATGCATTTGCTACTTGAAATGCCGTATCAAGTTTCGGTTCATTAGTTTCAGTAGTTGCTACTATATTATTTGGTTATATTGTTTATGATCTTTTTGCAAATGGACCTGTAGTTCAAACTAATAATCCTTGATCTTTACCTGCTTTCTTCACTTCAAGTCAAGAATTTGAAAACGAAGCACAAGGATATTCATCATTAGAATGATCTTTAGCTAATCCTACACCATTCCACGCCTTTAACGTACTACCTGTACAATCTTAATTAATACTATAATTAATTAATATATAAATAAATTAACCCCTTCAGTATATTATATATTTATATCAGAGATTAGTAAATTTATATTCATTTAGCTTAGAACTAATAAACTACTAGTTAGTACCAGATGTTAGTTGATTTTCCTTTACCTATTTATTAATATTAAAAGTAGTGAATTATATATTAAAGCTTGTAATTCAGTGGAAGAATGCTTCCTTGATGAGGGAGAGGTCAGTGGTTCAAATCCACTCAAGCTTAAATAATATTATATACTCACTATAGACTTTATATTTTAAACTATGGATTTATAATTAAGAACAATAATATATATATATTCTATGCTAATAATATAGAGTAGATCTAGAAATAGAAATAAATAAACTTTCTATACTTTATATATTTAACTGGTAGAATACAAGAGGTTTGTTGCCTACTTTGGGAGTAGGAGTTCGCTAGTTCGAATCTGGCCTACCAGATATATTAACCTATTTTACTATAGTAATAATAATATATTACTTATATTTAAAATTTATCTATTAGTGAGGTATTATAGCATAGCGGTCATGCAGAGCACTGTTAATGCTCCTTACAGAGGTTCGACTCCTCTTAATACCTAAAATACAATTTAATTAACAATCGAAGGATATTACTTAAAGGGGCGTCGTACAATGGTTAGTATAAGGATCTTCAAAATCTAAGATAGGTGTTCGATTCACCTCGCCCTTGATAGACTTTAGCTGAGGTAAAATACTTAATAGTTATCTTAAAATATTTAACTGTTATCTTAAAATATTTAACTGTTATTAACTCAATTTAATAAAATAATCTGAGTGAATAAAAATAATTTAGTTATTAAATGTAATCGTATAAAAGAGGTAAATATTATTGCTTATAAATTCATAGTGACAAAAATTTTAAGCTTAGTAAATTATATATAAATCTAATTAAAAAATATAGCCAAATTAGTTTAATTGGTTAAAACCTACCACTCATGACGGTATAACGAAGGTTCGATTCCTTCATTTGGCTACAATCTAGTAATCTGTTTATCTGAAAAGTAGAATTAGTTGATAGTTGCTTTGTTTACTTATATAAGAAAATTTGATATAATGTAATAGGGCTCTTAGCTTAAAAGGAAAAGTACATGAGCGTCACTCATGCTGATACCAGTTCGATTCTGGTAGGGCTCGTTAATATAAACTTTTACATCAGTTTTATAAATAAATTGGTTTACTTGTATTAAAACTTCTCACTTTCTAGCATAAATAGAAAGATGTTAAAAAATAAGGAAAATTAAAGTTTCGTAAAAATCACATTACTTATTGTTCTTGTTTACCAGATTTATATATTGTTTTACAAATTTACCAAAAATGATTTAGTGAATATAAAAAATCTAATAACTATCTAAAAATTTTAATGAAATATCTAGATGTTATGGTAGCCATTCTATTCCTTTAGTTTTAAGGGATTGAATGTAGAATAACTCTTATGCCAGTGGGCTAGAGTAAGTTAAATTCAAATTTAAATAGAAATGCCACAATTAATTCCATTCTATTTCTTAAATCAATTATCATTTTCATTCTTAACTTTATTAGTTTTAATTTTTGTATTTTCTAAATATATTTTACCTTTATTTACATTACAACAAGTAACTAGAATGTATATTGTTAAAGTAGGAAACAAAACTTAATTAGTTAATTTTAAATCAACCCCCCCCCCCCTTTTATTTTAAGTTATAAATTTAATCAAAATATTCAAATAAAAATAAATAACTATTCTAATGAATAAATATTTATTATTTATACAATT
>Ga0209530_1000126_pt1 | contig 66541 bp, 54 predicted proteins | sample BlaSpr_A8_Ref_O1_FD_187987 | JGI IMG/M metagenome (GOLD analysis project Ga0209530, IMG submission 187987) | Forest soil microbial communities from Thunder Bay, Ontario, Canada - Black Spruce, Ontario site 2_A8_Ref_O1 (SPAdes) (version 2) | ecosystem: Environmental > Terrestrial > Soil > Boreal...
CGGAACGCGGCGAGCTCCGGGTTACTAGTGTGCCCGGTCGCCTGAAGCTCGAGCGCGGCCTGGGCGAGCATCCCGATCTCACGCCCGCCCCCGGCGAGCGCGGCACGCCGCCCGGCATCAACTGCGGTACGCGCCTGGAGGAATGCCTCGGCGTTGGTACGGCACAAGATCGCATGCGGGTCGGCAACCGCACCGACAGTCGACGTGATCTGCGGGGTACCGGACAGCCGGAGCTGGGCACCGAGCGTCTCCAGCCACTTGTTGGCCTCGGTGGCGACGGCCGGGCCGAACCGGAACGACCGCGACAGCTGGAACCGCTGGTCTGCGGGCCAGGTGGCAAGCGCGTCGATTGCGCCGCGCCAGCCGTAGATGGCCTGGCACGAGTCGCCGACGGCGATCAGCTGCGTGTCGCGCTGGTTCTGGACGATGGCGGCGGTGACCGGGTTGGCGTCCTGGGCTTCGTCGAACATGATGAAGTCCGCCGCGATGCCCGGATCGGTGACCTGCCACATCTTCAGGTAGTGGTCGTGCCGGAACGGCAGCTGCCCGCCCGGCCGCTGGATGTCGCGCCAGGCCCGTTCGGCGAGCGGAACGATATGCCAGGTCAGCTCTGCGTACGATGCCGGGTCCACACCGTTGACGGGCGGGACGTGATTGCCGGAGATCGAGACGTCCTTGCTGTAGCAGAACCGCTCGATGGTGCTCATGGTGATCCTGGCCAGGTGCCCGGTAGTAATGAGGAACTGGTCGCCGAGCGGGAGCGGCCCGCCGATACCGAGAACGTTCGCGATCGCCCAGGCCGGCATCCGGCTAGCGGGACCCTGCAGCCGGTGCGCGTACGTGTGGCCGCCCGCCTGGTAGGCCAGTGAGTGCGCGGTCACGCACTGGACACCGGCCGGGAACGAGCTGCGCGCGCTCTGCGCGGTGGCCCGGTTGTAGGCGAGGTACAGCCCGGTCCGGCCGGTCATCGCGGCGGCGGCCATCCGCAGCGTGGAGGTTTTCCCGGTGCCGGCGTCGGCCTCGATCACCAGGTTCGCGCCGGCCAGGCAGGCATCGACGATTACCTGCTGCTCCCAGGTGGGACGCGCGCTCGCGGTGATCATGGCCAGTGCTCACAGGAACGCGTACTGCTCTTCAGGGTGCTGCCAGCCGAAGGACACGCCGGTCTCAAGCCGGGAGCCTGCCAGGACGGCCGCCGCCGCGTACGCGGTTCCTCTGACTGGCACCAGGCGCCTGCTGGGGTCGGCGTCCTCGTCTTCGCCCCAGCGGGAGATGTCGATGTCTTCCACGGTCGCGATCAGGTACGGGGCGGTCAGGCCGCGGAGCATGACCAGGTACCGGGGGCCGGTGCCCGGCTCGGCCCGCCAGGCTTCGGGCCAGTCACCAAGTGCCAGCTGCCACGGGCTGGTCTTGATGTCCGGCACCGGCTCACCGTGACTACGGGGGACGGCGAGCAGGTCGCGGACCCCGTCGGGCCGCTCCGGCGCCAGGCCGAGGATCTCGCGCAGGCCCGCGACAGTGACGGAGCTGTTATCTGAGATCGTCATGGAATTCTCCTCTGTGGGGTGGGTTCGGTCCGCAGGACCGGGACCGGGCTGGCGGAGTGGCGGTCGGGGCGGCAGCCGGACATCGGGCCGGTATCGCCGTCGAGCAGAGTCATCAGGTGCGGGTCCACGTGGTTGACCCACCAGGCCGAGTAGCCGGCTCCGGGGTCGCAGCCTTCCTCACCGGGGGCGGTCAGCTCGTACCAGGCGAGGCGGAGCGCGTCGAGCCGGACCGCGACCTCGGGGTGTTCCCACCAGCGGGCGCACCAGGTCCGGCCGCGGCCCAGGTCGACGCGCCGCTGGATCATCGGCGCGAAGATCTCCTCGACCCACGCCGCCAGGCAGAGCTTCTCCGACTCCGCGTCACTAGCCACCCCTGCAACTTCGGTCATCGTAATCGCCTCCTCATCCGATATGCCGCATCGCCACGATCTGACCCCAGGACGCCACCGTCGCAAATTGCACGACCTCACCGGTCGTCGGTGCGTTGATGAGCATCCCGTCACCCACGTACAGCCCGACATGTCCAGGCGAAGCAGCCGTCCCGTCCGCCCCCGGTATGAAGATCAGATCCCCGGGTTGCAGGTCAGCGACCGAAGGGACCGGCGTCCCCGAGTAGACCTGCTGGAAGGTCGTCCGCGACAGCGAGACCCCGGCCGCAGCCCACGCCATCTGCACCAGCGAGGAACAGTCACACCACCCGGACGGGTCCGCGCCGTGCGGATCGGTGCACGACCCGCCCCACTGGTACGGCGTCCCCAGCGCCGACTCGGCCGCGGCGACCGCTTCCAGCCCGGCCGTGCTCCCCGAGGCTGGCACCTGTGAGTACTTCGTGGCGGCCAGCTGGTCGATCTCCTGCACATACGCAGCGGCATCTGACGGGACACCATGTGCGTTCTCGACTTGCCCCGGCCCGGCGTTGTAGCCGGCCAGCGCCAGGTCGGTCACGGTACCGGTAACCAGCCCGGAAGGCAGCAGCTGCGACGCCAGCGAGGCTAGGTAGCAGTCGTACCGTCCCTGGGCCATGATCGCGTCGGCGGTGTTGTACGGCGACACGTTCCCCGTCCCGTCAGAGTTCTGCCCCCAAGACGTGAATGTGGACGGCAGGAACTGCGCTATCCCCTCCGCCCCCGACCCGGCGTTCCGTGCGTCCGGGTTCCATCCCGACTCCACCTGGTCCTGCGCAGCGATGACCGCCGGACTGATCGCCGCGCACAGCGACCCCGCCGCCAGCACCCACGGCACGTAAGCAGCCGGGATGTCCGCCGTATTAACCGCACCGCTACTAGGCGATGACGGTGCCTGCCCGCCCACCGCGGCGAACAGAAGGATCAGCGCGAGGACCGCTCCGCAGGCCGCGACCCCGCCGCGGACCACGACCCGCCCGATGCCGGTCCCGCCACCGTGCAAGCCCACGGCGGTCATGACGACCGCCCATCAAGCGCCGCCCGGATAGCCGGAGCATGCGGCCCGTCCATCCACGGCACGGTCGCGATGACGACCGGCCGTGACCCGGACGCGAACACGATCGCCCGGTCCTTGGGCAGCGACGCCAGGTCGGACACGGCGAGTGCCCGTTCCTTCCGCAGCGCATGGGTACGCTGCCGGTCCCCCCGCGAGCTGGTGTAGACGGACTGAAAGACCCATTCCTCCCGGTCCCCGATCAGCGAGCTGAACTCACTCAGGAACCTCTCATCGGCGACCCCCGCACCGAGCACCCGGATGGTCGCCGCCGACCACATGGCCCGTATCCCGTACTCGCCCCAGGCCTCGGCGCCCTGGGTCCAGGACTGGAGGTAGGTGTGCAGGAGGATTCCCTGCGAACCGTAGTGGCTGTACAGCTTGGGCAGCTCAGGCCACCGGACGATGTTCGCCGCCTCGTCCAGCTCAACCGTCAGCGGCACCGCCAGCCGCCCGGTGACCGACGACGCGGCGAGCCGCTCGGCCGCCTCGCACACGTGCGCGGTCAGCGCCGCGACGAAGGGCCCGCCCGATCCCTCCCCTTCCCGCGACAGCGCGTACAGCGTGTCCGCCGAGGCCGGGAACCCGGCCGGGTCAAAAGAAGGCAGCCCCGCACGCGGTGTCACCCAGGCCAGCAGCTGCGGGTTGACCAGCGCCCGCGCCATCCGCTGCGCCGTGCCGTAGGTCGAGCCGCGCATCTTGTCCGGCTGCCCGAGCACCCCTTCCACCGCGGTCGCCGGCCCGTCATGTCCCGCCGAGCGCAGCAGTGTCGCGGGCGCGGCATCGTCCGGGTTGGCCAGCCATTCCCACACCTGCCCGGTCGGCAGCGACGCTGAGGCGGCGGCGAGGAACAGCCAGGCGAGCAGGTCCCGCCCGGCAGTGTCCCAGTGCGCGTCGGTCCGCGCGCCCGGCTCTCGGGCGGATGCCTCGAAGATCGCGGCGAGCTTCTGCGCCGACGACACGTCCCCGACCTGGCCGAGCGGGTCATACGTGAACCCCGGTGTCCCGTCGGACGCGAGTCCTTGCGGGTCGAACAGCCACACCCGCCCCCTCTGGGAGCGGAGCGCGGTGGTGGCATCGCTCACGTCCCGCTTGTTGGTCGTCGCCAGCACCGCGCCGGGCGCGTCGAGGATCGCCGGGATCACCCGCTTGGTCGTCTTCCCGGCCCGCGCGCCCCACACGTCCACGCTGACGTCTTCTGGCCCGGACCGGGCGTACTGCCTGCCCGGGATGATCCGCCCCAGCGGCGACCCCGCCCACCGGTCCCCGCCGAGCCGCGCGGATTCCGCCGCCCGCGCCCGCGGCCCGAGCCGCGCCCGGTCCCGTCGCGGCGCCAGCGACCCGGCGACCCGGTCCGCGCGGTGCCTGCGCCCGTACCGCGCCGCCGCCACCTGCCAGGCAACCACCACGGCAGATCCCAGAACGGCTGTGGCTACGCCGACTGCGACCCATCCCCACGCATCAGGGCAGGGCGTCCGCCCGCTGATCACCTCCCGCAGATATGTCAGCGGTCGTCCAGGTGCCGGCGTCCCGCCAGCCAGGTGGCTGACCTCCCCGGCCAGCCAGACTCCGCCCGCTGCGACGGCCACGAGCAGCGCTGCGGCCGGGATGGCCCACGGCAAGATGCTGTCTCCGGCGCCAGGTGAGCTGAACAGTCCTGGTGGCGGGCCGGGGGCCTGCTGGCGGTTCATGACGGCTCATCCAGGTGCCAGCGGGCGTTGGTGTCGTGCAGCCTGCGCTCGGTCGCGGTGAGCTGGATGCGGACCGGTACCCCGGGCCTGCCCCCGACTTTGATTAGGCATTTCCCCAGCCCCGGCGGCTGGGTGGCGCTGGTGCCGCCGGTCCATCCGGCGGGGGAGGACCAGGAGGTGATCAGGTCGACCTCGCGGCGGGACAGGCCGATGATCTGGTCCAGGTCCCCGAGCTCGCTGCGGGGGAGCCCGAAGCAGGCGACCATCCCGGCCCGTTCGACGAACCCGCGTGCCTTGGCCCGGTCTGCCGCCGAGTCAACGGCTTCGAGGTCTTTCAGGGTGTGGGTGATCATCGCCTGGCCCAGGCCCCAGGTCCGGTTCAGCCGGGTGATCGCATCGATCCGGTCGATCAGCCCGCCCGCCGCGCGCAGCGGCCGCCACAGCTCGTCCAGGATCGCGAAATACCACCGGCGGCGCGCGAGCCCCGCGTCGGCCAGGGCGTGGGCGGCCGCGACACACCCGAGCCCTTCGGACCAGGCGGCGAGCATCGCCGCCGCGGTGAGCTGCGCGTCAGCTTCCCCGATCCGGGAGATATCTACCGCGACCGCGGGCGCGTCCAGGTTGATCCGCGTCGTGGTCGTGCCGCCGAACGTCCGCCCTAGCGGTCCGTCCAGCAGCCCGAGCAGACTGCGGTGCAACGGATCGACCGCGACCCGGTACCGCCGTTCGGACCCCCGGTCCAGGGTGACCGCGCGGACCCGCTCGGGTCCTTCCTCCAGCACGGCGGCCAGGTCGGGCAGCACCGGCGGCGACGAGACCGGGTGCCGTTCAGCGAGGTGATGCAGGCTCGCAGCGAGCACGGTCTGCTCGTGGTCATCGACCGGCCTGCCGCGGACCAGGGTGATCAGGGCGGCGGTGATCGCCAGTGTGCGGCCGTGCGCCTCGGCGCGCAGCTGCTCACCGGCGCGCCCGCCGATCCGCTGGGCGGCGGCGCCCATCTCGCCGGGGTCGAGGATGTTGATCCCGCCGACGCCGCGGCCGACCGGGATCACCTGCCCGCCCAGGAACTCCACCGTCGCGGTGTAATCCGGCTTGAGGTCCCCGAGGATCAGCGGGGTCACGCCGGTCGCGGCCAGGTAGTTCGTGATCCGTATCTGCAGGCTGGACTTGCCGGTGCCGGGCCTGCCCATCACCCACAGGCTCGGGTTGGTGATCAGGCCTGCCCGGCTGAACCACGAGACGGGATCCCCGCACACCGTCGCGCCGGTCAGCAGGTGCTGCCCCAGCGGCGCACCGCACATCGGGGAGCCGGACCCGGCGGCGAACGGCCACAGGCCGCACGCCTGCACCGTGGTGCCCCGCCACATCGCCGGGGCCTCCATGCGGGCCTTCGCCATGCGCGTAATCACAGGGCACCCCGCAGCTGGTACGGCACCAGTGTGTGGAGCCACGGCAATGCCCCGCCTGGCAGCGCGCAGGTGAACGCGGCGGCTTGCTGCCCACGGGCGACCCGCAGCCGTAGCCGTGCCGACGCGGCCAGGTTCGCGATCTCCGCGTCCGCTTCCCGCAAATCAGCCGCGCTGTCCGCGGTCGCGGTGACTACGACCGCGAACTCGACAAGGCCTGCTCCGGCGGCTTCCTCCGTCGCGGCTTGCTCCGCTGCCCGCACGGCGGTGGAGGACCGGGCGTTGACCAGGCCGGTCGTGGACGCGGCCATGAAGTGCGCGGACCGCCGGTCCGACTCGACGGTCCGTGCTGCTGTGGCCGGGTCGAGGGGCCGGTACAGCAGCGTGACTCGCTTCCGCGAGATCCGCGCCGACGGCTCCAGCAGCGTCCGCAGGACGCTCGACCGGACCGTGCCGCGGGGTGCCTCGCACGCCACCCATGTCCGCGAGACTGCTCCCTCATGGAAGTAGGAGTCACCGGTTTCCTGCGCGGTCACCGGCCCGGCGTCCTTCCACCGCAGCCCGGTCGAGCCAGTCTCGGCGCGGGCCTGCAGCATCACCTGCAGCACCGACGGGTCGAACGCCGCCCGCACCGCGTCGGCGATCCGGTCCGCTGGCATCGGCCGGGCCGGTCCGCCGCCGGCCGCGGTCAGCCCGGCCGCGAGCGGAGAGATCCGGATCGCCAGGTTCGTCACCATGTCCGCGGTCCGGTCCGCCCGGCTCACCATCCGCCCGCCAGCGGAAGCAGGCCGGTAGGTGAGGGTCACGTAGGTGCTGGTCTGGCTGGAGGCTGCTGGGTAAGCGGCAACCACCTCGGCCATCAGCTGCCGCGCGGTCTCGGGTGCGGCCGGGTCCAGGCGGGGGAGTACCTCGGCGGCCAGCCGGGTGCCCGGGTCGGGTGCGGTCTCCACGATCACCGCCGCGCCGAGCAGCCCTGGCTCGTGCGCGAGCCCGGCCAGCCACCCGCCCCAGCTCGCCACCCACGTATCGACCTGCTCGGTGTCCACCAGCGCCGCGCCGTCCGGGTCGCATTCCAGCACGATCGTGAACGTGTTCAGCCGCTGGTCGTGCAGCACGCCGAACGGGCGGTGGTACACATCCCGGCCTTCAAGCATCACCGTCCCGGCCAGCAGCCCAGGCGGCGTGAACCGCCCGCCTGGCTCCCGCGACAGCGGTCCCGACATGTAGGTGTCCCGCCCGGTGATCCGCCGGGCCGCCCATCCTGCCCGGACCGCCGCGATCGTGATTCCGGACCGGCCGTCGGCGGTGCGGATCGCGAGCGGGATCGTCACCCCGGCGACCAGGACCAGAGCTGCGACCGCCGCGATCCATGACAGCAGTGCCGCGAGCAGTATCGTGATCAGCCCGCCCAGGAGCACGATCGTGCCGAGCAGCCCCAGCGGTCCTATCCCCGGACGGGACGGCAGCCGCCAGTTCCCGTACGTCGGGCGAGTAGTAGTCGTTGTGTCAGGCATGTCATCCCCCGGTCTCCTGGTCTCCGTCATCTCCGTCATCGCCTGCGCCGGACGGCCATGGAACGCCGGTAGCGTCCGTGCTGTCCTTCGCGGTCTGCGCCTGCGGCGGCCCTTGCGGTGGTGACCCTGACGGCGCCGGGCTCCCGCCGCCGTCCGCGACCTTGCCGGTTCCGCCAGGCTTGACGCCGTCCGCGGCCGTGCCTGCGTTGCTGCCGCCTGCGCCCTGTGCCGGTTTCCCGGTTCCTGGAGGTGGCACCACAGCCCGTTCTGATGAATCGGGAGAGGAGCGGGACGGAGCCGCAGCCTCCGTGCCGGCCTGGCCGGGGGCCGCGCCGGCTGGGGCAGAGCTGCCGGACGGTGCATTGGCTGCACTGCCTGCCCCCGTTGCTCCAACTGCCCCAGCCACGGCCCCGGCGCTGGCTGCGCCACCGGTCCCGATCATCGCTGCGGCCTTGACCGCGCCAGTGGCGACCGCGCCGGCCGCGCCCATCGCGAGCGTGCCGCTGGATGCGGCGCCCAGGGAAGCGGTCATCGGGACGATGAGCTTCAGCAAGGCCGGCAAGATCAGCACCGACAGGATGAGCAGCATGAACCCGGAGATCACCTCCACCGCTTTCCCGTCATCGGTCAGCAGGAATGCCCCCGCGTACAGCAGCGCGGCAGCGGGCTTGTACAGCAGCCACGCGGTGAGCCACGCCAGGTGCTTGCGCCACCAGGTCTGGCCCCAGTCGCTCATGGACGCGGCGGCGGCCAGCGGCAGCGTGCCGGTCAGGATGACCAGCAGGCCGACCCGCAAGATCATCAGCATCAGCTGGATGAGGGAGGAGAAGATCACCAGCAGGGAGATGATCAGCAGCATGCCGTCGCCGCCGGCGAACGCGCCTGCCAGCGCCGCTGTGCTGATGAGCCCGGCCCAGCCGCCGCTGCCCACATGCGCGGCGCTCATCAGGTCCGAGCTGAACGTGTCGCCCAACATGCCCGCCGTCTGCACCAGGAACGTGGCGGCCGCGCTCACCACGACGAGCCGGGCCAGGCCCAGGGCCATGACGGCAGCGGGCTCGCCGCGCCGGCGGATCGTCATCCGGCCGGCGGCGACCAGGATGCACACCACCGCGGTGCAGGTGGTGACCCAGCGGAGGTCCGCCTCGATCCCCACGGCCGGGGCACCGGAGCTGGTCAGGTCGGGTGTGTCAACACCCATCCAGAAACTCGACAGTGTCTTCAGCAGCCCGTTCGCCGCGCTCGACATCGCCTGCGCGATCTGGGTCAGCACGTCAGCCCCGGCCGCGCTGACCCCGTCCTGGACGGCCTTGCCGCCGACTCCGATCTCGCCGCCGACGATCGGGATGAACGGGATGATGTGGCAGATGAAGCCCTCAAGGCCGCCGCCGCAGCTGCTAGCCATCGTTCTCGCCCCACAGGACGAACCCGTCGGTGCTGGTCACCAGCTGCGGGTCCGGGCCGGACGAGCCATCCGGGGTGACGACCAGCTTCCAGTCCTCGTCATCCCATGCGACGGTGAGCTGGTTGGCCTGGTAGCCGTTCTGGCCGCCGTCTTGGAGGGTCTCGATCGTGGCCTGCTGCGCGGTGTAGCCGACGACCTCGAAGCCGATCGCCTGGGGAATGTCGCCCGGCGGGACAGCCTGGTAGGGCTGGCTCTCGCTGGCGGTGATGTAGGCCTGCTGGCCCGGTCCGGGGACGATCTCGCTCTCCGCGATCGTGTGCCAGTCCGGGCTGATCAGGCCGGCGAAGATGTCATAGGCGGCCATCACCGCGCCGGCCGGCGTGTGGGCGTAGCACGACCAGACCGGCCCCTGGTACCGCGTCGGACCGGCCGTGGGGGAGGTCGGGACGAGCATCCCGGCGATGTTCTTCCACACCAGGTCGCTCGGCGGGGCGGCAGGGATGGCGTCGCTCACCTGGCCTGCCGGGCAGGTCTGGGCCGGGCCGACCTGGCCGGATGCGGTCGCGGGCTTGCGCGCTGTGCCGCCGCTGACCGCCAGGACGATCATGGCCGTTATCCCGAGCGCCAGGAGCAGCGTGGCGGGGACAATCCATCGTGGCCGCTTGCTGTTGCGTGTGTTCATGGCGGGGGCCTTCATGTCAGGAACTGGACGATGGGGCCGGCGGTGCCGATGAGCACGCAGGCTGCCATTACGTAGCCGAGGCTGGCGAAGTGCTGGCCGCCCGTGCCGCGGTGATGGCTGACCGCCATCATTGCCGCGACGATCGCGATGCCGGCTACACACGCGCAGGTCGCGGACCACGCCACGATGTCCATCAGCAGGTGAACCTGGCCCGTCAGGTCCGGCGGTGCTGAGCCGATCCCCGGGTTATAGACACCCGACCCGCCGCCTGTTGGCGTCACGGCCGGAGCTAGTGCTGTCGCTTGCATTGTCATGCCCCCTTCAGTGCGGGCACGGCGCTGGCGGATGCGTACCTGACGAAGGCGCGCATGCTCATCGCCAGCGGCCATGCGGCTAGCGGATCTGGAGTTACTTCGCTCAGTCGCCACTCATGCACCCACGGCAACCTGTAAACCATCGTCGCCGACGCGAGGATCGTGATGCGGCGGTTCAGCTCTTTCGGCAGTCGGCCCGGGGCGTCGGCTACCAGGACAAACCCGGCCAGGTGCGCCGATTGCGGGTAGCCGTGCGCGCAGTAGCCCGCCAGGGTCTGGGACGCTGCCCGCAGCCCGGCGGCGCTGGTCCGCGCGGTGAGGACCACGTTGACGCGGACGCCGTAGGGCGGCTCGGGCCAGGTGGTGCCGGAGTCGAGTGCGTTCAGCAGTCTGGCCACGGTGCTGGTGCCGGCACCGCCGTGCGTCCCGGTCACGAAGACCGGGTACGGCTCATCGGCGCTGGCGTCGGCCGGGGCCTCGGCGGGCGGCTGCGGCCAGGGGCAGCCCGGTGGCTGCACACCCCGGAGCAGCTTGCGGTATCTGGCCAGGTTCCTCTCACTAGGCCTGTTCATCTCGTTCATCTCGAACCCCTAACCTGATTGACTGATTTTGCTAATTTCTATTCTGATCAACTTTGGTTGATCACATGTGGAGGATGGGATCAAGGGATGCTGTTGTGGTTCACTTCAGTCGACCCGCTCTACCCGATGCAGTTGAAGCCGTCGCCGTGACGGCTGGTCCCGGCGGGATGCTGGCCGCCGGGCAGGCCGAGCCGGTCTCCGAGGCGGGCCGCGAAGGTCTCCGCGGCCTTTTCCTCGCGGTCGCTGAACAGCCGGCTCAGCCGTTCCACGGGGTCGTTCACGAACCTGCGCAGGTGGTCGTGGTCGCGGTCGGTCAGCCCTGCGTGGGCGGGCAGGCACGCGAACTGGCCCCCGTCTCGCACTGGGCCGCAGTGCCCCAGGACCAGGTGGCCGATGGCGTGCGCCGTCAGCGTGAGATCGTGTCCTGGCCAGTCCGGGTTGAACCCGATCCGGTCCAGCCCGGTGCAGCCCAGCCACAGGCAGGCGCACACCTCCGGCAGGTGCATCGGCACGATCTCCACGCCCTGACCGAGCATGCCGCTCAGCTTCTCCATGAACTGATCCCGGCAGAACATTCCGGCGCTATCGGGGAACTCGCCCGCCGCGGCGCACTGGTCGCCGTTTTCGTATCCTGGGTCGGGACTCATCTGGCTCACCCCCTGTTTGACGACTCCCGGTCACTGGATCGTGACTCCTGATGCAACAGATATACGTTGGTGACGGGTGAGTTAAAAGGGTCGGTTGTGGACACTGTCCGGTGCCGGATACCTGACGGGCTTTCGGAGCAGGGCCCCGAGCGCGGGCCACGATGCCGGCGCGGACCGCTGGAACGGTGACCCTGCCGGGTTTCCCGGCTCGTGGTCGCTGGCATGATGTGACATCAGGATGATCGGTACAGCTGCCGTTACTGACGTGACGAATCGCGGTCAGTGACCACTCGCGGACATCGATAGGTCATCTGACATGAGCATGGGACCACCTGCTGAGGGCTGCTGCCGCGCGGGGTAAGGATCACCCGGTTTGCCAGTTAAGGGATCGTCCTGTTGTCGGCTGAATTAGCTGATCAGGGATCGAAGATCTTCGCTCCCCGATGTTTGTTCTAATGTTTGTCGCTTAGCGCGACCAAGATAGTTGTGGCCGACCGGGGTTGCCGGTACCTAACGCCGAAATTTGCGCGACCACGAGCGTCGCCTATCGCACGTGCGGCCTCCCTCAGAACCTCCGATTCGGGGCGCTCATCCGTCGCGGCAAATGTGCTAAAGAGCTGATCAGTGCCTAGCCTGCGGTGGGGCGGGGCGCGGGGGGGCTTGGCCTTTCGCCGGCGAAGGCGTGTCCTCCGCAGCGTTGCGGGCACGGTACAACGTGGTCGGTAGCGCCGCGACTGCCTCGCTTTCATCCCGCCGGTGGATAGCTCACGATCGCCCGCCTGAGACATATCCGGCGCCGGATCAGGCTTGGCCACGTCCGGGCGGATAAGTCCTACTCGAGCAAGCCGATCTCCGGCCAAATGCGGCGGTGCGACATTAGTGACCGCTCCAAGCGGCGCAACACCGTCGAGCATGCGGTCAGCCGGCTCCGCCGTCGCCGACCGGTCCTGCCCTAGCCGGGCCGCCACACTCCACAGCCCTGGAACGGTGTGACAGCCGATCCTCTCTCGGCGGCATCGCAGGGCCCGGCCGTCTAACACCTTGACGGCCGGAGATACCCCAGCGAGACTGCGATGTCTGCTGGCCCGAGGACGCACAGTGGGTTGAACGATAGGAGCCTGGGCCATGCCTATGAAACGCGCACGCACGCCGTCGCTGCCGATCGAGGCACTGAACCTGTTCGCGCAGCTTCCCGGTGCCGAGCAGAGCCTGCTTCTCGACGGAACGGCAGCGAGCGAGTTCGGCGCGGCCATGGCCGCGGGACTGGCCGATTCGCTGGCCAATCAGGGGCGGCTGCACGGGCACTGGGCCCAGGACCTGTTCCGTGCGGTTCTCATCAGCCTCGACGCGACCACGCTGGTCAAGGACGAAGATGCGGGAGAGCTCTACCACGATGAGGGCAGGCCGCTTCACCTTCCCGACTTCAGGGTCGTGACGAAAGCCGGCGAGCACCTGCTGGTCGAGGTGAAGAACGTAGGCCCGGCCAGGATGCTCAAGATTCAGCGGATTCCCGCTGGGCAGTTCAGCGCGATGCAGGACTATGCACGGCTGACCAGGGCGCGCCTGGTGTTCGCGCACTACTGGTCGGGAGTCAACTGGTGGACCCTGGTCGACGCCGATCGCTTCACGCCGAGCGGGAAGTATGTCGAGCTCACGTTCGGCGAGGCGAGCATCGCGAACGAGTTCGCCATGCTCGGCGACCGCCTGCTGATGACCTCTTCGGTCATAACCGTCATGATGCTCGCAGCCGGGATCAAGGCCGGCACCAGAGTCGACCCGGAAATGGCGGCTGGCCTTTCCTTCCTGGGCTTCGAGCCGAGCACGGTCCACTTCGCGTGTGACGGCGTGCCGGTGATCAGCCGCAACGAGGCGGAACTCGTGCAGGCGGTAGCGCTGTGGGGAGGCGGGGCGATGTCGGATCCGTGGCCGATCGCGGACGAGACGGGGAACCGGGTCGGACTCGTGATGACTATCCAGTCGCCAGCCGGTGCAGAAAGCCCTAACCTCGGGTCGCGATTGAGCTCGATCTACTCGGCCCGGTACCTTGCTGCGACCACGGATGCGATCGGCGGGTCGGTCAGGCAGTTGCGGTACCAGCCGGACTCCACGCTCACCCGACTGGCGGCGATCGCCCACGCAGACGTCCCAGGACGCGTGATGCCGGTACAGGTTTTCACTCAGGTGCCGACGAACCCGCCTGCACCAAGCTGATGTCGTGTGGCGGGCACCCGCTGACGTCGTCGGCGCCACGCCTGCCATCGGTGGCTCCGCGAACTGGAATGCACCGGAATGCTCCGCGGGTGCCGGGCCATGGCATAAAGGCCGGTAACCCACCAGGCTATGGCCGGCATCTCGCCCCGATCAGGAGGGCAACCTCCGACAGCGGGACACAGATCACCCAGTTCCGGCACGGAGCAAGTGGCGAGGCGCGACCTGCAGTACCAATCGGCGCATTTTGTGCTCCAACCGCCGCCTGTGACCATCACGCGGCGTGACTAGCGATTCCGGGCGTGAGCGTTCCGAACGCCGAATAGGCGCGCAAGCTGACGGCGTTCCGTGGCGGTACAGATAGTCTTGTTAGGGCGTCGCCCCGCTGCCGGATCTAGCGGTAGATGAGAGTCACTCGCTCTCCCCGGTCTTGGCACCTGTGAGGATGACGCCAGGATGGGCACCGCGCTACGCTTGCCATGAGCGTGACAGTGAGGTGCCGATGGTGACAGGACCGGGAGACGAGCTGGCAGCGTCCGCGGCGGGCCGTGGACACCTGCGAGTGTCGGATGCTGAGCGCGAGCAGGTGATCGGCGCTGTCAAAGCCGCGTTCGTGCACGGCGTGCTGGCCAAAGACGAATTCGACCTTCGAGTGAGCCAGGCGTTCGCGTCTCGGACCTACGGGGAGCTGGCCGCGGTTACCGCCGGCCTTCCCGCGCGGCCGGCCGCAACCCAGCCGCCCAGGCCCGCCCGGGCCCAGCGCGCGCAGCCCGTTCTGCGGCCTGGCCCGGTGATGGCGGCGGCAACTGCGCTTTATGCGGGCGTACAGGCGTTCCTGTTCCTCTCGCCGTGGCCGAAGGGCGGCGAGAACGATCCGGCACCCGCGAAGATCGCGCTGTTCCTGTTGAGCAACCCCGTCTATGTGCTCGTCCTGCTGACCTGCATGGTGTGGCTGATCGCCAGGCGGCGGCAGCAGCGTTCTGGCGGGCGGCCACCGCGGCAGGCGGCACCAGGCGCCGGCAGCCAGCCATCGCGGTACCCGCCCTCAGCCGGGCCCGGCGGCGAGCTTCCGCCGGCGGGCCGCGGTTACATGGCCGAAGCTGAGCGGAGGCGTCCTGCCCGCCTGCCACGGCAGGCTCACGGTCACCGCGGCGGCGGCACCCTCGCTGGCTGCCTGCCGTGACGGCTGTCAGCCGACGTACGATGAGCTGCGGATTACCTGTCCGGGAACGTGGGACAGCTCACTTATGACTGGCCAGCTAGACCGGATCCCCGGCACGGCTGACCGACGCTGACAGCCCGGCAGCCGGCCATGGCTGCACGCGGGAACATGCACAAAGATCCACCGGCAGGCCGGTTCTGCGTGCCGTTGCGGCGAGCACATCACCAGTGGTTGGGCAGCTCTCCCTATAAGCTCAGGCTCGCCTGACTCGGCTGAGGACGTGCCGGGCGCAGCCTCCGCCAGAAGCGCAAGAGCGCCGGTCCAGAGCGCCGATAACGAGAATTTTCATGCCGGTCCGGATCATCCATAGCGTCCAAGGGCATCTGATGCCGCCCTTTCTCCTGGCCGAACGACGGTCAGATGATCATGGGATGATCGGCGGGAGAGCGAAAACCCAGTTGCCCGGGGGAGTGAGATCGGGACGTCGCCAGTGAGATTGGTTGCACCTCTGGCTGTCCGAGCCTCCGCGGGGATGGGGAACGGGATCATGCTTAAGGGAGGGAGCCACGAGGCGGCGGTTGTACAGCGACGCTGGCCGAGATGCGCCCGGTGTAGCCGCCCAGGTCGATGGCTACCACCCAATGTCCGTTCGACGGGACAATGATGCGGAAGGGTGATTGGGTAGCCCGTCCGCCGTGGTACCGGTAGCGTCTTCCGGCTTTGTAGTTGGCGTACTCGCTGAAGGGCATCAACTGCACGTTGGCCTGGTTCTTGAGGGTTACGACGACCGTGGCCCCTTCCTTGAGGTTGCCTAGGTCGAAGCGCAGATGCTCCATGGCGCCTTCTCGTCTACTTCTGGTCTTTGCGAGTTCGTGACCGGTCGCGAGCCGCCCGAAGGGCTCGTCTGTGCACGTCAGTGTGATGGATCTCGTTCTGGAGAAGTGCCCTGCACGAGGGATCTCCTTCGCCCAGCCAGGTATCGAACGCTTTGGCTTCGGCTTCGATGGCGGACTCGTCGGCCAGTTCCGCCTCAGTCAGCACTTCCTCGATCCACTCCCACTGCAGTACTGCCTCGGTAAGGACGGCCGCAGATTGCCGCCGGAGCAGCTCAAGGGGCATCTCGACCCTGGTGTAATGCTTGATGAGCCGCTGTTGAAGAATGTAGATGCCCTGGTGGGACAACGTGGCGATCCGCCGCGGTCGCGTGAGCAGCACTGCCGGGGCGGCAGTGACGTCGATAAACTTCGTGGCGAAGTGCTTTTCGTCGATGAGTCCCGGCAGCGGCATGACCCGCAGGTTGCCGTCCCACCCGCGCTGGCCGACTACCGATGAGTGTGGTTCGACTGGCGCGACAGTGATACGGAGAGTCAGGTTCGCGCCCATTCTCATCGTGCAGGGATGGCTGATGATCTGAACCTTCATCGGCTGGTCACCGAACCCAGGCAGGACGATTCCGTCGAACACGTCTCCCTGCAGGAGGGGACGAGCCCAATTGACGTTTCCGCGCTCGTCGTAGAGCGATTCCGATTCGATCTGGTCCATGGTCTTGGGTTGCTACTCATCTCGCCGTCGGATGGAACGCTGGCCGTCGGTGTCGTTGAACACCTCGAAGTCGCTGCGGCCGGCTCGCCAGTTCGGCCTCACCTGGTCGAGTACCTGCGCGACCGTCTGGCGTTGTTCGGCAAGGTCGATCAGCTTCAGGACGTGCCCTTCGAGATACAGGTCCAAGGGGCGGATGAAGTAGCCGCGGTCCAGGGGCAGGTCCATCTCCATCCAGGCCGCTGGGTCTTGGACAATTCCTTTTTCTTCAAGCACGTCGAGCAGAGCCGCGATCCGAGCCAGCTTCGACCGGCTTTCCGGGCTGGCGTCCCCGCCCTTTCGCCACTTCCGGACCGCCGAGATGCTGACACCGACTACCTCCGCAATGTCGGACCAGCCCATACCGCGTTCACCAGCGAGTTCTTCGAGCAGGCCGGAGACGGACTTCTTAGTCTTCTCGAAGATACGGTCAGTCAGATCACGTTCACGTGCCTCACCGTGCCACTCCTGCACCTCCCTACCGAGCATGTCTACTTCGGTGCGCAGGTAGTCAGCCCGGAGAGACAACGCGCGAGTTGAGGTGGGGGGTAGCGGGGCGTAGTCAGAAAAGCCTCCCGCGGCGGCTCCTGTGGGTTGCCCGCCTGCAGTGACTGTCATGACTGAGAACCTCGGAAAAGCGTGCGCGCTTCATCGGTGATGGAGCGCTGGAAGGCCGTGCCGCAGGGGATGTGGACAGCGGAGAGGATCTCGCGGACCGTCGCAGAATTCAGTGAGACCGACTGGCCGCCAGTGAAATCTTGAAAGCCATCGAAATCCAGAACGAAGAAGGGGCCGGATTCGATAGGCGGCCGCTTAAGGAACTGAGGAGCGACGATGGGTCCTTGGTTCAGCGCCGCATAACGGAAGTTGAACCCTTTCCCCTCACCCAGATCGTAAGTGATGACACTCTGGGCCGTCGTCGCCGAAACGTCGTCGGGTCCCACCTCAAGCTGATCAACGAGGCGATGGTCGATCCACTTGCCCCACTGCCGGGCGTCGGTGATAGCTTCCGGCGCTCGCACTTCGTCGACGTAGCGGAGCCCGACCCGTCGCATAGCAGGGCGGACCTCCGCCCCAATGAGGGCATCGCAAGCTGCGGTAACCGCTTGGAGGAGGTCATCGAAAGTGGTGTAGGCGGTCGTCTCGTAAGTGAGTGACTCCGACATGATGGTAAGCGACTCGGTACTCGTAGGATTCTTCAGCACCACGCCGACTCGCTGCGCAATCTCGGGCTGCGCACCCTGCGTGAGGTTGACACTCGTCTGCTGGAGCGGCTCTGCGAACGGGAACCGCTCCTCCAAGGCGATGGCCACCTCGTCCTTCGTCTGCCGCTGTCTCAGACGCGCGGCATCAGTGAAGCGGATCTCGGCGGCGACCAACGCTAGCGGCGCTTGTCGGAAGACCTCGCGATTGGGGTACATGATCGGTAAATTACCCTCCTTGGTTTCTGATGATACCTGAACTCGCACTGAAACCGTTACCCGAACCTGTACCGTTTGAGCTGGTATCTAACGTCCAGTCCTTCTTGACGGTTGGATCGGACCAGGGCAGGGCGTGCAAGTTCGCGACGAAGAGGAAACCGCGCGCGGGTGACCGCTGACGAAACCGAGCGGGGACAGGAGCCGAGGCGAGAAACTTCTCGCACGGCTACGCGATCAGCATCCGGGCCATCTTCAAACCGAACGCCGAGTATGCGCAGTCTCATGGTGACGCAATCATTACGGTTAGTTCGCACAGAACATCGGTTCTGGCGGATACACGTTGCTACGCACGATCTCATTACACGCTCGCAACGTTGCCCATTTCCATTTCTGCGCGAGTACGGTACGGATATCTGAGAGCGGATAGCATATTGGCGCCATCATGGCTCCTATTTCGGGTGTCCTAACCTGTAGGCCCAGTGCTCTCTTGGGGACCGCTGCCAGCCTGTTCCAACATTCTGGCCTCACCGATCCGCACATCATTAGCGATATCCTCGATAGCACCCATGAGGAGTTGAAGAAGCTGAGCCGCCGCTACCGACTGCTGGTCTCCGGGTAGCCGACCGATAAGATCCCTCATCACGTTAAACCGTGCTGATTCGGATTCCAGCCGGAGCCGGGCACCCTCAAGCGCATAGCTCTGCTGCTGTCGCTCGCTCTTTCGGCTCTCGCGAGTCATCGCCTCTTCATGCTTGTGAGCCTCATGCTCTCGCTCGCGCTCGTCAAGCCTGCGCGCCTCATCTCTTATGCGGTTGATCTCTCGGTTCTCGGTGATGCCATCCTTAACAGTCCTCAGCGGATTAAGCGCCCCTATAACCTCCAGCCATCCTGGTGACTCGTAGCGAAGCGATCCCAGGCGAAGGCCTCCGGCGAGCCGGAACGCTGTAACCGCCTGAAGCAGGTCATCTGCAGAGAGGCGGCTAAGCCCTGAACCTGGCATCAGCGAGCTCAGTGCTTCCAGACCAGCGGCTCCCTTATAGCCGTCCTCTAGGTGCCGAAGCAGCTTGATGAAGTCGGCAACTGACCAGCTACCGTGGATCTCAATCCGTAGGACACCTAGCGTCTGTTCGACCGACAACTGGGGCCCTGAATAGGGGGTACTGACCTGTTGGCTATAGCCACCACCTTGGACATTTCCCACCGGCCCGACATACAATACTTCATCCGAGTGCTCGGTAGACTGGTCGTCGTCCACTACATTGCCGTCACGGTCACGGACTGAAAAGTTGTTTCCTGGAGCGATGAACCCAGAGGATCTTACCGCATCCTGTACCGTCTGCCCTGCTGCCACCTGGACTTCGGTCCTGTCGCCCGTTATGACGTTACGGAAAGTAATTGGCACTGACGCAGCATCCCTCCACGACAACGGCTCTTTCGGTGACATTATAGACAGCAGATGCCAACAAGGGGCACTCCCTTTGATGGAAGTTCTGCTGGAAGGCCAGGCATCGGACGGCAGTCACCCAGTTGGACACCCAACAGCGAGACAACCCTCATCCGGAAGATCGGAAAAGGCCATGAGCTGGGGTGAACAGGGGCGGCCCCAACCGCGACCTTCCGTCTTTCAATTAACGCGCCCGTCTATCCCGACCTAGTTAATGCGGCCAAACGCAGCGACCTGCCGGGTACAAGGCGTGCAGAATGCTTCTTATGGAGCGGTACCCGCGTCCCTCAGATCTCCGGATTCTCACGTCCATATCGGCGGTTCTTGTACTCGCGTCAGCCGAGGATCGGCTACTTTCCGTAGTGAAGACGAGCGGTCTTTACCCCTGTGGATGCGGATAATCTAGTTCAGGTCGCGCGACTGGGCGGTACTAGTTGATCATGCCGCGCGGTCGGGGTAACCGTCGGCTTTCCACGGACGGCCATGGACGAGCCGCGCTGGCGGCGTGCCGCAACATGCTGACGCGAACGGCGCGGCGGGTGTTATCAGCCGACCGTCAGCTCGGTTACCGAGCTACTGCCGTAGTTGGCGACCCAGATGCGATTGCCGTCGACGGCAATCGCATCCGGGTCGGCGAAGTGGTAGCTGCTCGCTGACAGGGTCCGCGCCCAGCTGCCGTCGCTGCTGTTCATCACGGTCACCGACCCGCCCGTCTGCGTGTCCGGGGTGTTGGTCACCCAGACGTGGGTGCCATCGACGGCGATCGCGTGTGGCCTATCGAAGCCGTAGCTGCCACCTGACAGGGTCCGTATCAAGCTGCCGTTGCTGGCGTTCAGCTCGGTTACCGAGTTGCCCGCAGAGTTGGCGACCCAGACGTGGGCCCCGTCCACGGCGATCCCATCAGGGTGGTTGAAGGCGTACTTGCTCCCTGACAGGGTCCGTACCCAGCTGCCGTTGCTGGCGTCGAGCTCGGTTACCGAGTTGCCGCCAGAGTTGGCGACCCAGATGTGGGCCCCGTCGACGGCGATCGCCTCCGGGTCATTGAAGGCGTACCCGCGGCCTGTCGGAGTCCGCACCCAGCTGCCGTCGCTGGCTGCTATCTCCGTTACCGAACCGCTGTCGGAGAGGCCAGAGTTGGTGACCCAGATGCTGGTCCCGTCGTCATCCGCGATCCCGTCCAGCGAATCGAAGGCGTACGGGTGGCCCGACAGGGTCCGTACGAAACTGCCGTTGATGGCGCTCAGCTCCGTCACGGAAGCACCAGAGAAAGGGGGGGAGTTGGTGACCCAGATGTGGGCCGCGTCCACGGCGATCGCAACCGGGATATCGAAGCCGTACTTGCCCCCTGACAGGATCCGCACCCGGCTGCCGTTGCTGGCGTTCAGTTCCGTCACCGAGTAACCCGCAAAGTTGGCGACCCAGATGTGAGTGCCGTCTACGGCGATCGCCTCCGGGGCGCTGAAGCCGTAGCTAGCTGCGGAGAGGAGCCGGGCGGATACTTTGGGTAGTGGCGTGTTCGCAGGGGGCCGGGGGAGGGCCAGCCAGATGAGCGTGCCAGCCAGGGCGACGATTCCCAGGGCGGCTATCCCGGCGGTCAGGAGGCGCCGACGAGCCTTCTTGGCCCGCTCTTCTGCCAGGAGGGTGATTGCCCCCGTTCCTCCGGATCAGTGTCTTCGCCCGGTGCCTGAGCTGTGTTGCTGATGTCCGGGGCGGCTGCCGCCGCCATGCTGACCTGGCCGATGGTTTCTTCCAGGTTCTCTGTGGCTGCCTCGATAGCGGCTTCAAGGTCACGCTGCTGCCGGGCCGTCATGGTCTGGAGGCGCTGTGCCTGTTCCTGAAGCCGCTGGAGGTCTTTGGTGCGTGCGGCTGCTTCGGCACGCAGGGCCTGTACCCGCGCTTCCGCTGCCGCTTTGCTGGCCTCGGCTTCGGCGAGGCGCTGGGTCATGCGCGAGAGCTCACGCTCGGGATCACGCTGAGCTTCGGGTGGAGCGGCGTTGTACGCGAACACGAAGTCACGGGCTGCGTCAACGCTCCGGCTCGCCGGAACCGGCCGCTTGTCAGCGGCGAGGGCTTCCCTCAAGTGAGTGAACAGCGGCTGCAGCCTCAGTCCGGCAGGCTGCCCGGGGATGCCGCGCTCGATCAGGTCGACAAGGTACCTGGTGAAATACGTCTGCGGCAGCCGCACTGACCGGCTGGTCTCATACCAGGCAGTGGCATACGGGCTAGTCGCGGCCATCGTATAGGCGCCCGTCCCGGCTGCCATGTCCAGCACATCGCCGGACAGCCCGGCCAGGGTACTCGCGGGGCGGCTCGCCAGCGCAGCGAAGCAGCAGTCCAGGATCACGATCTTGGTGGCGGCGCCGCTGTCGAGCAGCGCCCGGCGGACCGCGGAGAACTGCAGGCTGGTCGCGGCGCGCCGGTTAGGCTCAGTCCGTGACTCGGTCAGGCCCATGCTCAGCTGGTCATCGGAGTCGATCTGACCGTGACCGACGTAGTAGAACAGCGCTATATCGGTGGCATCCTCGAAGGCAGTGACCAGCTGATCCGGGAGATTCCCTGGGTAACGCCGGTTATCCAGGAGCAGCAGCCGGTCTCTCGGCCAGCCGCACAGCGGCCCGGTAAGCACGCTCACGATCCGGCGCCAGCTGTTCCGCGCGGCAGGGACCGGGGTGAGGAACGAATAGTTCCAGGTACCCATCACCACAGCCCGGGAATGGCTGTAGTCATGCAGCGGCGGCCAGTCCGTCACTGCAGGAGCCTGTCCAGGATCGGCATCACCGCATCGATGTTGGTCGCCGTCAAGGTTAACGGCTCACCCTTGACCGTCATCGTGATCGACAGGCCTGTCTTCCGGGATCGCAGGAACTCCGGCAGCACCCTCACCGCCGCGAGCAGCACGCTGCTGTCGGCCAGGAGCATCAGCACATCCAGAGCACCTTGCTCACCCGGCCCAGGGCTGCCCGCGGACCGCCTCACGCCAGCACCAGGCGCCATCAGCTGCAGGTAATCCGTCAGCGGCCCGATCTGTGAATAGTCTGAGACCCTCAGCTCAGCCCTCTCCAGCGTCATTCGCGCCCAACCCCCACTCAGCAGCGGCACCTGACTCCGTCAATCCAGACACTAACGCTCATAGCGTCAGCCCGCCGCCATTGCCTGTCAAACCGCAACCAGCGGTGCGTGGCCCTACGGTTTCCCCGGAGTCGGCATGGACGGCGGGCTCACGCTCAGGATGGGGACGGTGAGCGGGAGATCCGGGGCGGCGCTCGCCCCGGAGTCCACCTTCCGTCATCCCGCCCGCGAAGACATCCAGATCGCTCAGCGATCCGTTCGGTGCTTTCAAGAGTGCCAGTCACGCCATCGGCACGCTTCAAGGCACTTGCACAGATGGCGTGACAGGACCCGCTGGCGCCATGGGCATGCTGGCAGCTCCTCGCCTTCAAGGCTGGGTCAGTAGCCTGTGAGCGTGACTGACGTGAATGTGACGCTGTCCTCTGATGCAGCCCTCGTCCTGTTCGAGTTGCTGCATCGCTGGGAAGACTCGCGCGAGCTTGACGCGGTCCTGATGCCGGGAGAGCAGGTAGCGCTCTGGGCGCTCTCCGCCCGCCTTGAGAACATCCTCGCAGAGCCACTCGATCGTAATTTCCGCGAGCTGCTTGACAATGCCCGGCGCCGCCTCGCTGAGCAGGGCGGCGCGTAGAACTCTGCTCTCTCGTCAGGGCGGGCGTCAAGGCCGAGCAGATCATCCCGATCTGCATGAGCGAGACGGTCTTGCCGCCCGCTCGGAATCGATGACGGAATGACGGATACGCGCGCGCCCCTGAACTACCAGGTAGCCACGTTCTGTACATACGACCCTCGCGGAGCCAAGCAAAATCATCCTCAGATACCTCAGCTGGCGGATGTGCAACTGGCGAGGGCGATAACACCTGCCGGGACCTCCCAGTCAGTGACGGTCTGGAAGAGGCGGCGGGGAATGGCACGGGACGGGCGCCGCCTACTGGAGGTGCTTGAGCAGGAAGGCGAGGATCGCGGAGTGGGCGGTGATGTCGTTGTCGCGGTTGGTGAACCCGTGTCCTTCGTCGCCGAACACCAGGTATTCGGCTTCGACGCCGTTTGCCCGGACTTTTTCCACGATCTGGTCGGATTCGGCTTTGGGTACGCGGGGGTCGTTGGCGCCCTGGACGACGAGCAGCGGCGCGGTGATCTGGCCGGCGTAGGTGACTGGTGACCGGCGCCGCATGTCGTCGGCGTCCGCGTCCGGGTCGCCGAACATCTCGCGGACCATGGGTGCCCAGTCCGGTGGCATGGAGCGGGCCAGTGTTTCCAGGTTCGCCGGCCCGTAGCAGGACACCCCGGCTGACCACAGGTCCGGCAGCCGCGACAGGCAGGACAGGGCCGCGAACCCGCCGTAGCTGTAGCCGATGACGGCGAGCCGCCGGGAGTCGGCCCAGTCCTGGGTGTGCAGCCAGGCGGCGGCGGCGGCGAAGTCGTCCAGGTCGATGCCGCCCCAGTCCCGGTAGATCCGCCGCTGCCACGCCATCCCGTACCCGCTCGAGCCGCGCATGTTCGGTGCGACCACACCGACCCCGGCGGCGAGCAGGCACCGGTACAGGGCGTCATGCTGCGGGCGTTCTTGCTGCTCTGGCCCGCCATGAATGGACAGGACGACCGGATGATGCCCGGTTCCCGCCGGCCGGTACACCAGCGCCGGGATCGGCGTGCCGTCCCTGGCCGGGTACCGGTACAGCTGCGGGATCACCGCCGCCGCAGACCGCGCCGTCGCAGACCGGGACTCGGTCAGGTACCGCAGCGTCCCGCCGGGTTCCAGGCTGGCGACCGCGACGGACTGCGGCCGGGCTGGGGTGTCCAGCATCAGCGCCAGCGCGGACCCGTCCGCGCTGAGGTCCATCGCCTCGACGACGCCGTCCGGGATCTGCGGCAGGGCGAGCGGGGAGCCGTCCCGCTGCCCGTACAGCACCGATCGGCCGTCCTCGTTCACCGACCACACGACCGTGCGGCCGTCGGCGGAGACCGTGACGTCCTCCACGTCCCAATCCGGGGCGTCTACCGTGACCAGGGACCGGTCAGCCAGGGCGAAGATCGCAAGCCGGGTCCGGTCTGCGCCGGAGGTGGTGCGCAGGTAGAAGCCGCTGCTGTCGGCGGCCCACTGGCCGGGGTAGAAGATCCCGGCTGGCAGGTCCCCGGTCAGCAGTTCCGCGGGCTGGCCGGGGCTGTGCAGGTCGGCGAGGCAGCAGTGGTAGTTGACGTTGGTGGTGTAGATCCCGGCGACCGCGTACCGGCCGTCGGGGGAGATGGCGACCGGGAACGTGATGCCGGGCCTCGGCCCCGGGAAATGGGCCGGCGGGCCGCCGTGCAGGTCCCAGATGGTCAGGCCGGGGTTGGCCGGGTCCGGGTCGTTGCCGCCGCCCAGCAGGTACCGTCCTGACGGGCCGAACGCGGTCTTCTCCGCGATCATGAACTGGCGGTCCGCCGGGCTGGACACGATACGAGCCTGCCCGCCGGCGGCTGGCATGGTGAACACCTGGGTCTGCTCGTCGCCGCCGGTGTCGGCGGTGAACGCGAGCAGGATGCCGTCGGGGGACCAGGCGGCGCTGCGAACGGACTGCCCGCTGAACGACGTCAGCTGCCTGGCCGTTCCGCCGTTAACGGGCTGGGTGTGCAGGTTGAACTGGCCGGAGGTGTCCGCGGAGTAGGCGACCTGCGTCCCGTCGGCAGAGAGGGCGACGAACCGCTGGAACCGCTGCGCGGCCAGGAAATCACGGTACTCAGCCATGGTGCTCCTCATTGTCCTGGGTTCTGGCCTGGGTGCCTGCCTGGCTGGCGGACCGGGTACCGAGCAGGCCGCTGCGGCCTACCGCGAACCCCAGCGAGAACTTGCTCACCGACTTCAGCTCCAGCAGCTCTTTCACGTCGTCGAGGTGGCGCTGGACTGTTTTCTCGCTCTTGCCGATGAAAGCGGCGACCGACTCGTTTGTCTTCCCCGCAGCCAGCTGCTCCAGCACGTCGAGGGCTTCCTTGGAGAGCGGGGCATCTTTGCGGGCGCCGCTCCCTATCGAGGTCGCTCGCGCCCATTTCATCTCAAAACAATCGCGGGCGAGCTCGACGACCGGCTCGGCGTAGAACAAGACAGCCCCTGCCTGCCCGGTCCGTCCCAGTGACAGCATCACCGCGGTCGCGTCGGTGATTATCAGCTTTATCCCGACCGAGGGGAGGATCCGGGCTTCCTCACCGGCCGCGACGCTCAGCTCGATGCACCGCATCGCGGCCGGGTTCGCGGTGACGGCCGCGTCGTAGATGGTCCGCTGGCGGACCAGCCGGCTCAGCGCAGGAATGGTGTTGAGCGCGTAATCGTCGGTGATCGGCATGTCCGTCAGGCCGTTGTCCATGACCATCCAGTCGCTGCGCGCCGACGCGATCAGCTCCGCCGACATCGCCAGCGCCTCATCGCCGGTCAGCACCTTCAGCAGGTGCTCCGGCACGGCGTCAGCCCGCGGGGCCAGCGCCTGGCACTGCCGCAGCTTGCGGTTCCCTTCCCGGAGCAGCTCCTGCTCCTGCGCCAGCCGCCCCGCAAGATTCGCCAGGACGCCCATCAGGGCGAAATCGAGCGGCGCGGCCCGCACTGTGGCCGGCGAGGCCCCAGTGCGAGGCATGACGTATACCAGGCCGGCGTCGATCAGCTCCTTCACCAGCCCGGCGCCGCCCAGGAACTCCGCGGCCTGGTCCTTGGGGATGCCGCCGCAGCGCTCGCGCAGCCTCACATAGGCCGCGATGTGCTCATCTGGGACAAGGCTTGCGAGCACCTCGGCCTCGCCCGGCGGCTGCTGATCCGGCACCCTCGCTCCTCCTGTCGGCGGCTTTCCCTCTCTGTCACTAATACCACCCGACAGGTCGCCTTAAGTCACCGAATTCGTGTCTGGCGTGTCCAGTAGTGGCCATGTCCACTTGTGGTGCGCCTGGTTCCTGTTATCAGGCAGTCACGTCTAGGTACCTTTCTGGCAAGGCGGCCGCACCGGCTGCCCCACCGAAGGGAACGAGTTCCATGAACCGACCGAACACGAAGCCTGCATCCCGCAAGCGATGCCCGCACTGGCCGAACGTGCCCATCACCTTGGCCGTCGCCGTCCTCATGGTGATGGGCCTCGCGCTCGCCGTCGCGCTCGGCGATGCCAGCCTGCATCACTTCTCTAGCGCCACATCCATCCTCTGGGGCAAGTAGCAGCAAGAAGGTCATTCAAGTGCATAACTCCATAAGGCCGCTACGGCGAGCCGGGGCTGCGGACAGCGGCGTGGCGTCCCGCCAGGACGCACCCCGGCTCGCCGACTGTATGGATCGGCCGGAGTGCACTCCGGATAGGTCTGGGCGCTCCAGCGGCTCTAACTCATCATGAGGCCCAGCCTCGTGTTTCTGCGTGGACCTGCGGATTAGGTTCAGCCAGCGGCCGGGTGATCTCGTCGCCATCGGTGGACATTCCGGAGCGGCCTAGAGCAAGTGCCCGACCTATGCCCGATGAGGTGCAGCTGGCTCCATCTCGGCCGTCATGCCGTTGACTCGTCCGCGTCCGGGCCGTGATCAGCTCCACAGGCCGTCTGGCCTTGGCGGCTAGTGCGGCGCCGAACTGCTCCAGGTCGAACGGCAGCGGCACCGGTAGATCCCGGATCATGCGAAGACCGCGCTGGTGAAGCTTGCGCCCGCGCGCCGGCCGACCTACCCGATCATCACGGCGTCTCCAGATACCAGCGCGCGGCCAGTACCCGTACTTGTCATTGCCGCCCTCAGTACCTGCGTAAACCTGGTCGCAGTGTGTCGCTGTGGTGCGCAGTTGGCAACACATTGCCGATGTTGTAGTATTCCCATATCGAAGACCGGGCGGCACACCCGCTCTCCGATGCTCACCTGAACTACTCCAAGATCGGAGATCATCATGTCCCTCATTACCGGGAGCAGCTGCCTTCAGCTCGGGATGGACGAGCACCCGGCCGCACCCGACACGAATACGCATCTCGTCCCTCCGGCTGGGGGCGGTCCTGGCAACGTGGCCACCGCGGCCGGCTGCATGCCGGAACCTGAGGTGGGTCACTACATCGCACCCGGTACCGGCGGACACGGACGGGCCAGAACGGACGGGCTGCTCGCCGTCATCCAGGCGTTCGCCTGCCGCGTCGGCGTATTCGGCTACGACGCCACACGCCACGACAAGTTCCTGATCATGGTCGCCGCGCGGCCCGTCCTGGACGCCCTCGACCTGCTCCTGCCCTCGATAGCGGTGCAGATGGAGGCAGCGGCGCGCACCTCGGCTCGCGCCTACGGAGAGAAGGTACGGTCGGCTCTGCCCGACCTGCCGGGCACGCGCGGGCGGAGCGTGCTGAAAGCCCCGTACTTCAGGAACTACTTGCGCGGTTTCGGTCAAGGGGCGGCCGAGACCATCCGCGAGATACGCGCCGAGTTCATCCGGGCGGAGGGGAACGAACTTCTCTGGGTCCTGGCCGAGCAGGACGTCCGTGCCGAGGAGGTCTACAGCCGGGAGTTCCCGGACACGACCGGACTGCGGAAGGAACGGGCCAGTCGCCTCGACGGTTTCCTGGAAGGGCAGGCCGCCGGCCGGGCGGTGGACCTGGGCGATGAGTACCTAGCCCAGCACGACCTGGTTTTCGCGGTGATCTGACCGGTTGCATTGCCTGGCGGAAGGCCCCTGAGCGACCTGGGCGCTCCGGGGCCTTCACGTCTTTCCGGATGTCCGGGCGGACGGCCGGCGAACCCGCAGAGCAGGTGGCACACGCCGGCCGTCCTGGGCTCAACCTGAACCCGCGGGGGCAGCGTTACCGTCACACCTCGCAGTACTCGATGATAGGGGGGTGCCACCCGCAGAACCGGATGCCGGACTCCCGCCCGGGACCACGACACTGCGGCGGTGGGCTGCCCAGCACGGACGGACGTACGACTGCCTGCGCCGCTGGCGGCGGCGGGATGGGTTTCCCGCGCCAGCCGGCGAACTCCCGCCGCGCGGTCGGCACGGTGGCGGACGCGGCGAACTCCTCTTTGACGAGCTGGCTATCGATGAGTGGCTGGCCGGACAGGCCGACCTTGAGTCGCCGGAGCGGTTCGACCTTGCCTCGCTCGGACTGGTGCCCGACGACCGGATTACGCTCGGCCGGTTCGCCGCGCTCATCGGCCTGGCGCGTGCGACCGTCACTCAGCATCGCGACCGGCCAGGGTTCCCGTCCGCTGGCGCGGACGGTGCTTACCCCGCAGGCGACCTCCTCGACTACTGGAACTCTCGTACTGGCCACCGAAGCCAGGCGTGGAAGGGGTAGCGAGCGCCAGAGTCTTGCTGCTGACGTTGCCTTCGGCGTCGATCTGCGCTGATGATGTCACGAAGAAACGAATGGTGATACTGATCTGTGCAGATGATCATTTGCGTTCCGTGAGAGGGGCGCAAGTGAACGAATGCGCGCATCACTATGTGAACCGGCTACGTCGGCAGCCGGGGCTGGGCTTTCTGCCTGCCAAACTCACGCTGCGGCGGCTGCAACGGAGAAACTAGCTGATCAATAGGTGCAACCCAGGGAATTTGCGCAAACTGGTGTGAGCTGAATTTTGGTTTCTGTCGCGAACGGTGATCATCTGTTCTTCGATTGCAGCAGCTGCTGGCAAGATGGACTCTCGGGACCCGTCGTTCGGGCTCCCCTGCGGGCATCTGGAGGAGACAGCACGGTGGCGCACCCGGTTCAGCGCTGGAGCGAGGTGACACCCTCGCAGTTCACCCACGAGGCCGGGGGGCTGAACCTCATCCGGTCCTTGCTTCCGGCGAACGCGCCTTTCCGGGCGTGGTCTAACTTCGAGTTCCGCGACGGCCATGGTAAATGGCACGAGGTGGACCTGCTGGTCTTGGGTCAGCGTCGGCTGCACTTGGTGGAGCTGAAGTACTACTCCGGCACCCTGCGCGGGGACGACCTGACCTGGCGGCGTGACGGTCACCGAGCTGAGGATTCCCCGCTCAAGCTCGCACGGCGTAAGGCGCAGCGGCTGGCGAGCAAGCTGCAGGATGAGCTAATCCGCTGGGCACAGGAGACCGGCGCCACCATCCCTGATGCCCGCACTGTCGTGCCGTTTGTCCAGGAGTCCGTATTCCTGCACCATCCCGGCATCCGGTGCCTGCTGTCGCCCGCCTCCCGGATAGACCTGTTCGGACTGGATGGCAGCGAGAGTAGTACTGGCCTTCCCGGCATCGCTCAGCGGCTGCTGGAGCCGGCCACGCCCCAGCAGTCCGTCGGCGCGAACCGCGACGAGATCATCGCCGCGCTGATGAAGCGGATCGGAATCGTCCAGCGCCGCCAGCGTGAGGCTGGCTCCTGGGTGATTGACGAAGATCCGCTCGGGGAAGGGGACGGCTGGCAAGACTGGCCGGCGTTCCACCGGGTGGCCACGACTGACAGGGGCCGGATCCGCTTCCTGGTCACCCCGCCGGGAGCGACGGCCACTACGCGGGCCAAGATCCGGCAGGTCGCCGAGCATGAGTACCGGATCATGTCACGGCTGGCGAATGAACGGCTGCTGCGCCCGCGGGACATGGTGGACAGCGAACTCGGCGTTGGCCTGGTGTACCCGCTCGATGACCGGTTCCAGCGGCTCGACCTGTGGCTGGCCGACCATGCAAGCAGCTTGCCGGCTGCAGAACAGCTTTCACTCCTCCGTCAGGTCGCTGAGGCCGTCGCGTACGCGCACGGAAACCGCGTCGTCCACCGCGGACTGACTCCGCACGCTGTCTCGGTCCGCCCCCTGCCGGAGGGCGGGATCCGGGTCCTGGTCGGCGACTGGCAGAGCGCGGGCACGGTGGCGGGTCCTGCGCTGACAGGGCTGTCTGGCAGCGGGGTAACCGGTCTGATGGGCGCAGCTGACGGCGCTAGCCAGCCTGCTGACCAGCCGAGCGCAATGCTGCGCCCGGGTGCCGTGGACGTGGACCGGCGGCTCGCCGAGGCTTTCCAGGCACCGGAAGGTGTGTGGAACCGCGACGCGGACCGGATTCGCCTGGACGTGTTCTCCCTGGGAGCCCTGGCCTACTACGTGCTGGCCGGCAACCCGGCTGCGTCCGACCGCGCCGCCCTCCGCGAGCGGTTGCACCGGGACGGCGGCCTGGACCTGGCGGCTGACCTGCCGCAGGTACCGTCCTCTGTCCGGGCGCTGGTGCTGGAGGCGACCCGCGCCGCGGTGAGTGAGCGCCTGCCGGACGTCCGGTCCTTCCTGGAACGGCTGGCCGACGCGGAACGGGCCCTTGCCGGTCCTGCCGAGGAGGTCGTTGACCCGCTGGAGGCTGCCCCCGGATCGGTCATCGACGGCCGGTTCCGGCTGGAACGCCGGCTCGGCGCCGGATCAACCGCCGTCGGCTTGCTGGTCACGGACCTGACTATCGCCGACTCGGGCCCGGATGCCACCCGGGTACTCAAGGTCGCAGTCGACGACGCTGCAGCCGCGCGGATCACGGACGAGGCCGCGGTGCTCGCCGGACTGGTCGGCCAGAGGCTGGTGCGGCTGATCGAGGGCCCAGTAGACGTCGGCGGCCGGCAAGCCCTGGTGCTGGAGAGCGCCGGTGAGCAGACGCTGGGAGAGGTGCTGCGCGGCCGCGAGCGGCTGTCCCTGGATCTGCTGGAACGGTGGGGCACCGACCTGCTGGAGGCGCTGGTTGCTCTGGACCGGGCTGGAGTCGATCACCGCGATATCAAGCCCGCCAACCTCGGTGTCCGGGAAGGCCGAGGGGACCGGGTCAAGCACCTTGTGCTCTTCGACTTCTCTCTTTCCCGTGCCGGTGCTACCGCCGTAACGGCGGGCACGCATCCCTACCTGGATCCATTCCTGGATGCCCCGGAACGCGGACGGCATGACTCGGCTGCGGAGAGGTATTCGGCAGCGGTCGTGCTCTTCGAGATGGCGACCGGAGCGGCGCCGCGGTTCGGTGACGGCTATTCCGATCCCGCTTCGGTCCGCGACGAGGCGGCCATCGAGGCCCGCATGTTCGACCCGACGGTTGCCGAGACGCTCGTGACGTTCTTCCGTACCGCGCTGGCGCGCAATGCGAAGGAACGTCACGACACTGCCGTGGACATGCTTGCCGCCTGGCGGTCGGTGTTTGCTCCGGTTCCTAAGACCGTCCCTGACGATGCTGGCGAACGTGCCGCTGCTGCGCAGCCGCCGACCCCGCTCGCCGATGCCGGATTGTCCGCCCGTGCGCTGTCCGCGCTGGAACCCTACGGTGTGGTGACCGTCAGCGATCTGATCGCCGTCGACCCAGTACGGCTGAACCGCCTCTCCGGGGTAGCTGAGGCTACCCGCCGGGAGGTCAAGGCCCGGGCCAGGGAGTGGCGGGACAAATTCGGCCTCGCCGTCACCGGCCGCGGTCAAGATCGCCAGACGGCGCCAGGGCCAGACGGCCAAGTGCTGCCTGATCCTCTTGCGGCGGCGGAGCTCCTCCTGGCACACGCCGGGACGGCCCGTGCGGCATCGCGCCGCACCACAGCCCGCCTGTTGCTAGGGCTAGACCCTGGGCTTGAGCCTTTTGCGAGCCAGAATGAACTAGCCGCGCTGCTCACCGTGACAAGGGCTCGGGTGGCCCAGCAGGTGGGCGCTCTGCAGGACGGGTGGGCAGCCCTCGCAGGGTGCCGGGACTTGCTGGACGCCATCGCGGAGATAGCCCGGCAGTCACTCGCCGACATGGGCGGCGTCGCCACCGTCGACGAACTAGCGGGGGCTGTCCTCGCCGCGTTGCCCCCGGCGGCTGACACCCCAGACTCGGTGCCACCTGCCCGGATCGCCGCAGGATTGCTGCGCCTGGCCCTGGACAGGACCCAGGCGCTTAGCCGTGCTGATGCGGGCGAGGAGCAGATCGCCGCTCGCCGCCGCGACGGCAGGATCGCCCTGCTCGCCACTGATCCTGCCCTCCTTGACCCAGCGGAAGCACTCGGACACACAGCCGACCAGCTCGTCGCGCAAGCCCGGACTGCCGGTGAGCCGCTGGTACCTGCCGCACGTGCAGCGCAGCGGTTGCAGGATGACTGGGTTCGTGCCGCCGCAGGCCAGGTACCGTCATCGGTCGCGCTCGGCGATGGACGGCTGCTGCGGCTTGCGGCGGCACTGGCACAGGAAGCGGTCCTGTCCGGGTCGAATGAGCTATACCACCGGGACCTTTCGGTCACCGATGCGCTATCGCTTGCGCTAAAGGGGATTGGCGGGTCCCAGCCGGTGACGGCGCACGAGGTCCGGGACCGGGTCCGGGCGAGATTCCCTGCAGTACTACAACTGCCTGATCGCCCCCGGCTCGACCAGCTCATCAGTGATGCCGGCCTCGGCCTGGTCTACGACGATGCGGAACATGGATATCGTTCGCCAACCCGCGCCGCTGACACCATGGGCCTGGCCTCACGGCAGGCCACCGTCACCGCAGCAGCAGGCCCTCAACTGATAACCGGCGGACGGTCCGGGCACCGCCTAGCAGAAAGCGCCGCTACCCGGTCGTTCCTTGCCTTGGGGGTGGACGCTGATCGGAGCGATCGCGCTGTCGACGCGCTGATCGGTCGCTGTGGTGCCGCGTTGGTGGACGTGACCCAGGTGCTCATCGAGGGCATGCGAAAGCAGGCGGCGGCGGTCGGCCTGCCGTGGGAAATGGTCCAGGCCGCGGATGCCGCTGCCCAGGGCAGCAGGGACGCGGCCGGGCTAGCCGCTCTTGTCCAGCGGAGCCTTCCTGCGGTCGAGGCAGCTATCGACGCTGTGGCCTCGGATGCTCCCGAGGGAACGCGGCCTGTCCTGATCACCGAGATCGCGCCGCTCGCCCGGTACGGTCATCTGGCCGCGTTGAGCCGCTGGACAGACCTCGCTGCCCGGCGGCGGCAGGCGATCTGGGTGCTAGTCCCGCAACTGTCTGGCAGTCGCGGTGCCATCATCGACAGGCGGCCCTTGCCGCTCGCCGCTCCCGGGCAGTTCTTCCGCCTCGACGCTGAGTGGATCGATTCCCGACCCAATGTCTCTGCCGCAGAAGGAACATCATGACCGCGACATCCGCCCTAACTAAGGACCTCCAGCGGCAGGTCCTGTTCATGGAGGACGACCTGCGTGCAAGGGTTGGAGCTGACGCTGACCTGGAAGGACGCTGGAAGCAGGAACACCAGCTCGCTCGCGACAAGGAACGTACGGCGGCGTCCTGGGTCTCCTGGCGCGACGACCGAGTTACCCAGGCAGCGGTCGCGTGGGTGCTCGCCAGTGTGTTCGTCCGGTTCTGTGAAGACAACGGTCTGGTGGCGCCGGTGTGGATCGCAGGGCCGGAGAGGCGGCGGCAGGAAGCACTCGACGCCCAGCTTGCGTTCTTCCGCGCGAACCCCGAAGACACCGACCGCGAGTGGCTGCAAGCTGCGATCCATCACCTCGCAGCGTTGCCCGCGACGAAGGCGCTGGTCGACTCGCACTCTGCGCTGCACCTCGTCTCCCCGTCTGGTAATGCAGTAACGGTGCTGCTCGACTTCTGGCGGCGCCGGAACGAGGACGGCGCGCTCGTGCACGACCTGGTGGATAGCTCCCTGTCCAGCAGATTCCTCGGCGATCTATACCAGGATCTCTCCCCGCACGCGAAGGACACCTACGCGCTGCTGCAAACCCCGGTCTTCGTCGAGGAGTTCATCCTCGACCGCACCCTCGAACCTGCGCTGAAAGAGCGGTCCCTGGAAGACTTCAAGCTCATCGACCCGACGTGTGGGTCGGGGCACTTTCTACTCGGCGCCTTCGATCGCCTCCTCGACCGCTGGAATCGTTATGCCCCCGGCCTGGAAAATCAGGCCCGCGTGCAAGCAGCCCTCGACGCCATCCACGGCGTCGACCTCAACCCCTTTGCCGTCGCAATCGCACGCTTTCGCCTCACCGTCGCCGCACTGCTAGCGTCGGGTCTGATGTCGCTAGAGGCCGCCCCGGCGTTCACCTTTCACCTGGCCGTTGGCGACTCCCTCATCCACGGTCCCGACCCTGACGTGCTCCCCGGCATGAGCGATCGAAACGCCTTCATGTCCTTCACCTACGCCACCGAAGACGGTCCGCTCCTGCTAACAATGCTGGAGGAAGGCCGCTACGACGTTGTCGTAGGGAACCCGCCCTACATCACAGTCAAGGACAAGGCCCTCAACCAGATCTACCGCTCCAAGTACGCGAATGTCTGCAAGGGTACCTATGCGCTGACAGTGCCATTTATGGGGCTATTCTTCGCCTTGGCTAGGAGAGGGGAGCACGCTGGCTGGATTGGCCAGATCACCAGCAATTCCTTCATGAAGCGCAAGTTCGGTACGAAGCTCATTGAGGACTTCCTGACACATCAAGACCTACGCCTAGTCGCCGATACCTCGGGGGCCTATATCCCCGGACATGGAACACCGACCGTCATCATTGTAGGCCGCAACCGGCAACCAATCGGTCCCAACATCCGCGCAGTCCTGGGTGTTCGCGGCGAACCTGGACGTCCTGACAACCCGGCGAAGGGTATCGTCTGGACATCGATCGTCGAGCACGCAGATATGCCGGGCTGGGACGATGGTTGGGTCACAGTTACGGATCTCGACCGCACACTGCTTGCCATGCACCCCTGGTCGTTGACAGGTGGTGGAGCCTCGCAGCTGCAAGAGCGGATCGAGAGGGCCCCTCGCAGATTGGGCAATCAGGTTCGGCGTATTGGCTTCATGGGTATGAGTCATGCTGATCAAGCATTCACGTTGCCCATCGGCTGTGCGCGGCGAATCCACCTCACATCAAGTCTGTGGCCTCTATTGGTATCAGGCGATGCTGTCCGTGATTTCGTGGTGGAGTCTGACGCCAGAACCTACTATCCCTACGATCGGCATGCCTCACTACGGCCGCTTTCGCCCTCATCACCGGAGTGGAAATGGTTGTGGCCGCTAAGGACAGAACTAGGAAATCGTGCAACCTTTGCTGGCGGAACGTATTTTGGCGAAAATCGCCCCTGGCATGCGTGGCATCAGGTCCCGAAGGACCAAGGCACGTCCGCGCTTTCGATCGCGTATGCATTCAAGACATCACACAATCACTTCGTCCTTGATCACGGAGGGAAGGTTTTCAAGCAGACTGCGCCTGTCATTAAGCTTCCTGCGGGAGCAACTGAAGACGAACATATGGCGCTCCTCGGAGTTCTTAACTCTTCAACCGTGTGCTTCTGGCTCAGGCAGAAAGCTCAGCACCAGGGCGGCGGCGCCGCCCAATTTCCTTGGTCTTGGACTTACGAGTTCTCCAGCGGAATCGTCGAGGGGATTCCACTTCCCGCGATACTTCATGTCGAGCACGGTCGGATACTCGATGGACTAGCACGCGAGCTGTCGAATAATATGCCCTCCGCAGTCTGCGCCAACGGCACCCCGACAGCAACTCAACTTGCTGCCGCTCGCATCAGGTCGCATGAGATAAGGGAACAGATGGTGGCGGTGCAGGAAGAACTCGACTGGGAAACGTACTGGCTGTATGGTCTGATTGACGAGGACCTTACGTATCGTGACAACGACCTGCCGGGCCTTCGGCCGGGTGATAGGGCATTTGCGATTCGGATGGCTTCTGCAATGGACGAGGATGAGCAGAACTCGGCGTGGTTCACGCACAAGGAACACAGGCATTCCCGGGTCACCGAAGTGCCAGGACACTGGCCGTCGGCTTATCGTGATGTCACAAAGAGGCGAATTGGCGCAATTTTGACCAATCCTTCCCTCCGTTTGTTGGAGAAGCCTGAGTACAAGCGACGCTGGGAGTCCGAGTCGTGGGCGAAACAGCAGGATCGGGCGCTCCGCGACTGGCTGCTGGCGCGACTGGAGGACGAACGATTCTGGTTCGATGCGCAGGGCCGGCCATCCCCGCGCAGTATCGCTCAGCTTGCCGACGACGTCGCGCGTGACGCGGACACGGTGTCGGTGCTGGCGTTGCGTGAAGGAAGGCCCGACGTCCCGGTGACACAGTCGCTAATCCGCCTAGTGGAGGACGAGGCGATACCGTATCTAGCCGCTTGGCGGTACAAGGATTCCGGGCTTCGCAAGCGTGAGGCATGGGAGACCACCTGGATGCTGCAGCGACGTCAGGACGCCGGGGAAGCGGTCGACCCCATCGGGCTGCCGCCCGAGTATGAGAATAGTGATTACCGTAGACCCGCGTACGCGAGGATGCGTGGCAAACTCGATGTGCCCAAGGAGCGGTTCATTCTCTATCCGGATGCAGGCCGGGAGACTGATCCGACAGCGCTGCTGGGCTGGGCTGGTTGGGATCATGCTCAGCAGTCGCTGGCTCTTGCTCGGATCATCGGGGATCGGGAGAAGGATGGCTGGGACGACGACCGACTCATCCCCCTCGTGGCGGGTCTGGCGGAGTTGCAACCATGGGTGGAGCAGTGGCATGCCGAGGTTGATCCCAGCTACGGGGTGAGCCTGGCTGCGTTCTGCCGGGAACAACTCGGCACCCGCGCTGCGCAGGTTGGCAAGACGCTGGACGAACTCGGTGCCTGGCGTCCCGTTCCGGCAACACGCGGTCGGCGAGCCCGGAGTGGCGGGTGAATGATGGATGTGGGGATGAGTAGCTACGCTGCAGGGGGAATTGTGCGAGGTTGGACGTTATGAGATCAGGCCGGCAGTGAGCGCGCTGCTTCGTGAGGTTCTCGACATCCCGGAGCGCGCGGGTGCCGAGGATTATGTGCTGCGGTTGACCGACAGCATCGAGCCTGAGGCGGTTGCTGCCACCGTCGATGAGTACGTGGTGACGCCTGCGCTGATCGAGGCGTTCGACTCCGCGCTGGGGCTGGTTACGGAGGCGGTGACCTCCGGGGTGAGTCGGGGCGCGTTCCTGGCTGGGTCGTTCGGGTCGGGTAAGAGCCACTTCATGGCTGTGCTGCATGCTCTGCTGCGGCATAGCCGGGCCGCCCGGGCCAGGGCTGAGCTCCAAGCTGTCATCGGTCGGCACGATGACGTGCTGCTGGATAAGAATGTGCTGCCGCTGGCCTTTCACCTGATCGGTGCGGAGTCCCTCGAGCAGGCGTTGTTCAGTGGCTACATCCGGCAGATTCACCAGTTGCATCCTGAGGCGGTACTGCCGGCGCTGCACCAGTCCGACGGCATCCTCGCCGATGCTGAGCGGCAGCGGGCCCGCGATGGGGACGAGCGCTTCTTCGCCGGGCTCAACGGCGGCGCGGCCGGGGCCAGCGGTCTGGCTGAAGCTGACCCAACTGGAGCTAGCATCGACCCGTGGTCGAGGCTGATCGGCGACGGCTCATGGACGGCTGAATCCTATGCGGTCGGCCGTGCGGCCGGACCGGGGACGGAGCCGCGCCAGCGCCTGGTGACCGCTCTCGTCGAGCACTATTTCAGCGCCTATACCCAGCAGGCTTCCTACGTCGATCTCGACACCGGCCTGGCGGCCATCGCGACGCATGCGAAGAGCCAGGGCTACGACGCGGTCGTGCTCTTCCTCGACGAACTGGTGCTGTGGCTGGCCTTCTCGGTGCAGGACCGTGAGTTCTTCCGCCGGGAGTCCCAGAAGCTCACCAAGCTGGTGGAAACCGGCACCGGTGCCCGGGCGATTCCGCTGATCTCGTTCGTCGCCCGGCAGATGGACCTGCGCCGGTGGTTCGCGGACGCGGGCGCCAGCGGTGCCGAGCAGGAGGCGCTCGACCGGGCATTCCGGCATCAGGAGGGCCGTTTCGGCACCCTGGTGCTCGGCGATGACAATCTGCCGTATGTGGCGAACCGGCGGCTGCTGCGTCGGCGCGCCGACAATCCGCAGGCCGATCAGCTGCTGGCTGATGCGTTCTCGCGGCTGGACCGGCGCTCGGATATCTGGGATGTGCTGCTCGATGGCGTCAACAGCGACGAGCATCATCGCGGCGCTGATGAGGCGGCGTTCCGGCTGACATACCCGTTCTCGCCGGCGCTCGTGTCTACGCTGCGGTCGCTGGCCAGCGTCATGCAGCGGGAGCGGACCGCGCTCAAGGTCATGCAGCAGATGCTCGTCAGCCGCCGGGAAATCCTGACCGTGGACGACGTGATCCCGGTCGGTGACTCCTTCGATTACATCGTGCAGGGCCGGGACGCTCTCGACCCGCAGGCCGCCGCACTGTTCCGGTCGGCTACGACGCTGTACCGGGAGAAGCTGCGGCCGATCTTGCTGGCTGACCATAGCCTCACCGAGGACGATGCCGCCGGGCCCCCGGAGAGCCTGCCGCCCGGGTTCCGTGCCCATGACCGGCTGGCTAAGACCCTGCTGCTGTCCGCGGTGGCCCCCAAGGTCCCTGCGCTCAAGGAGCTGACCGCTGCCCGGCTGGCTTCGCTCAACCACGGCTCGATCAAGTCTCCGCTGCCGGGTAGCGAGGCGGGCATCGTGCTGGCGAAAGTCAGGGAATGGTCCCGGCGTGTGCCGGAGATTCACGTCGGCGGCGATCCGCGTAATCCGGTGATCCGTGTGCAGCTGTCCGACGTTGACTATGAGTCTGTCGTGGAGAATGCCAAGGGCGAGGATAACGACGGGCGGCGCCGTGAGCTCATCAAGGATCTGGTGCGGGATGCTCTCGGGATCACTGCGCGCGACGCTGATGTCTTCGGTGCCTATTCGCATCCGGTGATCTGGCGTGGTTCACGCCGAGCAGTAGATGCGGTGTTTGGCAACGTGCGGGACGCCGGCTGGCTGAATGAGGATCACTTCCGGGCACGTCCCGGAACCTGGCGGTTCGTGATCGATTATCCCTTCGATGAAGCTGGACACTCGGCCGCGGAGGATCTCGCCCGGCTGGACCGGCTAATCGAGGGCGGCCTGAAATCCAGGACCATCGTCTGGCTGCCCAGGTTCCTGTCCGAGGAGCGGATGGGTGAGGTCCGGCGGCTGGTAGTCCTGGAGTGGCTGCTTAGCGGTACGGGCGAGCGGTGGACCAGGCACGCCGACCACCTGTCGGAGGTGGACCGGGCTCAGGCCCGGGCAATCCTGGAAAGCCAGCGGACCGGCCTGCGGGAGGCGCTGCGCCGCGCAATGCAGGAATGCTACGGCGCCGCCGCGCCATCGCCGGGGACACTGGCCGACGATGCCGCCCACGACCGGGTGCTGGTCAGCCTCGATCGCGGTTTTTCCCCCGCTGCCCCGGTTGGGGCGGACTTGGCGGCTGCGTTCGGCAACCTTGTCGACCAGGCGTTCAGCGCGACTTATCCGGGGCATCCGCGGTTTGAGCCGGAGGATGTCGAGGTCACCGTGCGGGACCTGGCCGCGGTGCATGCTCATGTCGAGCGGGCGGTCGCCGACCCTGGCGGGCGGGTGAAGCTAGAGGGGGACATCCCTGCCGTCCGCCGGGTCGCTAACGCTCTGCAGGTCGGCATGGCGGGGGAGACGCACTTCCTGTTCGGTGATGACCGGTTCGGCCCGTGGGGCGCGGAGTTCGAGCGGGCGGCGGCTCGCGATGGCCTGCAGCCCCAGGACCCGGTCACTGTGGGCCGGATCCGGGGGTGGATCGATGCGATGCGCCCCGAACTTGGCTTGCGTGACGAGATCGCTGACCTGGTTATGCTGGCCTGGGCCGCACTGCGTCAGCGAGCTTGGTATCAGCACGGCGCATCAGTCCCTGCGCCGCGGCCAGGCGGGACCAGGCCGGACATGGAGCTGAAGCCGGAGCCGTTGCCGTTGCCGGCCGACTGGCAGACAGCGACGTCTCGTGCCGAGGTTATGTTCGGGATCCGTGTCAACCCGTACCTCACTGCAGCTGGCGTCGCCGAATTCACCGAGAATCTCCGCAACCACGTCGACATACTGATCGACCCGGCCGACGCTCTGGTCGTGGCGGTGCAGCACGCTTACCAGAACCTCGGCCTGCCTCCCGACGGCCCGACCGGTCGGCTGGCGACTGCCCGCGCCGGGGCTGCGCTGGTCGAGGCCCTGCGCAGGTCGAGCAGCAGGGTTCATCTCGTGGAGATCCTGGCCCGGACCCCGCTGCCAGCCACGGAAACCGCTGTTGCGAACTCGCTCAGCAGGGCGGGTGCAGTCGCTGCGGCGGTGGATGGATTCCGGTGGGACAGGCTCGCGCCGTTGCGCACGTCCAAGGACCGGGTCGATGAGCGAGGACATGCGGCTGCCAGTACATTGAAGACCCTGCGCGAGGCGGTAGAGGCGGACGAGTTCGCGACCCGGCTAGGGCCCAAGCTCGCCAACGCCGACGACGCTATCTTCGAGTGGCTAGCCGATAGTCAGGCCGCTGAACGCGTGAATCACCCTGAACTGCCGCGGCCGGACGACATAGTCATCGCCCTGCCCAAACCAGTTCCAGGTCTTAACGGCAAGGCGACTCGGGCTAAGGGTGCATCCTCGAGGGACGTACTCAGCGAGCTGACAGCGTTCCTCGACGCGCACCGCGATCAAGAGGTCATCGTCCAGTGGCGGGTTGAGGAGTGACCGCGACGACCAGGGCCACGCTTCCCGTCCTCCGCGCCTTGCTGGACCAGGCTCGCCGCAAGGAATTCAGGTACGGGGTACTCGGGGTGCGGGCACGCCCGGAATGGACGGGCACGCCGACGTTCACTCATGCCGAGGTGCTGGTGCGGGTGGTGCCGTGTGTGTCGGCGCTCGCCGTCCGTGAGGCACTGCTGGAACGAGTGCGAGACCAGTGGCTGGTCGTGCTTACCAACCGCCCCGATGACGATCTCGGCGCTGGCGTCCTCAGCCATTTTGTATGGCAGCGGCTGCGCACGCCCGACCCATGGGACGCGGTCCGGCTCCGGTTCGCCGCCACCGGTGTCGATCCCGCCCTGACCGCCGCTGCTGACGATCGCGACGTCGCGATCGGACTCCTTGTGGCATCCCCGCCATCCGGGTGGGTCCCTGCGCCGGGTGGGGTGCTGACCCGTGACCATGCCCTCGGCGCAGTGGCCGCCGCGTATCTGGGCCTGACCGATCCGGTTGTTGACGCCACTAGTGTACTCGGCTGGACGGCCGACCCGGGGGTAGTCACCCGTGTCGCGGACCTGCGCACACTGGCCGGTGACGCCCTCACAGGCACAGTCCTGGACTGGGCAGCAGAACGCGCCGGGGGAGTCGGCCAGCCATTGCGGCACCTTCTACGGGCCGGCGAAACTCGGGACGCTGTGCCGCTCGGACTGGTCGTCGGCCTCCTGGGCGAAGTCCGGGACGGCGTAGCTGGCGTGATTGCCGAGCGGTTGGCAAAGATGGAGATACCGCGGACGCCGGATGGTGCCCAGCTGGTGCCCGAGGCGATGCAACTGGCGCGCGAGGCCCTGATCCGCCTCGAACTCCGGTTGGGTGGTGCAGTACCTGCGTCCGCTGTCCTGCGGTCATGGGTCAGCGAGTCCTCCGCAGTCATCGCCGGCATGCTCCAGGATCCGGGGAGCCATTCAAATGGTGAGGCTCTGCTCGCCAGGGCCGACGAACTGCTCGCTGCGAGCCGCGCCGCCGGCTTGGCCGACGGCTCGGACTTGCTGCCTTCCGGACTGACCCGGCGGTTCGCGTCGCTGGCGAGCGCGCTGCGCGCCGCCGCTGCGGGTGCTGCCGACCGAGGGAATGCGGACCCCGATCTCCTGCAAATTCCGGCCACGGCCCTGGCCGATGTCGAGCGGGCGTGGACTCGCGTAGCCACCCACCGGCTCGCTGAAGCCGACCCGCGGACGGCGGCGTTCTATGCTGCGGTGCGGCTGGCTCGCTGGCTGGCGGAGAGCACCGCAGTTGGAGGGACATCCCTGCTGCCGCTGCTGGACCGGCATTCCCGAAGCGATGCCTGGGTCGACTCGGCCGTCAATGATGCAGCGCCCGGTGCGAGCGATCCTGACCTCGGGGCCGGCCTCGCCGCTGTCCTTGCCGCGGTGCGGGCACGGCGTGCCGCGCATGACGCGGTGTTCAGCCAAGCGCTGGCCGCGCACACACGTGACGATCCGGAAGCGGTGTCTGGCGCTCATTCTGGGATCTGGCATCTTGAGGAGCTGCTCCCCAATGTGGTTCTGCCACTGGCCCGCAGTGCGCCGGTGCTGTTGCTGGTCCTGGATGGGATGAGCGTCGGGGTGGGCGTGGAAGTGGTCGCCAGTGTGCTGGCGCGGACCGGCGATGGCTGGGCCGAGGCGTTGCTGCCCGGCCAGGTCCGCCGGGCAGCCGCGCTCGCGGTGCTGCCCACACTTACTGAGGTCAGCCGTGCCTCGTTGTTGTGCGGCGAGTTGCGAGTGGGCGGTCAGGACGTCGAGCGACGCGGGTATGACGCGCTGACCGGCGCCTACGGCCTGCCTGGCGCGGCCTTGTTCCACAAGAAGCCGCTGGATTCTTCCCGGCTCGGGTTTGCCGTAGCAGACGATGTTGCCGCGGCTATCGCCGACGTGAGCGGTCATCCCCTAGTTACGTGCGTGCTGAACACCATCGACGACGCCCTGGACCGCTCCGACCCGGGTGGCACCGAGTGGAGCACCGACGCCGTCAAGCACCTGGCACCGCTGCTGGACCGTGCGCGCCACGCCGGCCGGATCGTCGTCCTCACCGCCGACCACGGCCACATCGTCGAACGCCGCCAGGGCACGCAGCGTGCGTACGCGTCGATCTCCAGCGGCCGGTCCCGCGCGGACATCGAGCCCGCTGCCGAAGGGGAGGTACTGGTCACCGGCCGGCGCGTCCTTCTGCATGAGGGCCGGACAGTACTCGCCGTGGACGAGCATCTGCGGTACGGGCCGCTGAAAGCCGGCTACCACGGTGGCGCCGCCCCAGCCGAGGCCGTCGTTCCGGTGGCCGTCCTTGTTCCGGGAGCGGTCCCTGACGATGTCAGCCTGCAGCTGGCGCCGCCGCAGGAGCCAGCCTGGTGGATCGACCCCATCGACCCCGTCACGCCGATCCCGTCGGTTCCGGCCGCGGTCACCCCGCCGCCACGCTCTGCTGCTGACTTCCGGAGGAGCCCGCAGGACGCGACGCCCACGTTGTTCGATGAGCCGGAGGTAGAGCCTGCGCCTCCCCCGCCGGGCAATACCGCACCGGCCACCCTGGCATCGGCGGCCGTACTGAGATCCCCCGCCTATACCGCGCAGAAGAAGATCGCGGGGCGCGTATCAGTCACGGACGAGCAGATCTGCCGGCTGCTCGATGCGCTGCTAGGCACTCCCGGCCGTCGGCTGGTCGCCGCAATGGCGGCGACCGCCCTCGCGGTCTCGCCGGTGACACTGCACGGCGCCATCCTGCATGCCCAGCGGCTGCTGAACATCGACGGCTACCCGGTGCTGCGGGTGGACGCGGACGGGTCCACCGTCATCCTTGACGAGGTTCTGCTGCGTGAGCAGTTCGGGATCCGCGGGTGAACGATCATGTCTCTCCCCGGCGCCGGCGCGAGGTCATCGACGCGCTGCGCCGGGGAACCGTCCCGGCCAACGGCCTGGATCTGCTGGCCGTGGGCCTGGAACGCTTCACTCCGGCACTGGACGGCGACCTGGATGCCGTCGCGGGAGGCGGATCGGCGTTCAAGGCCGTGCGCGGCGAGTACGGGGCCGGCAAGACGTTTGTCACCCGGTACGTCGCAGAACGCGCGCTGCGCAGGGGGTTCGCATCAGCGGAGGTGCAGATCTCCGAGACCGAGACACCGCTGCACAAGCTGGAGACGGTCTACCGCCGGGTGGGTGAGGCGCTGCGGACGGCCGCGTTCCCGCCCAGCGCACTGCGGCCCGTGCTCGACTCGTGGCTATTCACCCTGGAATCCGACACCATCGCCGCCGATCCGGGCCTGACCGGGCGCGGCCAGGCCGCCGTGGACGAGGCCGTCGAGCGGCTCCTGGAGCAGCGGCTGGCAGCGGTCTCCGTGCGCACCCCGGCCTTCGCTCAGGCGCTGCGGGCCTACCGGTCGGCTGTGAGAGCGGGCGACGGCGGCGGAGCTGACGCGCTGGCGGCGTGGCTGGGTGGCCAGCCGCATGTCGCGGCGGCAGCCAAGCGGAGCGCCGGTATCAGGGGCGAACTGGACCACTTCGGCGCGATGGGGTTCTTGCAGGGCCTGCTGGAAGTGCTCCGCGACGCTGGGCATCCCGGGCTGCTGCTCGTCCTTGATGAGGTGGAAACGCTGCAGCGGGTCCGCGGTGATGTCCGGGACAAGGCCCTTAACGCGTTGCGGCAGCTGCTCGATGAGATCGACGCTGGGCGGTATCCGGGGCTGTTCCTGGTCATCACCGGAACGCCAGCGTTCTACGACGGGCCGAGCGGGGTGCAGCGGCTGCCGCCGCTGGCGCAGCGGCTGGCCACTGACTTCTCCACCGACCCCCGGTTCGACAACCCGCGAGCCGTCCAGGTGCGGCTGCCCGGCTTCGACCGGGAGGCACTGCTGGCTCTCGGCACGAAGGTCCGTGACTTGTACGCGGCCGGAGCTGCCGAGCCGGACCGGGTCGTGAAGATCGTCGACGACGCCTACGTCGGCGAGCTCGCGGACGCAGTGACTGGGGCGCTTGGCGGGAAGGTTGGGGTCGCGCCCCGGGTGTTCCTGAAGAAGCTCGTCACTGATGTCCTGGACCGGGTGGACCAGTTCGCCGACTTCGACCCGCGCCGCCATTACGCGCTGACCCTGGCCGGAGGAGAGTTGTCCGAGGTGGAGCGTAACGCAGCCGCCCTGACAGTGCCGTCCGCTGCCCGCGCCGACGACATCGATCTCGACCTGACGTGAGCCTCGTGCGGCCGATGACGAGGGACGGTGTGTGGCCGTGAGTTCCGCGCTGGACCGGCTGCACCCGGTTGTCGTGCACCACATTGTCAATACCCTGGGCTGGCGTTCGCTGCGAGCGTTGCAGGACCAGGCCGCTGACCCGGTACTGGACGGTGCGGATGCCCTGCTCCTCGCGCCGACGGCGGGCGGCAAGACTGAGGCTGCGGTCTTCCCGCTGCTGACAGCGATGGATACCCAGGGCTGGTCGGGAATCTCAGTCATCTACGTGTGCCCGCTTAAGGCGCTGCTGAACAACCTGCTGCCCCGGCTGGAAACCTACGCGGGATGGCTGGGGCGAAGTGTCGCGGTCTGGCACGGCGACGTCACCGCGTCGGCGCGCCAGCGGATCCTGCGGGAACCGCCGGACATGCTGCTGACCACGCCGGAGTCGCTGGAAGCAATGCTGATCAGCCTCAAGGTCGAGCACGGCCGCCTGTTCACCGACCTGCGGGCGATCGTCGTTGACGAGGTGCATGCCTTCGCCGGCGATGACCGTGGCTGGCATCTGCTCGCTGTACTGGAGCGGCTGACCGCGGTGGCCGGCAGGCCTATCCAGCGGATCGGCCTGTCTGCCACCGTCGGGAATCCTGCTGACCTGCTGGACTGGCTGCAGGGATCAAGCAGGGACGATCGTTCAGCTGTGGTGGTTTCTCCTGACGTGGTCACCACGCCAGCGCATGGCGGCGCCCCCTCCGGAGGGGGAGTTCCTGGAGGGGTGAAGCCTCCGCCGGGGGACATCGAGCTGGACTATGTGGGGTCGGTGAGCAACGCCGCAACCGTGATAGCTTCGCTGCACCGGGGCGAGAAGCGGCTGGTGTTCTGCGACTCCCGGCAGCTGGTGGAGGAGATCGGCGCCGCGTTGCGGGAGCGGGGGGTTACGACGTTCCTGTCCCACGCGTCCTTGCCGCTCGACGAGCGGCACCGGGCGGAGCAGGCGTTTGCCGAGGCGCGGGATTGCGTTATCGTGGCGACCTCGACGCTGGAGCTGGGGATCGATGTGGGTGACCTGGACCGGGTCATCCAGGTCAACGACCCGCCGAGTGTGGCGTCGTTCCTGCAACGCACCGGACGGACCGGACGGCGGCCCGGGAGCAGACGGAACTGCCTGTTCCTCGCGCTGGGCACGGGTCCGCTGCTGTGGGCTGCCGGGCTGCTGTACTTGTGGGGCCAGGGATACGTGGAGCCGGTAGTGCCGCCGCCGGAGCCGCGGCACATCGTCGCCCAGCAGCTGCTGGCCTTGTGCCTGCAGGAACACCGGATCGGCAGCCAGCTGTGGGTGGAGGCGTGGAACAGGCTCGCTCCGTTCGACCGCAGCGCCGAGCCTATCCTGCGGCACCTGGTCGAGCAGGGGTTCATCGACCAGGACGGCGAGCTGCTGTTCATCGGTCCCACCGCCGAGCAGCGATTCGGCTATCGGCACTTCATGGGCATGACGGCTGTGTTCACCGCCCCGCCGCAGTTCACCGTGCTGGCTGGCCGTCAGGAGGTCGGGCGGACCGACCCCATGCTGCTCACCGACAAGACCGATGGTCCCCGGCTTCTCCTTCTCGGTGGCCGGAGCTGGCGGGTGACCTGGACTGACTGGAAACGCCGTAGGTGCTACGTCGAGCCTGCTCCGGGTGGCGGGAAGGCCCGCTGGCTCACACCCGGTGTTTCGGGCGCGAGCTTCGCGCTGGCGAGGGCGGCCCGGGAGGTGCTGCTCGGGACGGATCCGCCGGTGGCCCTGACTCAGCGGGCCAAGCGGATCTTGGCTGACGTCCGCAGCGAGCACGTTTCTACCGTGCATCCGGGAGGCAGCGTGCTTGTGCGGGCCGCTGCGGACGTCCGCTGGTGGACCTGGGCCGGATACCGTGCCAACGCCACCCTCGCCGCGACTCTGTCCGGTCTGATCGACGACGTCCAGCGATTCGATGACGCCAGCATCCGGATGCGCGCCGATCTGACCCACGAGATGTGGAAGGCGGGAACCGCTGACGCTCCCGAAAGGCTTTGCCTGCCTGAAGTTGACTGGAAGGCCCTGGCTGGCCTGAAGTTTAACGAGGCGCTGCCCGAACGCCTGGCGACGGCCACCCTAGCCGCCCGGCTGGGCGACCTTGACTCTGCCGTACGTGTACTCACCGAGCCCACTCGGTTCACCGTCGTGGATGACCTTTCATCCTGATCACTGTGACGGACCTTCGGGAACCTTGGCGCAACTCGATGGTCTATCGATGCGCGGCCGAACGGCGGGATGCAATTTGCCTGGTCGCAGGCAGATAGGGCACTAGCATGGCATGACTGGAAGAACCTACTCCCTGGCGCTCTAGTGTTAATGTCCATGGACCCAGTTCTACGGAGCTCTTCGCTAGCCCGCTCCACTGGATCCTGGCGTTCGTTGATGGTGTGTCCGAAGGCCAGAAAAGGAGTGGCGCCTTGAGTTGCAGATTGGCGCTAGCGGGCGCTGAGCCAAGTGCTCCGTTACTAATTCAGTAACGCTGCAGCGTCCGACCGCTGCGGATCTGTTTGGCTACTGCTGTTCTGTTCAGCCTGAAGCGTGCCATTTCGACACTTACGCCATATCGCTGAGCTATCTCCTGTTCCCCCAGTCCTTGCTTTACAGCGCAAAACAGGAGCGGTCTAGGTAGTAGAAGAGTTCCAGCCAGGTTTGTGGCTTCTTCTTCTTGATCTGGCTGGCATGTGCGGAACGGTGTCCCGTCGATAGTTCGGAGTGCGCTAAGTTCATGACCTAGGAGAACGTGAGACACCTCATGACCTACGTCGCTCTCACGGCGTTCAGCAGTACGGATCGGATTAAAAACGATAACCTTTGTTTCTTTAATGTCAAACGTGCATGCCGAGAACGCGAACGCTTGAATTCGTTCAAGCTCATGCAATCTGCTCACATCGATCAGTTCATCAGCCGAGATGACTCGAATACCGAGATGTTTTGCGACGTCTTGCATGGAGATCTGATCTGTTGAATCACGGCCAAGCTCCGACCTGATGCGGGTCGCATGCCGTTCGGCTTCCGCTAGGAAACCACGCCTCAATGTCATAGCGATCCATCTGCCAGTCGTTGTTCCAGCGCCGAGTGCATGTCATGTAGCAGACTTCCTAGTCGCTCCGGCACACCAGGGCGCATAACGTTCGTGGCTCGCAGATGCAGGGCTAGCGGCTCAGGATCGTGTCCCTCTTGGGCCAGCGCGGAATACAGATCACGTACAACCTGAGCGATCCTCTCAGCGGCATCTGGGCTTAGCTTAGGGTCTGCAAACAGGTGTCCGCTAACTGCGTCGAGGGTGTCAGTCGGTCGTTGGGCGCCATTCCGAAAAAAGCGTTCGGGTGGGACCTCTAGCCAAGCGCACAGTTGGAGAAACGTCGCCAGATCAGGCTGCGCGCCAGCCTCCACCCTACTCAGCGTGCTGAAACTGACCCCGGCGTCCACAGCTGCTTGACGGATCGACTGGCGTCCTCGGTATTCCCTGACAAGTCGGCCCAGCTCCGCCGTCGAGATAGCACTGGGCTGCTGCTGCTGCTGCTGCTGCTGCTGGGCGGCGACCGGCTCTTCGGGCGGCGGGACGTTATCAGGTGACGCCATGCTCCGCAACATATCAGCAAAGAAGCGCTGGCGGAGTACCGACTTGACATCGGTGGAAGCACAGTGCATCTTTGCTGCAACAGAGCAGTCGACGCAGCAGGAGGAACAACCCTTGGACACCAGCGCCACCGGCGGACTACCAGAAACTCGCCCAGACGGTACGGCTGGCCTGACCCGCCCCTCTCGTGCCCTGATCGGCTGGATGCTCCCAGCCCAAGCCGAGATGGTCCTAGGTGGGAACATGATCGGGAAGGAGACGTCCACGCAGCACCGGGAACTGGCCCGGAGCGCTCGGGAAGCAGTGGCCAGTCGGCCCATCGGCATCGACCAAACAGACATCACGAGCGATCCGCCGCCGGAGCTCGAAGAGCACATCAGCCAGCTTCGCCAGAGCTCCGCTGGCGCAGCTATGTTTCAGCAGGGGTGCGATGTCGTACTGGTTGACCTGACACGAGTCTGTGCCTTTCAGCCCACTGTTGTCGCTGACGCCGCCATCGAGCGCGTGCAGGACGTGAAGGCGGACGACCTGGCAGCCATCGCGGCAATCACGCTGCCGACGCGCGCGGCGGAACCCCCGCGGATTCAGTTCGACCAATCCAGGCAGCTCTACATGGTCGCCTCGCCGGATCTCAATCTTCAGATTGTCGGCTACGTCAGCGGCCCGGCACCCGATGGGTCTGGGGCCGTCGCGCTTGGCTTCACGGTCATGGCGGCACCGTCCTTCCTCAACGTGGTCCGCTTTCAGGACCGAGTTCTCCTGCGCGACGGCTACCACCGGGCGTACGGCTTCCTCAACCACGGTATTACACACGTGCCCGCGTTCATACGGACGATGGAAGCCATCGAGGACGTCATACCACCGGGCACGTTTCTTCCCCAGCACAGCTACCTCGGGGACAGGCCACCGGTCCTACCGGACTACCTCGATGACCGAGTGGCCAGCACCGTCCGCCTTCCCGCCGTTCAGAAGATGGTGGTGATTCAGGGAATTCAGATGACGCCCGGCGCCTAACGATGCGCACCTTCTAGGCCTCTCCGGTGAGAGAGCCGCCAGGCAACCTCACCGGAGAGGAAGCGGTGGAGAACTTGATCGACTGGGGATCCGGCGTCCGAACGGGCTGAGGGCGAGCGTGCCGTGGGCGGGGATGACCAGGTCACTGACCACGGTCCAGGGACCGGTAGACCCGGTGCGCTCAGCGAGCACGACGCGACTGGCGATCGGGCTGGAGACCGCGAGGAGCTCATCGGGGGTGCCAATGAGGTTGCGGATGGTCAGGGAGGCGATGGCCGCTCAGCTGCTGTCTTAGGAGAGAAGCCGTGCATAGGGACAGCGGTTGGGCGACCTGGAACCTTTCCGGGTGAGGTTTCCGGCGCCGCCGGTGGCTACCCACGCGGATAGCAGCCCGGTCAGCACGATGACACAGATCAGCGGCGCGGCTGCGGACCACACGAGCCTCTCGCGGCAAGGTCACGGCCTGCGACCAGCATGGATGAGCAGGTCGAACCCGGCGTCGGTGATGCGGGCGAACAGGGCGGGGGACCAGCCGCCGTGGTCGAAGCACAGGACCGGTTCCGCGACGGCCTCGGTGATGGCAGCACGGAGAGCAGGTCGCGGATCTGGGCGGCCAGGGAGGAGGACGGCTGGGCCATCACGACCAGCAGCGGGTCCCCGGCGCTGCCGGTGACCCAGGTCTCCTCCGTTGCCGGGCCGGGGAACTTCAGCCTGGTCACGTGCATCTTCTGGATGTCCCGCTTGCAACCTGTGGGGTGCCAAACGCGGCCCATGGCGTGCCCTGGGTTTCTCCGGCAATGCGATGAAGACCCGGCGCGCTTCTGAACGCGTTCAGAGCCAACGCCTGTGAACGAGTTGATCCCTGGTTCTCGTGTCGATCCAGAACACTGCAGGTCAAGGGCACGGACGGTATTTTCGGCACCCACAGGCAAAGCATCTGCGGATGAAGCCGACCAGCAGCCGAACGCCGCGATGCGGGCGGGACACCATCACGGCGCCCGTGACAGGGCAGCAGCCAGGGCCGGAAGCAGGAAAGCGCCGTCTGCGGCGCATGCCGCAGATATGAGCATATCCTGACCTGCCGGAACCAGAGAACCGGGCATTCCGCCCCGGCAGGATTGACTACCCCGACCGCACCAAGACGCGGGAGCCCTCGTGACAGGACCGGAACTCGCTATGGACACGATGACGGCAACTACATTGATATCCGGCGGGGTCGCTGTATTCGTGGCGCTGCTGGGAATCGGCGGAGCCATCGTCGCGCAGCTTCTCGCGACACGCCGCGGATTCTCCGACTCGCTCGCGCTGTTCGACCGGCAGCGCGCAGCAGAACTAAAAAACAGAGCACAGCAGCGAGCCGAAGTCGCACGACGGGAGGAAGTCCAAAAGTTCGCGGACGAACGTCGGCTGACCTACGCGAAATTCCTCCGGCTCGCCCGCGAGCTCCGGGAATGCCATCAGATCGGTGCCGAGCCAAACGATGAAATCCTCGACCAGTACGCCGAAGTTCGCACCGAGATTGAGCTGCTCGCATTGGAGCCAGTTCGTGCGGCAGCAGACCGCCTATCCAAAGCTTGCACGCTGGTGGCCTGGCAGGATTACCCGGATTCGCGCTCCACGTTCGTAGACGCAGCACGCCGCGAGCTAGGCATGCCGCTAGAGCCTGGCAGTCGGCCACCAGCCGATCAGGATGGCAACGGGCCGCACTAACGCTGAGAACTACAGTCGTGGCCGCGCGCCCGCAGCTACCTGTCCGTGCTGAGAATCTCATCCACAGCTGTGACCAGCACAGATGGAATAATTGGCGCTGCCCGTGCCGAAAATCTCGTGTCGCGATGTGCGGCAGCCGCAAGGAGACCGAGCAGGTTAAAGGAGCGGCTGGCCGCATGGCTGGCACCCTGTGGGGTGCCAGAACGCGGCCTCACCCAGTGGGCTGGGGTTTCTTTGATGCGCGATGAAGATCCGGCGCTGCTTCTGAACACGTTCAAAACTGCTGGGCCGACCCCCGAGAACGAGCTGAGCCTGACTCGTGTACCGTTCTGGAACGCTGCAGACCAACGGTACCGACGATGTTTTCGGCACCCACAGGGGTACAGAGTCGACTACTCAAGCAATCCATTGAGCGACGACGCTACCACTACGCCGGCCGCAATGCGTACCGGCCGACGAGCCTGCGGTTCTACGAGCCCGTGGCCGCTGCCCGGCCGACTACTTATCCGCGCCCAGCATCCGCTGAGGATCGATCCGGCCAGACGCGATGCCCATGAGTAGAACGTACGGCTCCATCAGCGGATCGCTAAAACGGTATCGCCGCCGCCGCTCGGGTCCTTTCCGGTAAAGGATCTTGCCGCGTCCCTCCGAGAGGGCCTTAAGCTGCGGGTTGTAGGCATCGATCTCCCTCGACTTGCCGACGATCATCGAATACGGGTCACGTATGGACGCAGGGGAAAAGTACCCGTCGTCGTCGGGTCGTCCCAGGACACAGGCATAGAGCACGTCTTTGTAATTGCTGTGCCGGGCCGTATATGTAGCTTCATCGAACGCGCTGGCCAGCGAGTGGTCCAGCTTGCGGAGACCGACTTGCATGCCAGTGAACACGTGCTCGAAGGTGATCACGGGCTCATCCTTGACCAGTGCCTGGCGCGCCCCTTCCTGGGCCAGGAGATGCGCATACTGCGGGAGCCCGCAGGGGGACGACCCTGATGAATCTACGCCCGTTCTCCTCGATCTTCAGCCCGAGATTGTCCAAGCCCTTGTCGAGGATGCCCTCAATCTCCTCTCCGTTCATGCGGGGCATGCGAACCTGGGCGAGATTGCGCTGGATCGACACATGCCCGCTGATCAGGCTGTCCACGCTGTCGCCGACGCCAACTGCCACTAGGGTCACGTCTTCGATCTGATCTGACAGCAGCTTGATCGTGTTGGAGAACAGCGCCAGTGTCTCGGTATCGCTCACCTGGTCGAACTCGTCGAAGAATATGACCACGGCGGCAACGCTAGTCAAATGCCGCAGAGCAACGCGTACCTGACTAGGGCCCAGGCTGTCACCGTAGGCGAGCACGTCGGTCGCGCGACCAGCAGCTTCCTCAAGAGCAGGCCGGTCTTCCTCGTCCGCGTCCGCGACGATGACCGGGAATTCATCGATTACCTTGTGCCACAGTGTCACGAACTTGTCGCTCTGGTCGCAGCTAACCCGCATCGCGATCCTGCGGCGGTGGTGAGCGATGTCAACGCATGTGGCGGCTAGGCTGGTCTTGCCAACTCCGCGCTCGCCGAAGATGACGGGGTGCTGCCCGACAGCTCCGATGGCCTCCTGTACGGCGGTGAGTTGGCGGCCGCGTCCAGAGAAGAGGTCCGCACGGTCCACGGGCGCGCTCGGCCTGAATACGCTGTCCAGCAGTTCGAGCCGTCGCCTCTGGTCGCCTTCGTTCATGGGCAAGGAAGCAGACCTTCCATTCTGCGCCGACCTTCCCGTAACTGGGGATAACCCACCAAAAACACGCCCCTGCTCTCAGTAAGAACCAGTCTATCCTCAGAGACCCCCCGCTTCGTCGCAGTAACCCCCCAGTCCGCCCTCGGTCCTCTCACACATCCCCAGGCCCGAAAGACCCTCCGTACGAACGGACCACTACCTGCGGGATTGCGGCCGCCCCGCTCGTGAGACGCGAATTACATCAATGCAACTAGAGACTTACTGTGACCTGGTAGCTCACTACTGAGACCAAAACATTGATACTGAGATGTCGAGGCCTTGGCGTGCTGGCGTGTGCCACGCCGAGCGCGGTCCCGACCACCACCGTGCACGGCGCCCCGACTTACGCGGGTCGGCCGACGAGCAAAGGCCAACTCGACCGCAGGCCCATCTCGGCTTCGTCAACGTCTGCAGCCTGGTCGACGTACCGGTCCCCCTTCGGGTGCCTGCTCCTGCAGGAGACGGATGATTTCGTCGGCCGCCGTTTCGAGTCCGGTGATGATGCGGGCGCCGTGGGCTGCGAAGGCTGGTGACAGCAGGTCGGCTGACTGCTCAGGCAGTACCCACGCGACCGTCGCTTCTGCCGCCAGCTCGCTGTAGATCGCGGCAGAGACGGGATCGGCAAATGGCGGCTCTGCGGCGAAGAACACGACAACGGGCCGGCTTGCGGGCGCGAGGGACGCGAGATCTTTTTTTATGGCGGACCGGGCGATTTCCAGGGAACGGGCGAAGTCAAGGCTGTCCGGCGAGGGGCGCAGGTCTCGCCTTGACAGCTGCCCAGCCTGCCTGGGGCGGCTTTCTGTCGCGTCCTGGCCGGCCGTCAGGGCATGCACCTGGCAGGAAAGCCGCGGCAGCTCGCTTATTTTCCTGTCCAACTCGAGCATCGCCGCCTGGCGCCGTCGGCTCGCGTCCCGCTTGCCTAGCCACGGGTCCTCGCTCAGGAGCAGGAGCAGGAGCTTGTCGGGCCGGGCAGTTGCCTCTCCTTGGACCGGCGGGGCTTCCGCTTCGCCGGCGGACCGGCCGTGTGGCCCTCCGGGTGCTGCGGCGCGCTCGCAAGCTGTCCGCTGCGCCGTTCCCCGACGCTGGTTAGCGGGTGCTTCAGGGCCCTGGTTCTCCCTGGCGCGGCTTCCTTCGCCTTCGACGGGGCTCAGCAGGCTGACCTGCGCGTGGGTTAGGCCGTGCTCGTGCCCGTCGGCGAAGTTGAGCATCACCTCCTGAGCGAAGGACCGCAGCGCGCTCGCGAGGCTGCCGGCGCTCAGCGAGCGGAGCGCCTGTACTAGGTCGTCCGGCACCGGGACGCCCGCGTCCTGGCGTACCCTTGCCGGCTTCCTGTCGTCGGCACCGGTGAGGCCGCGCTGCCGGATGGGCAGCTCTTGGACAGCTGGCGAAGCGGTCAGCTGGCTGAGGATCCTCTCTGCCTGGCTTGCTGACTTGTCGATGATGGCGAACGCGAAGTAGTTCCTGTCGAAGACGGCGGGCGGGTCCAGAAGCTCGCGCACGATCCGGGGGATCACGGCGACTCTGACCGCCCCCTTCCGCCTCGGGCGAGAGCCGAGGTCAACGAAGCGGATCTCGATGAAGTCGCCGAGTACCGCTGACCTCATGATGCGAGTGGCGGCCTCGGCCACCGCCGATCTCACGGCAGGGGCGATATCGGAGTAGCTGGCTGCGACTAGCAGGCACCCTTCGCTGTCTGAGCCGACGTGAGCGGGCGTTTCCGCTGTCGCGTTCACAGTTCGGTGCCACCACTGGCCGGTGTGGTGTAGCCCGGCCTGGCTTCCGCCTGCGGGGGCGGTGTCGACGGCCAGACGGGCGGAAACGCCGACAAGCCCGGGCCGGCGGGCTGGCCGCTTTTCTCCGGGGCCCCAAGGTTTGCGCGTACCTGGTCACTCCATTGCTGCAGAGCGGCGTCGAGGATGGCTGCCATCTGGTCGGCGACGTGCTCGTTCGCGTGCCTGCCGATGGCCTCTTCCCTTTGCCTCATGTCCTCTTCGACGGCGATCCGCGATTTCGTTTTCAGCCCTTCGATGCGGAGCTCCGCATCGGCTTTATCTTCCTCGAGGCGTCGGCAGACGATTCGTGCTGCCCGCGCCGCGTCAACGGACTGCTGTTCCTGGTACCTGGCCACTTGTTCGTAGGCACTGACCGGGCCGAGGCTGAGCAGGACCTTCGTCAAGACGGGCAGGAGCTGGATGAGGAAGAAGAGCAGGTAGGTGACGTCCACTGTTACCTGTACGGCCGTGTTGCTGTCCCTGAGCTGTGACAGCGCCTGAACCTGCGCCAGCAGCCCGTTGCCGGCCGTGAGAGGTTGCCGCGCGTGCATGACGGCAAGCTGCCTGTCGACTTCAGCCGAGAAGATCCGCAGCACCAGCGGCGTGGCGATGACCAGCGCGGTCAGCGCCGACAGCGCCAGCCGGAGAAGGACCGTCACCAGTTGCCTGGCGGTCCCCCGCGCTGCCCCCATGGTGATCACCAGGAACCTGTCCACGTTGAGGATCACCACTGCCCAGGCCAGGCCGAGAACCACTGACCAGCCGACGTCGTCCTGTATTGCGTCATGCAGGGCGTAGAACATTGAAACGGTCGCGACGCCCGCTGTCGTCAGCAGGACCGCGCCCATCGCGGCGAACCCCGTCCGCGCCTGGGGCACCTGGGCGAGCACCGCCCGGTCACCGCCGCCCAGGCGGGCAAGGAGCTCGCCGGGCCGGTCAGTCATCGGTGCTCCCTCTACGGTCGGCTGTGAGGCTGCTCATGCTCGGAAGGCCCGACAGCAGGCTGTCCATGAGGTCAATGGCGTTTGGCGACAGCGACTCGCTGAGCCGCTGCCCGATCCGCGACGCGCTTTGCAGCAGTGCACTGACGGGCTCCAGGTTGAAGGCCCTGATGTCCGGCATCTGGACCGGTGGCAGGTAGGGCAGGTTAACGGCGAAGGAAGGAAGCGCGTAGACGGTCAGATGGCCCAGGTCCACGCTGACGGAGCCGAAGCGGTTGCGGGCCGTCACGACGACCCTCCCGGACTCGGCGGGCCGGAACGCGCAGCCGTCCGGGCTCGCGGCAGGGTCAGACTCGCGCGCGAGGCCGCTGCCGACTGAGACGGTGACGACGGTCGCGTCCTTGAGCTGCCAGTAGACGAGTGCCTCGGAGCCGGACGGCACGTACGGCGTCGCCAGCCGGGCGTAGGCCACCGTGGGCAGGGCGGTCCTCGCTGAGACGGCCTGGCGCACATAGGCGTATATTTCGCGGGCCGGGGGCCGGTGGGCGGGCTCCGGGGAAAGCGCGCGGGCGATAAGGCTGGTTCCCTCCGCGTCGACCGTCCCGGTAAGTCGGCCTGCCGACCGCGTCGTGGCGGCTCCCCTGCCGGGCGTGAGGCAGCGCAGGACCGCCAGGCCGAGCTTGTAGGTGTCCGTCTCTGCGTCTTGCAGGGGCCGCCTGCCTGCCCGCCGGGACTCGGGCGGGTCCCAGAAAGGCGCCGAGGCCTGCTGCCGCCCGGGGTTGCTCAGGCTGGCGGCGCCGTCGCAGTTGAGCAGCATGAGCCGGGGCGGGTCCAGGGCGAACGCCGCGCTCTGCAGGCTCAGGTCGCCGAAGGCCCAGCCGTGCCTGTGGAGGAGCGCGACGACGTAAATCAGTCGGCCCAGCAGGACCAGCCGGTCGGTCTGGTCGACCGGCGGGAGGTCAATTTGCGCGGCGGCCCGCTGTACCGGCGACGTGACCAGCCAGGACATCTCGCGCGGCTGCCAGGCCAGCTCCCCGGAATCCGGGTCCGCCAGCTGCCACAGGTACTCGGCAGGGAGCGCGGGCATCAGGAAGCCGCACGGCGTCCCCGACTCGTCCTCCACGACGGCTCGGGGCCAGGCAGTGCACTGGTCGAGTTCCCCGCGCTCACCCGCGCTCAGCTGGTCCCTGAAGGCCACCGCGGCGCGAACTGCCCGCGCCCTCCCGGTGTTCTCGGTGGGGAACTCCAGGTAGGCCAGCGGCACCGGGTCACCGGGCAGGGAGAACTCCTCAGCGAGGAACACACGCCCCGGCTCGCTCTCGTAAAGAGGGGTCAGTGCCCCGACGCGCGCCTTCTGGACGTTCGGCCCCCCGCCGCCGGCGGTGAACCCGGCAGGCACCCCTGGGGCCTGCGGCCGCGCCGAGGCGGCGTTGGAGGCTGCCAGCCGTGCCTGCGGGTGGCCAGGCCCCAGGACGGCAGCCAGCCGCTGGGCGACGGCTTCCAGCTCGGCTGCAGCCAGGGCCACCCGCTGGGCCCGGCCTTCCCCTTGCGCGAGCACCAGGTCGGCGGTGCGCAAATCCGCCAGGCAAGCCAGCGCCTGCGGCTGATCGGCGCCGAGTTCCGCGCCCAGCCGCAGGGTGGCGGCTTCCAGGACCCTGACCGCGCGCTCCTGGCGCTCGGGCGAGCCCTCCGCGCAGGCAAGCTCGAACTCAGCCGTGGCCATGTTCGCCACCGTCATCAGGGCCTGCGGGTGATCAGGGCCCAGCCCGGCGATCCTGGTCCTCGACGCCTCGCCCAGCGCCGACACCGACGCGCGGAGGCTTGACAGGTCGCCGTCGGCTGCCGCCATGCCCGCCCGGACCGAGGCGATCAGCACGTCGGCGGCCGGGTCCCCTGCCGCAAGGCGAGCCTGGCCAGCTTCAGCGAGCCACTCCGCGGCCTGAGCCGTCTCCCCGGCCTGCAGGGACGCGGCCGCCAGGTTCGCCAGGACCTTCGTGCGCACCAACGAGCCCTCGGGCGCCGCGGGCAGCGCCCCGGCGAACAGCTCGACCGCCCGCCCGTAGTCGCCGTGACGGGCGGCGAGCATCCCGGCGACGCTCGCCAGTCCCGGGTCATCCGGGGCGTGGCCCGGGTCGGCCGTCCCCAGGACGTGCTCCGCCTGCGTGCGCAGCCCCAGGTAGTCCAGCAGGACCGCCAGGCGGGCACGTTTCTCCTCCGTGCCCGTCGGCGTGAGGTCGAGGCCGTCCGCCTGGCGCGCCAGGTCCTCGAGCTCTGCCGGGGTCGCTCCCCGGGAGACCGCCCGCTCCGCAGCTTCCGTTACGTCGCTGAGCATCCCGCTCCGGGACCGTTCATGACGTTGCTTTTCAGCGTTTGCCAGAGGTCCACCTTCAGCGGGTTGACCTCAATTCCCTCAAGGAGCCCGCTTTCCCTCCACTCGTCGAGGGCCCTGAGGAGAAAGTCCGCGCGGCCAGCCTGGTCGCTGGCGAACCCCGCTCCGATGTCACCCCGGTAACCGGGCAACGGCGCTGCTGCCACCGTGCCCGGGCGCGGTACCACCTCTGCGAGCAGCTGGTCCGCGCCGAAATTGTCGAAGCGGTCCAGGACTTCGGCCATGGTGGCGGCGAACAGCACGTTAGAGGCCCGCCCGCGCTCCCCGTAACTGCTGGCCTGGTCGGGGTACTGCTCCAGCAGTATGCCCAGGAGCCTGCGCCGCTCGGGCGGCTCGCTACGCTCGATCGGGCTGCCGGAGTAACCGGAGTAATCCCCGACCGGCTGCGAGCAGGCCAGCTGCATCGTCTCGATCATGTCCCCGCCGACGCACTCCAGCATGACCGGCATTTTCGTGACACTGCCGGTCAGGAACGCGTGGCTGCGGCTCGGCCGGTACGGGTTAAGCCACATCTCATTAGCAGCGGCCCGGTCATGCTGGGGCACCGCCGGGCGGTCGACGGATTTAGGTATCTCGACATGGATAAGCGCGAGGTCAGCCTCGGGCACGCGCCGGAGAACGCGGCCGGGGACTGTCGCGCCCCCGGCGAACCTGATATCCAGCCCGTCAAGGCCAGGCTCTGCGTCGCGAATGCAGTGAAGCGCCGTCAGGGCGTACCACCGGGTCACCAGGAAGCCCGCCCCCAGCCGCTTGGCCCCCTGGGAAATTTCCACCCAGTACTCTTCGCCATTCACGCTGCCAGCCTCGTCAGCCGCGCTCAATGGTAACCGTGACCTCGAAAGATGCTTCCGCCGACATCCTCGACAAGATAACGCCCGCCTCCGCCGCCAGGGTAATGCCGAATTTAGCCTCGATGCTCTTGACCTGCCAGGCCGTCTTGTCGTTCCCGGCCTTGGCAGCCGAGTCCTGGATGATCGCGGTCGCTTCCGACACCGCCGCCTCGATATCCGCGCGCCGGTCCTGGAGCAGCGACGTCGCCCGGGTTCGCGAGCTAATCTGCCGCCCCCCGGACGAGTCAAGCTGGACTGTTTCAACAAGAACCTTCACGGCTGCCATAAACCCACCATCCCTCCCGTCGCCACTGTTCTCAATCGTAAACCCGCAGAAGGGACCCGGATAAGCGCTTCGTAAACGCCCGGCTTTTTCGCGCTCATTCCGTTACCGGCCGCAGTTCGCGCGACATCCAGGCCTTGATCTCACAGGAAACGGACAGCGGCCGCTGAAATACAATCCTGCAGTCTTAGGCCAGCTGGCGGGCGGACTCGGCGGGCGAGCGGCGCCGCGGCTGTTTCCGGCTGAAGCACAGGGCCGGCCGCGCGTGCATGCCGCTAACGCCCCGCAGCCGGATTGACCTGTACGGCCCGGCTGGGAGACCGGGTGACAGGCGGCCGAGCGCAACTGAGGCCCGCCTGGGCCCGGCGGTTCCCAAGCCTGTGATGGTCACTACGGGTGGTGAGTCGCTTTGGGGATGGGAGCAAGCGGCACCCTGGATCAGGCAGCACCGGAGCACTCCCGCGATGTTCGTCGACTCGGTGGCGTTGATGAACATGGATATGGCGAAGATGAGGATTCTGAGCACTGCCGATCGGGTCCTGGCAGCTCGGGATGCGCTGCTATCTGAGCCGGACGAATCCGTTCGCCAGGAGTTCGAGCGGCTGCTTGAAGACGCCTGATCAGCTGTGGTGTCCCGCACTGGCGGATAACCATCGCGGACTGCGCACAGTGTTCTAATCGACTCATGGAACAGCCACCCGGCGAGCAGGGTGTGCGGGCTTACAACGACCACCGCCGCAGGCCGGTGACTGACGGCATGATTCCCGAGCTTGTAACCCACGTGCGCCAAGGCCTGAAATAGCAGGACCGTGAAGTCCTCGACCAGTAGGAGCGGCCCCACTGGTGAATTTCACCGGAAAGCCCGTAACCCGAAGCAGGTGACGGCTTGGGCGAATACCGTGGCCTGGTGCTCGGGTCAGGCCACTGTCGGATCTCTTTTGTGTCGCCGTGCACCACGTCACCATCCCTGGCGCTCAGGTCAGCTCTCGTCGCAGCTATCCGCCATCCCAGGCCTTACCGTGTTCAGGTGCCTATTGATCCGACGCCGTACCTGTCCACCGCCGTCCTCACCAGCGCGGCACTGGTCGCAATCATCGGCGGCCTACTCGTCGCCAAGTTCGTCGGCCTTGATAGCGATCAGCGCACCGTCAGGAAGGTGATCAAGGACGCCACCGAGCGTCGCGACCTTGCCCGGAACCGTGCTCGGTCAGCGCGGAAGGATGTGCTCCGCTGGGACGCCGGCGAGTTCTTCAAGAAGCAGGAAATCGTGAAGGCAGTAGTCGACTACAGCGTGATGTCACCAGACAAGCTCGTGCAGATAGCCCGCTGGCCGCATTCGCCGGACGAGCTCGCCCCGTTCGCCGCAGAGGCAATGGGGGTGTCTTTCCAGGTGTGTAAACCGCTACAGAGGGTAATCACACACTGCGGGCAGTAACACCCGCCGATACGGGGAGATCAGGGGACATGGCTGTAATCAGGGGAAACACGAGGAACGGTGCGGCGGGCAGGGGGCCGCAGGGCGGCTATCACGACGGGGGCGGGCCCCTTCTGGAGGGGGAGGTCCGGGCCGGGGAGGGGGAGGTCCGGGCCGGGGAGGGGGCCGGGCGGGTGCCGTTGCGGGATCTCGTGGACGGCCGGCTGCTGGATGAGCTGCTGGAGCGGAGCAAGGATGAGGCCGGGGGGCTGCGGCTGACCGGTGAGGGGTCGATGCTGGGTGAGCTGGTGTCGGCGGTGCTGCAGCGGGCGCTGGAGGGCGAGCTGGCGGCGCACCTGGGTTACGGCAAGCACGACACGGCGGGGAACGGCAGCGGGAACTCCCGGAACGGGTATATCGCCAAGACGGTGCAGACCGGGGTGGGGCCGGTGCCGCTGCAGGTGCCGCGGGACCGCAACGGGAGCTTCGAGCCGCTGCTGATCCCCAAGCGGTCCGGGCGGATCGCCGGGGGCCTGGATGACATGGTGATCTCGCTGTACGCGCACGGGATGAGCGTGCGGGACATCGTCCATCACCTGGACCAGGTGTACGGCACGCAGCTGTCGCACGACACGATCTCGCGGATCACCGACCAGGTGCTGGAGGAAGTCAAGGCCTGGCAGGGCAGGCCCCTGGACCCGGTCTACGCCGTCGTCTTCCTCGACGCGATCATGGTCAAGGTCCGGGACAACGCCGCGGTGCAGAAGAAGCCCGCCTACCTCGCGGTCGGGATCGACGCCGACGGGGAGAAGCACGTGCTGGGGATCTGGCTGGCCAAGACCCCGATGGACATCGCCACCGCCGGGGAGGCCGCCTCATTCTGGCGGTCGGTGATGACCGACCTGAAGACCCGCGGCGTGAAAGACATCCTGATCGCCTGCTGCGACGGCCTGACCGGGTTCTCCGACGCCATCACCGGCGCGTTCCCCGCGACCACGGTGCAAAGATGCGTTGTTCATCTCGTGCGCAATGCATTGCGGCCCGTTGCCCGCCGCGATGCCGGCCAGGTCGCCGCCGAGCTGCGCAAGATCTACACCGCGGCCAGCGCGGACGCCGCCCTGGACGCGCTGGCGGCATTCTCCGCGAACCCGTGGGGCATGAAGTACCCGCAGGCCGCGAAGGTCTTCGAGGACGCCTGGGAGGACTTCACCCCGTTCCTGGCCTTCGAGCCGGCCATCCGCAAGATGCTCTACACCACCAACAGCATCGAGTCAGTCAACTACCAGCTGCGCAAGGTCACCAAGGCCCGCGGCCACTTCCCGAACGACGACGCGGCCGTCAAGCTGCTGTGGCTGGCCATCGTCAACATCGAGGACAAGCGGGCCCGCGAGCGCCAGGCGCGCCGCACCGCCACCGGCAAGCGGTCCGACCAGCCCGCCAAGCTGGTCGAAGGCCAGAAAGTCATGGGCTGGCGCGACGTCGTGATCGCCCTCGACGAGACCTACCCCGGGCGCCTGAAATAACGCCAGGAGGAAACCTGATACAGGTTTAAAACAAGCAGATCAAAGGCATAATTCAAAAGAGTTTACACACCTAAAATGACAAGCTCGAGGCAATGCCACTTAGCTTATTTTGGTCATGCTGCGGTGCTGAGTTTTTCGCTGGTCAGGGCGGGGTTGCAGAGTTTTACGGTGGGTGGGGCGTCGTGGCGGACACCGTGCTGGCAGGGTTTGCTGACGGCGTAGTGGTTGTGGCGGGCGCGCTTGACGACACGCGGGTAGCTGCGCTCACGGCGGACGTTGAGGTTCTGCGGGCCGGTGATGGCGGCCATGACGCGGGCCAGGATGCGCTGGCGCTGGTCAGGGGGAAAAAGCCGGGTCAGCGGCCCGGCGGCGGATGATGCGGACGGTGCGCTTGAACTTGACCCGGTCGGGGTCGATGCCGGCGCTGGTGGCGGCGGTGCAGATCAGGGCGCTGATCGCGTAGTGGGTGAGCAGGTATCCCCAGATCTCCTGCCGTACCATGTCCGGTGACTCCGACCGCAGTATCTTCCCCGGGCCGCGGAGATAGGTCTTGAGCTGCTTGTTCCCGGTCGCGTGCTCCCACCGCTCGTGGTAGCAGGCGGCGAGGACGGCGGCGGGCGCGTCCGTGAACTCGGTGATGGTGGTGTGATCAGGGCGATGATCTCGTCTTTCCCGTCGCCCTCGCGGTCGGGGATCTCGTACTCGATGACCCGCACGTACCGGGCTTTCTCCGGGTCCAGGTCCGCCCCGCCGCGGGCGGCATCGAGGATCTTGTCCCGCGCTTTTCCTCTGACCTGCGGGTATACCAGCACCGACCGGTAGGAGCCGTCCGGGCAGAACTCCAGCGGGTCCAGCCGCAGATCGGATTTGACCCGCCACAGCAGCGCTGCCCCGGTGTCAGCCGCGGCGCACCAGTCCTGCCAGTTATAGAAGTTCCGGTCGGCCATGAGCAGCCAGTCTTCCCGCAGCCGCGGGTACAGCGTGCGGGCCAGGGACTGCTCGCCGCTGCCCTTGGACACGCACGGGCCGATCGCCGCCAGCACGGCCGCGTGCGACGCGCACTCGCTGACCGTCACCACCCTGGCCTTGGGGAACGCCGCGGGGGCAGCATCCTTGCCGGTGCCGGGATACCCGAACTCCGCGGCGTTCGGCTCCGTGTCCGGGACGTCCCATTCCAGCCCGTCCATGCTCATCTTCCGCCACGGCCCCAGGAACGCGCCTTCGGTGTCCTCGGTCGCGGGCGGCACCGCGACCTGCGTGAACAGCTCTTCCACCGGTTTATCGCCGAGCCGCTGCCGTGCCTGCGTGAGCCCGCCCGTCGTCACCATGCCCTGCGACCGATCCCAGCAGCCCCAGTCCGCGAGGGTCTCCGACAGCCGGACCCAGGTTTCCTCGTTATCCTCCTCGGCGAAAAGGGCCAGCGCCATCACGAAATACACCATGACGTGCGGCGGGAGCTTGCCGCCCTTACGCCTTGCGCCTTTCCCCGTGGCCTCGACCGCGTCACCGACCGCGTCCCGCGGCACCCAGGACGCCAGCACGCCCAGGGAGATCCAGTCGCTCAGCCGGCCCTCAGCCATACCGCCAGTCTGCGTCATAACCCGCGATCATGACGGCCAGCAGGCAAAACACCCAGCGCCGACACGCCAGACAAACCAAGATCAAATTAAGCTGACCGGAAATACTCACCTTCAGCGGGCAGGCGGCAGCGGACCCTCGCCCTCATCAGCGGGCAAGGGTCTGCAGGTGCGGTACAGGTCAGGCGGCGGGTGCTCCGGCGGGGGTGAGGGCGACGGTGTGGCCGAGGGCTTCGAGCTGGCGGATCAGGTTGCGGGTCTTGCGCTGGGCGTCGACCTGGTTGTCGTACCAGCCGGGGCCGAGGTCGTGGGAGCGGGCGGTGCGGTCGGCGAGCAGGTGGAAGATGATGACCAGGATGGAGCGGGCGATCGCGGCCAGCGCTTTGCGCTTGCCGCGGCGGCGGGCTATCCGCCGGTAGCGTTCGCCGAGGAAGGTGTCGGTGCGGGAGGCGGACGCGGCGATCTCGCCGAGCATCCCGTTCAGGTAGGGGTTGCCCTTGCCGGCCCTGCCGGTGGTGGTTTTCTTGCCGGACTGGCGGGTCTGCGGGCTGCGCCTGGCCCAGGAGACCAGCCGGCCGGAGGTGCCGAACACGGTCATGTCCAGGCCGATCTCGGCGATGATGGCCTGGGCGGCAATGATGCCGCAGCCGGTGATCTCATCCAGGCGGGCCACGGCGGGCAGGATCACGGCGTCCGGGCCGGTGCCGGCCTGCGGGCCGGTGACCCCGTCGGCGTCCGCGCCCCACGCGACGGGGATCTGGCTGATCAGCTCGCTCACCCGGCCAGTGAGCGCGTCGATCTGGGTGGTGAGGGCGTCGATCTGGTCCAGCAGGATGCGTGCCAGCTCGCCGTGGTGCGGCTGCCAGTCACCATCCAGCGCCTCGGCCAGCTCGGCCCGCTTGCTGCGTGCCTTGCCGATCGCCAGCTCCGCCAGGGCTCCCGGGCTGCGCTGCCCGCCGATGAGCGCCTCGATCATCGCCCGTGCCGTGTCGGTGGTCAGCTTGGACAGCACCGCGGAGATCTTGATCAGCGCCCGTTCCAGCAGTTTCTCCAGCCGTGCCCAGTACCGGGTCCGCTCGCGGACCAGGTCGGTGCGCAGCCGGGTGAACTCGCGCAGCCGCCGGATCTCCGGCGGCGGCACGAATGAGGGCTGCAGCAGGCCCCGCTCGGTCAGCTTGGCCAGCCAGACCGCGTCCTTCTTGTCGGTCTTGGCGCGGCCTGGCACGTTCCTGACATGCCGGGCGTTGACCAGCTGCACCTTCAGCCCGGCCGCCTCGAGCACCACCCACCAGATCCGCCAGTAGTCCGACGTGGACTCCAGCGTGACGATCTGGACCTGGAGGCCGCGCAGGTGATTAGCCAGCTCGATGACCGCCGGCTTCGTGGCGTTCACCGTCCACACGTGCATCTTGCGCCGCCCGGGCCGGTCCTCATCGGGCACCCGGGTGCACACCACCCCGGACCCCTTCGCCACGTCGATCGCGGCGACCCGTTCCCAGGTCCGCTCGTACTCCTCGTCTTCGATCTCTTGCGGCTGCTCCACGACAGCTCGCCTCCCTTATGCTCATACCTGCAGGATGCGGGCTGCCCGGGGATCCCGGTCGGAGAGGAAAAGCTGACCGGCGTGCTCGTAGCGACAATGCGTGACCCGTCAAGGTCAGGATCCCAGCGCCAGACTAAGGACGGCCTTGAATGCCAAGCTGAAGCCGGCTTTAAGACAGGCAGCCCGCCCCCAGTCTCCCGCCCCCGCAGGAGCTGCGCACCCAGTTCAGCCTCACCGCGACAGCCAGCAGCGCGCGGCAGCAGCGCCGCCACCCGCCCCGCCGCACCACCACCAAATTTCGCGTCTGCGCGACGCCCCACCCGGGAACGCACGACTAAGCGGCATTGGCCGCGGAGGTGGCAGAGGGAGCCGCGCACGCCCGCAAGACACTGACCGGCCGCATCAACGGAAACAACCCATTCTGGAACAACTACCGGCGCAGCCACCCGACCCTGCCCGACGCCCGCTGGCCAAAGGTGTGGGAACACGTGTACCGCTCCATGGTCAGGGAGCTAGCAGAAGCCATGGAAGCCGCCTGCAAAGCTGCGCGCCCGCCAAGCCCACACGATGCACTGGCCGCCGCGTTGGTCCAGTTGCCTGAGTTGCCGCATCCAGCCGCCGCTGTCCCGCTCCCGCAGGACCTAGATGAGTACGTCACAAACCCGGGGCGCGAGGTGTCACTCGCGCTGTTCCTGATTTTCGATCAGCGCGTAAACGCAGTTCGTCCACTGCTCCGGATGGGCGCCTGCCAGATTCCAGCCCGGCTCCTCATCTGGCACGCGGAAAGGAAGCCAGCGCGGCCAGAATCCGGACGCTTGGACGCCCAGGAGACTCACGTTATCCAGTGTCAGCGGCCCGGCGATGCTTAGCACAGGCTCGGCCAGATACAGGTCGATCTCATTGACCGCGCCACGCCCCACCCGCTGGAATGCAGGGGTTCTCCTGTCCACAGCTTCAGCATGCGTGACCGGTCGGACCCTCGGCCGCCCTTGTACTGGTTGAGCGACTCCAGAGCGGATGCGAGCTCGTCATCGATCACCACGCCGGACGCGGAGCTGGACGCGGCGTTCCGGGCTACGGCCTCCAAGGTCATGTCATCGAATTCGAGGGGTTCGGGACGAGGAGGGGGCGCTCCGGCTGATTTCGGGTCTACAGCATGCGCCTGGTGCACCTCCCGGCATCGGCCGGCAGACCAGAGCGCCGCACTGCTAGTACGGTGCGTCCGGGTGATCCCCACGGTGGCCACCGAAGACGTTGTGCTTCCTGGCCAGACACGGCAGGGATTGTCCGGCCGAGGGTGCAGCACTCACCTATGTCGGCCCGCACCTCACCGTGGATAACGCGCGGGCTGACCAGCTCTGTGAGTACTGGCTGGCGGTCGAGAACGGAGTTGCGCTGTACTTCGCGGACTGCCTGGTTCGGCGGGCGG
>Ga0209530_1000127_pt1 | contig 66409 bp, 53 predicted proteins | sample BlaSpr_A8_Ref_O1_FD_187987 | JGI IMG/M metagenome (GOLD analysis project Ga0209530, IMG submission 187987) | Forest soil microbial communities from Thunder Bay, Ontario, Canada - Black Spruce, Ontario site 2_A8_Ref_O1 (SPAdes) (version 2) | ecosystem: Environmental > Terrestrial > Soil > Boreal...
CCGCGTTGTCCCGGGTCGTCATCGACGACGCGGTCGGCGTGCTGGGACCCGAGGGCAGCCCGAATCGTGAGGTGTGGCGGCTCATGTACGTAGAGGACAGGTCGGTCGCGGAGGTCGCGGAGCTGATGGGCGTCCCGGAGGGCACGGTGAAGAGCCGCGCCCACCGGGCCAGGCGGCTGCTGCGGGCCGCGCTGCGCGGCGATCCGGCGGCGGGAGGTGCACGATGACCAGTGAAGACATGAACTGGACCGAACCCGGGTCCCCGTCAGACGTCGACCTGTACCGGGTGTGGACCGGCGTGGCCGCGGAGGTCTGGCGCCGCCGGCCGGGTCCGGCCGAACGGCTGGCCGCGCGGCTGCTGCGTTCGCCGGGCCTGGCTCGCGCGCTGGTGACCACGCCGTCGCTGCTGCTCGGCTGGGTGATCGCCACCGTGGTCGTGCTCGCCGCCGGCGCGGCGGCCACCCGGAGCACCGGGACGCCGTGGGTGGCCTTGTTCGCCCCGGCGGTCGCGGGGGCGGGCATCGCGTACGCCTACGGGCCGGGAATCGACCCGACCTGGGAGCTGTCGCAGACGATGGCGGTCAGCGACCGGATGGTGCTGCTGGTGCGGGCGCTGGCGGTGTTCGGGCTGAACGCCGCGGCCGGCCTGGCCGCCACGGCCGCCTCCGGGGCGGCGGCCGCGGTGACGTTCGGCTGGCTGGTGCCGATGACCGCGGTGTGCGCGCTGGCGCTGGCCGCGGCGACGGTGTCCCGGTCGGCGAACGTCGGGGTGGCCGCGGGCATGTCCGGCTGGGCGATCACGGTGCTGTCCAGCCGGGTGGCCAGCGGCCAGTTCACCGCCGCGGTCACCAGGGCCGCGCTCGTCATCCCGTACCTGATCGTCGCGGCGGGCTGCGCTGCCATCGCCGCGTATGCGACAAGGATCCCGAGAGGAACCCCACGTTGAACGTCGAGATCGCGAACCTCACCAGGCGGTTTGGCCGGAATCAGGCAGTCGCCGGGGTGGACCTGGAGGCCGGCCCCGGCGTGCTCGGCCTGCTCGGCCCGAACGGCGCCGGCAAGACCTCGCTGCTGCGGATTATGGCCACGGTCATCCCGCCGTCGTCTGGCACGATGCGGCTGCTCGGCCGCGACCCCGGCGTGCATGAGCCCCGCCGGGAGATCCGGCGCCGCCTCGGCTACCTGCCGCAGGCGCTCGGCTATTACCCGGGCTTCACCGTGGTGGAGTTCGTGGAGTACTTCGCGCTGCTCAAGGACATGCCGTCGGCCCGGGTGCCCGCCGCGGTCGCCGAGGCGGTCGAGCGGGTCGACCTGGGTGCCAAGGCGAAAGCCAAGCTGCGCACCCTGTCCGGCGGGATGCTGCGCCGGGTCGGCATCGCCCAGGCGATCGTGAACAACCCCGAGCTGCTGCTGCTCGATGAGCCGACCGCCGGCCTGGACCCGGAGCAGCGGGTGCAGTTCCGTGCCCTGCTGCGGGACCTGGGCCAGCACGCGACCGTGGTGGTGTCCACCCACCTGGTCGAGGACGTCGGCGCCGCCTGTACCGAGGTCGCGCTGATGGACGCCGGGCGGGTCGTGTTCCGCGGTACCCCGGCCGATCTGGCCGCCCTCGGCACCGACCGGGACACCGGCGATGCTCCGCTGGAGCGAGGCTACACGGCGGCGCTGGCGCGAGCCCGGGCCGGTTCAGCAGGCAGCCGGTCATAATGGAGGCAGTACTTTCTGCTCGCCGCCGGGCCGCCTTTAGGCCCTGCCTTCCCTCGTCGCTGCGCTCCTCAGCCCAGGTAGGGCCGCGGCCCTTTGGCTCGATGGCGCATCACATCGTGGACGACTTCGCGTTGTTCAGTGCCGGGGTCGCGGCCTGGACGGGGTCACGGGACGGCCGCCGCGGCGCTGCCGACCTGACCACCACGACGCCCCGCCCGGCGTGGTGCCGGCGCGGCGTCGCGCTGGCCGCCACGACTGGCTGGATGCTGGCCGCCTACGCCGCCTGCGTCGCCGTCGTGTTCGGGGTGACCGCGAGCCAGCACGCCTGGGGCAGCCCGCCCTGGTGGCTGGGCGCGGTGGGTGCGGCCGGCGTGCTGGCCGCCTGCGCGATCGGGTTCACGGTCGGCGTGCTCTGGCCTTCCCGGTTCGCCGCCCCGCTGACGGCCGCCGCCGTGGGGGTGGCGCTGATCGTCGGGGCGTCAGCAAGCGGCACCAGCATCTACCTGATCCTGGTCCCCGGCACCGGGAACCTGGACACCGACATCGTCACCGCAACCGGGCTAGCCGCGGCCGGCACCGCCGTCGCGCTGGCCGGGACCGCCCAGCTGGCACCGGACCGCGTGGGTTACGTGATCCCGGCCTTCGGCGAGGCGGCCGCTGACGGCATGGTCCCGTATACCCCCGTCTGTCAGGCAAGCCCGGTCGGCGTATGCGTGAACCCGGCGTTCCGGGCGCAGCTGCCCCAGCTGGACGGGGAGCTCGTACCGTTCTTCGCCGAGCTGGCCGGGCTGCCGGGGGCACCGGTCCGGGTGCGGGAGATCTCCTCCGTCGCCGGGATGTACCTGAACTGGGGCGGGCAGATCAGTGGCACCCCGCCGACGTATCAGTTCGCACTGTCCGCACTCGGCTCGCTGGCGGGCACGGGTGAGACCGCCATCATCACGTTCATCGGCGGCAACAGCGCGAGCGGCGGCACCCCGGCGCAGCAGGCAGTCGAGCTGGCGCTGCTGCGGGCGGCCGGCTCGGACGAAGGCGCGTCCTGGTTGGAGCCTGCGGCGGTTACCGCGGCCGCGGGGCGGTTCGCCGCGCTGCCCGCCGCCGCCCGCCACGCCTGGCTCGTCACGCACCTGGCCGCGCTGCGCGCCGGCCACGTAAGCCTGGAGCAGTTGTGATGATGGTGACGCCTGCGCGATCTTCTGCTCGCCTGCGAGGTGCTTCGACGCCGGCAGGCCTGCCGAGGCTGATATGGCTGCACGCGGCCAGCCGGCGGGTGCCTGGGGCGTTGGTAGTGCTGGCCGCGTGTGCTGGGGTCATGCGGGTCATCCTCGCTTCCCGCTGGATCGTACCCGGCGGCCCTGGTTCGACCCAGCTGCCCGCGATGATCGAGGGTGCCGTCGCGGCAGTCGTTGTGGTCACCACCTACAACCCGTTCGGTGAATCGGAGAGCGCTACCGGCCGGTGGCTGCCCTGGCTGCGGGCTGGTACCGCGCTGGCGGTCACCGCCGCCGCCATCGGCCTGCTCAGCGTGGCCGTGGCCGGGGCAGCGCTGCCCGGCGGCGACCTGGCGATGATCCGGAACACCGCGGGTGCGGCCGGCCTCGGGCTGCTCTGCGCTGGCGTGGTGGGCGGCCTGCTCGCGTGGATCGGCCCGCTGGCTTACACGGTCATCGCCGTGATCGGGATCGGGGAGCGCTGGACCTCGCCGTGGACCTGGCCGGCCCGGACGGGCCTGGACCGGGGAGCCGCGATCTGCGCTGGACTGGCCTTCGGCGCCGGGATGGTGCTCATCGCGGTGCGCGGAGCCCGTAACTGTGTCAGTGACTGAGGGAGGAACTAATGGCCGTTCTGAGTGAGATTACGGTGCCTCGCCCGGCACTGCGGATTGTTCCGCGCGGGTTGCTGCGGATCGAGCTGCGGCGCAACGCGATGATATGGATGCTGCCGGTTGCCGTGGCGCTGTTCTGGTGGCAGGCCTACCGGCACGTGATGGCGCTGCCGCCGATGTGGAATATCCGCGCCATGTCGATGCAGAACGACGCGCTGCTGGACTTCGCCATGCCGGTCGCCGGCGCGGCCGCCTGGATGGGCTGGCGGGAACGGCGCCGCAACGTCACCGACCTGCTGACGAGCACCGCCAAGGTGCGCTGGGCCCGGAACCTGGCCACCTGGGCGGCAACCACCTGCTGGGCGCTTGGCGGCTACGTGGCGTGCGTGGCAGTCGTGTACGGGATCACCGCACGCCAGGCCACGTGGGGCGGCCCGCTGTGGTGGCCGGTCATCGTGGGCGCGGCCGGCATCCCGGCGCTGTCCGCGTTCGGGTTCACGGCCGGGGCACTGCTGCCTGGCCGGTTCACCACGCCGCTGGTCACCATGGCAGCGTTCTTCGGGCTCGGGTTCAGCAGCTCCGCCGCGTCCGGTGATCATTCCTACCTGCTGGTCTCACCGCTGATCGCGGGCTCGGTCGACGTGGGTGCCGATCCGGGCGTCGCGACCTTCTACCGGTACCTGCCTGACCTGTCGGTCGATCAGGTGATGTTCCTGGCCGGGCTCACGATCGCCCTGCTCGGCCTGCTCGGCTCGGTTACGAGGCCTGCCTCGTCACAGTCGTGGCGGCTGCGCGCCTCCACCGCCGTGCTCGCCGCGTGCGGGCTAGCCGCCTCGGGCACTGCCGTCGCGCTGGCCGGAACCGCGCACCTGGACGCGCATGGCATGACCGTCATCCCGGCCCTGCACGATACGGCCAGCGATCAGCCGGTCCCGTACACGCCGGCCTGCGGCGGCGAGGTGCCGGTCTGCCTGCAGCCGGCCTATTCGGCGTACCTGCCGGCCGTGACCAGGGCGCTTGAGCCAGTTCTCGCCGCAGTGGCCGGGCTGCCTGGTGCTCCCGCCCGCCTGAGCCAGGTCGCCGAGGTGTACCGGCAGCTGCCAGGCAACGGCATCCTCCCGGGCGGCGGCGACGGCTCAGCTGGCTACTTCACTCTCCCGCCGGTCCCCGGCTGGGAAGGCGAGACGAGTGCTGACTTCGCGAGCCAGCTGGCGCTGAACGCGGCAGTCCCGCTCGTGTCCGGTGTGCTTGGCATCCCCGCGCGCGGTGCCGGCTCGCCGGCTCAGGAAGCCGTCCTGTCGGGGCTCACCCGCGTCGGGGCGGTACAGGGCTTCGGGGCGGGGCAGGGCGGCATCAAGCAGGGGCTGCTGCCGCAGCCAGGCAGCCCGGTGGCACTCGCCGCGCGGCGATTCGCCGCGCTGCCGGCCTCCGCCCAGCACGCCTGGCTGCTGCAGCACATCTCGGCGCTGCGCAGCGGTCAGGTGACCCTTGCGCAGCTGCCGTTAGAAACCGGGGAAGATCGCGCGTAGCTCGTCCAGGTCGACGCCGGAGGCCTCGACTGGCGGCGTGCGGTCGGGATCGAGCCGCCCGTAGACGAGCCGGAGCAGTGCCTCAGCCGGGAGCTCGAGGCCCGGCTTCGCCGTGCCGTCGGCGGGCGTGAGCGTGATGGTCTCGCCGGTCTCCAGCAGGAAATGGCGCTCAGGGCTGGTGGTGGTGATGAGCACCTCGCGGTGCTGGCCGTCCGGCTTGCCGCGGGGAGCGACCTGACCGACGGTATCGACCAGCAGGGCGACGGCGTCCGGCTCGACTGTCGCCGCCGGGTCGAGCGCGACCGCGACGTCCCAGGTGTGCATGGCGTGCTCGCTCAGCCGCATCCCGGCCACGGCGGTAACGTCCAGGTCCCGGCCGAACGCCTTCAGCCGCAGCCGGGCTCGCTCATCATCGGTGAGGGACTCGAAGCGGGCGGTGGTCACGTCGTCGGCCCGCAGCGCGTCCGCCGCCTGCGCCTGCGGCTCCTTGCCGTCCCAGATCTCCCAGATCGGCCGGAACTGCTCCATTCCCGGCGGGTCCTGGCCGGTGAGGCCGGCGTCGAGGAAGAGTTCAAAGATCTCTGCCTGGGAGCCGAGGTGCGACAGCACCTGGGCGATTGACCACTCGGACGCGTAGGAGCGTTGCCGGAGCTGGTCCTCGGTAAGCGGTTCAGCGGTGGTACGCAGCACGTCGTGCGAGTGCCGGAGGGCCCGGATCCACGGGCCAGGGTCAGTTTCCACAGTGCTGACACTACTGGCGCCCAGACTACTGGCAGGACTCCCATCCACCGGTTGGCGGGCAGAGCCTGACCGGCCGGTGGATGCCGGCCAGGAGCCTAGCCCGGCAGCATGGAAAGCGGGAGGTGGGCCGCATGAAAGGACATCCGGTTCGAGGGCTGGTCGTGGACATGGTGGGTCCCATCGCCGCGTATTACGGCATCCGGGCGGCGGGCGGCAGCCTGTGGCTGGCGCTGGTCGTCGGGGGAGTGCTGCCTGTCATCAGCACGCTGGCTGCCATCCTGGCCGGCAAGCGGATTGACCCGGCGGGCCTGGTGATGGTGGCCGCGCTGACGTTGAGCGCGGCGCTCTCAGTGATCACCGGCAGCCCGCGGGCACTGCTCGCCAGGGATGGCCTGATCACCGCGGGGTGGGCCGGGTACATGTACCTGAGCCTGCTCGCCTCGCGGCCGGTGACGTTCGCGGTCACCCGCCCGCTGCTTGAGGGCCGGCGCGTCTTCGACTACTCCTCCGGAGGCTGGGTCAGGCCAGCTGACATGTCGTGGGACGAGCTTTGGGAGCGGCTGCCCGGATTCCGGCGGATCTGGCGCGTATGTACCGTCATGTGGGGGACCGCGCTGCTGGCTGACGCGGTAATCCGGGTCATCGTGGCGGAGACGCTGCCTATCAACGCGGTCCCGGCGGTCAATGGCGCACTGTGGCCGGTCACCTTCATCGTGCTGCAGGTTGTGACGAACATTTACTTCGCCTCGGCTGGATTGTGGCGCATCCTCCGGACCGGACGCGCGCCGGGCCGGACTCCAGCCCTGATCCCCTCCACCCCCTTATCCCACCCTGCCGCCCGCCTGCCTCCACTAGGGCAACAGCTGTTTCGGTACAGCTGTTTCGGTACCTTAGCGCCACGCGAACAGGACATATCAGGCGTAAGAATGGTCGTAGCCTACCGAAACAGGTGTTGCCTTACTTTGGAGGGTGGCGCGGCGACTGGTCGAGCGGGCTGGGGCTGACCGCAGATTCGGGCGGAAATGAGGTACAGGCGGCCCATTTCCCGGCGAATTGCAGCCGTATGGATACGGCGCGCAGCTTGGCGCCGCGATAGAGTTTCAGCGGGATCGGAGGGGATTGCCATGGCTAACGGAAATAGCCTGGCGTCAGTGAACCATGTCGTGGTGCTGATGCTGGAGAACCGGTCGTTCGACCACATGCTGGGGTTCCTGTACCCGGGCAAGGTCACCCCGTCGGGCCAGCCGTTCGAGGGCCTGACCGGGACCGAGTCTAATCCGGGCACTAATGGGCAGCCTGTTACCGTGTTCCAGATCCAGCCCACAACGCCGAACGCGTACCTGATGCCGGGCTCGGATCCCGGTGAGGGCTATATGTCGACCAATTCTCAGCTCTACGGCAGCGACGACGCTCCCGCATCAGGCACGGCGGCGCCCGGCCAGGGGTTCGTGAAGGACTACGGGTACACCATCGGCTGGGAGAGCAGGGAGACCGGCTGGTCGGTCGTGTCCGGCACGGTCGAGGGCGACATCATGGGCTGCTACACGCCGCAGACGCTGCCGGTGCTCTCCGCCCTGGCTACCGGGTACGCGGTGTGCGACCAGTGGTTCTGCTCAGTGCCGACGGAAACGCTGCCGAACCGGGCGTTCGCCGCCGCGGCGACCAGCCAGGGCCACATGGACGACAAGACGCACACGTTCACCTCGCCGACCATTTTCGGGCTGCTCCAGGCGGCGGGCCTGGGCTGGGCGGTATACGGGTACAACGAGCAGCCGCTGACGAAGGACACGTTCACGCAGATCAGCACCGCGGACGCCAGCCACTTCGGCTTGTTCACCGACTTCCAGGCCGCGGCCGCGGCCGGCACCCTGCCGCCGTACACGTTCCTGGAGCCGAGCTGGAGCTCGACGGGCAACAGCCAGCATCCCAACTACGACGTGGCGCTCGGCGAGCAGCTCATCCACGACGTCTACGAGGCCCTCCGCGCGGGGCCGGGCTGGGCGCAGACGCTGCTGGTCATCACCTACGACGAGCACGGCGGCTGCTTCGACCACGTGCCGCCGCCGTGGGGTGCCGTACCGCCGGACACGACGACGGGAGAGTTCAGCTTCGGCTTCGACCGGTTCGGGCTACGGGTGCCGACCGTCCTGGTGTCGCCGCTGATCGCGCCGGGAACCGTGTTCCGGGTGCCGGCCGGGGGGACGCCGCTCGATCACACCTCCATCCTGAAGACGGTGGAACTGCGCTGGGACCTGGGAGCTCTCACTGCCAGGGATGCGGCGGCACCGGACTTCGGGAATGTGCTGACGCTGACAACCCCGCGCACTGACGATGTGCTGGCCGGTGTCACGGTGCCCGTGTCGACGGTTGCGACTCCTTCGGTCGGACTGACGTCCCACCTTGAGCAGGTCCGGAGCGAGCTGATCTCCCGGCAGTACCCGGCGGGACACACGGCTTGAAATGTGAGCGTCCCCGTACCGGCCGCGGCTGGCTGATCGCGGCATACGCCGTCTTCACGGCGTATGCCGCGATCTTCGCCGCGCTGTCCGCCGGTGAGGATCAGGTCTGGGCGATCTGGGCGGTGTGCGGTTACGGAATCGGCACCATGCTGCTGTGGCGGCGGCAGACCGGAGTGGCCCTGGCGGTCTCGCTCGCGCTGGCGCTGGTCGCGCCGCTGATCTGGATCTCGGTCGGCTTCGGCCTGGAAACCGGCATGTGGGTGATCGACCGGTCAGCGGAGCTGCTCCTGCATCACGGGTCGCCCTACCTGCCTAAGGACCAGGTCGTCTCCTGGATGTCTTATAACCCTTACCTGCCGGTCATGGCGCTGTTCGGCATGCTCAACGCTGCGGGCCTGCCTGGACTGCTTGGCAACGCCGGGGTATGGATCGCCATCCTCACCGTGGTGGTGCTCGCGGCCGCGTTCTGGGTGGCTACCCCGGCCGGTCCCGGGCGCCGCCGCCGGGTTGCCGCGATTACCGCGATCGCGGTGGCGTCGCCGGTGGTGGCGCTGAACCTTGCCGTGATCACCACGGACCCTCCGGTGCTCGCCTTCATGCTGCTGTCGCTCGCACTGGCCGCTCACCCTGTCCGGTCTCGTACCGTATGGGCGGCAGTGGCGCTGGCGGTGGCGTGCCTGCTCAAGGACATCGCCTGGGTCGCGATACCCGTGCTGGCCGCGATGTACTGGTCCAGGGATGGCTGGCGGGAGGCGGCCAGGTTCGTCGCCGCGCTGCTGGCGGGCGCCGTAGTCCTGGTCGCGGCCCTGGCACCGGCGACCCTCATGCGGCCGGCGGCGATGGAGGCGATGATCCGGGATACCGTGCTGTTCCCGCTGGGACTGACCAAGTACAAGACACCGGCGGAGAGCCTGCTGCCCGGGCATGTGCTGTCGACCATGGGTACGGCAGGGCATGTGCTGTCGGTCGGCCTGCTGCTGGTGGCGGGGCTCGCGGTCGCGGTGTCGCTGTTCATCTGGCCGCTGCGGGACGTGCGCGCGGTGGCCTGGCGGATAGCCATCGGGCTGACGCTGATATTCGCTCTCGGGCCGGACGTACGGTTCGGCTACTTCATCTATCCGCTCGGGCTGGCGGGATGGCTGGCGCTGACCGGGTCCGGCCCGCTGGCCAGCGGGCCGGTCGACCAGCAAGCTGGGCGCATGGCAGAGTTGGCGGTATGAAAGCAGTGGTAGTTGAGCAGCTGGGCGGCCCGGAGGTACTGACCCTCGCGGAGTGGCCGGCCCCGCAGCCGGAACCCGGGCAGCTGCTCGTGCAGGTAGCAGCGGCCGGCGTGAACTTCATGGACGTGTACCAGCGCCAGGGCCTTGGCAGTTACCGGACCGACACGCCATTCGTACCCGGTGCGGAGGGCGCGGGGACGGTCGTCGCCGTCGGGGACCCGGGCGATGCTGATGGCACTGGGCCGGCCGTGGGGGACCTGGTTGCCTGGGCGGGTGTTGGCCGCAGCTATGCGGCACAGGCAGTGGTGCCGGCTGACCGGGCGGTCAGGGTGCCGCCCGGGGTGGACGCGCGGGTCGCGGCGGCGGTCATGCTGCAAGGGCTGACCGCGCATTACCTGTGTACCAGCACGTACGCGGTACGGCCGGGCGACGTCGCGGTGGTGCATGCGGCAGCCGGCGGGGTAGGGCTGCTGCTCACGCAGATGATCAAGCGGCTGGGCGGCGTGGTAATCGGGACGACATCGGGCGGCGCGAAGGGCGATCTGGCTCGGGAAGCCGGCGCGGATCACGTGACGGGCTACGCCGGGTTCCGGTCCGTCGTCGCGGACGTCACCGGGGGACAGGGTGCTCACGTGGTGTACGACGGGGTGGGGAAGGACACCTTCGACGACAGCCTGGCGGCACTGCGTCCCCGCGGCACCATGGTGCTGCTCGGCGCGTCCAGCGGGCCGGTACCGCCGTTCGATCCGCAGCGGCTCAACAGCGGCGGGTCGCTGTACCTCACCCGGCCCACCCTGGCTCACTACATCGCGGACCGGGCCGAGCTGGAGCGGCGGGCGGCGGAGGTGCTCGGCTGGGTCGCCGACGGCGGGCTTTCCGTGCGTATCGGCGGGACATACCCGCTCGCGGACGCCGCGCGGGCGCACGAGGATCTCACCGGGCGGCGCACGACAGGCAAGCTCCTGCTCATCCCTTAAGGCAGACGCTCATCGCTGATTTAGACGGAACATTCGTGTCCGGCGGAAACTTACTGGTCGATTTCGACTCTTTTATTTCCGCGGAGCGGCTAAGTTCCGTCTAAATCGGGGCCTGGGGCGGGTTTCTGGGCGGGTCAACCCTGTGAGCCGTGGGGTGGCTGATTACGGGAACCCCAGGTCGTTCTGATATTAGGTCTTTGGTGAGATTTTTCAGGGATACGGGCAGGCGGCGGGTCGCGCTGCTGGTAGTGGCGATCGGGGCGGCGGGCCTCAACCTGCGGTCGCCGATCAGCAGCCTGCCGCCGGTCTTCCCTGAGCTGCAGGCGCGGCTGCATCTTTCCTCGGCCGTGCTGTCGCTGCTGGCGGCCACGCCGGTGGTCTGCTTCGGGCTCGGCGCCATGTTCGCCGCTTCGCTGAGCAGGCGGTTCGGCGAGGAGCGGGTGCTGGGGGCGGCGCTGGTGGCGCTCACCGCCGGGCTGCTGCTGCGCGGGCTGGCGCCCGGCGTGCTGCTCTTCCCAGGCACCATTCTTGCCACCAGCGCGATCGCCCTGCTCAACGTGCTGACGGCCGCCATGATCAAGCGGCGCTGGCCGGAACGGGCCGGGCTGGGCATCGGGATCTTCCTGACCGGGCTGTCCCTCGGCGCAGTTCTCGCCTCCCTCCTCAGCGTGCCGGTCTACAACGCAAGCGGCGGCTCGCTGCGCCTCACGCTCGGCCTCTGGGCAGGCCCAGCCGCACTAGCAGCACTCCTATGGATCCCCCAGCTGAGATACGGCCGAGGCGAGCACGGGGGAGCCCCGGAGGGGCCCCAGGGGCTTACGGGGGGACCGGGCGGCCCCCCCGTAAGCAGGGGGGGTCTGGGGGGGATCGTCCCCCCGAGGGCAAAACCGATCGTCCCCCCGAGGGCGAAGCCCTATAGATACAGCCTCGCGTGGCAGGTCACGGCGTTCATGGGGCTGCAGAGCCTGCTGTATTATGCGGCGCTGTCCTGGCTGCCGACCATGTTCCAGGATCGCGGCGAGAGCGCGGTTACCGCGGGTAACCTGCTGGCGCTGATGGGGCTCGGGAACCTGGCCACGTCCATGGTGGTCCCGCTGGTGGCTCAGCGGCTGCACCTGGGGCAGCGGCGGCTGGTTATACCCAGTGCGATCGGGACCGCCGCTGGGCTGGCCGGATCGCTGTGGGGCCCGCTCGGGTCCGCGCCCGCCTGGGTGCTGGTGCTCGGCGTGTGCCAGGGAGCGACGCTGGGGCTGGCTGTGTTCTTCACGATGGCGCGGGCACCGGATTCGGGGACGGCCGCGTCGCTGTCCGGGCTCGCCCAGTCGGTCGGCTACCTGGTCGCCAGCACCGGGCCGCTGGCGCTCGGGCTGCTGCACAGCGCGACTGGAGGGTGGGGCATCCCGTTCGGGCTGCTGCTCGTGCTGACCGCGTGTGAGCTGGGCGTTGGCCTGCTCGCGGCCCGCCCGCTCGTGCTGCCGGGCCCCGCGAATACGACACGCGTGTCGGTTAGCGGGCAGTCGTCACAAGCTTCGCCGGGGTTACAGTCGTAGACTCTTGACCCGAGCCGCTAGCTAATAGGGGCCCTGCTACGAGGGGGAGGCGCCGTGAGCTTGCTGGAATCGATCAATGGCCCGGAAGATCTCAAGGACCTGAGCCAGGACCAGCTCGCCCTGCTAGCCAGCGAGATCCGCGATGTGCTGATCGAGACGACTAACAGGACCAGCGGGCATCTTGGGCCGAACCTCGGCGTGGTCGAGCTGACCATGGCGATGCACCGGGTCTTCGACTCGCCCAAGGACAAGCTGGTCTTCGACACCGGGCATCAGTCATATGTGCACAAGCTGCTCACCGGTCGTTACCCTCAGTTTGACACGCTGCGGCAGCGCGGCGGGCTGACCGGGTACCCGAGCCGGGCCGAGTCCGAGCACGACCTGGTGGAGAACTCGCACGCGTCCACCAGCCTCTCGTATGCGGACGGGCTGGCCAAGGCGTACAAGCTGCGCGGCGAGCTGGACCGGACGGTCGTCGCGGTCATCGGCGACGGGGCGCTGACCGGCGGCATGGCCTGGGAGGCGCTGAACAACATCGCCGCCGCCAAGGACTCCCGGCTGGTCCTGATCGTCAACGACAACGGCTGGTCCTATCAGCCGACGATCGGCGGGCTCGCCGATCACCTCGCGGCGATCCGGGTGAGCCAGCGGTACGAGAACGTGCTCGAGTACATCAAGACCACCGTGTCCAGGACCCCGCTGGTCGGGACGCCGCTGTTCGGCGCCCTGCACGGTGCGAAGAAGGGGCTGAAGGACTTCCTCCAGCCGCAGGTCATGTTCGAGGACCTCGGCATCAAGTACCTCGGGCCGATCGACGGGCACGATGAGCGGCTGCTTGAGCACGCGCTGCGCCGGGCCCGCGACTTCGGCGGGCCTGTCATCGTGCATGTCATTACCAAGAAGGGCTTCGGGTACCCGGCGGCCGAGCAGAACGAGATCGACTGCCTGCACCAGGTGCCGGCGGCGGGCGCGGTGCCGGGGACGTGGTCGCGGGTGTTCGGCGACGAGATGGTGTCGATCGGCGCGCGGCGCCCCGATGTGGTGGCGATTACCGCGGCGATGCTGCACCCGACCGGGCTGGCCCAGTTCGCGGCTTCCTTCCCTGACCGGGTCTACGACGTCGGGATCGCTGAGCAGCACGCGCTGACCTCGGCGGCTGGGCTTGCCATGGCCGGGATGCACCCGGTGGTGGCGATTTACTCGACGTTCCTCAACCGGGCGTTTGACCAGGCGCTGATGGACGTGGCGCTGCATTCGCTGCCGGTGACCCTGGTCCTGGACCGGGCCGGGGTGACCGGGCCAGACGGGGCCTCGCATCACGGCATGTGGGACGGGTCCATCCTGCAGATCATGCCGGGGATGCGGATCGCGGCGCCGCGAGATGCGACGCGGGTGGCGCAGCTGCTCAACGAGGCGATCGAAGTCTCGGACGGGCCGACGGCGGTACGGTTCCCGAAGGGGAAGGTCGGCGGGGAAGTCGAGGCCATCGCCTCGCTCGGCTCGATGGACGTGCTCGCCGAGCCTGGCGAAGGGCTCAGCGCGGATGTGCTGCTGCTGGGTGCGGGGCCGATGGCGCTTATGGGCCTGGACGTCGCGGAACGGCTGGCGGGGCACGGGATCGGGGTGACCGTGGTGGACCCGCGGTGGACCAAGCCGATTGACCCGGCCGTGATAGCGGCCGCGCGCTCATACCGGCTGGTGGTGACCGTCGAGGACAACGGGCGGGTCGGCGGGTTCGGTGACGCGGTCAGCAGGCTGCTGCGCGATAACGACGTGGATGTGGCAGTCAAGAGCTTCGGGCTGCCGCAGGAGTTCCTGCCGCACGGGACGCGGGATGAGATACTGGAAGTGGCCGGGCTGACGGCTCAGCACGTGGCGCGGGCGATCACCGAGGCGGTGGCGCTCCGGTCTCCAAGTCCTGACTCCGCCGCATCGGATGAGCCGGAAGAAGCGGAACGGCGGCCAGTCGAGTAGCGTACGTTTCTATGCTGAACGTTGCCGTCGTCGGCTCCGGTCCCGCCGGGCTGTACACCGCTGAAGCGCTGGTCAAGCAGGCCGCCGCGCTCGATGTGCAGGTGCAGGTGGATGTGCTTGACCGGCTGCCCACCCCGTACGGGCTGGTCCGCTACGGGGTGGCACCCGACCATCAGTCGATCAAGTCGATCGCGCAGTACCTGCGTAAGGTGCTGGAGAGCCCGGATGTCCGGTTCGTCGGCGGCGTTCATCTCGGCTCCGGCCGTGGGGGTCCGGGGGGACCGTTCCCCCCGGTGGAGGTCAGCCGGGATGACCTGGTCTCGGCCTACGACGCCGTCGTGTACGCGACCGGTGCGATGCGGGACCGGCGGCTCGGCATCGACGGGGAGGACCTGCCGGGGAGTTTCGCGGCCACCGACTTCGTGAACTGGTACTGCGGGCACCCGGACGTGGATCCTTCCGCGTTCGTGCTGGACGCCGAATCGGTGGCGGTCATCGGGGTCGGGAACGTCGCCGTCGACGTCGCGCGTATTCTCGCGCGGGAGCCTTCCTCCTTGCACGCGACGGACGTGCCGCAGCCGGTGCTGGAGGCGCTGCACGCGTCTAAGGTCCGTGAAGTGCACATGATCGGCAGGCGCGGGCCTGCGCACGCCAAGTTCACCACCAAGGAACTGCGCGAGCTCGGCGAGCTGCCGGGGGTCGAGATCGTGGTGCATGCCGACGAGGCGGACCTGAACACCTTCGACCTGGCGGGGGAGGGCACGGCGCTTGTCGCGTCCGACCGGCGGGTGCGGGGAAACATGGTCGCCATCTCCGGCTGGGGCTCCGGCGCCTCGCCGGCCGCCGCGGGCGGACGACGGCTCACGGTGCGGTTCTGGCTGCGGCCGGTGGAGATCCTCGGGACGGACCGGGTCACGGGCATCACCCTCGAGCGGACCCGGCTGGATGCGGACGGTTCCCTTTCCGGTACGGGCTCCATGGAGACCCTTGATGCGCAGATGGTGCTCCGGTCGGTCGGGTACCAGAGCGTGCCGCTGCCTGGCGTGCCGTTCGACTCCCGGGCGCACGTGGTGCCGAACTCGCTTGGCCGGGTCCTCGGTCCGGACGGCGCGCCGCTGCCCGGTGAGTACGTGGCGGGGTGGCTCAAGCGCGGGCCGACCGGTGTCATCGGCACTAACAAGTCGGACGCGGCGGAGACCGTGCGCTCCCTGCTCGAGGACCTGGTGCCCGGCGCCGATGCTAGTGCGGTGCCGCGCGCCGGGCTGCTCAGGTACCGTGAACCGGCTGGTGACGGTGCTGCCGCCGGGGAGTCGCCGCTGGCCGCGGTGTTCGGCGCGCGCGGGGTGACGCCGGTTTCCTATGACGAGTGGCTGCGCATCGAGACGGCCGAGGCCGACCTGGCGCGTGAGCTCGGCCGGGGCGAACGGGTGAAGCTGCCGGGACGCGACGCGATCTGGTCGGCCTGCCGTCCCTTCTGATTTAGCCTGACGCCTGCGTGTTCCCGCAGGTCGTGCCGCTGATGGCCACAAAATGTCACTGCCTTGACGCACCATGTGTGCAAGGGAGGGACATCATGGAAGAACATCTGCAACGCCTGCTCCTGGCCGGCACGCTGGGTCTGGCCATGGCGCGGAAGGCCGCGGCAATCCTCGAGGGCGAGCCGGCTCCCGTGCCTGGCGAGCTAGCCCAGGTCACGCAGGCTCATGAGGGCGCGGTGCTGCGCGCGATCCTGGATGCGGCGAATGAGTGCCTCGGCCATTTCGATGACCGGCCGCCGGCCGAGCGCTGGTGCGACGCCCTGCTGCACCTGCTCGATCTGGCCGCGTTCGCCGCTGAGCTGGGCTAGAGGACAGCCAGGCGCGCACGCAACCCCGGAGGTGCCCGGCCGGGCACCAGGCCGCACGATGACAGGGCGGCCAGGGCGGTCGCCGAGGAGGCCAGGTAATGGACGGAAGCGCCCTCACTGCCCTGTATCTGGATCAGGTCAGGCAACACGGCTTGCGGGCCAGCGACCTGCTGGGCGACCTGCCCGGGCTGAGGCCGTATTACTACGAGGGAAAGTACCTGTCCCGGCCGCTGTTCATCGGTCAGGCCGAGTGCCGGCAGCTTTACGCGGATGTCGAGAACGTGCGGACCGCGGTGGTCAGCCTGCCCGACCGGCTGTACGGGGGTGACTTCACCGAGTTCGCGCGGGCGGCAGGGGCGTACGGAGCCGTTGCCGCCGTACTGGCCCGCCAGAACAAGGCGTCGACCCGGCTAGCGAGAGCGGATCTCTTCGTCGGCGAGACCGGTTTCCAGCTGCTGGAACTCAACGCGGGCAGTGCCATGGGCGGGACGGACAACGCCGACATGTGCCGTGCGCTGCTGCGCAATCCGGTGCTCGCGGAATTCGCCCGCGCTCACGGTCTCGGTTATGTCGACACCTTTCGCAATCAGGTCGACACCATGCTGGCGGAGACCGGCCTGGACCCGGGTTCTCATCCTGTCGTCGCCCTCACCCGCTTGCCGAATCACTACGACGACGTGGCGATGAACACCTACCAGGAAGCCGTGGCGGCCGACTGGCAGAGGCTCGGGATCGACGCGCACCGGTGTCATCTAGGAGAGCTGTCGTACGGCCGAGGCAGGGTATGGCTGGGCGACAGGCCCGTCGACGCGATCTACCGTATGTTCTTCATCGGCCTGCTGCATGAGCACTCGGGGGTACGGGCGCTGCTGAAGCCGATACTGGACGCGGTTGCCCGCGGTGAGGTGAGAATGTGCGCGCCGCTGGAGTCCGACATGTTCTCGAGCAAGGCGACGATCGCGATGATCTCCGATGACGCGAACCGGCATGTGTTCACGGCGGCGGAGCAGGAGAGCATCGACCGGATCGTTCCCTGGACCCGGCTGGTCCGGCCCGGCCTCGTTACGGTCCCCGACGGCAGCCAGGCTGAGCTGCTCGACTACGCGATGGCACAGCAGAACGAGCTCATTCTCAAGCCGAGCATGGGCTGGGAGGGCATCGGGGTGATGCCGGGCTGGGAACTGAGCCCCGAGGAATGGCAGGTGCAGCTCACCAGCGTCTCTGACCCCTGGTATGTCATCCAGCAGCGAGTCCGGCCTGAGCGGGAGCTCTTTCCAGGCGAGGACGGAGATTTGATCCCGTGGACTCCGGTCTGGGGCCTGTTCACCGGTTCGCGCGGCTACGGGGGAATCTACGTGCGGGCCGTCATGGACTCCGGAGTATCCGTCGTCAACCGGGCCCTTGGCGCATTCGTCGGCTCTTGCCTCTCCGGCTAGCCCAGCACTAGGGGGCGTGTCGCGGGCCGCCTCGCGTCCACCTGCCCGCAGGGCCCACCTGCCCGCAGGGCCACATCATCCGTAACACTCGCATCGTCCGTACCATCCCCGGACCCCAGTGCGGGGGCTGTGCCCGCATCCGAGCGTGCCAATGGCGCCAACGGGCCCGCTCGGCCGCTCGCAGGCCCGGTTGAGCGAAGCCGTTGGCGCCATTGGCACGCTCGCATCCGCCCCTGAATCCAGACAGGGGGTGAACTAGTGCGGTTCCGAAGGCCTGTCCGGCCGCAGGGATCACCGTGTAGGGACGATTGCTGTGCCGGGATAGACAGCTGGGCCGCAATTGGCCGCTGTTTCGCAAGAGTCCGTTGCGCCGTGGCAAACGGCTGTGGATGCCGCGGTAACGCGCCGTCGTCGTCCCGCAGCATATGGCCAAGTTAAGCAAGAAAACCGGAAAAACTCTTGTAATCGTGGCGCAGGCAACTAAAACAGGAATAGGGAGTGAGTGAGGGCCCCTGGGGGAGGGCGATGGCTAGGTCCAGGGTTCGCGATGGACGATACGCATGGCAGCTGATGGCTGCCATGGCTTTCGTGGCTACCGCCGCGGTCGCCGTTGTGGGGACCCGGGCGCGGGTGCCCGAACCGGAGCCCGCCGGCACCGTTGTCGCGGCCAGCGGGGCCGCGTGCACCGCGGGGGGCCTGCATGCCGAGGTAGGCCTGGCCGCGATGACGCGGACGGCCTCGCCCTGGATCGTGGACTACATGCTCGAGTTCACGAACGTGTCCAGCCGGACGTGCGTGCTTGACGGTTACCCAAGCGTGGAAGCGTTCAACGGCGCCCGTTCCGTTGGCAGCCCGGCCGTGCTGAATACGTCGGTGCGGCCGAAGGAGGTGACGCTCACCCCGGGAGCGACGGCCTTCACTTTGCTCCGCTACACGACGACCGACTGGTTCGATGCCGCGGTGTGCCGGCAGGTTACCGTGCCAGAGCTGCGGATATCCCCGCCGGTGCTGCGGTATGCCCCGCCATCTCCTTACACGGTCGGTGCCATGCTGGTCCGCTGGCGGAACCCGGCATGTTCTCGCCCCGGGCTGAGCTTCCTCAGCGTGCAGGCCATCCAGGGCGGATATAGGTCGCCCCGTCCTTGATGTGTACCTTGTTGGTCATGCAGGTAAATACCGGGACCGACTGGGCGAAGCCGTCGGCAAGGCTGTGGCGGCTGCGCCTGACCGAGGTCGCCGTGCTCGGCGGGTTCGCCGCCGTGGCAGTCGGCGTGGCGGCGGGCATAGGGGCCGGGAGCGGGATCGGCCTGGCCGGGGCGCTAGCGTCGCTGGCGGCGGCCGGCGTGGCGGCGTTCTACCTGCGGAACAGGTACCGTTCCTGGGCGTACCGGGAGCGTGCCGAGGATCTCATCGTGGCCCGCGGGGTGCTGGTCCGCCGGGTATCCGTGGTGCCTTACGGCAGGATGCAGTTCGTCGAGGTCACCGCGGGGCCGGCCGAGCGCCTGTTCAGGCTTGCCACCGTCCAGCTGCACACGGCGGCGGCGGCGAGCGATGCGCGGATACCCGGGCTGGAGCGAGAGGAGGCAGCTCGGCTGCGGGATCGTCTCGCCATGCTCGGCGAGGCCAAGGCCGCGGGCCTGTGAGTGAGGCTAGCCCTGTGACCGAGGCTAGTTCGGAGGCCGATACGGAAAGCTGGCACCGGCTGCATCCGCTGTCCCCGCTGATCCAGGCTGGCCGGCTGCTGGCGGGGCTGTTCGCGCTTCTTGCCGTCGCACTGGTGCAGGGCGGCGGCGGTTACCGATCCCACCTTCCTGACCTGCTCGTCGTGATCGTGCTTGCCTTCGCCGCCCTGGTCAGGTGGCTGGTTACCCGCTGGCGCCTGGACGGTAGCACGCTTCGCATCGAGACCGGCCTGTTGCGCCGTGACTCACAGCAGCTGCCGGTCGCCCGCATCCAGGCCATCGACGTGGTCCGTCCGTTCCTGGCCCGCGTGTTCGGCCTGGCGGAGCTCCGCATCCGGCTGGCCGGCTCCAGCACCAAGGCCGACGGGCGGCTGGCCTACCTGACCGAGCAGCAGGCGGCCACCGTGCGGGCGATGCTGCTGGCCGCCCACCAGCCCAGCCAGCTCGGCCAGCCCGGCCAGCTCGCCCAGCCCGCTGCCGTGACCCACGCGCCAGGCGAGCCTACACCCGCCCTGGCCCAGGCCGCCCTGGCCCAGGCCGAGCTGCCCGAGCGCCCGGTCAGTCAGGTCCCGCTTGGCCGCCTGGTCGCTGCCTCTGTCGTCATGGCGGTCGTACAGTTCGCCGCTCTCGGCGTCGTGATCGCCGTCGTCGCCACCGTGGCACCGCGGGTGCCCACCAGCCTGCTCGGCACCCTCGCGGTGTACATGTTCGGCCTCGTGACGGCGGCGTGGCGGCGGGTCTCCCAGAACTTCGGCTTCACCGTCGCCCTGGCCCCGGATGGCCTGCGGATCCGGCGCGGACTGCTCGGCACCGTCGCGGAGACCCTCCCGGTGCACCGGGTCCAGGCGGTGCGCATGGTGCAGCCGGTGCTGTGGCGCCCGTTCGGCTGGTGCCGCCTTCAGGTGGACGTGGCTGGCTCAGGCAGGAAGGATGAGGGCTCCCGCGACACCCGCAAGGAGCTCCTCCCTGTCGGCCCGAGGATGGAGGCGGAGTACCTGGCCCAGCTGGTCCTGCGGCATCAGGCCCCGCAGCTGGACAAGCCGCCCAGAACAGCAAAATTCAAGGCCCCGTTCAGCTACCACTTCCTGGCCGCCGGGCATGACGATGTGATGGCCGTTACCACCACCGGCCGGCTCACCAAGACGACGGTGTGGCTGCGGCTGGAGAAACTGCAGAGCATCCGCCTCGTCCAGGGCCCGGTACAGCGCGGCCTGCGCCTCGCTACCGTGCACGCCGACGCCGCCGGCCGCCGCGTGCACGCCACCTTCAGGGACCGGCCCGCGGACGAGGCAAGGGAACTCCTTGACGAACTCGCCATCCTGAGCCGGACCGCGAGGCAGACCCGCCAGATATAAGCCGCAGACACAGGCACGTTTCCGGATTAGTCCAGTACGGGAGAATGACAGACATGGAACAGCCGCCATACCTGGACCGCGAGGAAAGCTGGCTCAGGTTCAACCAGCGTGTCCTCGAGCTTGCCGAGGACGAGAGCGTCCCGCTGCTGGACCGGGTGAGGTTCCTGGCGATCTTCGCGAACAACCTGGACGAGTTCTTCATGGTGAGAGTGGCCGGACTGATGAGACGTATGGTGGCGGGATTCCCGGTCGAGGGCAACGGCGTCCAGCTGCCCGGCCAGGTGCTGGAGAACACCCTCTTGCTTACTGGCGAATTGACCGCCCGGCACGCACGTTGCTTCAGCGAGACCGTACGGCCCGAGCTGGCCGAAGCAGGTATCGAGATCCTGCGCTGGAAGGAGCTGTCCGACTCGGAGCGGGACGGCCTGGCGCAGCTGTTCCGGCAGCGGATCTACCCGGTGCTCACGCCGCTGGTGGTCGATCCGGCGCACCCGTTCCCCTTCATCTCCGGGCTCTCCCTCAACCTGGCGGTCATGATCACCGACCCGCGGACGGACGCGACCATGTTCGCCCGGGTGAAGGTGCCGCCGCTGCTGCCCAGGTTCCTGGCGGTGTCGCAGTACCGGTTCGTGCCGATCGAGGATGTCATCGCCGCTCACCTGGGGGACCTTTTCGGCGGTCTTGAGGTTATCGAGCATCATGTGTTCCGGGTGACGAGGATCCGCGACCTCGAGGTCGACGAGGACATCACGGAGAACCTCCTGCAGGCCATGGAACGGGAGCTAGTGCGGCACCGCTTCGAGCCGGCCGTCCGGCTGGAGGTGGAGGACACGATCTCGGCTGACGTGCTGGACCGGCTGGTCCTCGAGCTGAGCGTGGACGCCCGCGCGGTGTACCGGCTGCCCAGCCCGCTCGACCTGGCCGGGCTGTCCGCGATCGCTGACCTGAACATCGGCGAGCTGCGCTACCCGGCGTTCGTGCCGTCCGCCCGCGCGGTACCGCAGAAGTCCAGCATTTTCACCGCCATCGCCGAGCGCGACATCCTGGTGCAGCATCCGTACGACTCGTTCTCCGGCAGCGTGGAGCGGCTGATCGAGGAGGCCGCCGACGACCCGCGGGTGCTGGCGATCAAGCAGACGCTGTACCGGACCAGCGGCCAGTCGCCGATCGTGGACGCGCTGATCGACGCGGCCGAGGCCGGCAAGCAGGTCGTGGTCGTCGTGGAGATCAAGGCAAGGTTCGACGAGCGGGCCAACATCACCTGGGCGCACAAGCTGGAGCAGGCCGGCTGCCATGTCGTGTACGGTTTCGTCGGGCTGAAGACCCACTGCAAGATGGCGCTGATCGTGCGCGAGGAGGCCGACGGCACGCTGCGCAGGTACTGCCACCTCGGCACCGGGAACTATCACCCCACCACCGCCCGGGTGTACGAGGACTTCGGCCTGCTCACCGCGGACCCGGCTGTCGGCGAGGATGTCACGGCACTGTTCAATCACCTGACGGGCTACGCCAGGATCCGCTCCTACGAGCGGCTGCTGGTAGCGCCGGAGTCGCTGCGCGCCGGCATCGTCCGCCGGATCGATGAGCAGGCGGCCCTGGGCTCGGCGGGCCGGGTCCAGTTCAAGTCCAACGCGCTGGTCGATGAGGTGGTGATCGACGCGCTGTACCTGGCGTCGCAGGCGGGCGTCCCCGTGGACCTGTGGATCCGCGGGATCTGCGGGCTGCGCCCAGGGATCCCCGGCGTGTCGGACACGATCAGGGTACGCAGCATCCTTGGCCGGTTCCTCGAGCACTCGCGGATCTACGCGTTCGGCACCGGTGAGGCCGGCGAGGTCTGGATCGGCAGCGCGGACATGATGCACCGCAACCTGGACCGCCGGGTCGAGCTCCTGGTGAAGGTCAGCGACCCCGGCCACCTGCGACGCGTGCGCCGCTACCTGGAGGAGGGCATGGACGACAGCGTGTCCTCGTGGTGGCTGGATGCCGACGGCGACTGGATCCGTCATCAGGGTCGCGACATCCAGGAGACCATGGTCCGTGAGCTGCCGGGACGCGCCTAGATGACCGACCTGATCCGTGCCGCCGGAGCAGTGCTGTGGCGACCGGGACCAGAGATCCTCCTGGTGCACAGGTCCAGGTACGACGACTGGTCGCTGCCCAAGGGCAAGCAGGAGCACGGCGAGCACATCCTGGCCACCGCGGTGCGCGAGGTGCAGGAGGAGGCCAGCGTGCGCCCCGTACTCGGCCCCCGGCTGCGCACGGTGTGCTACCAGGTTCACGGCGAGCCCAAGCAGGTCAGCTACTGGCAGGCCCGGGCCGCCGACGCGGCGGCGGACAACGAGATCGACGCGGTGGAGTGGCTGCAGCTCGACAAGGCGCTGGACCGGCTCAGCTACCCCCACGACAAGGGCGTGGTCCTGGATCTGGTGCCGGCCGAGACGGTGCCGCTCATCCTGCTCCGCCACGCCAAGGCGGGCCCGAAGGGCGGCAATGACCTGCGCCGCCCGCTCGACGGCCATGGCGAGCGCGATGCCGCCACGCTGGCCGTCCTGCTCGCCTGCTTCGCACCGCGGGCCCGGGTGATCAGCTCACCCGCTGACCGCTGCACCCTGACGGTCCGGCCCTACACCGAGGCGGCCGGGGTCCCGCTCGAGACCGACGCGTCCCTGCAAACCCACATGAGCAGAACGTCCGGTGGTTCCCGTCCGGCGTCGCTGCTACGCGCCATCGTGGCGGCGCGGCAGCCCGCCATCGTCTGCCTGCACCGGGAGAACCTCGCCGAGGCTATGACAGCCGCGTGCGCAGAGCTTGGCGCGGAGCCTCCCGAGGACCCGGCACTGCACAAGGGCAGCTTCTGGGTGCTGCACACGGCCGCGGGCGGGCTGGTGGCGATGGAGCGCTACGACTGCTCGCCGGCCGGCTCGACCTTAACATCGGACGCGGCGGGCTCGGCGGGTACCGGCCGGCGGCGGCGCCTGACCAGCCGCCAGCCGACGAAGCCGGCTAGCAGCACTACCAGCACGATGAGCAGGTAGACCGAGTACTTATTCACGTCCGAGTAGATGGTGTTGATGTTGTCGCCGGCCAGGCCGCCGATGGTTACCCAGGTAGCGACCCAGGCGCAGGCGCCGACCGCGTTGAAGAAGGTGAACGTCTGCCAGCGCATCCCGGTGATGCCCGCGATGATGCCGTTGGCCTCGCGCAGGCCCACGATGTACCGGGCGATGATGACGACGATCCCGCCATAGCGGGACACGATGCCCTCGGCCCGCTCCAGGTGATGGGGCTTGATCAGCACGTACTTGCCATAACGGAGCACGACCTCGCGCCCGGCGAACCGTCCGATCAGGTAGCCGATCTCGGCACCGGTGAAGGAGGCAAGCGCCGCGACGATGGCCACCACGACGATATTGAGGCCGGCCCGGCCGGTGCCGGCGAAGATGGCGCCCCCGATCAGCGCGAACTCGCCGGGGACAACGGGGATGCCGATATTTTCCAGGAGCAGCAGGAGGGCTATCGCCCAGTACCCGTAGTGATCAAGCGGACCCGCCAGCGTGTTGAGGAACCCAGGCAGCGGGTGTGGGCTCAACCTTCCACCTGTGCGCTTTCTTCTGGTCCGGCGTCTTGCTCTTCCACATGGGCCATGGCTGCGGCCAGCAGACCGGCGGTGAGGCCGACCTGCCAGGCCCGGGCACCGGAGGCGGTCAGGGCGGCCGCGATGCCGCCGGAGTCCGGTGGCTGTGGCGGTTCCCATGCTAGCCTGCGCACGGTGTCGGGGGAGAGCAGGTTCTCGGCTGGCAGCCGGTGCTCGGCGGCCAGCCCCGTGATCACTGTCCGGGCGGCGGCCAGCCTGGCGGCAGCGGCGGGATCCCGCTCCGCCCACCGGTGCGCCGGCGGTGGTCCGCTTGAGATTCCGCCCGTCGCATCCGGCAGCTCGCTGTCACCCTGCGCTCGTGCGTCCCGGATGGCGGCCAGCCAGTCCTTCTCATGCCGGCGCGCATAGCGGCCGGTGAAGCCGGCGATCTTGACCAGCTGCATATGGCCGGCTGGCGGGGTCCTGGCCGCTTCGACGATGGCGGGGTCCGGCAGCACCCGTCGCGGGGACAGGTCGATTTCCTGCGCGATCCGGTCCCTGAGCAGCCACAGCTCGCGGACCACCGCGAGCCCGCGCCGCGACTGGACCCGGTGGATGCCAGAGGTGCGGCGCCATGGATCGGGCCGCGGGGCCGGCGCATCAGCGGCGAGTACCGCCGCGAACTCCTGCTCAGCCCATTCGGTCTTGCCCTGCTCGGCCAGCTGGGTGGCCAGGGCGTCCCGCAGTTCGACGAGCACCTCGACGTCTAGCGCCGCGTAGAGGAGCATGTCCTCCCTGAGCGGTCGTACCGACCAGTCCGCCGCCGAATGGCCCTTCTCCAGGTGGTAGCCGAGCACCTCCTCGACCAGCGTGCCCAGCGCTACCCTCGGATAGCCGAGCAGGCGACCCGCCAGCTCGGTGTCGAACAGCCGTCGTGGCCGGTAGCCGATCTCGGCCAGGCAGGGCAGGTCCTGCGAGGCGGCGTGCAGGACCGCCTCGGCGCCGGCCAGCGCGGTATCGAGCCCGGACAGGTCAGGGCAGGCAATCGGGTCGATGAGGACCGTTCCGGCCTCCGCGCGTCGCAGCTGGACCAGGTAGGCTCGCTGCCCGTAGCGATAGCCGGAGGCACGCTCCGCGTCCACCGCCACCGGCCCGGTCCCGCCGCCCAGCCTGCTCGTCGCCTCCGCCAGATCTTCCTGGGTAACCACGACGGGCGGCATGCCGTCGCGGGGCTCAAGCAGCGGCACGACCTGCCGAGTTTCCTCACCGGGAGGGCGGCCCCCCAGGACCCCCCGTTCCTGAGTTTCCTGACTAGCAGGACGGTCCCCCGGGACCTCCTGCGCAGACGCTTCCTCGGTCACACGACCCCCGGACGCTGAGTTCCCGGCCGGATGGCGCGGGTGCCAGGGGGCTCGAGCCCGGCGGCCGCGGCGATGCAGGCGCACCAGGCCGCGACGTGGGAGCCCAGCTCAAGTGCGGTCACGTCCTGCAGCGCGCGGTCCTGCGCACCCGGCCGATAGCTAACGTCCTCCGCCGCGGCCGGGGTCCACGAGGCCCGCAGCTCGAAGTCCGTCAGCGGGTCTTCCTCTTCCTTGCCCCCGAAACCCTCGGTGATCGTCCTGGTGACCGTGCCGCTCTCCGCCGCGTAGCCGGGCACATGCGCATCGAGCGCCTCGGTAAGCCAGCTCCAGCCGACCTCGGCCAGCAGCGGGTCGGCGGCGACCTCGGGCTCGATATCCGCCCGGACGAAGGCGACAACCCGGAACTCACCAGCCCAGGCTTCCTGCCCCGCCGGGTCGTACAGCAGCACAAGCCGTCCCGAGGCTACCTCCGCGCCGTCACGGTAGACCGTGACCGCGGTCGCGGTCGCGTGCGGTGCCAGCCGCTTGGGTGCGGGCAGGTCCTCGACCACGAAGTCCTCGCTCAGCTGGTCAAGGCCAGACCGGAAGTCGGCCGTGGCGGCCTCGAAGACAGTCAGAGCCGGATCGGCGACGGCAGGCTCTGCCGCGCCGGTCGCGGCAGCATCAGCCGCAACACGGGCAGGCAGAACGCTGTCAGCCGACCTCATGACTCCAACCTCATGACCTGAGCGTACGCCGCTCATCCCGATATGTAGCTCGACCGCCCCGTTCAGGCCGCCCGAGAGACGCTGTCATCAGCGGTATACCCCGGTAGCAGCATGCCAACGATCAGCGCGGCCCCGCATGCGGTGCAGGCCCATTCGGGGCACTCGCCGGGAGCATCGGGGCGGTCGGTCGCAATCTGCTCAAACGCTTGCTCGTCACCACAGTCGGCACAGTAGCGAAATTCGGCACAGAACCGGATTAGCTCGGCCATCCTGGCGACCTCCTCGTTGCGGTACATCACGCCGATAGTGGCACGGCGTTGCCAGGAAACGTGGGATGTCGAGCGGCGTGTCTGCCCGTAACGGCCGGACGGACGTGTGAGACGATCCAAGGCGTGACAGCTGCCCAGACAGACTCCCCGTTCATGCGCGCCTGCCGGCGGGAGCCGGTTCCGTACACGCCCGTCTGGTACATGCGGCAGGCTGGCCGGTCGCTTCCCGAGTACCGCCGGGTGCGCGAGGGCATCTCGATGCTCGACTCCTGCACGCGCCCCGACCTGATCACCGAGATCACCCTGCAGCCGCTGCGCCGGTACGACGTGGACGCCGCCATCTTGTTCAGCGACATCGTGGTGCCGCTGCGTGCGGTCGGCGTCGATGTCGACATCAAGCCGGGTGTGGGGCCGGTGGTGGCCAGTCCGGTACGGTCCGCGGCCGACCTGGCGCCGCTGCGCGCGCTGGAGCCCGACGACGTGCCGTACGTCACGGAGGCGGTGCGGGCACTGGTCGGTGAACTGGACGAGCGCCCGCTCATCGGCTTCGCCGGCGGGCCGTTCACGCTCGCTTCCTACCTGGTGGAGGGCGGTCCGTCGAAGAGCCATGACAAGACCAAGGCCCTGATGTACGGCGATCCAGAGCTGTGGCACGCGCTGCTGGGCCGCCTGGCCGACCTCACGATCTCGTTCCTGCAGATCCAGGTGGCGGCCGGCGTCTGTGCGGTGCAATTGTTCGACTCCTGGGTGGGCGCGGTCAGCCCGGATGACTACCGGCACGCGATCCTGCCGCACACCAGCCGGATCTTCGGCGCGCTGGAGACGGCGGGGGTGCCGCGAATTCACTTCGGCGTGGGAACCGGCGAGCTGCTCGGCCTGCTGGGGGAGGCGGGCGCGGACGTGGTCGGGGTGGACTGGCGGATCCCGCTGGACGAGGCGGTCCGCCGGGTCGAGCCGGGCAAGGCGCTGCAGGGCAACCTGGACCCGGCGATCCTGCTCGCACCCTGGGAGGTCGTGCAGGAGCGTGCCCTTGACGTGATCGAGAAGGGCCGCACGGCCGAAGGCCACATCTTCAACCTGGGCCATGGCGTGCTCCCGGAAACCAATCCCGACACGCTTGCCCGCCTCGCCGACCTGGTGCACGCCCACTCTGCCCGTACCGATTAGGCCCGCGCCAGCTAGCCGTCAGGCCGTGGGATGGCGGTGCAGCGCCCAGCGCCGGCCACGGTAGACCAGGAAACCGGCCACCGCCAGGATCGCGGCGAACGGGGCGATCGCGCCGAGGATGGCGAGCGTCCAGGTGAGCGCGACCAGCAAGGCATGCCAGCCGCCCCGCAGGCCGCGGCCGATGCTAGGCGATGACGCCGCCTTGCGATGGTGCACGGCGGTCTGGGCCTTCGGGCCGAGGATGGTAAGTGTCACCGTCGCGTAAGCCGTCTGGTCAGCGAGCGCGCGCTGCTGCGCCTGGATCGCCTCCAGGCTTGATTCCTCGGTGTTGATCTGATTCTGTACGCTCAGCAGGTCGCCGACCGAGCCCGCGTGCGACAGCAGGGCCCGCAGCGCGGCGATGGCGGCCTCGTCCGAGGTGACCTGGCTGCCGACATCGGCTACCTCTTCTGTGACGTCCTGAGCCTGTTCCTGCAGCGAAAGCTGCGTGCCCAGCCCGCTCTCCAGCTGCGCCAGGGTAGCCGGATAGCCAGCGACGGGGATCTTCAGCTGGATCGACGCGGTCGCGCCCGATCCGGCCGAGGCGGTCTCTGACGAGACGTAACCGCCTGCCGCCTGGGTGATCCCGGTGGCCCTGGCGGTAGCCGACCCGACATCCCGCACCCGGATGCTCAGCTGCGCCGTGTAGATGATCTGATCCGCGGCTGCCACCAGCGCCGTCGTGCTGGCCGGCTTGCCCGTGCCGGCGGCAGGCAGGCTCTGCGGGGCACTCGTACCCGCACCCATAGCAACGCGGGCGCTGCCCGCGGCAGGCGCGAGTGCCCCGCTGGCGGCGGAGGGGCCGCCGGCGGTGCCGCTTCCTGAGCAGCCGGCGAGCAGGAACAACCCGCAGATCATGAGTCCGGCGGCCAATCGCGTGGTGTGCATGCCAATGTGACGGCACGCCCCCCGCTGCGGGTTCCGTCGCCAGGATCACGATTCAGCCGTCGTGAACGTCGTAGCATGGCACAGCAAGGGCGTGAAGATCCTCTATTGGGCGGCTAATCCCGTTACGGTGTTGGCATGGACGGGCTGGCGGATGTGTACGACAAGTACGCACAGCCGCTGTACAGCTACTGCAGCTGGCTGCTGCCCGATCCGGGTGCCGCCGCGGAGGCGCTGACACGCACCTTCCTCGCCGCCGTCGCTGCCGCACCTGGCGAACTCGACGATCCCGGCAAGCTGCGGCCGTGGCTCTATGCGACGGCCCGCGCCGAATGCGTCCAGCTGCTAGGCACGCCAGACGAGACGGGTGCCACCCGTCCCGGTACCGCGCCATGGTTCGCCGTTACGGAAGAGATCAGTGAGACGGCCGATGGCCCTGGGACCGCAGAGCCCGGCGGGACCGAGCGGGAGGCGCTGCGGGAGCTGATCAGGGCGACGCTCGCCGGGCTGGACCTGCGCGCGGGCGAGGTGATCGAGCTCAGCTTGCGGCATCATCTCAGCGACGCAGACCTCGCGGTCGTGCTCTTCCTATCCTGGGACGAGGCGCAGGCGCTCGCCTCGCGTGCTCGCAATCAGCTGGAGAAGGCCGTCGGTATCGTCCTGGTGGCACGCACCGGGCGACAGGACTGCTCTGGTCTGGCGGGGCTTCTTGCCGGGTGGGACGGGCAGACGGTCACCAGGCAGCTGCTGACCCAGGTCGGCCGTCATATGGAGCACTGCCCGGCATGCGCCAGCCGTCGCCGCGGCACGCTGCGGCTTCAGGCACTGTCCGGCCTGCTCCCGCTCGCGCCGCTGCCACCGGGCCTGCGGGCAAGCGTCCTGAGCCGCTGCGCCCCCGACCCGGTGGCGGCGCCGCCACCGGCCAGGGCGGGACGGTGGAGCTGGTTCCAGCACGATCACGGGACCGCGACAGCCGGCGCCGCGGGCATCCTGTGGCTGGTGGCCGCCGTGTGCGCCACCGCGGTCACCCTGGCAGCGACGCATCCGGCGGGCGCGGCGCCGCCCCGGGTCCTCGTCCGCATCTCCGTCGCGACAACAATCCAGCCGCCGTCGCCCGCCAGCAGCTCCCGGGCCCCCCGCCCGCACTCGTCGCCGAGCACGCTTCCGGCCACGTTCGCGCCGCCGTCACCGACGCTGTCGCCCTCACCATCACCGTCGAAGTCCCCTTCGCCCTCGCCCTCGCCTTCCCCTTCTCCTTCGCCGTCTCCCTCGCCTTCACCGTCGGCGTCGCCCACTCCGTCGCCTTCGGCCTCGGCTTCTCCGTCCGCTACCGCGTCGCCCACGGCCTCCGCCTCGGCTACGGTGGCTCCCGCCGGCACCACCACACCCGCGCTTGTCCCTTGAGAGCCGAACAGCTGAAGGTCATTGGGCCGGCCTCGCCGCCATATGCGGTGGGCCCCGCTACCGTTGAAGGGCACGGAGCGAGCCATTCACGGGGACGGCGAATACGTTCCGGTCGGCGACTATCAGGTAAGCCTGGGCATGTCCGGCAAGAGAGCCGTCACCCTCGCGTCCCGCCCTCGGCGCGGCGAGCTCCAGTTCGGCGGTCCGATTGTGTAAATGCGGCTCTGCTGGCGGCTCGGAACCGGATGTATTCAAGCCCGAGTTCGGCCCTGGCCGCCATTTGGAGCTCGCGTACCATCTGGTCGTTCAGTTCTTCCGAGTGAATCTGGGATAGGTTGGCCTCCGCGTCATGAATGGCGTCGGTGATCTGGCCCAGGATATGCAGCACGCTGCCGCAGGCCTGCTCGGTTTCAGTGCTCTGGGCTGTCAGGGAGACCAGGGATCCTGCCGAGTCAGTGTAAGTATTCGGAAGTGCTGTGACGGAGGCTCGCGCGGCCAGCGGCTGCGACGCGCCGGGCGGGGTGCGTGATTTGCTGGTGACGGTGGTGTTTGCTGTGGTTCGTGGCTGCGGCGGCAGGAGTTCTGGCGAGCGCGGGCGGTGCCGTGGCGTCGCCCGCGGGCAAGGCGCCGGCTGAGGAACTGCTGGCGCGGGCGCTGGAGGCCATTGACCGGCAGTCGGCCCGGATTGACGAGCTGGCCAGGGAGAACGCGCAGCTCCGGGAGCAGAACGCGCAGCTGGTGCGGGTGAACGAGGAGCTGCGGGAGCTGGCCGGCGACCAGGCTGCCCGGCTGGCCGAGGTGAATGAGACCCTCGCGGTGCTGCAGCGGATGGTGTCCGGCCGGAAATCGGAGAAGGACCGTCCTGAGCCTCCTGCCGGGGATAGCGATGACGATTCCGCCGGTGACGGTGACGGGAAGCCGTCCGGTGGCGGGAAGAAGAACGTGAAGCGGGGTCCGGGGGCGCGGGCGGGCCGGCGGGATTACTCGCACCTGCCGAGGGTTGAGGTGATCTGGGATTTCCCGGGCGGCGGGTACTGCTGCCCCGGGTGCGGGGAGCCGTTCACCCTGCTGGGGACGCACCTGTCCGGGGAGCAGCTGGACTGGCAGGTCACGATCACGGTGCGGGGGAACTGCCAGCGCCGTTACCAGCGGGCGTGCGGCTGCGAGGGGCCGCGGACGGTGATGGCGCCGGGGCCGCCGAAGGCGACCGGGAAGGGCCTGTTCACGAACGGGTTCACCGCGATGCTGCTGACCGAGCGGTTCGCGGCGGGCCGGAGCATGAACTCGCTGGTGACCGGGCTGGCCCGGCACGGGGCGGAGATCTCCCCGGCCACCCTGGCCGGGACGTGCGGGCAGGCCGCGGGGCTGCTGGCGCCGCTGGCCGCCGCGATCGCGGAGCGGAACCGGGAGTCCTGGCATTTCCACGCGGACGAGACGACGTGGCGGGTCTTCTGCCCCGGCGAGGGGAAAGGCCCGGCGAAGTGGTGGCTGCGGGTCTTCATCGGCGCGGACACGGTCTGCTTCGTGATGGACCCGTCCCGGTCAGGGGCCGTCCTGGCCCGGCACGCGGGCATCGGCGAGAAGACCGGGCAGCTGCTGCCCGCAGCGGACGGCAGCCCGCGCAGGCTCGTGATCAGCAGCGACTTCTACGCCGTGTACCAGTCCGCGGGCAGGAAGGCCGACGGCCTGGTCAATCTCTACTGCGCAGCCCATATCCGCAGGCACATGGTCCGGGCCGGGGACGCGAGCCCGGTCCGGCTGAAGTACTGGACGCAGAACTGGCTGAACCTGTTCCGGGACCTGTACAAGGCCCATGACGAGCTGACGGCCGCCTGGCAGGACGCCGCGGCACCGCCAGCGCGGGAGAAGAAGGCCGCCGCGGAACGGCTGGACAGGGCATACGAGGACCGGGACGCCGCGATCGGCGTGACCGGCGAGACCCGGAAGAAGCAGATGCAGGCACCGGGCCTGCAGGAACCCGCGAAGAAAGCCCTCGCCACCCTGGACCGCGAGTGGGACGGGCTCATCGCCCGCCGCGGCTACCCGATGGCGGGCCTTGATAATAACCTCGCGGAACGCACGATCCGGGGACCGGTCGTGACCAGGAAGAACGCCGGCGGTTCCCATAACGGGCAGACCGCGAAGAACGCTGCGGTGATCTGGACCGTCACCGCGACGGCGCAGATGGCCGCGCTGAACCTGATCACCTACCTGACCGCCTACCTCGACGAATGCGGACGCAACGGCAGCAAGCCGCTCAGCGGGAAGGCACTGGAACGGTTCCTGCCCTGGAAGGCCAGCCCCGAGGACCGCAGCGCCTGGGCCCAGCCGCCCCCGCCCGGATAAGAACCCGCACCCGTAACGCCATCACCTGTAGGTGCCGAAAACCTACGCGACCAGGCGATATTCGTGAATTGCGCCCCCGGCGCGATCGCGCCGCTGGACCCGGAACTGATCCAGATCCGTGATGCTGTCGGGCAGTTGCCGCAGCGGCGCTGCCTGCTTCAGGGCGCGGTGCGGCCGGTGGGTGTTATAGAAGTCCTCGTACTCGCGCAGCACGATCATCAGGTGCCGCTGATTCCACACCAGGGTCCGGTTCAGCAGTTCGCGGCGGCAGCTGCCGACCCACCGTTCCATGATCGAATTCATCCGGGGCGCCTGAACCGCGGTACGGATTATCCTGGCGCCAGCCGCACGGAAGACCTCATCGAACGCGGCGGTGAGGCTGGCGTCCCGGTCGTGCAGGACGAACTTCACCCGCGTCCCGGCATCTTCCAGGTCCATGAGCAGGTTCCGGGCCTGCTGGACCACCCACGCCTGGACCGGGTGCTCGGTGGCTCCGAGGACGCGTATCCGGCGGGTGCCGTGCTCTATAACGGCAAGGACGTAGACCTTCGTCCCATCTAGCAGGTCGGCGGTGAAGAAGTCCAGCGCCAGGATCCCCTGAGCCTGGGACCGCAGGAACTCGGCCCAGCCAGGTCCCTCCCGGCGGGGCGCCGGGTCGATCCCGGCGTTCTTGAGGATCTGCCAGACCGTGGACGGCGCCACGGTGATGCCGAGCCCCGCCAACTCGCCGTGGATGCGGCGGTAACCCCACGACTCGTTCTCCCGGGCAAGCCGCAGCACCACCGACCGGACCTTCCGGTGCGTTGCCGGGCGCCCGGACCGACCCTGGCGCGACCGGCGCGACCACCGGCGGCGGACGATGTCCCGGTGCCACCGCAAGATGGTACCCGGGGTGACAATCAGCCGCATCGCGGCGAGACGGTCGATCGGCAGCGTCCCGGCCAGCAGGGCAAGCAACGCCCGGTCCGGCCACGTCAAACGCGAATGAGCGCGAGGCCGCTCGCGCTCAGCCACAGCGAGCTGATGACGCAGCATAAGAATCTCGGCGTCCTTCCACCACCACTCACGCCGCGACAAGCCCAGCAGCGACACAGCACGGGTAACAATCACGAAGATCAGCTTCAAGCCCACAAGCCGAAGATCATCCCACGCCCCGGCAGGCCAAGACCGGACTCGCAGGTGCCTGACGCGGGGCCGAGTGACCAGCGGCCAGCAGAGCATCCGGCCAGGTGGCACACGTTTTCGGCACCCACAGGGCGCTTAGGTTGTCAAGAAGTGCGTCTGAAGGACTGAGGTTGGCAGCCTCAGCTGCATTCAATTCCGACAGCTGTAGCCAATAGAGCCAAAGCGGGATTGAGAGGCGACTTCCACTCGCCTCGATATTCAACGCCCCACCGGGAGGTAGCATAACTGCAAGACACAGCTGCTAGCTGGTAGCAGTTGATTTTTCAGTCATCACGACCGCATCTGAAATCAGGATTAGGTAGCTGGATCCAGTGGCTTGACTATAGCAGCTCGTCACGCGACAAGCGGCCTTGACTAGGACCGCGCGGACGGATCGGTCACGGAATCAAGGGCTGCCCGATTTGACGGACCCTTCCTAGCTGCTAGTCCGCGTTATCCAATGCAACAAGATGACTGCACCCGGTCAGAGTTAATGGGCGACCGATGTCAGCGCTGTAGTTGGGGCAGCGGACGCAATGCAGTGGTCCATCCCCGATCTACCGCAAAGCTACTGGTGGTGAAGGACTCAGGAGGTCTCCCCAGAAGCAGTTGGGTCGCCGCGAAGTAGACGCCCTTTTCGCTTATGCAAATTTAGTACGCGCGCCCAATATTCATCTGCTAGGACAATGCTGTCAGCAGGATCATCGAGTTTTTTGATGGCTTGAACATAGCTGAGATGCTGTAGGCGAGCATCGTCCGCTAGCTCCGACCATGCTGCGCTCATCACAATTCTGTTTTTCTGATTATCGCCACTGTTGAGGAAAGTAGCCGCTGCCGTCAGGCCGGCGGCTACCAGAGCGATGATGGCGGCTGGGACGCGTCCAGCAGCTGAAATGAGGCCAGTTGCACCCGCGACTGCTGCAAGTACAGCTGCCGGAAGGCCGAGGAGATAATAGGCGCGTCCCCACCAGCGACTTGAACGCCGCGCATCGAATGCATTTAGATCGCCTTCAGCAATCAGAGATCGAAAGGCTGTTGCTACGTCATCTGGAGCGGTGCCGATTGCATCTCGAAGAGTCTTACGGAGTTGCCTTCGAGGGGACTCCCATAGTCTCTTTACGGTTGTGAACGCTTCGATCGTATCGATCGAAGACAGAAGCAGCGGATCCATTTGTTGTCCCAAGTATATAGCTTCGCTAATCTGCAGCTGATCAATCAGATATCTACAGTAGGGCACTGTTACCAGCAGTAGATGTCTCTGTGGATGCGAGCCCTTCGCACGAGGGTTGCGTCCGTTTATCGATATTATGCCGGGGATCGAAGCACATTACCATCCCTCCGGTCGGGCTAATGCCTTGTTTTGAAGGCGCAGCTCGCCTCGATCCTGATGCCCCATTCGCTAGGGGTGGGCCGCACAGCTATATCTGGGCTGAGTGGGCCAAGTAGGCAATGATCTCCGCAATCGTCGACGTCGCCCATGCCCTGGCAGTACAGCTAACCGAAGCCGGGGATCCGGCCGGGGCACGCACAGCGGTTGCTCGAGGGTTGGAGGTCGAGCCCGGCAGTGAGCTCCTGTACCGGGACCTGTTCCGTGCCGAGCACCGGGCTGGCAATGGAGCCGGCTGAGGAGGCCGCAGAACGGCTCATGATCACCCGCGCCGAACGTGACCTGGACATGGAACCCGAGACCGCCAATCTACTCAGAGAGTTGCGCGGACACTGCCGCGTCTCGACCAGTCCCGCCATACGGGCACGGAGCTGACGTGATGGCCACGGCGTTCGCGTTGGCCCTGCAGGTCTCCTTGGCCGGACCGCCCCAGCGAGCGTTGATTGCCCGGTTCTCGGTGCAGGTGTGCTACATGAACAGGCGGTAGTCGTAGGGGACTGGCAGCAAGCCGGGCATGTGCTTAAGCGTTCGGGCGAGGGTCTGTGCATAGCGGATAGTGCACGGCAGCGAGTCGTAGAGTGCGTCGTTGTTCCAGTCCATCTTGCTGAGGGCCAGGATCTGGCCGGCGAGGTCGGCGAGCGGGCCCCGGCCGGCGTGTCGGGTCATCAGCACGGGCCTTGGTGTTCCTTTTTTTCCCTGCAGGAAGTTGCCGTGGCCGGTAAGGGTAGCTTGGGGTGCGCTGCCGGCGATCCAGACCAGGGCGGCATGGCCGTCGAGGGGCAGGACAGTACCGCGGTTGACGGCGTATCCGGGCTTCCCTTTTTCCGGTGAGCTGGACACCGCGCCAGTTAGGTCGCTCAAGGGTGACGCAGGCGATTTCGGTGGTGGCGCCCCAGGCGTCGTGGCAGCCGGAGACCTCATCGGGGGTGAAGGGCGTCTGCTTGTGAATGACGAGCTGCCGCGGGGTAGCTCCGGCATGGCGGTCCTGATAGAGTGCCAGGCTGCGGGACATGATCAGGCGCATTTGCTCGCGACTGAGGTAAGGGTTGTGCAGGTCGTTTCCCTGTCCAACGTCGTAGGCGATGAAGTGCATGCCGTCGCCGTCAGCATCGAAGACCTGGCTGCAGCAGGTCACGAAGCTTGCAGTTCCGTCTGCTGCCGGCGCAGGGCGTAGGCAGCCCGATATAGGCTGCCTGCGGGTCCAGCGGCCCGGACTGTGTGTGCAGTTTCCAGGGCACCCAGCCGGCCTTGGCGTACAAAGCGGTGGACAGCCGCCAGGCGACGCTAGCGCGGCATCGGTAGCGGAGCGCCTCACTGGTGATGATCTGGGTGGACAGGCCGAGTTCCGCAGCGGTGGCCTTGACCGCGTCGTGCAAGTTGAACAGCCCAGCGCTGAAGTAAGGAGTGAATCGCGGCGGCAGGTAGAACACGATCACATCGAAGGAGTCCCGTACCTGGGCGAACGCGCGCAGCCCCTCGCTGAGCGCGGCAGCGAGCATCTGCGCAGGCGAGCCCGCGCCCCGGGCACGGGTATCCAGGTCCGGGGAGAGGGAGATCTGGGCGCGGCCAGCTGCGGGCTCGATGCCGCAGCCGAAAGCCTTCCGCCAGCCCGGATACGGAGGCAGGTATTCCTCGCGCTCACGGGGCTCCTGCGGGAGCCACAGCTCGCGAAGCAGGCCGCGGAGCTCTTGCAGGTCTCCCTCCGGTGCCAGCAGCGCCACCCGGATGTTGGGGTGCAGGCTGTTGCTGGTATAGGAGTACGGCCCGAAGCTGGCGAGCCCGGCGAGCGGGTTCACTGCCAGCTGTCGCGGGTCGGCAGGGTCGAATGCGAGCAGGGGTTCGGGCAGCTGCCAGTACCCGGCCCACGGGCCAGGAGAGGAGGTGGTCCCTCTGCCGGCCGCTTGCTGCGCCGCGGTCATGGGGCACCCCTGCTATTACTAGTGAGAAACGGCCGGCTGTAGGCGGTGACGTTGCCGATCAGCGTCACCGCGTCGCATCCGGTACCGGCCGCAAGGTGCCAGGTTTCGACTGCGCGAGGCTGCGAGCCGACCAGGACCCTGACCCACCCGTCGAGGATCGCGCTGGTACCGGAGTTGTAGCGGCGGGCGAGGCGTTCCTGAACGAACCTGGCTGCAGCATGCTGCTGAGCGGTGCGCCAGCGCGCATGGTCGGCGGAGCCAGGCGTGATGACGGCAGGTACTGGAAGCGACCCGGGCGGCGCGACCCAGATTTCAGGGGTGATGAGCAGCCACCAGCTGCCAGCTCGCGCCTCTACGTGTATCTCGACGGCTTCCGCCCAGCTCACTACGGTCCCGGGTACGATACCCGTCAGGGTTCCGCCTGCGGCGCGCCGCAGTCCAGACAGGTGCGGCTCCGTCTCGTCGTTGACCCGGACGAGGTGGCCTCGCCGGGCGCGCAGGACATGCCGCAGGCCGCGACCGCGGCCCAGTCCGAGTGTCAGTGCTTCGTTCAGCAGCCCGATCTGGGCAGGGTCCGGATCGTCGGTCGGCCATTCCAGAGGAATACTATTTTCCGCCGGGAGCGCGCCGAGCGCCTCTCCAGCTGCGGCAAGGTCGGTGTCGGCGCCGAGTCCGACCAGGGCACCGCCGCGCAGTCGGGTTGTCAGCGCGCGTGCACGGGCATCGCGCAGCGCTGCGCGGAATTCGCTGATGTCGACGGGGTGACGTTCGGTGAGGCTGGTGGGAGAGGTCCGCGACAGGGTGATCGGGCTGCTGCGGCCGGAACTGGTGGCTGCAGTGAGGGCGCCGCGCTCGTTGCTAATCCCGTCCCAGTGGATGAATTCCTGGGCCTTGGCTCGCCGTCTTGACGCCGGGCATCTCCGCGTGCTAGTGACATCCTATGGCTGGGGGAGGTAGCCGTGGCATTGGAACAGGCAAGTACATTAATCACAGGTGTAACAGGAATAGCAGGGATGTTGGCCACATATCTTATCGCTAGGTATGGAAACCAGACTAACCTTCGCGCAGCTGAAATGGAACGGCGGTACAAGCTGCTGACGGCGACCTCCGCCGAGAGAAAGTCCGCCTACGTGAGAATCCTGCATGCATTTGAGGAATTTATATTCACCCTGCAGATGCTCCAGAAGAGAGGTTACGGGGGTACAGCCGAGGGCGTCATAAATGCCAGCGAGGAGATCCACGAACTTCTTGACCGAAACCTCGAAGTGGATCTCGCGATCCAGAATATTGAGCGCGAACTGGAACTTATCGCCCCGATCGAGGTCATCAAGGCCTGCCGTCGCGCATTCTACTCTCTCCGCGAGTTGACTCAAACCCTGACCGATAATGGCGAGCTCAGCAATGAGCCCTACGTGACGCAACTTGCAGCCGCAGTATCTCTTATGCGCCTCGACCTTGGCGAGCAGGTCACCGGGCCAGTTGAAGTGGCTATTGATATGAGGAGTATTTACGAATTGAATGCTCCGGAATCTGCGATCAGATTGAGACTTGAGTCCGAGGACGTGAGATTATAGGTCGTGACAATTTCTGCTATCCTGTGGGGTGCCAGAAGTCTGCGTGCCTTGTGTGCTGCAGTGATGATGAGTGTCAGCGGTGATCATCCGTGTCCTTGCGCTTGCTCTAGCTCATCTTCGTCCGACTGTGTGGCTGGCTGGTCCTGCTCGGCCGGTCACCGGCCTCTCCAAGGACGCCGAACTGCTCGTGCTGCGGCATGGCTACCTGCTGGCGGTTGGACGGCCTCTGTGCTTGTGCGGGGGATTGGTGCGCCCCGGCGAGTCTGGAGGCTCTTGCACCTGGGATGCCATAGCCCTCGGAAGAAGCGGGTCGCCTCGGGCGAGCTTAGGTTCTGATACCTGGGTGGATTCAGATTGGCAGGCATGATGGCCTTCAGACTTGCAGCGGCAGTTGAGCGGACGGTCGGCGTAACCGCTCCCACCGGTCCGTCCGTGGCTATTTCTGCTCTCGTCCGTGGCTTCCCAAGCCCTGCTGCGCGCGGACGCATTGCGGACGGCGGCGGCCGGGGGTGGAGTCTCGAATGGCGTTTGCGCTGGTCAGCGGCGTGTGGCTCGGGCGAAGGCCCTCGGTCTGTAAAACCGTCGGCTCAGCCTACGTTGGTTCGAACCCAACACCTGCCACCACCTGCGGAAACGCCCCGGTAGCTGTGGATTCTCGCGCTGGCGGGGCGTTTCTTCTCTGTCCCGTCGTGTGTCATCTTGTCGCGCTGCAGGCAGTCATGTCGCGGTGTCCACGGACGTATAGCGGACGGCGTCGGTGCTGGTCGCGCGGCCGGTGTAACCGCTGGCTTTCCACGGACGGCCACGGACGGGCCGAGCCGGCGGCGAGTCCTGGCTTGACCGTGGGCCGCTGAGCCGGGCGTCCGCCCCGGTGGCCCGCGTGGGTTCGGGGATGAGGGTGGCCGAGGAAGGCGGGTGCGGTGATGGCCGGGATAGTGGTCCGGACGGCGTCCGGGCGGAACCAGCGGTGGGTATAGCCGCTCCCCGCGGCATTTCCGCGTCCGCCGTGAACCGTGACGTGACAGGAGGCACCCGCTGGGACCCGGCATCAGACTCTAGGTTCTGGCAGTGCTGCTACCTCGCGACACGGCGATGGCGCACCGCGTTACCCTCGCCTGCCATGCCCGCACAGGCGCGTACCCGTGATGGACCTCCGGCTTCCCCGCCGTGCACCCGCGACGTACTCCCGCCTGTGCCGGCCCCAGTCATCACGGAGAGCAAGTCGGAGTGCGAACCTAGTGCCGCCATCCCTGCCGAGTATTGGCGCCGCTGCTCATGGCGACGGCGAGCTGGACTCTTACGCAGAACGTCCTTTTCGGGCACTGTCCTGTCGCCCTGATGCATCAGCTGGTCCCGCAGGTACAGCCGACGCCGCAACGATGGGCTGCGGCCAGTAAGTTCGCAGATCCGGGGGATCTTCGGCTGCGGGCAGCCATCATGTCGCGCGACTGGCGCTTCAAAAGCGTGGCGACCCGGACACCGACTATTCCCGCTGTCCGATGTCGCCCGTTCGTGCCACGCTCGTTAGCACGATCCCAAATGGCTGCGCGTCCAGCTGATCTCAGGGGCAGACTTCCTGGTAGGGTACTCCCGGCGCCAGCTGTGCCCATTCGCTATGCGGGAATGGCTGCTCCGCCAGGGTGCAAAGGTAAGCGCTCGTGTTTTCAAGATATGGCGTGCTCCATAGCTGCACCTCGCCATTGTTCGGACTGACCGCGATGAGCGTGCTTTCCGGATTGAACACTGCCTGCTGGGCGTCAACTACCGGGTTTCCCGCTTGGTCAATAGTGTAGGGAAGGTCGCCGATTTGTTGCTCGGTGACACCATCCCACAGCTGCACGTGCCTGCCAGTGGCGATAGCCACGACCGTTCCCTCAGGGCTGAATGCCGCCGAATAATCATCCCCTCCCGTGAAGATGGAGCCTTTCAGCTGATAGGGGTGTGCGACATCCCATAGCTGAGTGAAGCCCGTATCGATAGCGACGGCCAGGGTTGTGCTGTCAGGGCTGAACGCCACCGTGCTGACCTGAGAGAAGCTGCCGACTGGGAGCTTGGCTATCAGCCGGTGCGTGACCATATTCCAGAGCTGGCTGCCGGCATAAGCAGTACCCATGGCGAGGGTCTTGCCGTCTGGGCTGATGGCTACGGAGACGATCTGCTCACCTGTGCCAGACCGGAGCGTGGCGGCCAGCCGGTGCGCCGTCATATCCCACAGTTCGACCGTCCCGTCTGCGCCGGCTGCGATGGCCAGCGTCTTGCCGTCCGGGCTGAAGGCCAGGGAACTGGCCAGGTACGGAAGCGTGGCAGACAGGCGGTGTGCGGCGACATCCCACAGCTCGACCGAGCCGGTACCATCAGCGGCGACAGCCATGGCCAGGGTCTTGCCGTCCGGACTGAAAGCAACGGCAGACACAGAGGCGTTCCGCAGTCTGCGCCCGAGGGTGAACGTCCGCCTGCGGGTGGCCACGTTCCACAGCTGTGTCGTGCCGAGGCCGGTCCCGAGGGCCACGGTCTTGCCGTCAGGGCTGAAAGCTGCCGGATCGATCATGCCTTCTTGGGAGACCGCGGTCAGGATGGCGAGCGGGCTAGTAGATGCCGATACCGTCGCCACGTCTGATAGCTGGACACTTCCGCCGCTAGTGCCGGCGGCGAGGGTCTTGCCGTCAGGGCTGAATGCGATCGAAACAAGCGGATTGCCGTCGTTGTCCGGGAGGCTGGCGATCAGTTGGCGTGCGGGGACGTCGACGAGCTGTGTCGTGCCGGCGCCGGTGGCCAGGGCGAGGGTCTCGCCGTCCGGGCTGAACGCCACGCTAGTGATCGTGTTGCCGTCGGACGGTAGCGTGGCAGCCACCCGGCGGGTGGTCACGTCCCACAGCCGGGTCGGGTCGCTGCCGGTCCCGACAGCCAGGATCCGGCCGTCCGGGCTGAATGCCACCGAATACACCATCCCGTCGTAACTGGGGGGCTGGAGCGTGGCCGCTAGCCGCCGGGTATCGACGTTCCACAGCTGGGTAGTGCCTTGGATCGTCCCGACGGCTATAGTCCTGCCGTCCGGGCTGAATGCCAGCGATTCGACGTTGTTGCCGTTGCCGCACTCAAGCGTCTTGGCCAGCCGGAGGGTCGCCACGTTCCACAGCTGTACCGTGCTGTTGGCGGTCCCGACGGCCAAGAACTGGCCGTCTGGGCTGAACGCCACCGAGTAGATGGGCCAGCCGTCGGTGTGGCCGGGGAGGCGGGCGACCAGCCGTCGGCTGCTTACGTCCCAAAGCTCGGTCGAGCCGAAGTAGTTCCCGACGGCCAGGAGCTTGCCGTCCGGACTGAATGCCACCGACTCGGCGCTTCCGCCACTCTTGTCGGGGAGGCTGGCCACCAGCCGCCGGGTGCTCACGTCCCATAGCCCAGTCGCGCCGTCGTAATAGCCAACGGCCAACGTCTTGCTGTCCGGGCTGAATGCCTCCGAAAAAACAGAATTGCCGTCGGTGCCCTTGAGCACGGCATTGCCGGGAAGCGCCGCGGCGCTCAGCATTGCGTAGGCACTCTCGGCGTTAGGTTCCAGCTGCCAGGCCGCTGCCGCTTCGAGCCGGGCGAAGACCGGATCGGTGTCACCGGTGGCCTGGCTCTGCGCGGCCAGAGCAGTGCCGGCCGCTTGGTCGCGTTCGGACTGCGCAGCGCGCAACTGGACGATAACCACGACTGCCAGTACCGCCAGACCCGCCGTCAGTACGGCCATAGCTGTGAGCACTATTTGACTGCGCAGCGCGCGGCGTCGCGCGGCGCGTGTGCTGGCGCCGAGAAAAGCTTGCTCTTGCGGCCCCAGAGAATCGTCGGCCCTGGCGGGCGAGCAGGCCGTGGCAGGCTCGGCTCGGCGGCGCCGGGATGCGTGCTGGCTTACAACCAGGAAGGCCGGGGATAGTGGGTTGAGGGCGGGCCCTGGGTCTTGCCGGTTTTCAGTCTGGTCATCCCGGGTATGCCGTGAACGCGCCAAGCGCCCGGAATGCCCAGCCGGACTCCGGAACGTTCGTTTCGCCTTCAGCCAAGCCCTGACGCGGGCTCCCGGCCAGATGCCTAGCGCGACCGGCGCGAGGCCGGCGGCCTGCAAAGCAGTGTCGAGCCGGGTGCCGCGGTAGAGATCTTCGTTTTTCCGCCCGGACTGATCCCACGACCGTGCCGCATCGGACATCCGCTGGATCGCCATCAGGGCGGCCCGATCCTCCTCGATCCAGCCACGCAGTCGCGGCCACGCATACAGCAACGCGTCGTGCGCGAGTTCTGCGGTGTCAGCATCGATCGTTACAAGGCGGGCCGCGGCCAGGATGTCGAGCATCCGCCTGACGACACCCAACTCGTCGCCGCTTGCCAGATTCGCCACCAGCGCGCGCTGGCGGGTATCTTCGGCACCCTCGCCGAGTCGCACGAGCCGCAGCATCACGGCGCGTATCTGCTCTTCCGCTATCCCCGCGGCGCGCATCTTCTTCCAGGCTTCTTCCGCAGCCTGCTTGACCGCGCCCTCGATACGGCCAGCAGCGTCATACCCGGCAAGGGTCAAGGTGCTGCCGTCGCGCTGCTGCCACGTTGCCAGCAAGGCGTACTGCAGGAGCGGCAGGACTGCGGACTGCTCCCCGTGATGCCGCACGCGGGCCTCGTTCAGCAGTGTCCTGGTCAGCCCGTCCTCCAGGCACAGGCCCGCCTTCTCAGCTGGCTTCTCGATCGCCGATGCCAGCTCCTGCGCCGTCATCGGCGTGACAAGCACCTGGCGGTCTTCGAGCACCTGGGCAAGCGATGGGTACTGAGCGCAGGCCTGGTAATAATCAGACCGGATCGCGATGACCACCGGAATCCCGCTGCCGGCGGCCTCAGCCAAGGCCGTGACGAAGCGCTGCCGCTCGCTTTCGGACACGTCGCCCGTGAACAGCCTCTCGAACTGATCGACCAGCAGCACAGCCGGGCGCTCTCCCGCTGTCAGCGCCTTGACCCGCTCGTCCAGGTCCGCAGCCGGGTCCGGTCCCGGCGTCATGTAGGCCGCGTCCCATCCAAGGCGCTGCGCAAGCTCCGGCACCATGCCCGCGCGCAGCAGCGAGGTCTTACCGCACCCCGACGCGCCGACCACGGCGATCATGCCCCGGGAGGAGACAATACGATCCACCAGATCCTCGGTCAGCCGCTCCCTGCCGAAGAAATACCGGGCATCCATGGGACCGAATGGACGCAGGCCCTGGTAGGGGCAAACATGACCGTTCCCGCCTCGTCCGTTGAGCAAGGAACCGTCAAGGGTGCCGGAGGAAGAACTACCTGCCACCCAGCGACGGTAGGCGACGTTCGGTGCGAGCACCAGATCGTCGGCCCCATCGCTCGCCTCCTGATGCGGCCGCGGAGCACCCGCATCCGGCAGGACCCGGACCAGATACCGGTAGACGTGGCTGAACGTCAGCAGTTCCGGAAAGGTCGGCTCACCGTCCCGCAGCAGCTCGATCAGCGCACCTGTGAACATGGTGTGCTTCGCGCCCGGTCTGGCCAACCCCAGCTCTTCCCGCGCGGTGGAGGCCAGCAGGTATCCGCCGCGAAGCGCTGCCTGCTCGAAGACCGGGCCGAGCGGCACCGGGCCTCGCGGGGGGCTGCCGCGAGCGGCAAAGCAGCAATCCAGGATTACCGCAACGGTCTGCGCCCGGCTCCCCATGACCGCATCCCGCACCGCAGCGAACGGCAGGGCTGTGTACGGCAGCCCCTCCATCAGGTCGCCGGTAGACCGGGTAGCCAGGTAAAGTCCCCCGTCCGGACCGACTAGGCCATGTCCCGCGTAATACACAACGAGCGAGTCAGTTGCGGCAGCAGCCGACTGCGCGATCGCTTTCCCTAGCTCAAGCGGAGTATCCGGATTGAGCACCCGCTGCATGTTCTGCTCCGGCACCCCCGCACGGTCACGAAGAGCCGATGCCAGATCGAGCACCGACTTCCGCACCGGCGGCACCTCAGGCAGCGCCGAGCCTTCCAGATGGCTCCAGGTTCCCGCTGCCACGACCCGCGAGCCGGGCCGTGCCAGCGGGACCAGATCTGCCTGCGGCCCGGCGGCCGCATCAGTCTCCGCCATCGCCACCTGAGCCCGGTTCTTCTGCCACGTCATCTCCGGGCCAGACCATGGCTGCAAGCTGATCAACCTGTTTCCGGAGCGCCTCCGCATCCAGCTCGCGGACGCGAGAGGCACTCAGCTCGATCGTGGTGCCATCCGCCCGCGACACGCGCACCGCCACAGGACCGGTGCGGCGGCGCAGCCACGCGATAACCGCACTCGCCGCAGCCGTCGCAGTCCCTCCCGAGGCCAGGCTCACCGCGAGCTGGGCGAGCCCTGCGCCAAGCGCCCCGGCCGGTACGGCCTCGGGAACCCGGCGGACACATCGACGCAGATCGTCATCGGCCGCGAGCCAGGCGGCCAGATCGCCAGCATCGCCATCCACCACGGCGACCATTACCTCAACGGGCATACGCCACAACCCCCAATCGGGCATTCTGGTTACAGCGGGAGTTTAAGGCGCTACTCATGATCAAACACGGGATTTCCCGCAATAGCGTCTACCGCGGTCGCAAACCCTGTCAGGCACCCGCACGCCAGCAACGGAACAGATGGCAGCGGCTACCGGGATCCCGACGATGTCATATGCCGTGAAGGTGCTCTTACTGCGCGAGCATCCCGCGCGCGATGTACCGGCCTTGCCGGAGTTGGTCGGCTGAATCGCGACGTGGCCGTGCCCCGCTGGAAATCGGGGGTCTGGGCTTGCGGGCCAGGAAGTGCAGGCGGTCGCGTAACCGTTTCTGTTGCGCCGTCCGTGGGCAGGCGCGTTCCTGTCCATGGCCGCGCGAGTTCCTCGTGAGCTGGATCCGCCCGGGCGGGCAACCCGGGGGCGAGTCTCGGAGTGTATTTGAGCCCAACACCTGCCACCACCTGCGGAAACGGCCCGCTAGCTGGGAATTCCCGGCTATGCGGGCCGTTTCTTCTCTGTCTCGTCGTGTGTCACCTTGTCGCGTTGTAGACCGTCATGTTGCGGTGTCCACGGACGTATAGCGGACGGCGTCCGGGCATGTCGCGCGGTCGGGGTCACCGCTTGTTTCCACGGACGGCCACGGGCGGGCCGGAGATATTGGCCGAATTGATCTTCTTGAAGGGTTCCTTCGGCGGCAAGATCCGTTAAGGCTGGGCGACGGAACGGCGGGTTTGCAGCACTTCATCGGGGTGCCTTGAATGGTGCCAGAAGTTCTGTATCACCACATCCTCCGACCCGACTGCGCCGATCTTGTCGTGATCTACTACGAGGTGGTCAATCAGGCGAGTGAGGTCGGCTCGGTCCCGGGTTCGTGTCCAGCAGTAGCAGCCCGCGCGGCCGGCATGGGGATCGCCGGCCGGTGAACGTGACAGGAGCGGAGAGATGGCGGATAGCAAGCAGGTCTTCGGAATCGACCTGGGTACCACGTGCTCGTGCATCGCGGTTGTCGATGAACTCTCCGGCATGCCATACGTCATACCTAACGCCGAAGGTGAGGTGACCACGCCGTCCGCGGTGTATTTCGAGGACTCGCGGACCCGGGTGGTCGGCAAGGAGGCCAAGAACACTGCCGTGCTGGAGCCGGATCGGTTGGTGGAGATGGTCAAGGGGCAAATGGGGGAACCGGACTGGCGCTGGTCGTTCGGGGGCCAGGAATACACGGCCGAGGAGATTTCCGCCTACATACTGCGCAAGGTCGCCGACGACGCTGAGCAGAGCCTTGGCATCCGGCCCGCCGACGTGGTGATCACCTGCCCGGCCTATTTCGGTATCCCGCAGCGGGAGGCAACCGCCGCCGCTGGCCAGATCGCCGGCCTGAATGTGCTGGAGATCATCAATGAGCCGGCCGCAGCCGTGATCGCGTACGGCCTGCAGGGCGACAGCGACCAGGTTGTCCTGGTCTACGACCTGGGCGGCGGCACCTTCGACGTTTCGGTCATCGAGGTCAGGGATGGGTCGGTATCGGTGATCGCTACCGGCGGCGACCATGAGCTCGGCGGCTGCGACTGGGACGAGAAAGTCGTCAGCTACCTGGCGCAGGAATGGATGCTCCAGACGGGGTCGGCGGACAACCCGGCCGGCTCGCTGGAGACACTCCAGGACCTGTGGCGGCGCGCAGAGGACGCGAAGCGGGCGCTGTCGGTCAGGACCGAGATCAAGGTCACGGTAAGCCACCAGGGGCAACGGGCGCGCATCGCGCTCAGCCGGGCCAAGTTCGATGAGCTGACCGCTGGTCTGCTGGGAAACACGATCTCCCTCACGAAGGACACGATCGAGACCACGCTGCAGCTGGGTTACGCGAACATCGACAAGATCCTGCTTGTCGGCGGCTCAACCCAGATGGCCCAGGTATCCGAGAGGCTGCGCCAGGAGTTCGGCACCGAACCTCAGATGCATGAGCCCGACCAGTCCGTGGCGAAGGGCGCGGCCATCTATGGCCAGAAGCTCGCCATCGGGCAGCGCATTAACGTGAGATCGCCAGGCAATTGGGTACCTCACCGGAGGCGGTCACGCCGGAGGTAAGGGAACGTGCGCAGCAGTCGGTCGCGGCCGAGATGGGGATGTGACTGCCCGCACTCACGCGCCTCGATGACACGACGGTCGCCAATGTAATCAGCCGCGGCGCGCGACGATCTGGTACATCCCCGGCCGGATCAGCGGGTCCCGTTACCCACGCCGAGCCACAGGTGCGGCCGGTACGCCTGCCCGCGCCTGCCGCGGACTCTCGGGAACCGGTCCACCGCGCGGACGGTCCCGTAGCTAATCTTGACGATCCGCCCCTTTCCGGCGGATCTGGGTCGCCCAGCTCTCCCGATCCAGACCGGTACGTGAGGGTGTCACCAGCGACGTGGCAGGTCTGCCAGGCAGGACACCGTGTGGCGAGGTCGAAGGACGTGGTTGGGCCGAATGCCGCCTGGCTTTGTAGGTCAGTTCCGACCGCAGTTGTTGGCGGCCGAGGACCGCGCCCGGTTTGTGACAAGGGGCGTTGTTGGTCATCTCTGACCGCACCCGACAGCTACGGAGCAGACACCGCTGACCTCGGCCGACGCCTACCTCTCGTCGCTGCCGATATTCCCGAGCTAACGACTGCGGTCACTTCTCGCCTACAAAGCCAGCCGCCGGATGGATCGGTTGGCCCGGAATCTTATTGCTGGCGAAGGGCTTGCCGACCTACTCTGCATGACTTTTCCGCAACGGAGAGCGGTATCTATCGCACCTTGTCGCATCGTGCTTCCGCTGGGTGTTAGCTATTTGATGTGAGCCGGAAGTTCGCGCGGGTCCTGGTGGCGATGGTATCCGCTTGTGCCTGCGTGATCCTGCTTGTGGCTGGGGTGCTCGGCGACCTGGGCCTGGCTAACCTGTGGACGCCGCTGGGCGCAGTAACAGGCATCGTCGCCGCGACCGCGGCGGTGTGGCCGCTGCTGCCCCGTCCGCCTACGGTGCCGGTGCCGCAGACGGTGCCAGTAACGCCTGCGGTGGGCCTGGTGCCGCCGGCGCCGGAGATTCAAAGCTGGTGGGTCGGCCGACCCGCGGAACTGGTAGCGGTGGTGGACGCGCTGGTGGGCGGCGTCGGGACGGTGAAGATCACGACCGGCCTGTACGGGGCGGGCGGGTTCGGGAAGACCACACTGGCCTCGATGGCGTGCGCAGATCAGCGGGTCAGGGAGCGGTTCGGGGGGCTGGTGTACTGGGTGATGGTAGGCCGGGATGTGCGCGGGCCAGCTGCGGTGGCGGCGAAGGTCAATGATGTGATCAAGCTGGTCACAGGCGCTAGCGCTACGTTCACTGACCCGCGGATGGCTGGCCAGTGGCTGGGCGGGGTGCTGGACGGCGGGCCTTCCAGGCTGCTGGTGCTGGATGACGTGTGGGAACCCGAGCAACTGGCCCCGTTCGTCGATGGCGGGAAGCGATGCGTCCGGCTGGTGACGACGCGGGTGCCTGGGCTGCTGGCCGGGCGGGGCACTGCTGTGCGCCTAGATCAGATGACACACGAGCAGGCGCGGGTGCTCCTGACGGAAGGGCTGCCACCGCTTGACCCAGCGGTGGTGGACGGGCTGGTAGAGGTGACCGGCCGGTGGCCGCTGTTGCTGCGCCTGGTCAGCCGGGTCCTGGCGGATTACGCAGAGGTGTCTGCGGGGGCGCCAGCGCAGGCAGCCGTGCTCCTTGAACAGCTGCGCCGGGCCGGGCCGCAGGTCGTTGATGAGTTCCTGGGTGACGCCGGCCTCAGCCTGGACGTCAACCAGCCGGAACAGAGGGCGGGGGCAGTGCGGGCGACCATCGGGGCCAGCATCAGCCTGCTCAGCAGCGACGACGCGCAGCGGTTCGCTGAGCTGGGTGTGTTCATCGAGGACGAGGCCATCCCATTCAGCCTGGTGACCCGGCTGTGGCGGGCCACAGCCAACCTGGATGAGCTGCAGGCCGCAGGAGTATGCAAACGGCTGGCCGGGCTCGCTCTGGTCACCTTGCCAGGAGGTCCTGATGGCGGGGTTGTGCTGCATGACGTAGTCCGTGATTTCATCCGCGCTGAGCTGGGCGTACAGCGGCTGGCGGAGGTGGCTGGAATGCTGTTGGACGCCGTCGCAGAGGGGCTGCCGACCGCAGGCCCCCTGGATGGCGCGGTTGCGTATGCAGCGGGGGCGGCGTGGTGGGAGCTGAATGATAGTGACCGGCATCTGTGGGACCACCTAATCGAGTACCTGCGAGAAGCCGGACGCGACGAACTGGCGGACTCGGTGGCAGGTGACCTGAGGTGGGTGGGGGCTCGGCTGGAGCGATTCGGGCCAGCTGCCTCGGCCGCGGACCTGTCCGCTGCCGGCACGGCAAGAACCGCCCGGCTGCGGATCGTCCTGACCCGCGCGTCGCACCTGCTGGTATCTGGCAAGGTCCCGGGAGCGATGGTGGATGTCCTGCACAGTCGGGTGGCTGACGACCCGGACTGGGGACCACAAGTCACTGCCCTGCGTGCAGCGTACCGGCGGCCGCGCCTGGTGAACTGCTGGCCGCTGCCGGATCTTCCCGATCCGGCCCTGCAGCGTGTGTTGACCGGCCACAGCGGCGGAGTGCTTGCGGTGGCGGTGACACCGGACGGAAAGTGGCTGGCCACGGCCGGCGAGGACCGGACGGTACGGATCTGGGATCTGGCAAACGGGCGGGAACGCGCTGCTCTGACCCACGCCGGCTGGGCGACGGACGTAGCAGTCGCGCCGGATGGCAGCTGGCTAGCCACAGGCAGCTCGGATGGGACGGTACGGATCTGGGATCTGGCGAACGGGCAGGAACGCGCTGCAATGACCGGCCACGCCGGAGGTATCCGGGCGGTAGCGTCAGCAGCGGATGGCAGCTGGCTGGCCACCGGCGGCGACGACGGCACGGTACGGATCTGGGACGTCGCAACCGAGCGCGAACGCACTTCCCTCCCCGGCCACAACGGTCCGGTGTGGGCGGTGGCGGTGGCGCCGGATGGCAGTTGGCTGGCCGCCGGCAGCTCGGATGGGACGGTACGGATCTGGGACGTCGCGACCAAGCGGGAACGCACTTCCCTCCCCGGCCACAACGGTCCGGTGTGGGCGGTGGCGGTGGCGCCGGATGGCAGCTGGATGGCCGCCGGCGACGATGGGACGGTACGGATCTGGGACCTAGATACCGGGCAGGAACGCGCTCCCCTGACCGGCCACGCCGGAGGTGTGCGGGCGGTGGTGGTGGCGCCGGATGGCAGCTGCATGGCCACCGGCGGCGACGACGGCACGGTAAGGATCTGGGACGTCGCAACAGGGCAGGAACGCACTTCCCTGACCGGCCACAACAGCAGGGTGACAGCCGTAGCGATGGCGCCGGATAGCAGATCGCTGGCCACCGGCGGCGACGACGGAACCGTAAGGATCTGGGACTCAACTACCGAGCAGGAACGTACTGCTTCGACTGATCATGACAGCCCGGTGTGGGCGGTGGCGGTGGCGCCGGATGGCAGCTGGCTGGCCACCGGCGGCGATGACGGAACCGTACGGATATGGGACCTGGTCACGCGGCGGGAACGCACTGCCCTCAGTGGCCACAACGGCCCGGTGACAGCAGTAGCCGTGGCGTCAGATGGCAGCTGGCTGGCCACCGGCGGCTATGACGGGGTGGCGCGGATCTGGGACCTGGTCACACGGCGGGAACGCACTGCCCTCAGTGGCCACAACGGCCCGGTGACAGCAGTAGCCGTGGCACCAGATGGCAGCTGGCTGGCCACCGGCGACGACGGGGCAGCGCGGATCTGGGACCTGGTCACACGGCAGGAACTGACCGCCCTCAGTGGCCACAACGGCCCGGTGACAGCTGTAGCAGTGGCGTCAGATGGCAGCTGGCTGGCCACCGGCGACGACGGGACGGTACGGATCTGGGATCTAGCTACACGGCAGGAACGTACCGCCCTGACCGGTCACAAGGGCTGGGTGTCGGCGGTGGCGGTGTCGCCAGATGGCAGCTGGCTGGCCACTGGCAGCGCAGACAGGACAGTGCGAATCTGGGATGTCGCGACCGGGAAGGAACGCGCTGTCCTTACCGGCCACGACGGCCCTGTGTCGGCGGTGGCGGTGTCGCCAGATGGCAGCTGGCTGTCCACCGGCAGCGCAGACAGGACAGTGCGAATCTGGAACATGGCGGCCGGGCAAGTCCAAGCCTTGATGTGCCTGGACAACCGCGTCCACGTCACATCCTGGGTCAATGGCGGCACGCTCGCCGTCGGAGGACGGGCGGGCTTGTATCTGTTCGACTTCCTCACCGGCACTAGTCCACCGCCGTCGGGCGCTGACGGCAACGGCAGTCGTCAATGACACTGCTCCTACGCCATCTGGATGCCATCCTGTCCACTCTGGCTCACGGTACCCGGCGGGGCACCAAGTCAAGTCTGCCTTCATCGTGCTGGAACTACCCACCGGACAGTGCGACGTCCTCGTACGTCTATTTCGTAAGGTCGAGGCGGGCAGTTGGCTGGGGTTCGTCCCTGGGACTCCGCAATACACAGCCTGAACTTCGGCCGGGCTGGCATGCACGCTGGCCCGGACCGCCATGGCGGACTACCTCAAGTTTGGGAGCTGGGAACTTCACCGTGAATATTCCGCTGCTACTGCGCATATCTGCGGACAGGGGCACTTACATGACGACGTACGTGAGCCGACTGAGCCGCATCCGGGCCGGTCATGTGGGGATCGTCCACCGGAACTTCGGACGGCACGATCCCCGCGACAGGTTCGGCGTGCGTCTCTATAAGTCCGTCGGCCCGCAGGCGGACCTCCTGCGCGCGGGCGCGCCGTGCTGGCAGATCCCGCTGACCGCCCAGGTCGAGGAATACCCGATGATCCGGGTGCCGTCGGGGACGATCGGAGTGGTCAACGCCCTGATCGGCGAGCCATGCCCGCCCGGGCAGCAGCGCCGGAGCGTGCCGTGTGACAACTTCCAGGACGCGCGAGCCTTCCTCGAAGGCGGCGGGCAGGGCGGACGCCAGCTCGACTCTCTCCCGGCCGGCATCTACGGAATCCACCCTCACGTCTTCGAGGTCCTCACCGTCGAGAACATCGGCACCGGGAAGTACGGCGTGACAGCCGATGACCTGCGCGAGCTATCAATCCCCGTAGGATGTACCGGGGTGGTCATCACCATGGCCGGGGAGGCGCCGGGCGAAGCCGGCGGCGCGGTCGGGCGCAGGATACCTGGCCACGAGTGCTTCCAGCTGCCGTCGGTGTTTCTGGCCAACGGCGGGCAGCAAGGCGTGCAGGAGCAGACCCTCAGCCCCGGCTCGGTGTACCAGATCAACCCGTGGTTCGCCCGGGTGGAGCTGATCCCATCCCGGGAGCTCCTGCTGGAGTGGACTTCGAAGAAGAAGCCGCCCGGCAACTTCGACGCGTCGCTGGATCAGATCGAGATCAATATCCAGGGATACCGGATCCAGTTCGACATGGCGCAGGTGATCCGGATCCCGGCGGAGGCCGCGCCAGGGCTCGTCGGCCGGTTCGGCAATACGGAAGAAGACGTCCACGGATCCAGCAACGCGGCCGAAGGCACTCCCGTCCGCCGGTTCGTCGAGCGGGTGCTGAGCCGCACGGTCGAAGGCTACTTCCAGACCACGGCCGCGGACCACACCATCCTGGACTTCCTGGACCAGCTCGATGAGGTCCGGCTCTCCCTGGAGGACAGGCTCCGGGAGACACTGGCCGAGCTCGGGATCGAGGCAGTCCGCACCACGCTGAGCCGCTTCCGGTCCCAGGATGGCGACCTAGATAACCTGCGTAAGCAGATCGCCCCTGAGCGGGAACGCCGCCGCATCCTGGGATCCGAGCGGGAGAACGCGGAGATCGAGAACGAGATCCTGGTCAGCCACGCCGAGGCTAAGGCATACGCCGCAACGGCCGCCGAGGTACGGCTGCTGGAAGAGCAGATACGGCTGCTCGGCAGCGACCATGTGGCAAAGGAGCGTTTCCTCAGGCGGCTGACCCGGATGAAGGTGCCTAACGTCGTTAGCGGAGACGCCGCCCAGCTCCTCCACTACATGCCGTTGAGCGGGGCGCTCGAACTCATCAGCAAGGCCAAGGAGAGCACTCATAAGCAGCAGATAGAGCCACCAGAAGCGACGTAAGCAGGCCGGGACTCCGTCAGTGCCGGGAGACGCGCACAGCTGGGACGCCGACGGCATCCCGCCCCCGCACTGATGTAACGCTTCACCAGCCTTAAAGGGGTTCGGCGCGAACCCAGCCTCAGGGACACGGCGAAATCGTTCATGCGGTCTTTGCCGTTCCCGGTGACCATGCGGCGCCGCGACCTGGGCGACGCCGTCAACCCGATCCAGGCGGGCGCCAGCACTGCCTTGAAGAAATTGTGCGGTGCGCCCTGCGGGCTGGCCACCAGCGGCGACGACCGGATGGTGCGGACTTGGGCGGCGGATGGCACCCTCGGCTGGTACCAGCAAGAAACGGAACTATATATGCACAGATGGCGATGACGGAATCTAAAGTTGAAAAGTAGCGCCTAATGGCGACTACGCGAGCTGTGCCGATGCCCTGCCGGAGCGTGCGGGTCGGGGAATGGTAGGCGATCGCGTAACCGTTCCTGTTGCGCCGTCCGTGGCCAGGCGCGTTCCGGTCCGTGGCCCGTTTGAGTTCCCCGTGGCCCGGGAGGCGCGGGCGCAGGCAGCCCGGTCCGCGCCTCGCGGTGTATCTGTGCTGGTCAGCGGCGTGTGGCTTGGGTGAAGGAGAGAGGTCTGTAAAACCGTCGGCTCAGCCTACGTTGGTTCGAACCCAACACCTGCCACCACCTGCAAAGATGGCCCCCTAGCTGCGTTTACTCGGCTAGCGGGGCCATCTTTCTTTGTCCCGTGGTGTGTCAGCTTGTAGCGCTGTAGGGCGCTGTGTTGCGGGGTCCACGGACGCATAGCGGACGGGAATCGGGGCCAGGGAGCGGTGTGGGTAGCCGCTTGACGGGGGTTCCGGTGCCCGTTCCGGAGGTGCCCTGGCCTTGACGTTTGCCCCCGAGTCGAGCGTCCATCCCGTTGTGTCCGCCCGGCGGCCCGTGATTCCCAGGGCGAGGGCGGCCGGGAAGGCGGGTGTGCTGATGGCTGGGCTGGTGGTTCGGGAGAGCGTGACGCTTGCCGGGCGGGCGGGCGGGCGGAGCGGGCGCGGGCCGCCCGTGCCTTCGTCTCTGAGGTGCTCGGCCCGGGGCACCCGTGCGGGGACGTGGCTGTCTTGCTGGTCAGCGAGATCTTCAGTAATTCTGTCCGGCACTCCGGCTCGGGTGCTGCCGGGGAGACGGTCACGGTCGCGGTCAGGGCTGGGGGCGGCATCGTCCGGGTCGAGGTCACTGACCGGGCCGGGCCGGGGACGCCAGACCTGCGGCCTGCGGGCCGCGACGCCGAAGGCGGCCGGGGGCTTCAGCTCGTCGCGGGCCTCGCGGCGCGGTGGGGCTGGCGGCGACGGCGCGGCGGGCGGTTGGTCACCTGGTTCGAGTTGTCGCACCCCTGCTGATGTCTCCGCCCGGCGACTGGCCGCAGATGTACTCTGGCATGCACCTAAAACCGGTGAGCGTGTCGGCGTCTTTCCCCGCTGCGGCGCAGGTTGCCGAGGTCGGCTGCCGAGCCACGTACATCGGTGGTCACGGGACTGACTAGGGAAACAGCCACCCGGGCTATCTAGCTTGCGTTCTCTGCCCCAGCATCCGGTTTCCCCGCCACCGCAACAGGCGGCTGCGTCGTGGCTCTTCGGCGGGGCCGTTGTGCGGCTGCGGGCCAGGGGCGGGTGTGTCCGGCGGGTCCTGCGGTCCGGATGCCGTGATCGCGTTCCTTATCGCGGGCCAGTCGGTGGCCCGCCACCAGTCGAAGAGTTGCCGGGCTGAGATGACTGGGAACGGGAGGGCGGAGACGAACTCCGGCCTGGTGTAGACCTGGCTGGAGCGCTCGCGGGGAGGGCGCCGGCACTGGTGGCTGACGATAAGCGCAGCGTGAGTGACGGGCTGCTGCGCGGGGCGGAGGCCCGGCCAGGTCGAGATGTGCCGTTGCAGGTCGCCCACGAGGCCCTCGCCGGCGTTGCCGCTGGCGGACTTCACCTCGATCAGGCAGCGGCTGGCGCCTCGGACGGCAAGCAGGTCCGCTGACTTCGGCCCGCCTAGCTCCACATCAAGGTCGTGGACCTCGAACCCTGCGGCGGTCAGGACGGTGCTCACCGCGTCAGCGAGTCCGCCGCCGGTGCCGTGCAGGAGGCCGTCGCGTACCGGCGTGGCTTCCTCGGTTGCCCTGCGGAGCTGCTGTTCGAGCGCCTCCTTGTCCCGCTCGTACCGTCCCCTAAGTTCGGTGATCGCCAGCCGGGCTGCGGTCTCCTGAGCCGTCTGGAGGTCTTCGTCGACATGTCCCCGGGAGCGCAACCGGCGCTGGGCGCCGGGGACGTAGGCGGGAAGTGCCTGCTGGATCAGCCAGTCGATGACCGTCGGCCAGTCGGTCCCGAAGGGGACTACGTACCAGCGCAGGTCCAGTTCCGGTGAGGTCCAGACGGCGACGACGGGGTCGCCCAGCCCGTCTGCCAGGATGGGGGCGAGGTTCCCGTCGGTTCCTACCGCGCCCAGCGGTCCGCCGCCGCCGTCGAACACCACTTCCAACACTTCCAGCTTCAGCGACCACCAGGCGCGCGGCGGACGGTTTTTCAGGCGCAGCCCGAGGTCACGGTCAGCGCGGTTCAGGTCATCCGCGAGTCCGACCGTGGCCCCCTGGGGGAGGCGGCGCCCGCAGACCGATCTGGATTCCAGCGACAGTGAGACCGACGCGTCGTAGACGGACAGGGGGTTCCGGCGCGTACCGTCCGCGTTCCCGATGGTCGAGACCAGGACCGCCGTCTCGCCCCGGTGTGCGGCGCCGGCGATGTACCTGTCTCGCTCGCGGGCGCCGTCGCTGTGGTAAATCCCCGGGTGCAGGGCGGCGGCGCAGTCGCTTGACTCCATCCCGACCCACCGCGGGTCCGCCCCGAGGGCCGCCCAGTCAATTCCTCCCCCGTCCAGCCGTGACCGCTCCTGGGCTCCCGGGGACGGCGGCGCGTCCGGGCCGACAGGGTCGCGGAGACCGACCAGAACGGGGATAAGTCCTTCTGCCACCCAGGTAACTGTAGCCATGTGATGCTGACTCCGCCGCCTCACCGCGCGCCCGAGACTGCGGACTAAGCGGAGGCTACCGGGCCGCCTAGGCCCCCAATCGCGTTGTGCGCCTTCGGGCCAGATCACGCACCCGGGTGACCGTGATCGCGGGGCGCACGGGGGTCAAGCGAGTCCGAGGGCGTTTCGCATTTCCTCGACTGCCCGCCTGCGGTGGGAGATCTTGTTCTTTTCCTCGCTGGTCATCTGCGCGTAGGTGCGCCCGCTGGTGTCAGTGTCGGGGATGAAGACGGAGTCGTAGCCGAAACCGGACGTGCCGCGCGGTTCGGCGGCCAGGGAGCCGCTCACGGTTCCCTGGAAGACGCGGACGCCGTCGGCGGTGGCATAGCCGAGCGCGGTGCTGACGGTCGCGCTCCGGTCGGTCAGTCCTGCGGCCATGGCCAGGATGCCCTGGGCGCCGACGGTGTCGAGAAACCAGGCGACGAGGGCGCCGGGCAGCCCGTTCCAGGCGTGGACGGTCAGGCCGGTGTCGTCGACGAGGACCGGCTCGCCGAGCTGGGCATAGGCGTCGGCGGCCTTGCGGGCCGCGACGACGGCGACGTCGAGTGACTGGACCTCGGTCAGCTCGGCCTTGGCCGGGGTGACCTCGATGCCGAGCATCGCAGCGTACTCGGCGGCCTTGCCGGCGTTCCCGGTGATGAGGGCGATACGGTCGGGCATCGGTGCTCCTTTGATCGTGGCGGATTACGGTCCGCGCGCTTTCGGGTCCTGCGGGTTTTAAGGGTTGTGGATCTGGAGCCAGTGGCGGGTGAAGCTGCTGACGCGGAGGACGTCGTGCCCGAGCAGGTCCGAGCGGCTGCCCCGGATCGTGATGGTTTCACCGTCGCGGACGGGGCTGGCGAATTTCCACCACCACAGGTGGACGGTATAGGTGTAGCCGACGGTGACCACGCGGAACAGGCGGGGGAAGAGGTTCCCCAGGTCTGCGTCGGCGACCTGTCCGGTCACGGTGATGTCCTTGGACAGTACCGGGAAAGAGCAGGCCAGCTGGTAGAGCATGCGGACAGCGGCGTCGCGGAACCGAATGGTGGTGATGACCCCGTTGGGGGCCTGCAGGGCGGTCCACCGGCGGGTGATGACGAGGTCGGTGGAGTTGTTCTCGTTGCGGAAGACCCGCTTGTAGCGCTCGTACTGGCGGCCCTGCCGGGCGCTGGTCACCTCGGTGAAGCCGAGCCTAGACCGGATGGCAGGCAGGTGCTCGCGCAGGACCGGGATGTTGCCGGTTCCCTCGATGACGAAGTCGACGTCCTTGCGGACGCTTCCGTCCGGAGTCAGGTGCATGCCGAGCATGGCGGAGCCGAAGATCCCGACGGCGTCTGCCCCGAACAGGCCTGTGAGCTCGGCGTGCAGGCCGGCCCAGGGGGAGCCCGCGAACGTGCCGGCCTTCTCGGCGGCTGCGGCGTGCGGGTCGAGGTGCTCGCGTATCCCGGCCCTGGGGAGCATGACATAGGTGTCGAGAGCGTCGTCGGGCAGTTCGTCGTCCTCGGTGAAGTTCTTCCGGTAGGGACTGCCGCAGAAGACCCGGTCTCCGCCCGGGTCGGGTGAGTAGACGTTGTAGCCGACGAACTTGGCTGGGTGGTCCAGGTTGCCGACCACCCGGTAGATCCGGCCGTCTGCCATGACGACGTGGTCCAGGTCACGGGTCTCGGTAGCGTGCACGCTCACAAGGGGCCTCCGTCGAGGATGGGCTGCGCGGCCCGCATCCGGGGGATGGCGTGGCGGGCGGCGTCGGCGATCAGGAAGTCCTGGATGGTCATCAGGACCCGTGCGTTCGCCCGCCAGTTCCGCGTCTCGGAGCCGGGCGCGCGCTGCTGCTCTTTCCCGGTGATGTGGTCAAGGAGCTGCGGCAGTGACTCCACGGTCAGGAGCACAGGACGGACTGCGGCGTCAGCCGGGTGCTGCCGGAGCCGCGTGATGAGAGCGCCGTGGAAGCAGGAGCCCTCGATGACCGCGTCGAGGCCGTCGCGGGCCAGCTTCGCCGCGACGGCCTCCACGGCGGGGAAGACGGCATCGGCGTGGCTGGTGAACCCGGCGATGATGCCGCCCGGCGTCGGGTCGCCGGACAGTTTCCAGGCGGTGTGCGAGACTTTCGCCAGCACCGGGGACTGGTCTGCGGGAACGTACAGCCGCTGGACTTCCCGCAGGTAGTCAGTGCTGATGACGGTGCGGATGCCGTTGTCGCTTGCGTACCGCAGGGCCGTGGTCGATTTCCCGGCGCAGGCGATCCCGTAGATCACGTGCAGTGTCACCCCGGGCGTCACCGCTGGTACCCGTATCTGGTGCCGGCCAGGCGCGCGGCGTCGAGCTGGGCGGGGGGCAGCCCGGCCAGGGCCAGGTTGGGGGCCAGGCCCGCGCCGAACAGGAGCGGGTCGTCGGAGTTGATGGTGACGGGCAGCCCGAGGTGCATCGCCCTGGCGGTGGGACTGGAGCGGGTCCAGTCCCACACACCCAGCCTGGTGTCGCTCACGGGGCACATGTCCAGGCAGATGCCGTGCTCGCGGATCAGCCGGACCGTCTCTGCGTCCTCCAGCAGCAGGACGCCGTGGCCTATCCGGCTGGGGATGACGCGGGACAGGACCCGCCGGGAGAACGCGGCGCCGAACAGCTCGCCCAGGTGGATGTTGATGCGCAGGCCGTCGCGCTGGAGGCCGCGCAGCGCGGACAGGTGCCGGTCAAGGGTGGGGAGATCGGCTGGCTGCATGTTGATGTCCAGGCCCGCGAGCAGGGCGCCGGTCCTGGTGTCTTCCGTGATCCTGCCGAAGACCGTGTCGAGCAGGTCGTGCGGCTTGGAAAGGTTGACGGCCCCCAGGAACGAGACGGTCAGCGTGTCCGGGCCGGGCAGCGCGGAGCGGAATGCCCCGATGGTGTCGGCAAGGCTGCCGATCCAGGGCCAGCGGTGCATGAGGACGCCGACGCGCAGGTCAACATGGCGGATCCCGGAGTTGGTCATCTCCTCGCCCAGCCGCCGGACGACCTCGTCGAATACCTCGCGAGTGAAGATGTCCTGGCCGCGGGTCAGCCGCGCGACCTCCCCGTCAAGCAGCCTCAGCCTCCCGGCCGGGGTGGCGCGCACGTACGAGGGACGCTCGAAGGCCGACCGCAGGCGCTCCAGTTCCCACGGCCGGGCGACCGCCAGTGCGCGCAACGCCGACTCGAAGTGGCAGTGCAGCAGGCTGTGCGCGGATGCTTCCGGCCTGGTCACGCGACGCCCGCATGCATGCTCCTGACGGCGAGTACCTCGCGCGGGTGCCCGGCCTGCAGCTCCGCCGGGCCAACCCGGCCAGCGCCCATGACCGCCAGCGCCGCCTCGCGCACGACCGGGGCGAACCTCTCGATGCCGTGCCTCGACTCCTGCCCGGTAGCAGCCGGGATCAGGTGGCTGTTGCACAGGACCGCGTGATAGCGCTCCCGGTCTGTGAACAGGTCAAAGCCGTGGCGGCGGCGGAACATCGCCCGGTTGTGGCCGTCCTTGGCGCGCAGCACCGCCTCGCACTCGTCCAGGGGGCGCGGCTCGTCGCCCAGGGACACCAGGCACTTGCGGGCGCGCGAGGGCGGGTCGGACTCGATCCAGATGCGGACTATCGGGGCCGGGCAGATCCACGCCAGCGCCCAGGAGTCGAATACGGTCCGGTCACGCGTCCGGGCAAGGCCGGCCAGGCGCGATTCAAGCTCGTCGTCCACGGCGTCACCTTCGCGGGCGGCGGTGATCGCGTCGAGCTGGGTGAACCAGGGGTGCGCGCCTGCGGGCATCTGCAGGATCTCGAACAGGATGTCGGTAGCCGAGACGTAGCTGTAGCCGAGGTCGGCCGCCAGCCGCCGTGCGTGCGTCGTCTTGCCCGCCGCGGTCAGCCCGGCGAATGCGATGTTGGCCATGAGGTCACCGGCCGCCCGGCCGTGGGTACGTCTTGGGCACCTGCACTCCTATCGATGTGACACCTTCGGCACGCGGGCGAATCGGTGCCCGCGGCTATGCATCTGCGCGCTCGCGCGCTGCTCACGTTCCGGCCAGCGGGCCGGGCGGCGGCCGGCGACCGGGACCTGTCGCTACCATCCGTTCAGTGTGAAAGTGAGGCCGCGCTCGGCGGCCGTGATCACGGCGGCGGTGTACTCAGCCGTGTCAGGGGGCAGGGCGGCGGGGTCGGCCCAGACAAGCTCGGAGTGCTTGTGCCGCTCGGCGCTGGCAGGCTCGCCGTCCCACCTGCCGGGCGTGAACGCGAACCCGATCCGGGTGTCGGCAGTTCCAGGGTTGCGCTGGTGAATCGACAGGACATGGCGGAGCTTCGCAGGGTCGAGGGCAATCCCTGTCTCCTCGAAGGTCTCGCGGACAGCGGCCTGCGAGATGTTCTCTCCCCGCTCCAGGTGCCCTGACGGAAGGCAGAGCTGCCCGCTGGCGTAGACGTCGCCGGCTCGGCGCAGCAGGAGGACCCGGCCGGCCCGGCGGAGGATGACGTGCACGTCGATGATGCTGGTGAACCGGCCCGCGTGGGCCACCTGGTGAACCCGGTCGCTCGGGCCGGTGACGGTTGTCATCTGATGGAGTCCTCGCGCTGATAGGTCAGGGGGTGGGAATCTGGCAGGGTTCCAGACTGCCAGCGCGGCCACTGCCGCTCACTCCCTGCAGGAGGGAATGTGCGCTTCCCGGTACAGGGTGTGGCTGAGCTCGAAAAACTCCGCCAGGGAATGAAAGCGTTCCCACGGCTCCGCCTCAAGCTGGAAGCTCCCGGGCGACTGCGGCGGCGGCCTGATTGCGCCGTCATGACCGGGGACTGGCGGTCATGCTGGCGATAGTCCCAGGCGCGCGGTCAGGGCACAGGTTGTCCGTATCGGGGTCACCGGCCGGGGCGGACCGAGGGTGCCGGAGCTGCACCCTGCTGGCCGGGACGCCGCAGGCTGGAATCGCTGCGGGCCTGGCGGGAGAGACCCGGTTCGGGCCACCACAGGTCATTCATAGGGTTGTGGCCGGTACGTGAACGCTCAGACTTGCGCGACGGCAGGTCCACGGCCGCCTGGCCGGATGTTAGCCGCGCTGTGTTCCCTCCGGCTGGGTGACGCGTCCGACGCCGCCGAGAACCCATACATTGCTGGCAACTGGTGATTCGGGTTCGTCGGGGCGCCAGTGCGGTACCTGGACGAGCCCCGGCTCAATGAGTTCCAGTCCGGCGAAGAACCGGAGGATCTCGTCCCGGTCGCGGAGCGTTAACCCGGACGCCACGTTCTTCCGGTAGTGCTCTGCTACCTTGCCGGCCGACCCGCCCTGGAGGATGCCGCCCGTGGCGTGCGATATCACGAGGTGGCTTCCTGGTGGCAGGGTGTCGCGGATGGACCCGACAATCGCGTACGGATCGTCGCTGCCGCCGATGAAGTGCAGGACGGCCACCAGCAGGACGGCCAGGGGCTGGCTGAAGTCGATGAGCGCACGCGTGCGGGGACGGTCCAGGATCGAGGCCGGGTCCCGCAGGTCGGCCTCGATCACGGCGGTATTCCCGCCGGTCTTGAGGGCGCGTGAATGGGCGAGCACCATCGGGTTAGATGATTCCCGCCCATGCCAAGGACCATCGAAGGCACTTGGTTTTCATCCCTGATTCTTTCGACCACCAGGCCGACGCGGTCCCCCATGCTCTCCGGTTATTGCTCAGCTGGCTTGTTGGGGACTTGAGTGGTGAATCGTCTTACATCCGATGTTCCCATATCGGTCCAGCCCCAGGATATGCCCTCGTATTCATAGGGAAGGCTGCGCCTGTCTTTTACTTCGTCCACGTAGGAGAAGAAACGATTGAAATCTTCTCTGTTAATTATCGAGTGAAGGGCGGCCAGAAGCGATGCAACTGTCCGATCTCGGTCGCGAAAGAGTTTCTCATCCTTGCCGACCCGAGCGAAACGACCATCGACCGAGGACCATCCGAAGTTAAGTCTGGGTTTTTCTCCTAGTTCACCACCGTAGACTGAGAAGATCTCAGCTTCGTTGTGGATCAGCAGTTTCTGCAAGAACGGGTACCCGTCAACCTCCGACTGCTGCACATTGGCCGAGTAAAAGGCTGCTATAAGCTCGCGGAGTCTCGCTGGCGAGGTCGTTGGACGACCCAACTTGTCGCGCTTAAGCTCCCACCCCATTACAAAGAGGCCCGGTGCGGGCGACGTCGGCTGAAAGTGCTGAAGATAGAACAACTGCGTCGCGCGCCATTTAGATGCGAAATCATGAAAAGAGTTAAGCGCATCGCGAGCGCTTTTGATTGAGAGCGAACCTTTGACTTCTATCACCGCCCGAACCGCTTCCGGACGAATCACTACGAAATCACGGTCACGGAAAATTGGAGGAAATCGCGCAACATCGTATACCAGAATGTCGCACTGTCTTGAGATAGAGTATGCGCTCTGATTAAGAGGATCATGCATGTCGGGGCCGCCAGGAGGAGCTTCATCAGCGTGCGGGAACATGACGAAACCCGTACCAACCTCAACAGTTCGCGGCAAGAAGTCCTTAATGGTGTCGGCAAGTATTCGCTCTTTGTACTGTCCTAGCGAGGGGTAATGGGCATCACGGAGAAGTCGTTCCAGCAATCCAACTTTGGACGACAAACCTTCGCCGAGGAGTGCCGCGTAACCTGTGAGATCCGTACGTTCCACCTGTCTAGTCCTCAGCTCTCTCGAAACGGTCGCTTGGTCTTCTTCGACTTTGCGAGTTCGGCACGTGCGGTCTCTCCTACCGCGTCGGCCAGAGAGCTAATCAAAGCACTCAAGTCAAGACCTATACTGCGGCTACACGGGAGAAATCTTGGATCTTAGAGTATGCCCAATCATCGGTAACTTGTGACGGCTGCATACCGAATAGGGTCGAGAGGATCACGCGTGCAATGAGGTCCGCCCCGCGAAGGTCTACATCACTCACGTCCGCTGTATGCACGAGGTGATTGCGGACGGTCCGAAGAATCTTTATCTCATCCGCATAGACAGCAAGCCATCTCTCAAGCCTTTGCTGAGGATGCTCGGGAGGTCCGTCCGGCACAGAAGCAGGAAACAAGCGCTTCAGCTCCGCAGGCCAATTTCCCGGTTGCAGGTCAACCAGCTTCATCAACTGTTCGATTAGCTGCCAGTAGCGCAGAATAACTACAGTGGCGTACGCTCGTTCCCTCACCGTGTAAGGCTTGCTAAGATCCGGATCAGGTAGACTCACTACTGATCACCCTCAGGATGAACATCACGAAGATTAAAGGCATCGCCGAGGTCGCCCAGCTCGGCGAGCGAACTTATAATCGCCACAGTTAGATTCTGTTTCTGGTCCTGTTTTTGGTTCTGGGAAACGTTTATCTGCTGCAGAAGGTGCAGCATCTCATCTTGCCGCCGACCTTGCTCCTCAACCTTCTTCTCGACTCGCAGGATACCTGGTATCTCGAACACGCTCCACTCAGGCAAGAGGCAAACGCCAGCAGCAATTACGAGAATCCATATGGCAGGATTATCAATCGACATTGAGTCACACGTGTGGACAGTCGGCACAGTGCCCACTCGCGCAATCTGCTCGGCGCAGGTCTGAAGGTATGGCGTAAAGCTCGATATGAGAGTAAGCACCAGGGCTGCCGCAAAGAAACATGCCGCTGCCGCCCGCCTAAGAAGTTGAGGCGACCACATACAAGCACGCCTCCTGCTCGGTCACATGTCCGCTCGGCGGACACTTGGGTACGGCTACAGGTGATCACCAGAAAGCATAGTGGGATCGAGACAACCAGTGTGTGTGGACACGTCGCCCGCCTTCCACGGGACGCTTACGATGCATCAGGGCGTGCCTCGCGTCTGCTGCTCGTACTCTGCGGAACACTCAGGGAATGCTCTGAGCGCTTCCGCGTTCGCTTCAGGCAGCCCGAGCAGTCCGGCACGCGTGTGCACAACTCGGCTTGCAACGGTCGTTGTCGGCGTACACGACCCGGGCGCCCGGGGCGACCTGCTGGGCGACCTGGTGGACGTTGCCCTGGGTGGCAGCCCGGTCCCGATGTCCAGGAACTGGACGATGCCCGCCTCGGCGGCCAGGTAGTGGACAGCCCGGCGCAGGAACTTGCGGTTCTCGAGCGCCATCAACTTCATCTCGGGCGCTGCCTCGCTCACCGCCAGGGCTGCTGCCCGGTCGACGGCGAAGTTGTCGTGGCCACCTAGCCGGTAGTCCCGCCAGCCACGCTGGTTCCTCCGTCTCCGCCCGCGCTGCGCCCCGTGAGGCCGGCGCGCTGTCCCCCAGCCTGGCGGCACGGGGCCGGGCGGGCAATCTCGCGGTCTTCACGATCTGCGGGCTAACCGGACGGGACGGCTTAACAGATCGTTAAGAGCGGGCGGTGGCCGGGTTCCGCGATCCGGCATAGCGTGAGCTTCGCGGCCTCAACGTCACGTTAAGCACGGATTCGCAGGCACCTGAACCGGCCGTTGCGCGACACCCTGTTGGGCTAGGCAAGGCAAGCTCCCGACGCAGGAGGATGACATGGGGCTAGATTTCGTGGGCGTGGATCCCGATAACCCGCACGACACGTGCCCGGCTGTGTTCGTTGATCCCGAGACCGGCGACTTCTACTTTCAGGGGGATACGGTTACCGATCCGGCGGTTCTGGCGTGGGTCAACTCCGACAGCCGGATACTGGACACCGAGTCCGTCGTCAGGCTTCCGGCGCGCATGGCGGCGATCATCTTGGAGGCGGTCAATGGCGGCTACGAACGAGGCAGGCGGCGCTTCCCTGCTGGCGGGCATCCCCGGCCTGACGAGGACGTACGGACCGGGCGAGAAGGAGCCGACGTTCGCTGAGCTGCTGGCAGGCTGCGCATCGTCGGCGGTGCACCTGGAGATCCACGATGCGCATCTGACGTCCGACGAAGCATACCAGGCGTGGCTCGCCGGGCAGGCTGATCCGCAGGCGTCTGCTCAGCAGTACAGGGCTTACACGGACTTGATCGTGACGGCCGTCCGCCGGGGGGTATCCGTGCGGCGGGCGCGCATCGTTTCTGAGCCGGTATCGGATTACGCGCGGTGGGAGCACTGGCTGACGGAGCCGGTGAACATCGCGGCCGGCGAGCAGGTCCGGTGGCTGCCCCGGCGGCTTGCCTCCACGCTGGCGGTGCCCGGCAACCCGTACTGGGTATTCGATGACCGCCTGGTCCGCTTCACGATCTTCGGCGGGGACGGCGAAGTTCAAGGCAGCCAGTACAGCGAGGACGCGGCGGTGGTCGAGGCGTGCAGATCGGCGTTCGAGGCCGTGTGGCAGCTCGCGGTACCGCATCAGGAATACCGGATCTAGGGCCGCTCACCTCCTCACCGTGCCTTCCTCGTCGTCCTCCGCTGCCCACCGGGCCCGGCAGGCTCTCGCCGACCAGCTCCGCGAGATGCGGCTGGCGGCCGGGCTGAGCGGCAGCGCCCTGGCGTCCCGGGCTGGGTGGCACGGCGTGTCGAAGGTGAGCAAGATAGAGCACGGCGTCAGGCCCGCCTCCGGCGACGACGTCCGGACCTGGTGCGAGGTGTGCGGCGCCACAGCCGAGCGCACTGAGGAACTGCTCGCCGAGCAGCGTGCCGTGGCGGGCATGTGGGTGCCGTACCAGCAGCTGAACCGTGCCGGCCTGCGCAAGGCGCAGGAGTCGGTCCGCCCGAGCTACGACAACTCAGCCCTGGTGCGTTCCTACCAGCCGAAGATCGTTCCCGGCTTGCTGCAGACCGCCGCGTACACGACGGCCTTGCTGGAGGATGCGCGTGATAGGCAGCGCGTGCAGAGAGACGACGTGGCCGAGGCAGTCGCCGAGCGGGTAAGCCGGCAGAAGGTGCTGACGCGGGCCGGGCACCGGTTCGTGTTCGTCATCGAGGAACCTGTGCTGCGCTACCGGTTCTGCGAACCGGAGATCCTGCGCGGGCAGCTGCTGCACCTGCGCGATGCAAGCCGCCTTCCCGCGGTGTGGCTGGGGATCATCCCGCTGGGAGGCGACCGCCGCAGGGTGCTGCCGCGCGAAGGGTTCATCGTGTTCGATGAAGAGCTGGTCAGTGTGGAGCTCATTTCCGGCGTGCTGTCAGTGAGCCAGCCCCGCGAGGTAGGCATGTACCTGCGCGACTTTGCCGACCTGGCCCGCATCGCCGTCCACGGGCAGGCCGCCCGCGACCTCATCGCCGAGGCGCTGCGCGATCTCCCCTGACAGCCCAGGGGGCAAACCCGGGCAAGAATTTTGACCGGGCGCGCGCCTGCTCCCTACCGTCAGTAGCCAAGCGGCGACCTGAACGGGGACCGCGCCGGCGGCACGGCGTCAGGGGGAAGAGCGGTGGTGGCACAGCAGGCGGCAGTCCCCGCTCCGCCGGCCAGGATCGTCCGCTGGCAGCCGCCCGAGGCCGCCGAGGTCGGCGAGCCCGAGTGCCGCACCGTCTGGCGCGACAACGTGGCGCGCCAGCAGGACTTCCAGTCCGCTCATCCTGACGTCATCTGGCCGCGCCACGAGTTGAACGGCCCGTGGGTCGCCTATGTCCCGGTGCCGGACGGCACGTTCCTCGAAGTGACCGACAGCGCCGAACTCGGTCGTCTAGTGGACAAGCTCGCGGTCGCGGTCGCGGACCGCGATGCCCGGCCCGAGCGGGCACCGTGATGCCGGCGGCAGGTGCCGGCGGGCGC